>Ga0247763_1000324_pt1 | contig 27621 bp, 18 predicted proteins | sample UWRJL141409B4_FD_179926 | JGI IMG/M metagenome (GOLD analysis project Ga0247763, IMG submission 179926) | Plant litter microbial communities from Arlington Agricultural Research Station in Wisconsin, United States - UWRJ-L141-409B-4 | ecosystem: Environmental > Terrestrial > Plant litter >... | reverse complement strand
CTGATGAAAACCGCACAATTCTCCCGCCCGGCCATCACATGCCCCGCATGTGGCAGTCCCGCATTTTCCCACCCTCTGTCCCGCCAAACCCGCCACCGTTTGTTGTCGCTTGCTGGTCATCTGAACCGGGCAACGACCTGCCAACTCATCAACCTCTGCCAGGTGAGTAAGGCCATGCACCAAGAAATCAAGCGACCGGCCGGCCACCTTCTCGGCAAGTGCAACTCCCACGCCCGCAGAAAAGCCCAGGCCATGCCAGGCTGAAGCGGCATCGGACACGAGAATCCGGAAAAGCGACGATGGATGCACCTGGCCTCATTTAATTCTACCACTTCGACTCCATTATGATCAATCGCGTCCAGCAGCGTCACCTTCTAATCGGGCACCCGACCTTGCCTTGAGCCAACGACCAATGCCCACCCGAAGGCCACCTCCATCGCAGCTACCGGCAGCTGCGGACATGCAGACAAACCCAATGGGCAGACGAGGCAGGTGAGATGTCATGATAATGGAGTCGGCCGGAACGCAACACATTGAACAGCTGGCGAGGCGGAGCGGGAACCTTCAGATCGCTGTCATGTCATGACACACATTTCCAATCCTCAATCCCGGCCTGCACCAAACCCCGCGAGTTGGGCCCCCATTCCAAGACAACAGTCCTTCACTTTCGCCCAACCCGCTGCCGCGACCTCCGACCGGCCCCTCCATCATCACCGTGGGGATTGCCAGTTGCTTCCCCGGACCAGCCTCGCTGAGCCTCATTGGTCCCTTTATCGTCGCATGCGATTTTATCTCTGTCATCTCGACGTGGCAGGTCTTAGCTCCTGGCTTCCTCCACCCCGCGCCTTCTCAAATCAAAACTGTTTGAATCTAGTCAGGCCCAACCCGCTCCGTAACCGCTCCTGATGATGGACCGCACTACGTACCTACTTTTTCTCCCTTTCCTGCTTTGTTATGCGGGGGTTGCATGTCACCATTCCTCCGATAGGTTCGGAGCCCCAGCAGCAAAAAGAAAGCTACATTGCATTCTGTACGACTTTTGCCTTAGATGCTTGTAGCTGAAGTCACGGGCGTCAGCTGCCAGCGCAGCTTAATCTGTGATTGTACCTGGGTTCGGGCAAACAAAGCTGTGGGGGATTTTTGTTGCAACTGGCTGCCTGTCACTTTGTTGCACACATAAGGGGGCTGGCGAAACTGGGACTTCTGTTTGCCCTGCGATATGATAGCTCGAGTGAGTTGTCTCGTTGGGCAAGGTGAGAAGTGAAGAATCAAGAGCATGTACCTGCAACTTGTTGCTATGTATCTTGGACTCAACAAGTTTCAGCACATTATATTGGGCATTCATACCTGAAGAGGTTATGTGAACGTCCAAAGTCTGGACCATCATCACATCATTTCCCCTCAGCGGCACGGCTGGAGACAGATCTGCGTCCTATCACGACTTCTGCTGTCCGAAGCTGCCGTCGAGGTGGCTCGCAACACTGTAACCTGACTGTATCCTCTCACACAGCGGCTCTTTGCTATAAAGTCTTGGCTTTTCGTCGTACAGCGCGGATAGCGCTTGTTCGATGTCGCGCGTGCATGATGGCATGCCCCTTTTTGTGCGAGTGCATTGGACTACTGCGCAAAACCCTTTTCGCATGTAAAGGCCCAGGATTCCCACACCCAGCAGAACATGGATTCCGTTTGCATCGGAAGTGATCCTCGTGGCCGTTTCCATCTGAAGTCGGGGGATGTGCCCCCGTTTCTTGAGAGACGGAGTCTATGGGGCACCCCGGAGAAGACAAGGAGGTGTGAGTTTGAAGGATAAAAACGTCTTTCTTTTTTTTCTTAGTCTTTTCTTTTCTTTTTCTTGTCTTTTTCCAATATTAATCCCCCACTGTTCCAGGGGTTCATCCTCTGGACCCACCCCCGCGTTTGTTGTCAACGTTACGAGGCATGATATATCCGTACCCCCAACCCACGACAGTCTCCAGGGGCGAAACAGAACGAGCCCAAGCGTTGGGGTAAAAAATAGGGAAATGAGGACAAACCCGCGGGGTATTAGCCAAAATACCAAACGCCCGGGTGACTTTCGCGTTTAGATTTCAGAGCCGGGGCGGATCGACGGAGAGGCATGCGGGTGGGCGGGCGGGCGTAGAAGCGAACAGGGGTAGGAGTATCGGCAACGGTTCACAGGCGCGGATGTGAACGTGGGCGTGGGCTGGGACAGCGAGCGGATGGGCGGACCTGGGGTTGCGCGGCCTTCGAGAACAAATTGGTGGGGATTGGGGATTCGGTCCGGTTTGTCTTGATTGTGTCTTGGGATATGGGCTTGTTTCTCTATTTCCGTCTTTTTCTGCCCTTTTCTCCCGGTGTCTTATTTTCTCGCTTTACTTTTGATCCTCTTGGGCCATTAAGGCTACTACCGTCCCTGATATTTTCATGGGGCAAGTCCCGGGGTGGCATTCGTTCGTGGCCCACTGGTTGAGTGTGAGGCCTTTGGAAAGAAATTTATAATGTCGATGTTATTCTTCAGCTGGGGTAAAGGGCTCTCCAACCTCCGCCCAGGCCAAGGCTTTCAACTTTTCTTGCCTCTAGCAAGCTCATTTGCCGATGGGTGTGTCGTATGCTCCCCCATGTTACAAACGGATGGAGTTCACGGCAGTCTAGAACCATGGCAACCGGTCCGTCGGAGAAATTATTGAATAATGTAGGAGAGGAAGAATGGGGAAGGAGAAAAAAGGTTTCAGGGGTATATGGATAAAGGCGAGGCTGCATGCGCCATGCCCACGTGGTCAGGGGGCGGCGCCCAGAGACGGGAAGCGGGAATCGGTATGCGTTTTTGGCGGGCGGGATCTATAGTAGTCGGTGAGAGTTCTCGACTTTTTTTTTCTGATGATATTGTTGTCAATATTTGCTTGGGGGTTGGACAGAGGGGGCTTGTTTGTGTGCATTGGTAGGTACCAAGGTACCTAGACGACGGCGAAGTCTTGTTTCCGTCTTGAGGGAGAGATACCACGAGCTTTTGCCGTGAGCTTAGCAGGGTCCAAAGCGGATGCTAATCTCCCAAGGGGAAATTCCATCGGAACTTCGCGGAATATGGTTCAACGACGCCCACCTAACGCTCGCCAAGGTTCACTTTAGCTCGCCTTAAACATCTTGATACGGCCCGTGCACAGATCGCCGTTGCCCCACATTCCCCAGATTCTGGGGCAACCTAGCCATTCGCCGCTGCCAAGACCGGTGATTCATCCTCGCATTCCGAGTGACTCAACTGAAAATGGGTACTCACCAGTAACTGGTGATTGTATCAGCACACGTATTACACCAGACATCTATGTCTAGCTTCAAAAAGGTCATGTGCGCAGTCGCAGCGAGTTACGCCGTTCTTTCCAGCTCCAGCCTCGCGAATTGCTCCAATTCTAGATCAAATTCACCAGTGGCACTATATCCTTAACTGTAGTCTCACATACTACCACCACTTTCTTCTTCTCACATAAAATGATTCCCCTTCGAGGTTCTACACCCAGATCGCCAAGTCAGGCCGTTCGGGAGGCCCCAGCATCACGGGTGGTTCAGAAGCCGGTCCCACAGCGCGAGACACAGGACGCACGGGGCTATCAGGTCGAGCAGCTGAGGCGAAGATATTCACCCAAGGAGTCTGAACTGGCAAACGGCGACGCCTCTCTCTTTTTCTACTTGAAGCCGTCGGATCCTGATTTTCCTTTCGACCTGGACTACCTGGAGCTCGACCTGCGTATCCCCGCATCTTATCCCGTCGAAGCCCCTGAGCTCCTTGTCAAGAATAGCGATATTCCGCGGGGCTTTGCCATCAACATCGAAAAAGGCTGGGACCGGCTGGTCCGCGAGAAGCGGGGCGCCACGCTGCTGACGCTGACAAATGCATTGGACAAGAACCTTGAGTCGTTCTTGTCGGAGCAAAAGGCCGAGACCGTCAAGCTAGTAACCTTTAAGGCGTCAACGCCAGAGCCCGCATCCAAGGCTCCGCTTCCCGCCCCCAAGCCGGATGCGACCGAGGCCCGTAGGTCATATGTTCCGAACGAGTCATTCTCCAGGGACCAGATCTCCCAGGCAAAGGCGAGACGAGCTCAGGAGATCCGGCAGCTCGAAGCCCGCATGGGCCGGATGCCATTATACGAGAAATCCAGCGATGGCGTTATTTACACTTTGCCGTTGGAGCCGAAACGCAGAACACAGCTTCCAGCGGGACTTCAGCAGGTCAAGTCTGTCCAGCTGATTATCCCCCTGCTCTATCCCCTTCAACCGCTTAGGGCCCTCCTGAACGGGGTTGAATCGGAGGATGCTGAGCCCCTTGAGGAGTTGTTCTCGACGAAAGCCACGGCACAACAACAAATGACGTTGATGAGCCACGTCAATTATCTTGCGCAGAACCTGCACGTTCTCGCAAAACAAGCACAGACGCCCGCTGTTGACACTCCCGCTGCGGAGAAGCCGTCCAATGTAGGGGCTGAGGCGGAGACAGCAGAGCACTCTTCTACGCTAGACAGCGGGAAGTCACACATCCATGTTATTCCCCGTCCACCGGAATGGGCACAGGCCTTTGATCCGCATGGCTCGGGATCTTCAGACGAAGAGTACTCGGATGAAGGTGACGAGGAAGGCTGTGGAGTCGTCATCAAGGCAAAGGGCGCCGGACAACCAGCGGCGCCGACTTCGACGCCTGAAAGGGGGACTGCAATGTCGTTCCCTTCGGTCGAGCTCCACGGTATTGAACTTTTACAAGTGTCAATTCTGAGCCTTAGCGTCAAGTGCGAACGCTGCAAAACGATTAACGATATCACGGGCCTCAGGGGCAATGTGGAAAAGACCAGCAGCTGCAAGAAGTGCGCCATATTGTTCGCAGTGACGTTCCGCCCGGAGCTGGTTCACCAAAACTCGACGCGGGCGGGCTTCATTGATGCAGCAGGCTGCACAGTATCGGATCTCCTACCCTCAACCTTCGTTCCCACGTGCGGGAACTGCTCCACCCCAGCCCAGGGGCTCGTCTCGGTCCGGGGAGACGCTACGACCAACGTGTGCCGTGAGTGCCACGGCCGCTTTACATTTAAGATTCCGGAAGTAAAGTTCCTCGCCTACGCACCCGGGATGGCTCGTCAACCACCAACCAGCAGCGCACGTCGGCGGGTCGAGAAACTAGGCCTCCACGCGGGCGAGGCTCTCCCTGACCGTGGAGCGTGCGGCCATTACAAGCGCAGCTACCGTTGGTTTCGTTTCTCGTGCTGCAGCAAGGTATACCCATGCGATCTGTGCCATGACGCAGGCGAAGAGCACATCAACGAGTGGGCTAACCGCATGATCTGCGGCTGGTGCTCGCGCGAGCAAAATTACAGTGTTGAGAGCTGTGCATTTTGTGGGAGGAGCGTTATCGGGAAGAGGGGTAGCGGCTACTGGGAGGGCGGTAAAGGGACTCGAAACCAGGTGCTTATGCGAAGGGGGGATAAGAGGAAGTATCGACGGATTGGGGGGTCTGCAAAGGCAGAGTGACCTGTTCCCGGCCCGCGCTGTGATGGGCAATGTAGTTGAGGATAGATAGATTGGCAGTGCAAGTGACAGAGTGGAAAGATGTCGACCCGGACACTGCCGCGCGCAAAGGGTAGATGAACGGGCAAGCAAACGAGTCAGATGCTGAAACGGACCTCGAGGCTGCAGAGCAACCAGACGGTCCCCCTCCCCAACAAACTCCAAGAGAAAGAGATACCTCTAACGATGTAATGAGTACTTTTGTCTCCGGCGTATCGTGTATACGATACTGAAGTCTATTGCTCCCTTTTCACCCCCACAAGGCTGAAGCCTGCACTGCATGCAGGTGATGCGATGCCAGCGCGATACCCCGCTGCATGGCGTCTCGCTTGCTTGTTTGCTTGCCTCGACACACGCAGTGTAGTGGTTTTGGAATGTCTTGTTTCGTGTATTCCATCCTGTTTCCATGCATGCATGCCCGTCTCAGTCTGCCTACCTATTTATCATCTGTTGTCAACTAGTTACCAATTGCATCTTAGACCCCCTGTTTATCGACCTCCGTAGCCGCTATCAGTGACAATGGTAAACGTCAATGTCAATTCTCAATGGTCACCTATCCCAGAGCAGGCCAACCCGTCGCATGTTACAGCCGTGCGGCAAAACCCAAAACCGTAGATGCGCCCGGGGAATTTACACCCCATATGTGGATACATATGTGGAGACCTAGGTATCTTTGGAAAATATCGGTGATGTGATATGGTTGGTGGTGATGTGGGTGATTCGGTGATTGTCTTTTTCACCTCATCACCATGTAAAGAACCCTGCGGGGCACTGGGGAGGGCGGATCTATGGAAAGGGCTAGTTATTACCTAGGTATAGCCCTGGCTTGCTGGTGTGATGTGATATGTGTGGCTGCAAGAGAACTGCGTGCTGGGGAAAGCTGGCGGAAGCGGTATAAGCGCCCAGTACGAATAGGTTGATGTTGGCCATCGTCTCCTCATGTGAATAACTTAGTTAGCCGCCGGCGGCTCATCATATAGGGTACGCGCGCTTTGCTTTTTGAGTCTTTCACACACACACACACGGAGTATACCACACACATTCTAGACGTAAATATCTTGTGGCTTTTTTGATACAGCGTGCAGAGGGTAGTAGTATATGGGTATTTGGTATTGGTATGAGGATATTATATTTGCCGCGCTTATATTCTGTCATGTTTGTGTTCCCCTGCGCATGCATGCATGCGTGCATGGGTAGGTAGGTATGTATTCTATGTTACAACTGCAGACTACGGATAGTTAATGCAGGCGGATATATCACCCCGCGCGCCAAATCTCAATACCCAGTTCGCTACCGCTGGCGCGGGTCCTGTTCTTGATTGGGGGAGTTACCCTTTAACCTCAATGTTCGACGGGAGATAAAGAAGACAACTGTGTCTCGGCCCCCAAGAGGGGTGGTTCAGCTTGTTTCGTAGCTGCTTTGGACTTGCATTGCGTGAGGCGAGATGGGATGGGAAGCAAGCGCCGGGGTTGAGTTTGTGATTTGCAATGGAGCTGATGCTCACACCACAACTATTTTTTCGGAGGCATTGTCTTTCCTTTATTTTATTTTATTTTATTTTTATTTTTTCGTCTTATTCTTTCTCCATTGATTGACTATCGTTTCCCCCTTTTACGTTCCTTCTTTACCCTCCCACTTGAACAAGTGTCTTTGTATGCATGTGTGTGATTGGCTGTTGCAGGCGGTAACGGCAGCACGGAGTATTCGTAGAAAGCTGGCTGACAGACAGACAATTGTTCTCAGGCCTGGCGTTACCAGTTTTATGATTTGGGGCATGCCCTAACGGAGCAAGAAATGGAAACGTACTTTTATTCATTTTATCGATTTATAACTCATTTCTCTTTTTCCGATTCCCTTGATGCTTCCCGCCAGCCCCCTGTCGAACAGGTGCTAACTAGGTACCTAGCTGGCTGTGACGAGAAACCGCAGCAGCGTGATATTGTGATGGGAAACGGAGGCCCAAACAATTGTCATGAATCCAACGATTAAATAAAAATAAAATAGAAATAGAGAATTTAGTGTATTTTTATTCTCTCCGTCTCCGTTCCCATGATCCTTACAGCGCGACGGAATTAGGGAGCCTCTGCACCAGGATTCACCACGTAATGAGTCTCTCAGCGAGATCAAACGGCCCCGCTCGTTTGCTCACCGAGTTACCATTCCTCCCGTCCCCTTAGGCCCGGCCCCAAAAACGCTCGCGGACTGGAACTCACACCAGCCAGTCAGCTGGCATTGCGGTGAACGCTCGGTCGGTTTGTTGGATTCCGCCCCCGGGCTGCTGGCTGTGTGGGGGAAGGGGGATCCTGGACGTGTACCCCACATTCAGCTTGACCTGTCTTCTTAACGGCGTCCCCACGCTGAAATACGGCAGGCAGAAAGTCTTCGAACCATGGAATCCAGCCGTTGATGTAAAACGGCTTAGGAAATGGTCATGACCTGATTTCTATCCGACTTCTTGTGCCGTGTTTGGGCGATGCGACGCTGGTGAAGAGGAGAAATGGACGTTTATGGACGAGCATTGATCCTGTCTTGTCACGCTCACCTCAATCGAGAGGCTCGAGATGCGCTGCTGTGGGGCAAGTGCTTTGGTTGCGCCCCATGTTGCACAAGTTTGCCAGCTGACAAGGCGGGATCGTCGCTGTCGTCATTACGTTGCACCTCAGTTTATCTGAAATCTAGCATCTACGCTGTTTTCATCGACCCTAGCGCCTCTACACAGACGATATGCAGAGGGGATAACCCTCTTGAGAGAGACACGTGGTGTGCAACTCTCTACACTTGGGTACGAATTACTCTCGCCTAGAGAGGTGGTGTATAAATTCCTACTGTCAGGAGACCGCCTTTTCGGCACAGTGAAAAAAAAAAAAAACGCTTTGACAGCGGCTTCAGAGATACCAACCGTGTTCCCGGCCGCTTCCCACAAAACCGTCCATGTCTCTCCTCAGGTAGGTGTGTCAAGCTCCAGGCCGCATGCCAGGCCGCAGAACCTGTCCAGTAGGAAATGTCGGCTGTCTGGGGAAACGGCAGGTGCACTGGGGCCCCTCCCAGGAATCAATGCGCAAGTCATGACACGACAAAAGACGCGCTTTCCGTTGCTAGGATCGCATCTGTGCGATCGCATTGCCTGCCGGCTGGAGCGGGGTCCATTCTCGATGATTTCTGCCCTGTCAAGATAGAAAAAAATCTATTTTGACTCCCTGACAAGACCATGACAAACCGCAAAGGGATGCAATGACTGAACGCAGCACAAACAGTAAGTATGGAAGTAATTTCTCTTCCCCAGATTACCGCATGAAATATTCTCCGGATTGTCACCCACCTGAGGCATTGGGCATGGGATAGGGGAACGCGAGTTCGGATGGTTGAGGGCCGGAGCCGAAGTCGTTCATGCAGCGCAGATCAACTTGGCAACTTCTGTTCTTGAGAAAATAAAATTGATCTACAGAATTTATCTTTTTATTTTCTACTGTATGATTTTATTTTGCCGGTGGTCGTCCGATATCTGTGGATTTCGCACAGGGATATGCACCGATCATCGCATCATCGTCATCGGGAGATGCTCAAAACTGGTGGAGCCTCATAGCGACCTCGGTTCAAGGACCAACAGCAGCTCAACAGCTGAGCAGCTCCAGTCTACGTATCACAGGGCTTGTCATCTTGCCGATCCCTTGCTCTGAGCTGTACGATCGAGATGTAGTCTGAAAATAGCTATCTTCCGGTTTTGCGGTAGCATACCACACTACAGCGTGGAGAAAACAGGGAAATTTCCCAAGGCGCTCCAGGATAACTAAACCATCCCTGGCCCATGTTGATGAAGGCGCAACCTGGGGGTACAGTGCCTAGGTACTTCCCATCCTGGAAGTCGAAGTATCGTGACCTTTCAACGACCGCAACCCCTTGGTAAATCATGAAGCCCGCAAGCGCGTCAGCTTGGCACAGCTCTGGTGAGACATTCTGAGGCTTCGCTCGTGCTTTGCTCGTGCTTTGATGTGCTTCTAGTTCGCTTCTAGAAGCAAAGTCGAATGACTCGAAGGACGCCTGGACGAGCCCGGCGAGTTGGCTCGGACATTCTCTCAGCAAATCAAATTTCGCCATTACAACGGACTCCTCTTGGCCAGGAGGGTCGGCCGATACAATTCCCCAATCGGCGTTGGTCCCCGTCCGAGAGCGCTGGCGCTGATTCCCCGGATTGCGCTTCCGGATCCTGGCGCTTCGCTTCATTGGCTAGTTTGGGCTTCTAGAACCCAGCACACCTTCTCCCTGATCCATCCTCCAGGGGCAGGGCGGGGCTCCCCTGTGACGTCGCTTGAACTAGTTATGGGGAGGATGGAATAAAAAAGGGGAAATGTATTGCGAATTTATTTATTCTCAAATACACTAGGATACAGCTCATAGAGCTAGGTACCCTTGGCATTCTTGCCTATTTTTGAGGGCTTATGATGGTAACTTGAGGCCCCCCATGTTAGATCTAAGGCCTAAAGAGTTTTTTGGCTTGACCCCTCGCAAAATAACTTCCCAGCTATTCATATATTACACAGGCCTCTACTAAATACTCCCAAGTCCCACGCTAACAATCTTTCAGGGTTGAATTATACACTACTACCCCTACCTAGAATACCCGGGCCTTCGGGGACGCCGTCCCAGGGTTGAGATGGTTGGGAATCGTGGAAGTTGGACTGTCAGAACTAGCGTTGCATCACGAGTCCATGCAGCTGCTCTATCCAGCTCGGACCGGAGGCGGGTCGGTCGCAGTTTCCCCCTCAAGTAAGTGAGTTGAAGCGAGCGATTGAACATTTACTCTGCAGGGAAAGAGATCGGCCGAAGATATTTACAAGGTTTTCCACTGGAAGCTGTCGTTGTCGTCACATGTCTCCGAAAATTCCCACCGTCCACTCCCGAACCCACCTGAACCACCCTCTGACGTTTGCCCCTTTACTGATGCATCAATGCTTATTCGTCCATGTCGGCCACGCAATGAAAGGAAGGGTGTCCAGAGATGAAGGAAGTGGACCAAGGCACGCCAGGGTGGTTTGCATCTGTATTTTTTTTTTAATTCCCTTTACCCCTAGACCAGAGGCCGGTTTGTGCCGAGGTGGGGCTCTTTGGCATCAACCAGCGACTCGGGTGCGGGCTCGACACTCTCAGTAATGTCGGGTCCCGGCATGTCGGGGTAGCGGCAGAAGCAACAGCACAGGCCGATGAGTCCGGACAGGCCACAGCAGATGATCCAGAGGATTCGCAGCGTGTGCACAATGACCTGGCGCTCCGTCTCGTCCTTGCTCACTTCCTTCAGCATGCGCAGGAATGACTCGGCTGTCACGTCGAAGTTGCCCTTCTGCTGCAGCTCGTTGTCCATCTTGACCGTAAAAACAGCCGTTCCGATGGCAATACCTAGGCACATACCGGCCGACTTGGAGAGTAAGCCCATTGCCATGGAGTGCCCGTTGTCCTCCTTCTTGGTGGTTACCAGTAGGCCCATATTCAGAGCCGAGATGACGATACCAGCCCCGAGCCCAACGCCCATGTTGATGAAGATGAGCACACCTAGCGGTGTGGCAGTGTCGAGGAACCACAGCAGACCGATGGAGATGGATGTCAGTGGCCACCCTAGCCACATAGCCCACCCCACTTTGCGTGTCTTGCGCATCAACAGCCCGCACACAATGGCGGCCACGGGAATACAAACGGTCTCGGGGAAAAGAGCAACGCCAGTCAGGAGCTCGTCGAAGCCCCAAACTCCGGACCAGAAGACCACTAAATAGTAGAAGATCATGTTGACACAGATGCCAAAGACGGTTTGCCCCAGGAAACTGAAGATGGTTGCCCACCTCTTGAACAAGCTAGGTCGAAACATGGGGTATTTGGCAAAATATCTCTGATGAAACGCCAGAAGCACAAGACCACTAGTTCCAAGCCCCAGCGGTAGCATAGCTTGCCAGGACATCCACGGGAAGAATATGCCCGACATGGTAAACGGCATCAGAACTGCCACTGCTGATGGGATGAAGATCAAGATGCCCACCCAGTCAACCCTTCCGAGACTCGCCAGTGTCCCATCTGGCGGATGGTCGAATCCAAGGAAGAAAGCCAACCCACCAGCCGTCACTGCGATGGGCGGTAGGTTAAGCCAAAATAGCACCCTCTGCTCGACAACGATTAGCTCTCGAGGCCGAAGTAGGCCATTTCAAGTAACAAACCCATGAGGACTCCCTGATGGCGGTCGCGCCTACAAGCGGACCAACAATCAACCCCAATGCTTGAATCCCATTTTGCACTGTCAGCCAGACTGCCCTATCGTGGACTTCAACCAAGTCGGTCAAGACCAAGGCTGAGAGCACGGAGCCGCCCGAGGCAAAGCCCTGAAAGCCGCGTCCTACCAGCAGCACAGTCATATTCGAGGCCGTAGCGGCAATGACTGAGCCTGCCGCAAACATGAACAAGACAGCCAGGAAGGCCGGCTTTCTGCCAACGGCGTGCGAGACCTCCGAAATGGGCTGCTGGAAAATGGTGGCGCTCAGGAACATGACAGTGCCTATGCTAAATACAGCCGTTTTGCTAGCACTCATATCCCTCGCGATGGCCTGTGGCATTTTGTGGCCTGATCAATGTCCGCTCCATAATACCGCGGTGGGAACACATACCGGGAGCGCAACGGCAATCGACGTAGTGTCGATAGAGAGCATAAAATGCATTATCAAAATGAAGCCATAGATGATCTTGGCTCGCCTCCTGGACGGCTTATTTGCTGGATGAAGCAAGTCCATCCTCGCCCATTCCGCTGTTCGTGTTGATCCCGCTGCTGGATAAGCAGGCCGTCAAGCACCAAGTCGTGAACTGTTTAAACACAAAGCCTAGAAGAAGATTTGCCACGTTTTGGATGGAGTCTAGCCATGCCTCTCGCATTTCGGACACTGTGGCACTGGATTGATTCAGTCGGCGAGCCCCAAGCAAGTTCTGCCATCGCCCTTCTGGAAGATTGTGTGGCTTCTGTCTATTACCTCACTACCGAGCTCTTCGTCGTGTTAGTCTGGCGCCTTTTCTCGGAATACCCGTCAGGGCGTCTCGCCTGACACTCGCTCCTTCCCATCGCTCAGCCTTCAAGGTGCTGTTCCAAACCCAGCAGGCGCCATGGCGTCGCAGCCCACGGATGAACCCCGCAGCCTCGCAAGAATTTTCTCATTTTTTATCCCTTTTCCAAACATCGCCTTCCTCAAGTCGATACACGAGGCATCCACGGCCACAGCTCCGGCACTCCCGCGGAGAATATCACGGGTAGGTCCTTCTTGCTCGGTGGAAGTTTACCATTTTGCTGACAAAACAAAAGTCTGCTACAAGGACGTTGGATCACGATGGATTCGGAGGCGGCCACGTGTGCGAACCGACCCGAGGTCCCCTTTGCCCCTTTTTTGACAGGGTTGGCTCTCTGGGCTCTCATGAGACTGATACTCGAGGCTTTCGTGAAAGCGGTAAACCCCGAGTTCTTCGAGGACCTGAAGCTCGACATCCGTAAAAAGTACGACCTCTACTTCGGAATGTGTCTCGGAACCATGGTCAAAGTAGTGGCAATGACGTCTTGCACTCTCTCGGTCTTCACAACGTCTGCTGACGCAGACATCATCGGTTTCTCTCGCCCGCTCAACACGGCCGAGCAGTGGTGCTGGGGCACCCGCGCCATTATCTACATCCAGGAGTTGCCGCACGTCGCCTCAATTCCCGAACTGATTATCCACCATCTCCTGGGCGTCGCCGGCATGATTGCCATCATGGTCTTCAACATCCCCCGTCGTCAGCTGTACCTGATGTGGGGCACGCTAGTGTCCGAGTTCGTCGGCAACTCACGCCTCTTCCTCAAGTTCCATGGCAAATTGACGCCGCGAATGTTCTGGTGGTTCTCCCTCGCCATGGTAGTCACGATTGTGGGCTTCCGCGTCACAGGCTGTCTCGTTGCACTAACATGGGTGCTTAGAGGCGGCACGAGTGGAGTGGCACTTTTTGTCAATGTCGGAGCCATCACTATCTATCTGTGCTACATGTTCATGATGACCTGGCGGGAGCTGGACCGGGCGAAGATTGTGGCTATCGACAAGTCTCATTCGACTCAACTTATCATTGCAGATAAGTGGAGAGTGAACCTGTATGGTCTTGTTATCGGTTTGGCATTCATGTGGACAGAGCTCTCTGCACTTCTCATCTACGAGGCCGATGGTGAGCGGCTCAAGACCCAGGCTGAACTCCACGACCTCGCCTGGGCTGCCCTTCAGGCTGTCATGGCAGGCCTACTTGGCGCCTATGTCGCCACGCCCATGGCACGTCTTGCATCTCCGAAACGAGGCCCCAGGAAGAAAAGGGGCGGCCCGAGACTGTGGCTTCAGGGCGGCTGTCTTTCTGCTGCTGCTATCCTGTCATTCAGTCCCACAATCGCCGACAGTATCGACAAGATGGCATTCCTGGCATGCATGGGAGTCAGCTTTCCTTTACTTAGCGCGATGAGGTATCTTGGCTGCCATTACACTGGCATTGGACCTTCAGCAACCAAGCGACAGATCTCTTTCGTTTTGTCCCCCAGCCCACCCGCGAGTCCTCCCCTAGCGAGTTCCAAAAATGAAGCAACAGACGCGCCAAAGGCGGCCCTCCCTGGGTCTAATACCGCCCTCTCCTTCGGAGCTGGTCTATGCAGCGCAGCCCTATATTGCATTGTTCTCACCACTCACCTCATGGACTTGATTGCGCTCAGCCACGCTGTATACGTCGCCGTTGCTATTCAAAGCCTGATTGACTTCGAAGTTGAGCACAGACGCGGCGATGTCAGCAAGAACGAAACGCTGTGGACAATGTTGTATCTCGCTGCGCAGATGTTTGCCACAGTCAGCTACCTCGAGTATACCTCAGTCTTTGCCTCACCAGTGTACGTGGTAGCCCCAAACATGTTACTGCTGTGCTGCGCTCTCACAGTTGGTTTTGCAATGGATGTGCTTTCCCGCCGGACGAGGCGGACAGAGCAGGATACCGGAGAGAAGTTGGAGAGCAAGGAGGGCAAGGTTATCCAGAAGAAGGGCAACCAGGGAAAGATTGCAGCTGTGGTGACTACGGCGTTTATGGTGCTGTTGCTGATCCTGGCTAATTACTTTGGTATGATGCCGACGGCCGTGACATCGGTAGAGGAGGCGAGGAAGATCATGGCGACACCAGGACCCGGATGGGGCGTTTGGGACGCAGCATGGTCGTGGCAGTTTGTCGTGTCGACGTTGGGGGTTGCACTGCTACCCGTGGCAGTTGTGCAGATGGTAGGTTGACACACATATTTTTGGTTCAGGTGGCATAATGTGTGAATTTTTACGAAAGATATGTACTGCAGAACATACAACGAATATGGGCTTAGAGAGGGAGGTCTACATTCTGGAGTTGGGCGTTTCTGCACACGTAGAAAAAAACATAATACAGCGTGCTGATCTAGTAGTGCTGATGGCGTCGAGTTTGGGTAATGCCCTTGTGGTGGATAAACAGATGCCAGGGGCTAGGGGCAATGCACCAAATCGACATGAGAGCACGCCGGGGGAAAGGCATACTGCTAAGGGGTAATTGCCAGTTAGCTGGGCCTAAGCTACTGAGAGAAGCGAGTACCTTGCTAAGTACTGAGTGGGTTCTGCTTGGGTGTGGTGAACACAGGCGATCGATCGAAGCCTGGTGCCTCATCTTAAGCCATTGACCATGCGGATCCACACCGTGTGCCACGAGCTGCTCTTCGGAACAGGGCTGAGTTTATAGTATTTCGTATCGAGGACAATACGTAGGCCACGGATTCCCCGCTCACGTAGGGAGATTCGAATGAAACTCCTCATCAAGCCCTGGTCATGTTTCAAGCTCACCATCCCTGACCAAAAAGATTTCGTGCTTCGGGGCTCGCCGGCAGCAACAGGAACATTGCGGAAAGGATCGGGCGATCAGATCGTTTCCCCTCTGACGCTACAGGAAGAACGCATCAAAACCAGCTTCAAAGCAAAAGTATCACTGCCATCCATGTTCGTCTCCACGTTCTCAATGCAGCGAGCACGTGAAGACGACAGTCCATTCCAACCTGCCTGTCAGTGGTCCAAAAATAGACGGAATCTGGGGTATATGGCCGGCGATGACAGCCTTTCACATGAAGAGACACTGAAACTCTCCGCGCTAGATATGACGGCCCACCGCACCGGAGAACAGACAACGGACTGTCTGCTGAGAAGCGGTTTCATCCGACCGCTCGGCCTGAAACGCCGTTGGGTGCTCGTGGAAGGCACTCGCGAAATAAACTTTGACCAACGGACAAACGCTAGAGGACTGCCGACACTTGGGCACCGTTTCCCACATGTTTCTGCTACAGGTTACTCCCTCGATGTTTCCGGGTCAACACTGGCAAAGTGCCGATGCCCGCAGCCCGTGACACTGGCCTTTCCCGCCGTACCGCTCGAATAAAACCACTTTTTCCGAGGCCCAGAAAAAATCTGTGTCGGTGTCTCCGGGTACGGGCATATCCCCGAAGTCAAGGGAAGAAATGAGGCTTCGCAGGTTCCCCGGTGGGCCGGATCTGCGTTAGAAGCATGCATTCCTGTTGTTCCTGTGATATATGGCCCCCCGGACTATTACCAAGCCGGCTGACTGGAGCATGGGAAACCCGTTGGAAACAGCGTAAACTAGGTGTTAAGAACTGATGCTAGGTAGCCTGAGGATCCATGGATAACCGATATAAGTAGGGACTCCCACATGACCCCACACCAGTTAACCTGGAAAGGGGTGGAACTTCTAGAAGCAGTGGTCAAGTATTCAGTACTTGTGCTCTTACTTGCACCCCCGAGTCAGGGGACGGCGGGATGCCGGTGACGAGTCGGCCGGACCCACCCAGTGATATGGGCCTCCGGAATGGGGTTTGTTTGTCGTGGGAACCTCAGGCCGGTGGATAGCTCCAGTTACCATGACAGGGGGTGGGAGTGGAGAGGCAAAACGAACCGATGGGTTCTCGAAGCCTTCCCAAACTGGACCTTCGTTACCGGAAGCAACAGCAAGCCGAGGCCCCATAGTTTTCAGGCTGGGAACACAGCCGACGCCGATAAAGGCCCGACAGCTCTCAATACTTGTGAATCACCGAAATTGCATCATGGTCTTCCAGCGCCAGTGGTGCCCAACCTTGGTTAACGCAACCGGGCCATCAAGACATTGGCGATTCTTCCACCCTTTTCCCGTCAGTTTTCAGACGGCCGCAGTCTTCCGGCTGCGTTGGCCTCAGTGTTTCCTGTCGTCATGCCCAATACGCACGGCTTGAAGGGGAGGCCATTGGCAGAGGAGGCTCCGGGCAATTGATATGTGACGGCTTCCGAGCAGGACGTAATTGTTGCGCTGTATGTTTAATGTATGTTTGCTGTGAAGCGAGGCTGATATGGGGCCAATGAGGGTTGCTAAACAACTTTGTCGTGATTCTGGGAAAAATGCGCGACTCCCCGATCAAACTATTTGCTAATACCTAGCAGCAACCTGATGCTACCGTAATAGGGTTGCAAGCGCTGCCTGCCTGCTTCATGTCTCCACAGGGACAAACAACGAGAGCCGACGATTCCGTGAGGCGATAAAATGCGGCCAGAAAACATCTGCCGAGAGCCAATGGAACGAGTGGCACCCGAGCCGAGGACTATGGTGAGGGCGAGGCGACGACAGCGCGGGGCACGGGCAGCGAACGAGCTGCAGTCACAAAAGTCGGTGAACGGGCAGCAGGAAGCCGCGAGCATCCATCACGAACCCGATAAGTCTTATCACGGGCGACCTCCCCCTCCTTTTCATGCTAGGTTACGCGGGGCTTTGCTGTCTTGCATAGCGGCTTGCCGCACCGGGGCAACTGCGATCCAACCGAGCTGCATTTGATGAGTTGTTCACGATAACCTGGAATCTGCCCGAGAAATAAAATAAAATAAAATATCAGAGTTACACAAAATAATTCACGGCTTGTCATTTATTTGGTTTTGGTGCAATGCAAGCCACCCTGGTCGGTACTTCTCTCCTCACCTGCAAGCCATGATGTGCTCTCACCCAACTCCTTCCCCTCTGTCACCCCGATTGTTGGAAACGGCAGCCCGGTCATGCTCTGATAAGAATCTCGGGGAGGTTCTGGAAACGTTGGCGATTGTCATTCCCAATCCGTTGTTCCTAGCGCACTGCCGACTTGATCATGGCGGCTGTCGGAGCTGTGACGGAGTGTGACGGAGTGTGACGGTGCCCCTTATTGGAGTTGGAGCGCATACATCATAGGTTTGGACAGGGCATTTCCTAGGCTCATCTTGTTTTCTACCCTTCCTTGGCTGACGCCCGAGAGACAATGACTGACGTGTCTCGGATACGGATGAAAATGAAGCTCAAACTTCCTTCGCCGTAATCCCGGACCGGCGCAAGATACACCATCATGAACGAAAGTACCCTCGATCACCGTAAAAGAAAATAGCTGCCAGCTGCCGTAGGTATTCTGTCAAGGGCGCATACGAACAAGGGCGGTGACTTCACCGACTCTTGTTGCTGTCTATGCGTTGGATGCACACCAGCGAAGCGTTTCGCCATTGCGTTGTGTGGTTGGTCAGGCGGGAAACGGAGCGCCAACAGCAGCAGCCCACCAGCCGCATGGGAGTAGCAGGAATATCAACAGCCATGGCGTCATGGCAAAGCCGGATTCGCCTGATTTTTTTGTTTTTCTCGTCGGTTGACACAATGGTGTCGGAAAGCAACCCCCCCCCCAAAAAAGAGGGCTAGATGCCTTGGCCCGTATTTTCCTCTCGTATCAGTGACAGGCGAGGGGTTTGTTTCGGTCAATCCCACAGTCATTGGTGCGCCTCGCGTCGAATTCCTGATGCTGCCATCAATCGCAATCCGACTTCGCAGACAAGAGCCCAGGGCCATACCGCCGTGTCCGCGATCTTGGGGCGCTGGCATTACGTGAGGCAACTGCACGACCAGGGCGGTGAGGGGTTTTTGCTCTTGCCTTTCATTTCTCAAGCCCATGACTTGGCTCTTCTGGGACCCTACATACAGCAGGTCAGCACTCGATGTTCTGCATCTACACTACCTAGTCAACATGAACTTCAAACGTAATCAGACTGTCCATCTCTGCCGCGGTCGCATCCAGACCGCAACTTACTTACATGTCGGATGTCTGGCTTTGCCTCCGCGCCAATGCCCGACACAACTTGCATCTCCAAGACACATGTCAGCGAGGCTGCGCGAGATTCATTCGTTCGTCTCCGGTACCTATCTTGCTGCCGTGATAACTTCACGCACACTTCATCCCCCATGATCCCCGCCCTTTTGCTACGCCGCTGTCTAGCGGCGAAGTACACGTGGATATTCCCCCCGCGGCGACAGAAAAAGATCATTAGGTACAATACCGTGCTGTGCCGCCGACGGGGCAGTCCTTAGCGGCGGGCGGCACTCCGAAGAAATGCAGACCAGAATCTGTCAGCTATCACTTATCATCTATGTCACTCGTCCAGGGGCCGAGATCTAAGCTTGTTGGTTGCACCGGGGAAGCATGGTTCCTTGGCCAGAATTGAGTTACACAAGGCGTGCTGCTCTCATCAACCCCCACCCTCCACCATTAGAGCTGTCTTTCTTCACCACCACCATCACCTTGCTCCTTGATCACGGGTCGAGTGTCTTTCCATAAGTGGTTCGACACGGTCTTCCAGAAACCGCAGTTTACCCGACGTGCGCATCCTGGTGGTGGTGGTGACAATTCAGTACCGGCAAAAGTCAGGGCTTCGAAAGAGCCGGCCCATCCATCCACAAAACTTGACTGCCTAGCCAGGGACAACATATATATTCTGTAGATATGCTATATAAATAAAGTACCGTACCTTTTTTCCCCCCTTGGCCTCCTCCCACCCCATCTCTGCGCCGCACCGCAATTGCTTGCATGTGCCATGTGCCTGACCGAGCCAAAAGCTAATAACACACACAAAGCTTCGTGAGCTTGGTACTATAAGCGCCCATCCGACACACACCCCTTCCTTCTCCTCTTTCCACAGTACAATCCATCGGATAAGGTACCGGTGCGTCAGAGGCCTTTTTTCTTTTTTCTTTCCCTGTCTTGTATAGTCTTGTCTTTATTCTTGTTGTCGTTCTATTCCCTCTTGTCCCCTTGCTTGTTCCATTGTATCCCCAGCCTCTGAGTGAATCTCCTTTTTTTTTTCCTTCCTTGGCAAGGGCACGAAGTATACATGTGGATAAAGTAGAGAGGCTCGTAAATTAGTGCCTCACACATGCACTAGTCAGCAAACAACGAGGAGGCGTCCCCCTGGGGTAGATCGCTAACTAGTGTGATAAAATATGGGGTGTGTGCCTGGTGTTATGGATGAGACGGGCGCAGCAAAACTTTGCTCAGGAGCAAGGTAGATAGATACTCCGTGGAGGGACAAAGGTACCGAAGTTTAAAGTGTCTGAGTATGGTATCGCATGTCATGTCACCACCCCAAAGAAAACACTGACAAAAAGGGAAAAAGAAAGAAGAAAAAAAGAAGAAAAAAAAGAAGAATAGATAAATCCGCCACCCACGTGCACAAGGCAACCTCCCTAACATAGACACCCGCCCCCGTCCCATCAGAGAACTAGACACCCGATGAATCTCGTGCTTGCTTTCTCCTGCCACCCTGGCCCCTCCCTCTTCTCCACAAGACCAAAAAGCCCAGATCAAAGAGCAGACAAAGGGGAGAAAGAAAGGAAAAAGAAAGGGCGGGTGGGTGGTTGACTTTTTGATGTTGATCATCCTGCTTCCGCAGAGCTATGCATCATCTCTTTTTCACATGTTGGTGCAGCGGCTTCCCCTGCTGCAACACCCAGTGCTTCTTGACACATGTCTATCGCGACCCCCGTCTGTCGCTTCAGCACAAGTCATCACCACACAACATCAGGAAAAGCTTACTCCCTTGAGATTCATTTCATGTCACAACAGAGAAGCCACGTTTCTCGGAATGCCTTTCATTCGTAATTTTAGACTGTTTTTTGGTTGCTATGAATGTTTTACCAGTCTTTTTGTGCTCTTTTTGCTTCGTTTTCCCTTCCCCCCTGTTTTCAACCTCTGCTTTCCATCCCCCATCCATTTTGCATCAGAAACAACAACCAGCTTTTCGTCTTCCATTCGTAGAGAATCATCATCAAACCGCTTTCCCTTTGCTTCCATTCTTCCACTGATGAACCCTTAGATTACAATCCTGAAACCAAACCCTCACTTTTGCTTGCTTCACATATCGTGGTATCATTGAAGAATGAAGAGAACAGGAAAAAAAAAGAAACAAACCGAGAGACACCCGCTCCAATGAGAGGAAAAAACCACATAACTCACATCCCTCAAGAGTTGGAAAGGGCGTGATGCAATCGCCATCGTAAAACATCGGTCACAATCATGCTAGTCCCATATTTCCAGAACCACTGACCATGACTGAGACCATCCGACCAGGTACCCGAAAATGCCGCCGTGTTTTGTATTAAGTGTCCCAGTCGGATTGATGCAATGCAGTACGAAAAGTCCAAAACAAAATCGAACGCCGACCGGCCATGCATGTTCGTCGTCAAAAGTGAAGAAATCCCCCATGCAATGCTCGAATGAAGTATACACGGCAGTTGTGCTGCCTTTCCATGCATGTCCGTTGCCTCCTTGGGTATCTTGTAAATGAAGACGAGAAGAGTTATATGCGAATGCGAGGTTTGGGGAAGTCGAGGATACTGTTAGAAGGGCTGTTGCCTACCAGCCTTGGGCGTGATAGCCAGTAAAAGTATCTTTGTTGAAATATTGATCCCAACTGCTGGCGTTGGCGTCATTGTTCTCCCGATTCATGTATGGCTTCTCGGGATACTGCTTTAGGTTTGCGACATCGTGCGACGTGTGGCGGCGCTTGAGCACCGCATTGGCGGTTGACGTCTTCTGAGATCGCTCCCACAGAAGTTGCCTACGGAGGGACTCGGTCAACTCTGTGGCCAGCATGTTGCGGCGGGTGGTTCTCGGGGACAGCGCCGCCTGTGGGTGCACTCCAGTTGCGGCAACATTGATTGGCTGCGCTGCTGTACGGGGACCGCCCTCGTGAATTGACCGCATGGGAGCAGGACGGTTGCCTCTCTTCATCATGAGGGGTGCTTCGTCTGAGTCGTTGGGTGAGGCTACCAAAGAAGGGCCATTGAGTGCGGCGCGGGCGCGAGGGATGGCAGAGGTGGACTGGGATGCATTGTTTGCTAACCTCTGGGTGCGCTTCGTTTGCTCGACCATGAGTGTAAGTAGGGATCGACGGGAGGTGAGGTTCACTTTCGAGTCGACTCGTTGGAAGTTAAACTTCTCCTCGACGCTAGACTTGCCGCTCTCCTCCACCGAATCCTCCCACTCGGACGAGTCATCATCATCGTCGATCGCGCTCTCGTCAACGTAGTCTGTGTCCGATTGTTCGCCATCACTGATGGCCGATGCCTGGTAAGTCTGTGTGACGACATGGTTGCTGAAGGATGCTGTCTTCTTGGGCACGTTGAGAAGCGAGGCTTGTCTTGCTGGGTGGAGGGCACTCTTGAGCGGCGAGCTTTCGCACTCGGACGACCCTCGCCCAATTTGAAATACAGCTTTCTTGGGCTGGGGGACTGGCTGCCTCCGCGTATCAAGACTGCGATCGCTGTAGGAATCCTCGGCGGATCCAGACGAGCCGCCAACCTCAAACTTGGCTTGTTGCTTCTTTAGCTGTACAAGTTTCGGGGCGGGTGAATCATTAGGCTCAGGAATGACATTCGGAACAGACGGCTGGGACGCCGGCGAGGTAATTCGGCAAGCTGGGCGAGTAGGCGAGAAGCCGAGGGTAATAATAGTTCCCTGAGAAGGCGACTCTGCGGCGGGCGCAGTAAGCGAAGACTCCATGGAAGGGGTCTCGGGAGAGTCACACGGCGACTCGGTGGTGGTCGACCCTGATCGTTCGGTTTCGGGCGACTGCGCGGGCTTTTCTCGAGTGGGTGGGGAGAGCGATATGCTGCGAAGTGGGGCGTTGAGTGGTTCCTTGGCTTCAATTATGGAGACGACCATCTTCTCCAAATCGTCCGAGGTGATGTGCCGCTCACGACCGCGGCTGCGACTGCTAGCACACGAATCTTGTCTTCGTATGCGTGGGCGGATGATGTCGACTGGAGCAGACTCTGATGTGAAATCAACCGCCTCCTCGTCTGGGACTGAGTCGACGCTTCCCGACAATTGGGGAAGGTCTTCGGCCGACGAGTCCCGGTTCTGCTGGATATCTTGCGGTTGGCTGGTAGCCGCAGATTCGATCAGTGCCTCACCGCTGTCACAGCAAAACGTCTCGCGGTTCCAAAGTCGCCAACTAAGGTTTTCTAGTCGTCTACCTTGTGCGACTGAGTCACGACACCTGGCAAAGACTTTCTTTCCTGTTAGTGGACCTCGCTACAAGTGGGTAGCGGGCGGCATCGAGAAAACAAACTCACCTGTCCACATGCTGAAGAGGTTCTCAGGGTTTGTTGTGTCAACCTTGTGGATGACATTGGCATCCACCTGTAAGACGGGTGCGTCAAAAGAACAAGGCATGCTGGTTTAAAGGCTGCTCGAGGTGTCGAGCGGAGAGAGGGTTGTAGTCAGGGCGAATATCTTTGTGGACTTCGCGACACGATCGCGAATGTCGGGCTCGCGTGGAATGCGCTCGTCTTTGACACTTGATCAAGATGTGCGATCCTGAGCGTTGGAAGGATCAGCTCTGCACCGAGGGCGCACTGGGAATCGGTCGGGCCGGCTCAACGCGAACTCGAGTTTTGGGGAATTCGGGTGTGCAAATTGAAGTGGCAGTTCCTCGAATGGATGTGGCCGTTGGGTTCAACTCGTAACTCGGTGTGATTTCCGTTGCAAGTGCTGTGAAGTGGGTCGACTCTTCGCGCACCGGGCAGCTAGTGTGTTGAGGCGGGTGGGGAGTGCGACCAAGGGTTCGAGTATGTCGTTGATCTTCTGTAGGATGCTATTCACCAGCGTGCAGGTGAAGTCTCGCGACACTATATGTTGGTGAGGATCGTTTGTTGTGCGGATGCAGGACGAAGAAAGGGAAGGGGAGTGGTGGTGGGGAGCGGATCTGGTGTGTAATTGTAGCCCGGCTGTGTGTGCGTTGGGTGCTTTGGCGGAGGTGCGTGGGATGGCCCCAGGCGCAGGTTGGTGAGCAAATCCAATTACAAGAGGTACCGGGGTACTCGCGCTATGGGTCGTCGGTAGAGGTACATACTGAGAAGTTCCCGGCGTACCAGAAAAGTCAGACAGGGGGCGGTCGTAATGGAGGGTGGTGGCGGAGAGTACTGGATGAACCTGGGAAGACAGGGGTAGCAAAGCGTGCAAAAAGTACCGTGTCGCTGCAGCATCCCCCGTCGTGACTGAGTGCGGTGAAAAGGTATACAGTACATACACATTGGATTTATCGCATCCAAGTAGCGATGAAAACATCAACATTTCGCCCACCATTATGAGGAAGATATCGGGAACGTGGCCGTGAGCTCGGGATCTTGAAGCTGGAGCGGTTCGTTTGACAGGATAAGGTACTTCCTAAACCGGCGTAGCGGAAAAATTTCACTCTATTCCTTTTTGAGTAGGCACATTATGTGGGGCTCGGGAGCACTTTCGGCCCCATGAATCATGCGAGCGTTGCAAACGGCTGCGCGCTGGGAGGAAAGAAATTTCCCAGAAAGTTTAGCTAATGCCCGGCAGGGAATAGAGGCGACGTTGGTTCGTCGCCAAGTCCCAAAAGGGGTATCATCGTCTCGAATTGGGCTGGAACAGTCGCTGCTGTGCTGGGCCGCCCGGGGAAATCTCCCGGAGGACGGTCTTACACCGTTTTGCTGTTCCTTGTCCCTCCCATCGTTCGAAACGGGGTTCTACCCTCAGCGCCTCCCCGAAACGGCGCTCCTTCCGAGCGGGACGCCAAACCATAGGTCAGGTCAGGAGGAAGACTTGCCGCTTCCCCTTCAAGTCAGGTGTACCAATTTTCCCCAGCTGGGAGCCAGCCCAGGGGCCCCAGGCCCTGGCTTCCCCGCAAATCGCCACGCTGACTTCCTGTGTTTCTAAAGGTACCTGGCAAAACTGGCTCTGGAGCCCTCATCTCCCAACGGATCGCTGGTCCGCTTGCCTTTCGGCGCCACGGCCCTCGACGTCCAGTGGCAGGCCAGGCTCTCATCACGGGTTCACCTTCATAAAAAACCACGCACGGGGGCTATAGGGTCCAGCTCCTTCACAGCCAAGCGGGCAAACCAAAGGCCGGCAATAGCGACTACGAGTTGTTCCTTCATCCGCCCCGTCATCTTCGTTGCCAATTGGCGGTCACGGCAAGTCAAAAAGAGAGATGCTGGGAATGCTCAGTCGACAGCGACCGAGGGCCTCAATTCGCCCGTCACAAAGAGATGTGGTCGAATCGGCGGCAGCTCATCGCACTGTGCTGACACAGCTGGCGATTGTGCCGCCTGACTGGCCGAATATCCCAGCGACACCACTGGCTGGAAACAGAGAGCTCGCCTCGGCAGGGAGGCGAGAGCTCCTCCGTTTGTGACAGCTGACCTCGTGATCGACCTGTCACTGGGCGGCTGGTTCCGTTTGCCGCGGCCACCCCACTAATCCCTCAAGAGGGCCCGTGATATCACATTGTCTCCTGCTTCTGTCTGCTCCGTGCCAGGCATACCAGGCAGAAACAATGACTGGACAGCACTAACCGCACAAATTGGGGCGCCTTCACGGCCACATCACGATTCTGGACCTCCAGCGCGGCATCGCAACGGTGGGGACCGGCAGTTGGTGCGTTGGGTTGGCCACGTCTCACATCTGGGCAGATGACCTGTGACTTGTCTGCTCAGCCTCTCAGCCTTGGGCGTCGCAGTCCAGACGTCTTTGGCGCCACAATCTGGTTTCCGGTTTCGGTTGACTGCGAGGGAGAAATGCTGTTTTCCAGCTTTCTCACATGAGCGCCCAGCTAATCGCTCACGTTATTAGGAAGTCGTGGAATTGCTTTCTCTGCGCAATCAACAACATCCCACGCCGAGAAGCTCCAGTGACCCTGCTGCTCTCACTTTCTCCCGTCTTTTCACCTTCCCCGAACGGCCTTAGGAAGGGGGCTGACGGTCGGCGGGGGGCGAGCGCTTCACACGCGGACTGCTTGTCGCCAATTTCTCGCGGTGGTCCCATGCTAGACCGGAGACCAGGGCTTCTTCCCCCGCCGCGCCAAAAGCAATACGTGGTGCGACAATGACACCATCGTGTAGTGTGCACTGCGAGGGGGTCAGCCTCGGGGTCATCAAACACCATGCATCCGTCGCTGTGGTTTCAATGCACGGGGTGCGTGGCAGCCGTGGCCTCGGGTCGTCCAGGCGAGATTGGGTCTCTTAGCCTGTAAACCTTGTGGACAATCTCGCCATCTCTTCCAGGTTCTGCGAGAGGCGCGGAAGAAAAGTGGCGAGCTCGTATGCCTCGGAACCTGGACGAAGACATCGCCATTTATTGGGGTGACCGGTACGGCGTGTGATAGTCGCAGGCGGACATGACTCGGGAGACGGCAGTCAATTTTCAATTCCACATTCCCCGGTTTCTTCTTTTTTTTTTGCGAGCAATTCCCTTTGACCTCTCTTTCGCTTCGCATGCGAAGGAGTTCTTGGGTCATTCTTGTGAATATTCCTTGTTGGCATTTCCTGTTCTAGTGTATCCAGGTTATGCTCCGGATCCTTTCACCCTAGTTTCCCCGACCCCGGATTGCACCCACGACTCCGCCTGACCACCACTCACGCAAACGCAGGGAGAGGGGCAGCCTCGCAGCGATAACTTAGTGAAATTCAGCTTTTGGGGAATGCGTGCATCCTGGGTTGGCCGATTGGACTCCTCCCAGAGCACCGGGACGCTAGCAGAGCCGAATTGGGCTGACCCCTTCACTTTTCGACGGGTACGTACCTGACACAGTCACACCAATGAGCACGAGGTTACACGAGTGACCGAAAAACCGATCGTACTCCATCTTCCAGCTCAGCTTGGCTAGTGCAGGGAGGGTATTCTGTCATTGATCGTTTTCCCCCCTCGAATGCGCAGGCAGGGATGGCTGAGCAAAACTTTTTTTTTTAGTCAATACACCCCTTTTTATGTTTGCTTTTTCAAGGGAAAAGGGAAATCAGTCGAAACCCAATTGCCTCGCTCTAACCCGCTCCTGTATCACTTCGCAATGGTCCGATAAAAGCTCGTTGTTCGGGCAAGTGCGGGAGCACGGCGCGTGCCAGTACGCGGGCAAGGAAAGAAAAAGCGCAGATGCTTTCCATTCTGATCACCTGCACGCTGAGGACGCTCCCGGCCGGTGTTCGGCTGGGGCAGAGGTCGTGGCCGGACGCGCCAACCAATCATGCCGCATCCCCACGTACACATGCCCCCAGTCCCCCACGTCCTCAACCCCTGTCTGTCGGGAACCCTTGTAACCACACCTCTGCGGTTACCACTTCTTGGGGAGGGAAAATCCCAATGATGGAGGGCTGAGTGATTTGAAACCACCACCGCGGAGACAATTGGAAGGTTCCCCTTCTCAGATTGATAACGCCCTTGCCGTAAGAGGCAAAGAATACAGACCCTGAATCTGTTTTGAGCTCAGAACCACGAAGTACGTGGGGGTTCGATAGGATATCACATCAAACAATCCTCTCACCGAAACCGAAAAGAAGGAGGCGGAAGTCCTACAACAGAAGAGGCAGGGCCTGAAATCCCTTGACGGCGCTGCCCTCCCACCCCGGCGTTGAGCTGATGGAAGATGGGAGAAACCTATGTGGCGCGCCGGCTTTTAATTACATCGAACTTCCATTCGCGTATTGCAAAACACCGCGAAAAAAGCATGATATTTGTTGAGGACCGTGATGGCCACAACGCTCGGTCCCTGCTTTTGCCTCTAGACTCGCATTTGCCCCTCCTTTTCGTTCTCCTGAATACCCGGTAGTGTCCGTAGACACCAGGCATCACAAGGCAGAGCTGAATGTCGATCATTTTTTAACGCGCTGCGCGCTAGATAACTTTATCGACGGACACGGCGCTGTTCATTGGGCTTG
>Ga0247763_1000322_pt1 | contig 27627 bp, 20 predicted proteins | sample UWRJL141409B4_FD_179926 | JGI IMG/M metagenome (GOLD analysis project Ga0247763, IMG submission 179926) | Plant litter microbial communities from Arlington Agricultural Research Station in Wisconsin, United States - UWRJ-L141-409B-4 | ecosystem: Environmental > Terrestrial > Plant litter >... | reverse complement strand
TTGACTGGATACCTCGCAACGCAGGCGCAGCGTTTTCCACCTAGATAGTATCGATTAGAAGTTCCGCTTGGCCATTAGGGCCGGTGGGTGGCACCCACCCTACGCACGGAGTAAGACAATATATATAATATATTGAACAATCGTTTTCTCTTCTAAATCCGTAAGCTTGCGCGAGTTGGCTGGAATATCGTATTATACAGGTTTACCGTCGCGTCGTCGCATAAGTATTATATGGTAAATATTATAAATTTTGCTTACGGCTCGTAGGGTAAGGTTTTTATCGCGTTGAATAGCCTCAAGGGCCAAGATTATCTGTACCTCTTTTAAAGTAGAAGACATGCTGGGTTATAGAATAATTGAGGATTAAAGGTGGAGGTGGTACGTCGCGTGGAAAGTGGTGCACTCGCTTGTCTGGTGCACTCACTTATCATGCACGCTAGAGGAAGTAGCGTTTAGCTTAATTAAGAAACTTATCTATATTATAGATATAATGTATTTAAAGCGTAAACGTAATTAAGAAACTAACGCTAATTAGTGGAATAAAGAGGTTAAAAACGTTATATAGTAAAGGTGAGGAGGGCTAAATGTGCCTAAAGGAGAAACCGTATAAAGGTATTTCTTAATTACTTTAAGGTAGTAATATTAAAATAGAAAAGAGTAATAAGAAAAGCGTAAATAAAGTATTGGTATAACGTTTTTAAAAACGTAGTAAATGATAATTAAGATTTTTGGAAGATAGGTTAGATTACGGAGTTATAAAAAACCTAATCCCTCTATTATTCCCCCCTTTTAAATACTTTAGGAGGCCTATAAGATATTATTTTATATAAATAAAAAGCTAAAGTACTATTAAAGAGTTTCTTTTCCAAACTAAAGGTGGTTTTTTTTTCTAATTTTTAACTAAAATATAGATTTAATAACGTTTAAAGAAATTATAAAGATTAATTGAGAGGTAGATATCAGGAACGTTAGTATAGTAATATTAATAGTACTATTAAATAAGGTATTAAAATTAGACTGCTTATTTAATAAATTATTAAAAGTTTGTAATAAGGAAGAAAGACTTTTTAAAGTATTATTATTAATTATATAAGTAAAATTTAAAATATTATATTTCCCTTAATGTTTTTACGAAGTAATTATAGTAGTATTTAGAAAACCGAATAAGACGTTAAAAGATTAAAAACTCCCGGGGGCCTATAGGCCGATCTTTTTTTTAAATGCGTTAGGTAAGATAATAAAAGTACTAATAATAATGCGATTTATAGTTATAATCAGGGTTGGGAAATTAGTTAGTTAGTCTTAGTCAGAGCTGTGACTAAGACTAACTAAGACTAATTTAGTCAGGGTAAAATTCAGTCTTAGTTAGTCTTAGTCTGACTAATAGTCAGTATATAAAATAAGAGTTTACTTTAATATATAACAAAATAATATAATAATAGAATATAATTAATATAATTAAAGTAATAATAAAAATAAATAATAAATAGTACGTACTTTTTGCTGTGTAGTTTTTGATTTTTCGTTATAAGTGTTAATTTGTGTGGCCTGACGGGTCTCAGTGAGGTCCAGTACAGGAGGTTACAGGGGGTGAGTCCCCTGTAACGGGCGCAGCGGAAGGCTTTGAGGGTACGATAACTGCCCGAGACGGGGTTAAAGGAAGCTAAGATCAGTAGATTAACCTGCTGTAACAAGTAGAGATACAGGGGTCTATGCCCTGTAACAGGGTGACTACAGTAGGCTTTGTATAGAGATCACGAAGGTCAAAAGGTTGCCCTAAGGCTATATATAAACTATCTTGCTTAAGGTAGAAGAAAGGAAAAGAATCAGATACTAGAAACACAAAAGGGGAGATGGTTCTTTATAGGGCCCTTAGTAGGTATAGGTCAACTTTACAGGGCCCTAAAATACAAAAGGAAAGCCTATACTACAGAGGGAAAGGTGCTTACGTTGGCGCTGGAATCTAAAGGATTCCAGGGCAATTAGTTGGCTGTGCTGACGTAATAGTAGTGGTGGGTCTACCCCTGTAGGCCAAGCCTACAGGTAGTAGGTCCTCGGAACTCCCCGTCGGTTTTAGTGGGTTCCAGTGGGTCCAGGGGGCTTGGCAGCCCCCCTAAACCACAACACCAACTCCCGTAGTTATGGTAACTGCACTTTGCTATAGTACAGTCGGCAGCACTCCCAGGGTAGTAGATCAATTAGGCTACAGTACCCAAGGGTGCTGTAGCTACAGGGCAACTGGGCTGTAATTTCAACACCCCCTTTACAGCCCTGAGCCCTGGCACGCCTCTTAGTTCCAGACAGACCCCCTCTGGAATCTACAGGGCCTAGAAAGGTTTAATAACTTGAGGAATTGCTTATATTTGGCTAGGGTTAGGGCTTTTGTTAACCCATCTGCCGGCATCTCCCCTGTAGGTACGTACGTTATAGTAATGTTACCTTCTGTAACGCTCTTTTTTACCTCTTGGTATTTTAGAAGGGTGTGTTTCGTGCGGTTATGGTGTTTCGGGTTGTGTACCGTATCTATAGCGCCCTTGTTGTCTCCCATCAGTGGAACGGGTCCCTGTATAGGGCGTTTCAGTTTAGAGAATAGCCCCCGAAGCCAGATTGCCTCTTTGTTACCCTTTATAAGCCCCGTAAACTCAGCCTCCAAGGTCGAGTAGGCCACTGTAGACGACCTCTTTGACTTCCAGCTAACTAGTCCTCTACCCACTGTAAATAGGTAGCCGTAAGTAGATTTTGCAGTGGTTTTGCACCCCGCGAAATCGCTGTTAGTATATTCTACAGGGGTAAGATTAGTAGAGGTACTAAAATAAATACCCTGGTTTGCGCTGGAGAATAGGTAGCTAAGGAGCTTCTTTGCTGCTTTGAGGTGGGCAATAGTAGGTTGCTGTAACTGGTGGGAAAGCCACTGTACTGCAAACGCTGTATCCGGCCTAATTTAAACCATAGCGTACATAGTAGTACCGACGAGTTGCTGAAATAGCCGGATCTCAGTGGTGTTTAGGGGCTTGGAAGAGGAGTCATGCCCTATAAGTCCTGGAGAGAGAGGGATAACCGGTCCGTTGTAGCTAAGTTTAAAGTGCTGAATAGCCTGTTCGATATAAGCCTTCTGGTTAACCCATAAGAGGCAGCGTACCCTATCGCAATGGATCTCGACCCCTAGGAAGTAGCGGGCAGGGCCTAGGTCCTCTATATCGTATGCCTGGCCGAGTTGGACCTTTAGTGCCTTGATCTTGGTTGCAGAGGGCCCGACGAGGAGACAGTCGTTAATATAGGTGACCATTATAATCTTGTAAACCGTACTGTAATAGGTAGCTACGTCACTGGTAAGAGGGCTGTAGTCTAGCGTTTTCAGTAACTTCGCGACCTTCTATTACCAGAGGTAGGAGGCCTACTTTAGGCTGTAGAGTCCCTTGCCTAGTAGTATAACTTGGTCTTTAGAGGGGTCCCAACCGTACCGCTTCAGGAGGTCCAGTACCTCAGGACTGCTGAGACTAAACTCGTACAGGCCTTTAGAGACCTCGATATAAAGCTCCACATCCAACTCATTATTTAAAAAGGCTCCCACAAAATCCACTTATTCAATTTCCCAATCCTCAACAGCAGCCAGTGCCAGTACAATTCGCCAGGTTAACGGTACTATAGTAGCTGCAAAGGTCTCCCTAAAGTCGACTCCAGGGGCCTATTGGAACCCCCTAGCCACTAACCGGACCTTAAACTTAGTGACCCTACCCTAGGCATCCTTCTTTAGTTTAGTAACCGGCTTAGTGGTAATGGGCAGCTTTTTGGCTTTAGACCGCTTAACAAAATGGAAGGTTTTAGTAATCAACAGTTGCTGTATCTCCTTAAAGTATGCTACTAACCACTGGTCCTTCAGGGGGTGCCTTAAAATTTGCTTAAAGGACTTAGGCTCCGAGTCTTCAGTAAGTTCAGAGGGGTTGTAGTAGCTACTAGGCTTGGCTTGTTTAGTGGCTCTGTTGACGAGGTGGTTAATTAGATCCGCCGTAGTATCTATAGGCTCAACTTCTACTCGTTCGAATTCCTTTCGCTGGGTCTTAGTAGCCTATGGGATTGGGATTTCCACTGTAATAGGCCTAAGTTTATCTCCTATAGGGGACTCGGAGGGCTTAGGGGTTGCTACGGGTAACTAAACCAGTTTGCGTAGTAGTACTACCGGTAGGGCGAACTTAGTAGGCGCCTCGGGGGGAGAGCCATCGTGGTTAGGGTGCTGGTCCTCCGTATCTTTAGTAGTATCCGGGAGGTCCAGGGCGTTAGTTGGGCCCCGGGGCCCCTGTAGGTAGGTAGAAGGGTTTTCGTATAATTTGATGAAGCTGGTTTAAATAACCTTCCGTTAGCTAAGCCAAACCAGGTAGGTCTGGGTGCCTAATACAGCTAGCAACCTGCCTTAAACGCCCCTAGGGGCAAGCTTCTGGGACTGGATACGTTTCTCAAGGGGAACCAACACCATACAATCGGCGCCTATAGCCCTGTAATTGGAAAGATCCGGGATATAAGGGGCCTATAGGGGTACTAACTTATCGAGGAAGAGCTAGTATAGGGTAAGCTCCTTAGTAGTATTTGCTATCCTATTAACCAGCTTAACTACAGGGCCTATAACGTATCCCCATAGGGAAGATAAAAGCCCTGAAGCAACCATTACAGCCCTAAGGCGTTCTAAAACCACCCGTATAGTACGTTCAGCCAGGCTGTTTTGGTTATACGTATAGGGGCTAGACTCCGAGAAAACAATACCCTTTTTACGTAAGTAAGGCCTAAGCCTACTAATTTCTTTACCTCTATTATAGTATAGGTATACCGGGTACCGCTTAAAGGTGTTATTAATCTCCTTTATAGCAGCCTTTGCTTCTGTAACAACCTCATCTTTGGACTTTAAAAACCTAACAATTTTGAAATAGGTCTTCCGGTCCACTAAAATAAGCCTATAGGGTTTGTTGTTCAGGGGTATAAGGCGGATTACGAACACATCCCCCTCTATCCGCCCTAGCGTATCAGGAGGGTTAATAACAGCCTTGGAGGAGGGTCGGCGTAGTAGTTTAGCGGTATTACAGCTTTTGCAGGCTATATATTCAAAACGTATACCGCTAAGATCGGGCATCCCTTCAGTAACTAGGGCGGTCTTCCTTAGAAGGTCCAGCCCTATATGGCCCAAACGAACGTACTAAAGTCTAGCCGCCTCGATCATTACCACTAAAGGACCCCTCTAGGCCCTATTGTGGTATGCTAAGAAGGGGGTTACCCCCTTTGCAATAGGTAGTATCACAGCAGGGGCTTTAGGTCAATTTCCGGATAGGTGGTAGTACCAGGTACTTCCATGGTCCTGTTAAGTACAGTTGGTTTTAGGGGGTCGTAACCCCCGTAACCGGATATAAAAGCCTAAACCTTTAAAGTCCAATAGGGTAATAAGCTTCCTAAAGGCGCTGTAAAGTTTGTTTTTAATAAGTATACCCCCTGAATTATAAAGGCGGTGGCTACTGACGATATTGATGGGGAAGGTTGGAATATAGAGGCACTCCTTTAGTACGATAGTACTGTACTGAGGCCTACCCCCAATAGTACCAGTATAGGGTTTAAGTTTAACCATCCCAATACCCTAAGGCTGTACTGGGCTACCTCTAGTGCGTACCATAACCAGTTTTCCAGTACGTAGCTCTGCAAACAGGGCCTTATCGGTGCAGATATGTACTGTGGAATCGGTGTCAAAGAGCTACTATTTAGTAAGATTACCCCCTGTAGAAAGGTTAACCGCAGGGGGCTTAGGGGGGTTACTAATAGGGGGTTCAGGGTCTATTAGGGTATCCGGTTTACTAAAGGTATCGTTAAGGTCGGTAGGTTCGGCGTTAAGTGTGGTGCCTTAGTCAAGGTTGTAGTAGATGGGGAAGGCCTCCTCTACAGCGACTGGCTCCCCCTAATTGCTGGAAATAGTACTGGTTTCGTAGGTCTCATTAATACCTTTAGGGGTATCTTCCGTACTAAAGGCATCACTATTGTACGCCCTCCTACTACTGAAACTGCCCTATTTTTTCAAATTCCTGACTTCCCTAGGCCTAAAGTTGCCTTACGAGGCTCCTAACTTGCCCTGTTGTTGGCCTTTGCCTCCTCCGGAACCTTATTTAGGCTCCCTAGACCTCTTCCAGTTGGCCTGTAGTATAGCCAAGATACGTGCTAAAGAGGTACCAGGGTTCCGGGTTTCAGCAAGTAGGTCCTCTTAAAAATACAAGAGGGTAAGGGTGCTAGGTGGCCTCCAGAACCCAGTGTTGGCGTTCGCAATCCACTGATCTCGTCGCAGTAGTACCCTGGAACGCTCAGCCCACTGTAGAAACTGGGGTTCTAGAACGTTGAGATAGTAATTAACTTGATCCTGTTCCGCAATTACGACTCCCTGAGCACTAAGACGGCCCACTAAGGTATTAAAGATAGCGTTAAAGTCCACTATAGTAGTGCTGCTATTGAAGGTTAGGGAATGGTATTGGTAGTAAAGTTCGTTGCGGAAACTAACCTAAGTTGGAGCGTACTGTTGGCGGAGCCGACTAAAGGCAGATCCAGGGTCCTCCTTGTAAGCTATAGTGGTAAGGGGGCCTTCCTTTAGTGTATTCCGAAGAGTTAATAAGAGGGCGGCTTTCTAAGGGTCACTAAGGCGCTTTGTAACCGCCTGTAAGTTGTAGAGGAAATTAGGGATCTAGAGGGCCCTGAACTGAATCGATAGTACCTGAAACCACTGTTGATAGTTCTTAGGTCCTAATAGGCGCTGTTTTTTAGGTAAGGAGAGAGACTGTTTAGTAAGCTCTTTAACTGTGAGGGCGCTGAATTCGTCCCTGACGGCTGGAATTACTAAAGGATAGGTGGTCCCAGGGGCTTTAGTGGTTGCCGTTGAGTTGTTACCCCCCTTTTGGGAGGCCCCGGAAGTATTTGTATCTGGTATATTCCGGGCCTGTTACTATTATTCCAGTACTGCCAGCAACCTATTAAAGCGCTAAGTAAGCTCGGAAACTTGCTGTACTAGGCCCTAAATAGGCGGGACTTCTTCGGGCTGCTGGCCTTGGCCTACAGAGGCTATATCTAGGTCGTCATCAGCCATTATATCGTACCTGATTTCCGATCGGAATTCTAATTACGCAACGGAACTACCTCTCCCGTACGTACTACTATAACTGGGTTAGTAAGTTCTTAAGGGAGCCGGGGGATCGTAAGTAGGTGACTAGAGGTATGCTACTATACAGATAGTATATTTAGTAGCAACGATTACTATAAAGGGTCGAATTTCAGTAGGCGTAAGTGTTCTTTAGGGGGTGGTTCTCCTGAATACGTTTATAATTAGGGGGTAGCAATCACGCGCGGAAGGCTAAAATACGGTAGTATATAGTAACAGTACTGTCTACAGTGGTTCAGGGGGCAATACTCCTATTAGTAATGGAAATTAGGGGGTATTATTCCCCTGGAGGATCAAGGTATAGTAGTCTCACGGGGACCTAACCTACTAATTACGGTAGGTAGTACCGGCAGCGTAAATAGAGGGTTGGTGATCAATACGAGGATTATAGTACCACTCACGGGGGCAACTCTAGCCGGCGTAAGGGCTTTTTAGAAGGGTAGGTGACCAATATAAAGGTTACCGTACCACCTACAGGGGCAACTATAGCCGGCGTAAGGGCTTTTCAGAAGGGTTGGTAGCCACACTAAGGGCAACTTTGGCCGGCGTATGGGCTTTTCCGGAGGATAGACAATGTGGTTTGCGGAGGGCGTAAAAGCGCTATGGGGGTGGTTACTAACTATGGGCAACGAGGCGAGGTCAGCCGAGGGTTGTAAAGTCCGGGCTCATAACCTATTAATTTATGTGGCCTGACGGGTCTTAGTAAGGTCTAGTACAGGAGGTTACAGGGGGTGAGTCCCCTGTAACGGGCGTAGCGGAAGGCTTTAAGGGTACGATAACTGCCCGAGACGGGGTTAAAGGAAGCTAAGATCAGCAGACCAACCTGCTGTAACAAGTAGAGATACAGGGGTTTATACCCTGTAACAGGGTGACTATAGTAGGCTTTGCACAGAGATTACGAAGGTTAAAAGGTTGCCTTAAGGTTATATATAAACTATCTTGCTTAAGGTAGAAGAAAGGAAAAGAATCAGACACCAAAAACACAGGAGGGGAGATGGTTCTTTATAGGGCCCTTAATGGGTGTGGGTCAACCTTATAGGGGGTGAGGGCCCTAAAACATAAAAGGAAAGCCTATACTACAAAGGGAAAGGTGCTTACGTTGGCGCTGGAATCCAAAGGATTCCAGGGCAATTAGTTGGCTATACTAACGTAATAGTAGTGGTAGGTCTACCCCTGTAGGCCAAGCCTACAGGTAGTAGGTCCTCGGAACTCCCCGTCGGTTTTAGTGGGTTCCAGTGGGTCCAGGGGGCTTAGCAGCCCCCCTAAACCACAACACCAACTCCCGTAGTTGTGGTGACTGCACTTTGCCATAGTGCAGTCGGCAGCACTCCCAGGGTAGTAGATCAACTAGGCTACAGCACCCAAGGGTGCTGTAGCTACAGGGCAACTGGGCTGTAATTTCAACAATAATATTATTATACTTAGCCTTAGCTTCAGCTAGGATATTAGTATTTTTTTAAATAAGTAATTAGGTATTGAAATAATTATAAGATGATTTTAAAAATTAATTTTCGGGGGTAGAATTATAATAAGGTAGAAATTATTAAATACTTTGGCTTTTTTCTATCTTTTTACTAAAATTTAGTAATTAATAATTTTAAATTAAGAAAAATATTAAGCGAGAAATAAATAAAAAATATACGATACTTACCCTAATAACCTTTACACTAATATTAAAATTATACATTTAACGATACGTTTTTTTACAATTTTTAAAAATAATTAGGAGAAGATTAGTAGTAAAGGTAATAAAATTATAAAAATTAACATTATTATTATTATTATTTTTATTATTACTTATAAAGTATTTAATATTATTATAACTTTCCTTTAATTTAATTACGTTTTCTAAATTACTAAGGTTATTATTAAGAGGGGTAGGAGATTTAGAAGGGGGTATAGGGTTCGGAATAGCTTTCTTAAATTTGGGCTTTTTACCTAGAATTTTATTAATAAGTTGGATAAACGTTAAAAGGTTAAATAAATCGCCTTTTATACTATAGGAATTTAAATTAAATTTATTAATAAAACGTACGTAAATGGGGTTAAATATATATTATATAATAGGAATTTTTCGAAGTTTAATAATTATTATATTAAAATGATTTTAATAAACTAATAATATAATTAGGTAAAAAGATCTTACTAATAGGAGGAAGGTATTTTTTGGTAGGTTGGCCACAAATCGTTGCGAAATAAATATAATATATATATAGGTTGTTTGTAGCTACTTACTCTACTTTAAAGGTAGTAAAATTGATAAAGGAAGCCGTTATTTCGAATTATACGCGAGAAGAGGGCGAAATAAAGAAAAAGAAAGCGAAGGTAAATATAGTAATAAAGAGAGAAGGAAGAATTATGTAAAGAAGAGTAAAGTAATTAAATTTAGTAAGGTAATTTGATTTTGGAATTATTATAGGTAGGGTAATCTGATTTTGGAATTTTAGTAGGGTAATTGGATTTAGGATTATTAGTAGGGTGATTAGTAGTGGAAAGTAAGGCGATAAAGATTACGTAGTAAATCACTCGCAAAATAAGGTGGGGCTGTACTGGAGAAATTACATTATATTGGGATTTAGTAAAATTAAACTGGAGCAGCCTTTAAAGCTAAGGATAGCTTTTAGAAGAAGGGGGATAGTTATAATGTGGCCAGCGAAACCCCGCTGTAGCGTTTGCGTAACGTTGGGGGTAGTAGTAATATAATAGGTTAGTATATATATAAAAGCCGCTGTAGGTAGTTGGCGCTCGCAGGGGGTTTTTCCCTTCTGCAAGAATTAGTCACTGTATTGGAATGGAATCTGCTTTATCAACTTATTGCTAGTGAATCACCTGTGTATCGCAGCAGCATCGGGCTCTTCCTTGATCACCCTAGTAGCTTATTACATAAATCATCTTACGGATTTATATTTTTACTCATAAAAGGCCCAATCTACTAAAAGGCAGCTTAATAAGCTATAATTACTACTTTATTAACTAAAGTAAAACTTTACGCTCTAGGTATTATAACTAAAAAAAGCATAGTTTTTAAAAAGCTTCTTGTCACGGCACCAAAGGACGCAATGCGTAAACACCACAAAAAGTGGAACGTTGTGCAGTCAGGGCACTGCACCGTAGTCCTTCTACATCTAGCTGCGTAGCCACAGGCAGGCAGCATCACGGTACCGTGACACTTCTCAAAAATATTAATAAAGCATTCTCCTTCCCTCTAATAATCTTCTATAATACGATTAGGCTTATTATAAATACCTTAGAGTGTATTAATACTAAGCTCAAATACGTTAATATATAAAACCTATAATTAAAGCAAGAATATAAGAGAAAATCTTTTACCATTAAATACTTTTTAATAAATAAAATACTAGTAAATAGGTTAACTAAGCGCTTATTAAAGCAAAAATTCAAATACTTTATTAAACTTATCAATCTTCAAAACGTACGGTACAAAATCAAGGCAAGTATAGAGAATAAAATACCTATTCTAAAAAATTAAAAGGCGGAGGAATGAAACGTACTTATAAGCACGCTCCCGACTCCTTTATCCCACTTTAACCAGCTTACTTAATTAACGTATATAAAAATATCCCCGAAAACGTTACTTTAAAACAAAATAACCCTCCAAACTTTTTAATAAATCCTCAAACCCTTTATGTCACGGTACTGTGATGCTGCCTGCCTGCGGCTGCAACTAGATGTAGAAGGACTACGGTGCAGTGCCCTGACTGCACAACGTTCCACTTTTTGTGGTGTTTACGCATTGCGTCCTTTGGTGCCGTGACACTTTATAAATAAAATCCTAAATAAATATCCGCTTTTATTAAAGCTTTTTATTAATTTTAGTAAAGTAAACCTACTTATTACCTTAAACTAATTTCTTTATAATATCTATTTAAACTTGTAATTAAATAACCTCTTTAATAATACTATTACCCCCAATTTTAATAACTTTTTTTAACAACCCCTTTAACTCCTTTTTAGTAAAAGCAAGTTCCTTTTTAAAAAAAGCTTGGAGAGAGTAAATAAGGGTATATATACGCTTCCCAAGAATTAATAATTACGATAACGCTTTACAAACCTTTATATTTAATTTAATAACTTAACGTTTAATAAGCTCCAAAAGTACCAAATTAATATTTTTTACAACTTTTATAACCTTTACAAGCTCCTTAGTAAAAGGCTGATTATAATATTAACGTTTACGCCTTAACTACTCAAAATCCTTATTTATTTTCTTTTAACTTTTCTTAAAAACCTACATCTAGAGATCTTAACCTACCTAAGCAGCGATACTAATTTAATAAATATTGTTAACGTGCATGATAAGCGAACGGTACAGACAAGCGAACGGTACACTTTCCACCACCCTACCAGAACTATTCTTAATTAAATAACCACTATACTAGGAAATTACAATAACTAAATCAGAAATAGATGAATCAGATGATTCTGCAGCCTCCTTGCACGTACGTGCATTATGGCCAGGCTTGCCGCATACGCTACAGCACCGAATCTTCGTACGAGACCCCCCTACACCACTACTATTTTATCGTGTTTCCTGGACCAACTGCTCACCTACAGCCTTCTAATCCAGTAAATCCTGTGCCTCTTGTACAGTAAGTGACCCTTTAAGCCGCATATATATTTTTTTAGCTCTCCGTCGCTTACTAAGCTCCTTATTAGCCTTTCGTAATACTGAGACCTCCGTACGTAAAAGGGCCACCTCGTACATAACAGCCATCATACCTTTAGCCAGTCGATTTACGGTAATTAGCATTAAGGTTGGAGAGCTACCCTAATGGTTGGAAATTCGAGTTTTGATAAATATTAACTACAAGGTAGCTTCTCGAGGGTTATGTGGCGTTTGGGAGACCCAAGGTAGTACTGTACCTAGGCTTGAGGCTGGGGGTATTGGGGTCCGAATACGTATATTTAGCTTGGATATCACCCTCTTTGGGTCGTACGGTACAAAGCCGGCTCCGGTAAAACCCCCCTGGATATTTTTTTCTGTGATTGAAGCAAAAAACGCCTTTTTAAACGTATAGAGAAATTCCAACTTGCTAATATATGTAATGTTTATCCGCATTAACTACTTAATTTGGCGGCTATACGCCTTCTTTAACGGCCCAAAACAACTAATATCTAATGGCTAAAGTAGGTATAAGGAGTGCGGAGGTATACAGAGTGTAATAATATTATACTCCTAGTAGTAGGTTTCGAATTTTTCGGAGTGGTGGCTATCGTAGCCGTTAAGGATAAGCAGCCGATATTTACCCTTCGTACGAGATACTGTGTGGAAATCAAAGTACCGAATCCAATCTATACCTTTCTTATTAGTAGTCTACCCGTTATTAGTTATTGCAATACGCCAGGAGGCCGGAAGGTTGCACTCTTAATACCAATTAGCGAGGTGGTATTACCCAACCAAGATGATAAATGGTGGGATGGCCTAGCCTAAGGTATTGATTCCTTAGATAACTATAGCCTACTTTTAATTACTAGGCTGGGCCTATTTAGCCCTACTACGGCTATTTGAGGTAGTAACTACTATAGAGGTAATGATAATGCCTATTATAAACCCAGTTTTATCGAAGTTATACAAATCGTTGTCGAGAATACCGTATTTAACTTTAATATTATGTACAAGTACAAACTACTCGCGAATAATTATTAGATCTTCGCATTTGGCCCTCTGGTAGTCGTATTTACGCGTAAATTGCGTTCGAAGTTCTGGTTAGCGCTTAACGAAGTTGTGAGCCTATTATACGCCAATAAATGGCGCGTTGCGTTCGCGTAGCAATCAGTTGGCCATATCTTCCACGTACGAGAGCCGAGGATGGAATACGCGTATATATAGCTTAATAATATATTGAATAATTATTTTCTCTTTTAAATCCGTAAACTTGCGCGAGTTGGCTGGAATATTGCGTCGTACAGGCTAGCTATCGCGTCGGGTGGAGAGTGTTATTGGAGGTACGTTATAAATTGTAGCTACGTATCGAAGAGTAAGCTTTGGATTGTTTTTAAAAGCCTTAATTGCAAGAGTAAGCCTTGATTCTTTTGGAAGCGAATCTATTGTGAATTGGTAGTAGGATTGGTAAAAGAAGTGGGAAGGTCGTATTGTGCCAAGAAAGTGTACCGTTCGCTTGTCTGTACCGTTCGCTTATCATGCACGTTAAGGTTACTTATATTTATTATAAATTGGAGCGGGGGAAAATATAAACCGTAAAACCTAATCCCAGATTTAAATTAATTAAACCAATTAATATTTCCCAGCTTATCCCCAAGCTCCTTACCTTTGTTAATATTTTTATTATAACCCTTTAATTATTTAGCCCTAAACTTATATTTTACTTTCTCGGTAAAATTAGGGTATAGCCCTTACTTTGCTACAAATACTATCGTAAGCAACGGGACTTTCTAGCCTAAAGCATTATTACTATTCAAACTATTTAACTTAACTTTAATTACAAAAGTATTAACGCTAGGAACTAAAAGTTAATATAACTTCTGAGGAGATTTAAAAGTATAATTAACTATCTCCTATCCAAATCCCCAAACGTTAACGTAATTAAAAGTATTCCAAATAGTAGCAAAAGTAGTAAATTTATATAAATATTTAATATTACCTAAACTATTACTCTCGCGGGAGGAGAAAAAGGTAATAAGCTTTTTAAGTAGCTTATACAAAGTTTTAAAAACAACTGTTGAAAATACAGCCCAGTTGCCCTGTAGCTACAGCACCCTTGGGTGCTGTAGCTTAGTTGATCTACTGCCCTGGGAGTGCTGCCGACTGCACTATGGCAAAGTGCAGTCACCACAACCACAGGGAGATGGTATTGTGGTTCAGGGGGGCTGCCAAGCCCCCTAAACCCACTGGAACCCACTAGAACCGACGGGGAGTTCCGGGGACCCACCACCTATAGGCTTGGCCTACAGGGGTAGACCCAGCACCATTGTTACGTCAGCCCAGCCAACTCGTTGCCCTGGAATCCTTTGGATTCCAGCGTCAACGTAAGCACCTTTCCCTCTGTAGTATAGCTTTCCTTTTGTATTTTAGGGCCCTCACCCCCTATAAGATTAACCCACACCCACTAAGGGCCCTATAAAAAACCATCTCCCCTCCTATGTTCCTAGTGTCTGATTCTTTTCCTTTCTTCTACCTTAAGCAAGATAGTTTATATATAGCCTTAGGGAAACCTTTTGACCTTCGTGATCTCTGTGCAAAGCCCACTATAGTCACCCTGTTACAGGGCATAGACCCCTGTATCTCTGCTTATTACAGCAGGTTGGTCTGCTGATCTTAGCTTCCTTTAACCCCGTCCCGAGCAGTCATCGTACCCTCAAAGCCTTCCGCTGCGCCCGTTACAGGGGACTCACCCCCTGTACTGGACCTCACTGAGACCAGTCAGGCCACACAAATTAACAGGAGTATTACCCCCTGAATTACTATGGATAATACTACTGCTATATACTACTATATTTCAGCCTCCCGCGTACAATTACTACCCTTTAATTCCAAACGTATTTAGGAAAACAACCCCCTAAAAAACATCTATATTTATTAAAATTCAACCCCCTATAGTAATCGTTACTACTAAATATACTATTTATATAATAGGTACGTAACCTGTACAGTAGGTTGACCCCAACGTATAGCACACCTCTAATTACCTACCTATAATTCCCCGGCTCCCTTACAAACCCATTAACCCAATTATAATAGTACGTACGGAAAAGGCAGTTCCGTTACGCAATCAGAATTCCAATCGAAAATCAGGTACAATACAATAGCTGATAACGACCTAGATATAGCTTCTATAGGCCAAGGCCAGCAGCCCGAAAAAGTCCCACCTATTCAGGGCCTGGTATAGTAAATTTCCGAATTTACTTAACGCTTTAATAAGTTGCTAATAGTACTGGAACAATAGTAATAAACCCGGAATATATTAGATATAAATACTTCCGGGGCTTCCCAAAGGGGGGGTAATAACTTAACAACAACTACTAAAGCCCCTAGAACCACCTATCCTTTAGTAATTCCAACTATTAGGGACGAGTTCAGCGCCCTTATAATTAAAAAGCTTGCTAAATAATCCCTCTCCTTACTCAAAAAATAGCACTTATTAGGACCTAAGAACTATTAGTAGTAGTTTTAAGTACTATTAATCCAGTTTGGGGCCCTTTAAATCCCTAATTTCCTCTATAACCCACAGGTGGTTACAAAGCGCCTCAGTAACCCTTTGAAAGCCGCCCTCCTATTAACTTTTCGGAATATACTAAAGGAAGGCCCCTTTGCCACTATAGCCTATAAGAAGGACCCTAGATTTACCTTTAGTCAGCTTTACTAATAATACACCCCAACCTAAGCCAGTTTCCGTAACAAACTTTACTACTAATACTACTCCCTAACCTTTAATGGTAGCACTATTATAATGGACTTTAACGCTATTTTTAACACCTTAGTAAGCCGTCTTAATATTCAAAGAGTTATAATTGCGGAATAAAATTAAGTTAACCATTATCTTAACGTTTTAAAACCCTAGTTTCTATAGTAGGCTAAGCATTCCAGGGTATTACTATGACGAGATCAGTAGATTGCAAACGTTAATACTGGGTTTTAAAGGCCACTTAGTACCTTTACCCTCCTGTATTTCCAAAAGGACCTGCTTGCCAAGACCCAAAACCTTAGCACCTCTTTAATACATACCTTAATTATATTATAGGTTGTTGATAAAGCTATGGTCACAATGATGATGGAGGCAAGTCATGGAGAAGAAGATGGATAAGTGCTTGATTCTTCTATCTAAGAGAGGGCGAGCCATGGTTATTATAGTTGTGGCCATCGGCCCATTGGCCTCTGCCAGAGGCCGAAGGCCGATGTGCCGAGGCGCTAGTGCGCTGTGGCGTTCTTAGCGTGGTAGAATACGAGGTTTTATTGCAGGGCCTTGTTGTGCTGTACAGCACAAGTGCTGTACAGTGTATTTATTCCCAATATAGAGCCTGTATAGTAATGGCTGATTTGTGCGCTCTTGGATACTATTATAGCTTGTAGAGCGCCGGGCTTATAACTGTGATGCCGTCACTAGAGGAACTAGAAGTATAAGCTTGATTATATATCGTATATTATTCTATGTGAGCCCTAGCGGGAGCTGGGGCGAGTTGTGGTTTTTATATACAAAAGAAATAGTTCAGCTACAGCTGAGAGCAAGCTCGTGGTTATAGGTGGCTCAGGTAGCTTGACTAGCTCCTTGGCACGACAGCTTACTACTCCTTCCACCTCTGAGTAATTATGTGAAAATAACACCTTACCTAGCGGGAGATTGCTATTTACCTGGTCGTCGTCGCAACTTGGGCCGGTCTAACTCACGCGAACCTACAGCCCAAGACCTGAGGGTATGATCCTCGATACCTGGTAGGTGCGCTCCCTATCTATTTCCCGTGACTTTTGAGCGGGTTCAGATCAGTGACCGAACTTTTGGGAGGTTGAGTTCAAGGTTGGGTTCCAGTGGTAGTGGTGGTAGTATTGACAGACTGCCTTGGGCACGTAATACTGCCGTGCAGTCGCTTGAACCGAAGAAAGAACCATTAAGAAGCTTGAAGGCTAAATATCGGGGGGTTAACAAGCAGGGAGGTGCACTGGTAAGTGAAGGAGAGTTATTTGGCGTTGCCCCGACAAGATAAAACCCAAGATTTTGAGCATTTGCTATAGAAAATGACGGATGATCTCAAATAAACAGGAAAACTTTAATTTACTCTCTATTCCGCCCAAGTCTCTCAAAATCTGCATCAATAGTCGCAGCTCCCGCCGCAGCAGCAAGCACCCGCTTCGCCTTCTCCCCTGCCCAACCGCCCGGTTCATTCCGGAGACGAAACGCCTCTGTCGCACCCGCGATCAAGCTTGCCATGGCGGCCTTTTGTACCTTGCTCGAGGACTCCCCGCTCGGAGGCCTATCAGTTCGAGCCCGAGACCGAGACCGGGACCGACTATCCCCTCGCGGCCGGTCCATCGGCCGTCTATGGAACCGGATTTGACTGTGATCGGAATCTACCGACCGTGACCGTTCTCGGGCTCGGGCCCGAGTCGGCTTCCTGTCCCTGTCTGTAGGTTCTCTAATATCAGACGCAGACCCTGCCGTGCGTGACGACTTTTTGAGTTTGGGGCGGAGGAAAGAACTGTCATCGTCGCTGTTATCGGACGAGCCAGTTCGGTGACGGGAACGGGGATCTTCCTTTTGCATGTCCCGCGGTCGCGGACCAGTGTCAGAATGTCCACGTGGTCTTGACTTTGGGGTATCCCTGGAGGGTCTATGTCCTTCTTCCCGGTTTTTATTGTCAGCGGGGCGGCTGCCCCGAGAGGACGCTGACGATGCTCTTTCCCGAGGGTGATCCCTAGGGTCATTTCTGTCGGACGCTGACCGCCCCACTGTCTGCCGGCGGTCGCTCGTCGCAGTCGTTGCGGGATCTTGTTGCCGCTGCTGCTGCGGAGGCGCATCCTGGGCATCTCCCTCGGCCGCTTCCTCAATCTCTTGCTCGCTGAGGAAAGTCCAGTCGTGCAGCAGATTGTCGACAACGCGGGAAGCAAATGGTCGACTGTTCAGAACAACATCTCTCCCCCGGGGGTTGTGGATGACCAGTGCGTTGGTGTCGTTTGGGACCGCGTTTGTCTGGTAGTGTGGGTTTTCTTCCGCTGTTCGGGAGAAGACCATGTTGTAAAGAAACAGAGCGGCCGTCTCTGGATCCCTTCGTGAATTGACGTCGAGTTGCTGCTCGTTGCTGGTGCTGTCGCCGCGCGCGTCGCTATCCGACACCCGGATGGTTGGGGTTGTAATAGGAGATGGTGGAGAGGCGGCAGTCTGTCTGGTCGGCCCTGTAATCCTCTGCTCGGGTGGTTCCTGGGGTGCGGCGGTGAGCAACCTATCCTCCTCATCATCGGGATAGCGGTTGCCCTGGGTAAGGTCAAGCAGGGACTGGTGAGCTGCGTTGACAAGATTTTCGGCTTGTCTTCGCAAGCGCCGGCGCGCAAAGAGTGCGATCTCACGCTCCTTGCTCCTGGAAACACGGCGCTGCTGCATGGCGAGGAGCAACGTCGTGCAGACAAGTTGGGCGGTGCTTTTGTGCGCCTCGATGCGCGTTACAAGGTCGCGCATCTTGGTCTTGCGAAAAGTCCACTTCACCCTGCCGAAGCCCGACTCGCCGCGCTCGATGAGATCCCAGACCTCGTCATGGACATTGTCAATCTGTTTGACGGCGGCAAGAACCGATCTGCGCAGCAGCTTGGTGTGGATTTCCCGGCCATTGGACAGGACTTCAACAAGCTGGTCGAGCACCAGAGACAGGTCCTGGATGCCGCGGGCGATTGTGGCGATTTCTTTTGGCGCGTTGCGGTATGTGTCGAGGGTCTCGAAGAGTACGGTGACGAGAGAAACGCCGGCCGTTGCGACACCGGCGACCGTGCCGATGATGGATAAGGGGTCCATACTCACAAATGTCAATCGCGGCAAGAGACGCGATTTGACGAAGAGCAGTGAATCCGCGATAGAGATGTCGAGTCGAATATGAGGGATCGAATGCTGGATCAGTTCCAGGAAATCGGTGAGGAGATGGCCCAGATTGGTGATGATGCGGGGCTATGCTGCAGCGAGTGATATCACGATTGGCATCGATCTACAAAGTAGTGGCCGCCTCAACACCTGATTCGCGCGTGGATTGGCAAGACTGGTTGCACAGCTGCGTGAATTTCCCCGATCAGGTGCGGGGCTTGGGGCGCAGTCGGGAGCCTGCTCGCTCTTGTCGCTTGACCAGAATCAGTGTTGGGCATCGGAAAGGCTAGTGCAACACACCACTAAACACATTTACCTGTACTACGCATGCACAGCGCTGGATGAACCACAGATGCCTAGAAAGACTCAAAGAGAACTTGACGGTTTCGCTTTAAAATCTCGCCCGTGAATTTAGCACCTCGTTAGGTTTGCTAAGGTGCTTAGTGGCATTGGATTTGGGCTTTTGGGAGGCGTTGGGTGTCCATATTCGGGGCTGTTCAACAGCCAGAGAGCTAGTAAACCGTTCTTATAGCTGTTTGAGAGAAATTCAGCGATCTAACTGGTCCAAGGCTGTTGTGGAGTACTGTCAGATTTGACGCCAGACGTATTTGATTTTTGCTCTAGACTGTTTAAATGTCAGGCCTGAAAACCCAGCGCCACGCATCACGGTCTGAGATACGAAGTACAGCATTTCGTTGATATTTGCTGACTCAACGCCCCTTTTCACCAACATCCCCCAGTCCCTTTCCCAAAATTGGCCTACTCCTAACCGTTGCATCGGGAGGAACTCTTGTAATTCCCTTTGATACAACACTTGCTGTCACTTGCGATGGACAGCATGTATGTGTCCCGCACATAGTAACGGGTACCGACGTAGCGGAAAATCAAATACATTTGCACTACCGAAGGAAGTCAGGTCCCGGGGCGAGGTGGATCCGGGGCGGCGCATTAGATTGGGCACGGGGTGCGGATGGTGGGGTCGGCCCTGCCATTCAACTCCGCAATATGGTCAGGGGAACCCGGATAATTATGAGTGCGTGGCTTTTGGCTGCCCAGAAAGGACCTGAAGTTGTCCCTGGTTTTAATTTTGCAGTTATACCTATCCGTGGCCGAGTGGTGTAGGGAAAAAGGGGGTCGTTGGTGTAAAAGGCGGGGTTGGGACAGGATTCGTTAACGCGCTGTTTTCCAATGCGACGGCGTCATCCCACGCTGTCAATTCTTGAACAAAAATTTCCGAGCTGTCATATTTTTCGCCATGGCCAACATCGGGTGGGCCCGTAGCTGCTAACAATCGACCCCTATAAATCCCATGCCTGCACGCTCAACCTGGATTTCTTGGCGCTCTTGATCTGTTCCACCACAAAGCTAAGAACGCGAACCAAGATGCCGGGCCCTCCTCCCCATTTTCCATTCTTCCGCCTTCCCACTGAGATCCGAAACATGATCTACAGACTCCTCATGGTGCATCCCACCAACCTCACAGGAAGCCCTCTCCAAGTGACCACCTTGTCCAGCCAATTACTGCGAACGTGTCGGGCAATGTACCGGGAAGGTCTGCATTTTCTATATGGCGAAAACACATGGAATGTGATAATATACACGACAAGGGTGACGGGGGTCGCGACTCACAGCGTTCTCAGAAGGCGACATCCTCTCAACAATTCGCCAAGACCCAGCTACACGCACGTTCGCCGAGTCCATGTCATTATTCGACATATCCTCGAGGACCAGTACGGCTGGATTACGTTCAAATGGTCAATTGGATATGCCGTCGAGGCCCTCAGCCAGTTTCAGAATCTCAGCATGATGCGTCTCGAGTACCAACTTCCACGAGGCCGAGATACAGGTGTCTGGGATTGCGATTATTGGCAGCCTTGGGACCGCGAGACGTATCGTGAGCTGGACGGTTTTCAGAGAGAGCTAGGCGAAGGGAAGACTTTTGACGACTTCCTCATGGTGCGGATCGGGACATGCGCTCGGAATGTCAAGAGGGTTGAGTTTGGGGAAGTGCCTTCTCCGGAATGCGCCGAGTTCCTCCGCAAAAAGTGGCAGGGTGACGAGCCTCGAGATTACGAGGAAGAACCCGATGAGCCAGATCCGAGATATTTTTTCTGATCAGCAATGTATGCACAAAATTCTCCGCTCGTTTCCAAGAAAGGAAACAGCCCATTGGCTTTGGCATGACGTATCACGTGGCTCTGTCCGGAGCGCAGTCGTGATCCAATGATGCGCCTGCCAAGACTCCAGCTCAGGCAGAAACCCAACGTCAACCCTCCAAGAATTGATCGTCCCCCACCGTCCTGCGCCGATAACTTAGTGGAACGAACGGCCAGTTCTCTCCGCAAAAGAGCGTCTTAGTCGCGACTGAGCCGCAGCAGATCTTGGCTTACTGCACCCGCCTGACGATGCGCCTTATCGATGTCGAAACATTCAGGCTGCGAACATTCGTCGGCAAAAATATCCCGCCCTATGCCATCCTGTCGCACACCTGGGGTCCCGACAACGAAGAAGTCTCGTTCCAGGACATCACCACGGGCAAATTCGAGAGCCGCGGCGATGGTACCCGAAAGTTAATGGGATGCTGCCTGCAAGCGAAGCGTGATGGGTTTGCCTATGCCTGGATCGACACCTGTTGTATCAACAAGGACAGTTCCACCGAGCTCAGCGAAGCTATCAATTCCATGTTTCGATGGTATGCCGAGGCTGGTATGTGCTACGCCTACCTCGCTGATGTGAGCCCTGGGAATGATCATCGAGATGGGTCTTCCGGCTTCTTTGCCAGCCGCTGGTTTCGTAGAGGGTGGACCTTGCAGGAACTACTTGCGCCCGAAGAAGTTCGCTTCTTTGACTCAGATTGGGGCCTCATTGGGACAAAAGAGGACTACTCGCATGAGATCGAGCTTATCACGGGCATTTCACGACATTTTCTTCTCGCCTGGGACGACTTCCACCAGGCAAGCGTGGCCCAGCGAATGTCGTGGGCTGCGTGTCGAGAAACGACCAGAATCGAGGATATGGCATACTGTCTTTTGGGCATCTTTGATATCACTATGCCCATGATCTACGGCGAGGGTGACCGAGCGTTCCGCAGGCTACAGCAAGAGATCATCCGAGCCTGTCCAGACCATTCTATCCTGGCGTGGGGGCTAGGGCTTGACGAACTCGGACCATCCGACGGCTCAACCGACACTGTGTCTGCTGGCGCAATGGCCAAAACCCCAGCAGATTTTGCAAAGTGTGGAAGCCTGGTGACGAGGAAGGCCAGCGACATATTGTCAGCTATCGAACTTGTCGCCGGCGGCTGTCTCTCTGTTCATCTCTTTCTGTACACGTCCGAAACTGGGAAACTGTACGGCCTTTTGAACTGCGGTCCAGAGAACAGTTCAGGCCAGGTGGTGGGGGTTCCCCTTTGCAAAGTTGCCCCGACAACAGAGTTCAACGAGTACTTCAGATTGCCCACGGCCTGTTCGCTCATCCTGGACTCGCCACCCTGGACTTGCAGCCTCGAACCTATCAAGCTACAGATAGAGCCCCAAAGCAGGGCCCCCAAGGCGATTAGTCAACGGCACTGGCTTTCTGTTGATGGCTACAAGAAAATTGGTCTCGAGCTGGAAAGTATCTGGCCCCCGGTCGTCTGGGAAAAAGGACGGGCTATGATCGCCACAATCATTGGTAATGCCCTCACACCAGATCTTTACTTCGTAAGATTCCGCGCCAAATCCGAATCTGAAGAGGCTCAAGACCTTGTGGTAATCCTCTATATGGAATACAGAGCGAATGAGCCACAGCAAACGGAAGTTGAACTGCACGTCATGGCCCTTTCAAGGACGGCCATGGGATCACTTGGGCACTTGTTAAGGGTTTTGCCGTACTTAGATAAGAGCGTCTTTGGCCATAACGTGGCTGCAATTGGCAATATCTGTGTGCGGGTGACAGTGGAAACAAGGCTAGTCGCACAGGAGCCAGTATTCGTCATGCGGCTGGCCCAGGGGTCGGGGCCGCCGGAGCCTTCCTTGAGGGCGGACAAGGCGCTACGGTTCGCTTTGGATGTAACCAATTTAACCCGTGCCTTGATAGAAGAGAATGAGGTTCTCTTCAGCGTCAAACGAGTGCACCAAAGGAAAGACGCTGCTGCTACCCATCTAGCCAAGGTAACAAACCAGCTGAGCGACGTCCAGCAGCAAGTCGAGAAACTCCAGGCTAAGAAGAAGAACCTCTCTGAAGTGCGCGATATCGCCCAAGCTATATTAGCACATAACGAAGCCGGGCTTGTCCGTGAACAACAAAATCTAGACTCGATATCGACGCGAGTATCACTCTTGCTGCAACGCATTGAAGATGCTGAATGGGTGGAAGTCGACCAATGGTTTGGCGTTCTCGTTAAATGGCAGCTGGAGGTTGGAGACTTGAACCTAGAACCACAAGATATACAGGTTTTTGGAATCCAACAGGTGGGCGGGACTAAGGGCATACCACCACTGACCTGGGCGGCCATCACGGGATGTGAGACCATTGGGCGGTTGTTACTAGAAAAGGGCGCCGATGTCGAGATCAAGATTGCTGGTGGCTGGACACCGTTACTTTTGGCCGTCTGCAAGGGCCATCGTGAATTCGTCAAACTATTGCTTGAGAAGGGCGCCGACTCACAAGCAACGAATGAGAAAGGGGTAACGGCGCTTCAGTGCGCACGAGATCAACAACACGGCGAGATTGTCGAGCTACTAGAGGCTCGTGCAGCCCCTCTTTCGGCCACTGCAAGCGGCAGTCATGATGGTGAGCCCGAAGAGCAAGACGAGCAAACCGACACCCGGAGGCAGTCTCATGACCTCGACTCCTCGGCCGAGATGAACGCTATCCTGATCTCACAGGTGCGCAGCTTGCAGGCCCTCCTTGCTGAGAGGGACTCGGAGCTTGAAGAAACGAGAGCCAAGTCGTCGAGATTCGAGGCGGAAATTGAAAAGCTGCAGCAACGCGTCAAGGACCTTGAGGCCGAACGCTAGTTCAATGGCGAAAAGCACAAGATCGAAATTGGAGATGAAAGAGGTGTCGCAACTTCCATACGGTCGATGTTGGGTAAAACATGAGAATCGAGACCGAGGGTGCAGTCTGCACCAGACTCGAGTCAGAGATACAAACCCGTTCTCCTTGGCACAGAAAACTCCACGGCTCTGACGTTGTGTAATGTGCATCACATGACGCAACACGATACGCGCCGGCGATGTCATCGACGTCCAGGCGAGTCAGTGCAGCAACTCTGCCAACATCAGCCAAGCAAAATTCGCCCACTGACCCACGACACACCAACTTCTCATCTCGACAAACACCCAGACGGAACGAACAAATGTCTCGCCCATTCTCTGGCTTGGATCTCATCCGACACAGTACCAAGATTTACTCATTCTTTGGCTTCGTCCCGGGACACACCCCTCCTGTGGATGGGATTCCCCCACCAACACACCCACAAGCCAAAGTAAAGCGGCCAAATGGCTACGCTGTTGCCCCAAAAAAGGCCCGACCCAAGTCTATCCTCAGCCTCACGGGCGGACTAGGATGGGACCTCCGCGCTTTCGGGCCCATTTGGTACCTCTTCGCCAATTACCCCCGCCCATATCCTCTCTCCCTATCTAGCGAGGCGAGCTGACAGAAGATGAAGGCTCACCCTCCCTGCCACCACATCCCTCCTCTCCCTCACTCTCTCGTACCTCCCGCCCTCCCTCTCCTTCCCCGGAACGGAAACCCTCTCGGCGATTTCGGGCGTATTCTCCCTCGTCCTCTTCGCGCTATCCAGCCTCATCCTCCTCCTACACTTAGTTCGTGCCCCGCGAGATTTCATCGGCGTTGTGGAGGATTCCCCATCCCCCGGTGGGAGCGGAGATGGGTCGGTCCTGGGGTATCTTGCGTTTTGGCCTACGGCATGGCTGGGACTAGTCAGTCTAGCGGCGGTAGATGCGGGGGATGCACCGGCTGGGCAAGAAAACGTGAGGTACGCGTTAGTGGTGTATGGTGCGTGGTGGGCGGGTGCGGCATGGGCGTTCGCGACACTACTGGTTGTCCTGGGGAGGCTGATCTCCCGTCCCAGACCAGGGAGGCGAACGGTAGGCGGGAGATTTGCAAGGCCGGTTGCGGTGGTGGTAGCAGGGATGGGAGTGGCTATGGCGGCATTAGTGGGAGGGGTGGTAGTTGAGAAGTTAGTTCCGGGGAGGGCAATACCCGTGAGGCTGGCGGCACCGGTGGTGATGTTTTGTTTTACCACGACCGGGTGTGCGTTGTTGGCGGCTGCGGGGGCGGACGCAGTGCTGCTACATGAGCTGCTGTTGGTTACGGGATGGCCACCAGCGGAGAATGCTGCAGCGTTGTTTTACCCTGTGGGCCCACCGGCTTTGACCGCTACGGCTTTGCAGTTCCTGGGGAATGCTGTGGTGGAAAGTGTGCAAGAGTTGGGGGGGATCACCTAGGGGAACTCCCTACGGCTGTTATTGCTGATGCTCTCAACGTCGTTTGTGTGTTGCTTGCTCTTCTCTTGACGGGCATGGCGGCAGCTTGGCTTCTTCTGGCGCTTGTGGGATTGGTGTACCGTGTATCTCACGGAGAAGCAGAATGGAGTCCGAGCTGGAACGGGGCGGTCTTTCCGTTAGCCGCATTAGCTTTATGTACTTCGCAGCTTGCATCTGGATTTTCTTCTCGTTTCTTTGGGATCCTGACTTGTATTCTGCTCATATTTTCTGTTCTTGGGTTTCTGATCAATGTTGGGTTTGCATTGAGGCAGGCGATGAAGAGGGCGAGGAGTCCAAAACAAGTGGTCACAAAGATAAAATGAATTTATCGTAGTTATTTAGTACCAAATTTACAACGACCACTCACTGTCAAATGCAAAGACTGAGAATTGGCACATAGACTCATGTTAGCACTTTTGTCAGCATTGTCGGGTAGATGCTTGAGTCGGGTAGAACACCACTGGCCCGGCTCCCCGGTCCACGATCCTGGAATCCGGGAGCGGTTAGTGGTTAAACTGCTAGCCGAGCAGATATATCCACGAGATATATTACCCTGGGACATTTTGGATTGGCAGCCAAACACCAGGACAATGTGTCGCGATTGGCGCGCTAAACTAACTGAGCGAGTGGTGGTTCAACTGTTTATTACTATAAACTGGTGAACTCCCCCACTCTTAACCTGTCTGTGATGGACTGGAAACCAACCAGATATCCCCCTCTCACTCACAACCAAACATGAGGACCCTCCTTTTGACCTGCGCCTGCGCCCTATCGGTGCTCGCCACATTTATCTCAGCAGCAGCAGCAGCAGCAGCGACGACATTTTCCAACCCCCTTCGAACCCGCAACGGGTCCGCTCCGTTCCTCGTCCACGTCGAAGGGTATTATTATCTCATGACCACGACCTGGCGCGATTTGCAAATTAGTCGAGCCAAAACTCTCGAGGGTTTTAAAACTACTACTACTACTACTACTAGTGGTGGTGGTAGTGAGACTAAAACAATTTATGCCCTTGCGAACCCTAAACCCGAAGGAAACGATGTCTGGGCTCCGGAATTACGCAAAATAAACGGGACTTGGTATGTGTTTTTTTCAGAGGATCGTAAATCCTGGGTCCTTACTGGTGGGGCCCATCCTTGGGAAAGCAACTTTGGTGGGAAACCTGAGAGGGTTCATCAGGAATGGGGAATTGACGGGACTATTGTGGAGATTCCCTTCCCCGGAAGAAACGGGAATCATTATTTCGTGTGGTCTTGCGAAAAGCCCTCAGAGAAAGACACAGACGAAACGCTGCAATCGCTTTGTATCGCCGAGATGTTTACGCCGACAAGTCTCGGCCCGACACACATCCTCTCGCAGCCGACAGAGTCGTGGGAACGGGTAGAGATTCCCGTAAACGAAGGTCCCGCGGGGTTATACCACAAAAACAGCACGTGGATTGCATATTCTGCGAGTTTTTGCAAAACGCCAGATTATCAAATCGCGACGCTGAAATGGGATGGGATCCACGACCCGTTGGACAAGAAATCTTGGACGAAATCGGCCGGGCCGCGATTCAGTTCTGCAAATGGCAATTATGGAACTGCACATAATGGGTTCTTTACGAGTCCTGATGGAACGGAAATCTGGAATATCTATCACGCGACGCAGAATGCGAGCGGCAGTTGCGGAGCAGACCGGCAGACTTTTGCGCAGATTGTGAATTGGTTGGAGGATGGCGAGCCGGACTTTGGGGTGCCGGTTAAGGCGGGAGAGGTTTTGCGGGCTCCGTCTGGGGAGTGATGGGATATAACACGAGGCAAGGTGGAAGAAAAAGGGTAGAATGAGGCATTTTGTAAGAGTGTAGGCAGCTCAACCCTGAATCATAATTAGTTACCTTGAAGGACGCTACGTTGGTCAAGCAAGTCTTGCTTGCCAAGTGATGTTGAGTCACTCCGGGTTCAGTATCGTCGCCAAGCCTGAGACGGAGCTGTCGCGGTGGGCTGATGGAGGAGGGGATTTGGTTATTGGATGGTATGTGCCGAGAGTGCAGGAGTTTTATACAGATGAGCCATCTGAAGCGTGTTTGGAGGGGAGTAAGTTGATGAAACGGTGGAAGGAGCATTTGGCGCAGCAGCAGAGACATCGTTGTCAGGAGTTTCGAGTGAGGGTTATCACTGGGCAAATGATACAATCCTATGCAAGAGTTGAATGAGGGAAGTAGGAAGCTCACCTGAAATAACAAGTTTGAATGTTCAATAGATTGGTTAAAAAAAATTTTAAAAAATTTTTTTTTTTTAAAAAAAAATCAGACACCTTGACCCATAGCATACTCTCCACTGCAGGTCTGACAACATTCAGCGCTCTATTTCACCCCCGTACTGTGATTGCGCCGGTCCTCGGCATCGGTGTAGAACTAGGATAAGGGGAGAGTGAGTGGGGGCGT
>Ga0247763_1000321_pt1 | contig 27663 bp, 30 predicted proteins | sample UWRJL141409B4_FD_179926 | JGI IMG/M metagenome (GOLD analysis project Ga0247763, IMG submission 179926) | Plant litter microbial communities from Arlington Agricultural Research Station in Wisconsin, United States - UWRJ-L141-409B-4 | ecosystem: Environmental > Terrestrial > Plant litter >... | reverse complement strand
AGGATTGCGCGTTCAGCATTTTTTTTTTTTAAAAAAAAAACTCACCACCGAGCCAGCCATGCCTCCCGCAACTCCAGACCTCCAGATATAGTCTAAGCTGCGCTTGTTTTGCTTCCTTTTTCTGCGCGGCACTGTAGTATCGTCGTCGGTCGGACAAACCGCCGGTTCCCTCGGCTCCCGGACTGATCGCGCGACATTGTATGTTGCCGCTCGTGATTCCTGCGACATCCCAGGGAGGGGGACATGGCTTATAAGGGCTGAAGGCGTGGGCATTCCTCTCGTAAAATCACTCGGCCGAAACAACAGTTCCGTCGCGTGCGCACGAGGGGCTTGTTGCGACGGATATTCTCAATACTGGAACAGCATCGCACATGTAGTAAGCGCCAGGTTTCGGTACCGTTGGGCCGCAATCTTGAAATGAAAGTGAAAGTGCTCGTTGCGGCGTGAGAAACAGTGTTGCGTCAAAATCCAGGAATGCGACACAGGAAATCAGGGACGTCATTCTACGCCTGAGAGAAAGGGGTGCGATGCGACTTTCTTTTGTGTATAGCCGAGGATTGCCGAATTTCTCGGAAGCGGGGCCCTGGACAGGAAAAGCCGTGTGACCGCCTGAGGCAGGGACCGAGACACTGCAGGATTACTCGGGAATGCATTCACGTGGCATTCCATTGACCCATGTCAGGAAAAGACATGACACCATCCTCCATTCTATACCAAAATGCATCAAAAACTATCGTCCTTCTCGACCTCCCCCGGTCGATCGAGGAAGCTCAAGTGCTTTCGTCATCGCTCGCCCGCGATGTGGCGCTCCCCCGGCGGCTCATCTCGGCAGTGCCCCCCAACACACCGTTCCCAACACCTGAATCCAAGAACACCTTACCAGCCCCGCCCTCCGCCCAAGTTATAGCCGACCTCATGACCGCTGCCGCCTCCGGGGCCGCCCTCGCCGAGATTCACCAATCCCACTCTGGACCCTGGGTATTGCCCCGAATTTACTCACATGCCCAATCCTCTTTTCCCACTACCTCCTCTTCCACCTCCAGCACCACATCGACATCACCCTCCCAATCACAACTCCCTTCCACTTCCCTTCCTAGCATCCCCTCCCCCCCGTATCTTCCACCAAAATCACACTCCCTCGCCGGCACCATCTCCTCCCACCGCTCCCAAATCCTCTCCCTCTCCCCCAACTTCTTCCACCTCATCCTCCTCGACCCGCCCTGGCCGAACCGCTCCGCTAAGCGCAAACGCCGCGGCGCCGCCGCCTACCAACCGGCCCCGGATTTCCTTTACCTCCGCGACCTCCTCTCTCTCATACCAGTAACGTCACACCTCGCTACTAACGGGCTCATCGCCGTGTGGGTGACCAATTCAGCGAGGGCGGTGGAGACACTGACCTCGCCGAGTGGTATCTTTGCAGAATGGGGTGTTGAGCTGGTGGGGGAGTGGACGTGGCTGAAAGTTACGACGGGAGGGGAACCGCTAGTGGGATTGGAGGCGACATGGCGGCGGCCGTGGGAGAGGTTGTTGATTGCGAGGAAGCGTGGTGGACAGGGAGGTCCGGTTCCGGGGAAGGTGGTGATGGCGGTGCCGGATGTGCATTCGCGGAAGCCGAGCTTGCGGGCGTTGCTGGAGGAGCTGTTGCCAGTGGAGTACCAGGCGCTTGAGGTGTTTGCGAGGAATCTGACGGCGGGGTGGTGGTCTTGGGGTGATGAAGTATTGCTATTTCAGGGGCGGGAGCACTGGGTTGAGATGACTTTAGCTGATGATGCTGCTGATGCTGGTCCGGGTTGCTTAGATCATACATCATGACTGTGTCTATTGTTGTATTATTATACATGTACTCTGTAAAACCACCTTGTGCAACAAACCGTGTCTCATGCTATCATATAGCTAGCTAGCCCGAACCATCACCGCTCGGTATGGGTTTCATCTTTCACCATCCTTCTTGTCCGAGCTTTCCTCCACTGGCCGATCAAAGTCAAAGTGATCCTCCGTCTCTACCTCCGTCCAGACCGTCCCCCCTTTTGCTTTAATCATTGGCGAAGGTGTCTCACCCCACAGATTCGGGCTCTCCAACAACTCTTTCGCCTGCTTCTTCAACTCCCTCCTGTCCGCCGGCACCGCCACCTGTGTGCGCAGCGGTATCTCCCCCTTCATCCGGTTCTTCTGCTCCTTGATCCGGTCCTGCTTCATCTTCTCCACCTTCTGGTGCTGGTCATAATCAAAGTCTTCACGGTCCGTCTCAGCCGGCGGTTCAGGCCACACGAACGGATTGGTGAGCTCCGCAACCATCATCTTCTGCGACTGCGGTCGGTACCACTTGCCGCGGCCGTTGTTCTGGCGCTGTGGTGCCATTTGATTGATGAAGGAGCGAACGCCGCGCACCTCAACGTTGTAGACATGGAACAGGTAGTCACGCAGGTCGAACTTGTTAAACTTGAGCGGTACGGCGAATGTCGCGTGTGTTGGTGGCTGGTTGGGCTTGGGTCTGACGAAGGTGATGACATGGCCAGGCCTGGACAGAGAGAATATATTAGCCATGGGGTTTACTGGCGACGACGACAGCGAGGGAGAGCAACCTACAGGTACACTTTTTTCCCACCTCGAGCTTGGAGCAACCGTGGCGAAGCGGCATCGGCCACTTTCTTTGCGATTGGTGTTGCCATTGCTGCTAAAACTCTCCGGAAGCGATCACGATCGCGGCAACTGCGGGCTCGGCGAGCAATCCACTGTGCCAGAGGCCTATAGGATATTAGAGGTTCACAGGCTGGCTTTCGTTGACATCTGCATCTCAGATTTTTGGTGGGACACCGGATTGCTCGGGCCGTCACCAGCTGGCGCGCGCACAGATCTCAGGTCCCGTGTCTGCGGGAAACCATACGCTTATCGGTGCTTGGCCAAGTTACAGAGCCAGATTTCGATTCAATTCGTTAATAAAGCAGACGCTATTTCCCATCATAATCTCCAGATTTCATAATGGAGCTTTTTCTCTATACCATTCTAAACGTCAATTCCGTCAACGACAATGCCCTTAGTGAAGTTCAATTGCATGGTGCGAGCGACCTCGTTAGCCGACTCCTCCGACACAAGAATGCTCACGAGATACAGGGTCGCGTCAAGGCCAGCAGCCACTCCTCCGCTCGTGATGACGCGAAGACCGCCGAGGCGCATGGCTGCGCGACGGGCGATCGACTCGCGACGCGAGTTGGCTCCCTTGAAGGAGATGGAACCCTTTCTGTGCGGATTTATTAGTCTCAGTTCTTTCCACATTGGCTTGTGATCACATACCGGGCGTTGGAAGGCCGCCGGGCATCAGACCCGCGGCGGATGTAGGGGTTCTCATCCTCATCGCCGAGCTCGAATCGCAGGTTGTTGACGACGTAGCGGACATCCTCCATAACATCAGTGCGCTCACCGAGATCACGGACAGCTGCCTGGCTGCACAAATTCTCGAACTTGATGATGTAGTCGGGGTGGGTTGTGGCCGAGAGACCGGCCAGAATGCCCTGCTGGGCCAGCAGGAGGGACCCAGTGCAGATAGAAAGCAGTGTGCGCTCCCGGCTTGGGTCCGACTTCTGAAGTTCTGAGAAGGCATTGATGAGGTCGAGGGGCTCAGCCTTGTTCTTCAGGACAGCCTCGGTACCACCACCGACGATGATCAAGACGTCAAAGTCGGACAGGCGACCGTAAGCATCGGTCCAATTAATCTGCGAGCCAACAATGACACCCTGCTCCGAGAGGACCTTGGGTTCGGCGCCGGCGATGGTGACTTCAAAAGCGCGGGAAGCTGAACAGCCCAGATGAGTCAGCCGCTGAACTGGCTCAAGAACCAGTATTGAGGAGGGGAAAGTGGTGAATGGGACTTGCCTTTGTCGTTGGCATCGTGGAGCGCGGTGGTGAGGACCTCAAGAGGACCGGCGAAGTCCATGAGGTTGAAGTTCTGCTGCAGGGCGATGAGAACGTCAACGGGTTCATCAGCCACTGCAGAAGTCTTGGATGCCATCTTGCCGACTTTGCTTGTTGGAATACGAGGTGGGGTAATGGGATGGTATCGTCGAGATCAAAGAGTCTCGATCGGGTGCTTCGTAGAACTGGTCTTCAATTGACAGGTAGAGGACTGGATGGAAGAGGGGGAGAGAAAGCCGAGGGAAGTGGGATTTCGATGGTCTTTGTTGATTGATGAAAAGCCCAACCTGTTGTGTGCACCGCCTTCTCCAATCGATGACCAGCCAGTCGCGGTCACGAGAGCGGTATCGAAGACACCCCGCTGGCTGCCCGGATGAGGGGCACGCTGATGCAGGTCAGGCCCTCCGCTACACTGCACTAGGATTACCCCAGGCTCCCCCCTGTGGGCCCCGTCCTGCATGAGAGATGCGGGGTCTTGAGCGGTGATCCAACCAGACTTGCAAGACTTCAGGGGGAAAACCAGCCCATGGTCAGTTGGTCACATGCTGGGTGGGCCTGTCGTCTTACTGAGCTCAGGTGAGGTGCCCCGCATCGAAAAAAGCTCCATCCTTGCCAGCTGGCGTCCGTGACATGATGCAACTGCATCTTGATTTCCACTGGGAATCAACCACGAAACACATACGCCTCATCAACCCCGTGGCGACAAGGCCCTCAGCCACCGATCCGACGAGTCTCCCAGAATATCAAGCAAGATCCGATCATCTCCGTCGTGACGTTGGCCCGGCAAGGTTCCGTGATTGCGGGCTCGGACGCCCGACCCGGACGCTACAGCCAACAATCCAATGCCCCATCCGTCGCGCTGATCAGTATGACTTCATCCGGGTGAGTCCCCGGCTCGAAACGAATCTCTGCCTGAGCGGATCAGATCAGCGCAACCCTCTCGCCTGGATGTGCTTCGTGGGGGTCGAAGCAGACAATGGTGCTAACACATCGACCATCGCAGGTCTTCGCGAGATCTTCTAAAAGCCATCAATGCTTTCATACAGGCGCCCACCCACCCACTTCCCTCCGAACTCGTCGCAGTTATTCAGGCGTACACCGGAAAGCATAGCAAAGCCGACGAAAGTGCCGCCGAGCGCCTAAATGAGGACCTAAATGCTCTCTACGAGAAAAACGTGAGCGGCCGTCCCGAAAGATACGCCGCCTTTCTGACCTTGATGCGGGAACTTCGCCCAGTCCTTCGAACACCGGCAAGGATATTTGAATGGTGGAATAGGCTGCTCGATCCAGTGCTGGAAAGTATAGACCAAGAGAAGGGCCTAGCTCGGGAGGCTGTCGAACACACGTTTGACTTGCTCTCGATTGACGAAAATGACGATCCTGCAGCGTGGAACGAGGCGGGCCTAGGCCCATTCATTGACCGGCTGCTCACCCGCTGGATGGAAGTCATGGAGAAGCAGGCGAAAGGCAATACACCCTCGATCGATCTCAAGGAGAAGATGCTCAAGCAGGCCACGCTGATCTTCGGAAAGAAGGACCCGAAAGCTTTCATGGTCGTAATTAACGACTTTTTCGTCAAGAGGGACTATCGCAATAACGCGCTGTTCATCCTGGCCGACTTTATCATTGGTCAGCCCCCCCATCTCCACCTGGTCCTACAGACACCTCTCTTCGCCAACCTGATCTACTGCTTGCAGATCGACGAGTCGACATCGACGGTCAATATGGCGTTGATCTCAGTTGCAATGCTTATTCCCTCCATGCCGAGTTCCATCGTCTCTTTGTTGCCGACGCTCTTCAATATCTATGCCAGGATGCTGTTCTGGGACAGGGAGTCGCTCTTTGCAAAGCACCACACTGAGGGAACACTCAGTCACACAGAGGGAAGCAGGGGGGCAACCCGTCGGCTTCCTGAAGACATGGACCCTGCGGTCGCGAAGGCTTGGGAAAAGTGTTCTCTTCAGCCCGACCATGATGGCAACATCATCTTTTATCTTCCAACGTACTTTACCATCTTATATGGACTATATCCGCTCAACTTTATGGATTATATCCGGAAGCCTCAGCGATACTTACGCCATGCGAACTACGCATCTGATTCACCTGATGTCCAGGCAGTGGAGATTCGAGAGAGGTCGGGTCGCTTCAGAGAAACACACCGCCTGCATCCAAATTTCTATAACCTCACTGTTGAAACGGAAAAGACGGATTTTAGTAGATGGCTCAAAGCAGAGGCCGACGAGGTTCTAACAGCATGTATCGCTTTGCAGATCGAGACACCCGTAGCTAAAGAGGTGGAGTTTGACACAAGCCATTTCCATACGACGCATTTGGCGCAGTTGGGGGAAGACGAGGATCCGGACTACCCACCACTGCTAGACAGCTCCATGTACGCGGATACACCGTCCTTGAGGGAGAACTCATCAGTCAGTCTTGCGGCGAATCACACAGCGGACGGTTCTGGGAACGGAAGAGATAGCATCAGGTCCGGCTTCTCTCAGTCTAGCATTCGTTCCGGCCGAGAAAAGCAGGATTACAGGCCACGGGAAGTAGGGGGCGACAGTCCTACCCTTCCGCCTCATCTCATTCAAAGCTCTTCGCATACTCGACTCCAAGATTTGATACACGGCAACAGGCTCCCAAAGTCTAGCCTCAGCCAGTCCCAGGAAAACGATAGCGTTCCATCTCTGGCTCTCAGTCCTCACGAGATGTCGCATGAGCAAAAAGCTACCCGGAGCCCACAGATGCCTGCGAAAATTGCTGTCGAGACAGGGTCCGCAAAGTCATCCCAAGCAGCACGACTCTACCAAGAGGGTTTGGCTCTGCTTAGCAACTTGCAATTTGAGAGATTTATCAAGCAGCAACATATGTCGCATATGGGAGAGCTTCGTCGTAAACAGATCAGAGAGGCAGCCACAGAGGCCGAGACGCAAACTTTGGTTATGGCGAACCGCAGTCTCAAACAACGGCTTGATGAAGCGAAACGACAAGAGCTCCAAACAAAGAAAGAAAATGATCACCGTCGCGAAATGGCACAAAAGCGGGAGAGTGATCTATCGGTCAAGCTACGGGCTCTGCGGGAGGAGCAGAAGAGATGGGAAGCCGAAAGTACCGCGCTCAATCGGCAGCTGTGCCAGGCCCAGTCGGACTGCGGGAAACTTCAAAAGATGGTTGAAGAAGCTGAAGCTAGACGTCTCAAGACGGAGCAAGATCTCATAGCTGTGGATATCAGCAGCGATGAGATCGAAAAGCTCAAGGCCGAGATTACACGGCTCTCCATGTTGGAACACGAATATCAAGGTAAGGAGCTAAAGCTGCAGAGAGCCAATGAGGCGGCAGAAGCAGCGGTAAGCAAGGCAGAACAGCGGAAGGCTGAACTCGCGGCTCAAGAACATGAACTGCAACAAGCGAGTAAGCGCTACGAAGCCCAAATCGCATCCCTTAGCAGCCGGTTATCTGAGGCGTTGAAGGCAAATGCCGGCGGGCGCACTGCCGAAGCCACCGCGATGTTCGAGGGCGCTCTGGCGTCAAGCCGAGCCAGGCAGGCGGAACTTCAGAAGCAATACAGCGCCCTAATGCGCAAGTATACAGTATTGCAATCGTCGCTTCTTGACATGCGTTGCGATTCGGATGAGAAAGGGAGAAACGAAAGCGGGGCGTCGTCCCTCGGAGGGGCAGCGGGTGATACCGAGATGTCGCCAGCGGCAGGCAGCCCGATTGGGATCCGCAACAGAGGACATCGCGGATTCTCAGATCCGGAAATGTCCGATTCCATTACCTCGCACAATGCGACGTCACCATTAGATCCCATCTCGACCTCTCTCGGATCGGGAAGCCAACTACCCTCGATGTCCCTGGATGCAGAGAAACTTGGCACAAGCCCCAGTCCTCAGGCAGAGAGGTACTTCGGACGAGGTAAGCCATGTTCTATCCGGACTCGAGAAGCCCAATAATAGCTAACAAAAGGTAGGGGGCGTACAGAACGCGATTAAGAAGGATCGGAGAGATAAGAAAGACGAAAAGGAAAAAAAGGAGAAGAAGTCCGGGACACTGAGGGGCATTCGGAACTTCGTATAACTGACATTTAAGTAGACTGTAATGAAATTAGACTGGTTGGGATGAGAGGTTGGGTCTGTCTTCTGGGATACTAGCACAAAAAGGACTGTTGGGACGGGACACTCGTGGCAGGATAGGTATCTAGACCGAAAATTGATTGACAGGAGATTTTATAGGCTTTTACTCCGGGAGATGAGACGAAGTCACTCGGTTGCTGGGTTGCTGGCCCGGTTGGGGGTCCCAGAGTAAACAAGGGGTCTAGTGTAGTTGTAGTGCCAAGACCAACGACGGTAGTGCCTGAGGATCCCAGCCCCCCGAGGACGGAACTCCAATGATCGCCCTACCCGTCGTCGCCGCATTCCCCGCGCTCCACTTTGACTAACCACTCGCAACCCTAGCTTCCAACTTCGTCCTCTACTTACCTATCATCACTGCAGTTCAGCCAGGTACAAACGACGCCTTTCATCCCGAGTCCTCAGTCAATCTCGGGCCAGGAAGTAACTTTTTTCTTTCCCCTCTTGAGTGGTGGTTGACTGAGCCGTCCAACCCAACTAGCAGAAAAAGCGCATCCGATTACAGAACTCGCTCCCTGCGCCGGGTCGGTCATACAACAGACCAGACCCCCTTCACCTCCCCATCGCATAACGCTCTCAGTCAGCACCACCTGCCTCCTCTTGGTTACGATCAGCTTGCTTCGGTTCCGCGATCGACGACAGCTTCAAGCCCCATTACCGCAAGGCGGGATCGATTTGCAATTCCCGATCAGACCCCGCAGCGCTTAGATAGTCCAGACTAGATCGCGACACAAGGCGGCTGCCATGTGCGGGCATTGTCGCGTTGCACCACCACCCCGCTGGCAACGACAACGACGGTCATCGCGACGCTAACAGCTCAATCGCATCGCATCTGTTCACAGCAGCGCTGTTTACGAGCTACAATACGATAGATATACAATGCCCCCGCCACTCCTCCTGCGCCTGGGACTGACCCCATCTCCGTCTCTCCCCGCACCACCGACCCGCCTCCTCCCCCGACAGGCCAGCACCACCACGGCCATACCCGCGCTCTACGGCTCCCTCGATTCGTCTCCGGACCCGGGCGTCGTCGCGGGGATAACCCTCGGTGCTGTGGGTGGGTTCCTGCTCGTGCTATTCCTTATCTACACCTGCATCAACATGGGGAATCCCCCAGAGACGGCTGAATCCTCAGTCACCGGGTCAGTAGTTCTAGAGAAGAAGACAACTAAAAGACATTCACATCATTCGCATCATCACCATCATCATGACCATGGACATCGTCGGTCGGCGACGGTCGAGGTGCGGAGGTCGAGGGTAGTACCGGCGGCGGTAATCGTGGAGGAGAGGGTTAGCGGGGCGGCGGGGGGGAGAATCATTGTTGAAGAGGCGAGGCCGAGGAGGTCGACATCGAGGTCAAGGTCGAGATCCTCGGGGTCGAGATCGAGATCGAGGACACCATCCGGACGGAGGGGTCCTGGTTTGGGTCCAAGGATTGTGGATCTGGGTAGTGATGAGGATGAGGTGGTAGTGATTGAGGAGCATAGTCCTCCGCGGAGGAGGAGGAGTCGGGTGAGGAGTGTGGAGAGGAGGAGTGGCGCGTATAGTAGCAGGAGGGATAGCAGCTCGAGGGGGTGAGAGGGTAGCGTGCCTTTGAGTAGGCCGGGCTGAGCCGGCGGACTGAGTGGAACGAGGCTTGGATACCTGTGGATCGGTTTACAGTTTCTGCAGCCCCTGAAGATTGCTCGTTGGGGAACCAATGCGATGCTGATTGGCTTTCTAGCACGCGGAAATGAGCTGTAGTAAATGCGAACATTCGATAGAACGCGGCGCAACGCGCCTTGGTGCAGATAATGAGATATGATGCAATACCTTGTTTTCTTCCCTCTTCACCCCAGCAGGGATGAGAGTCTAAGATACTGGACAATCTAGAGTAGTTCGCCGTACGCCTTCACCAAGCACATACTAGTGCCGCTTCAGGAAAAACTTGTCGGTGAGAAGTCACTCTGACGCCAATTTCGCTGTGTTGTTGGCGAGAAGGCCAGACAAATCATGACATCACCGATTCGAACTCTCTTTGTTAGGGTTAGGTAGGGCGGTGCTTTCTCCTTCCATATGTCCAGTGTGAGCTTGGAGGAATCGGCATCTTTTTTTTCTCTGCTTCACAGGTGGTAGAGAAGCAGGAATTTGGAGATAAACATGGAGAAACCAGGTATGTGATATCAAGAAATCAGGAGAGATTGGTTTACTCACTTGCCGCTCAGTCGAGGACATCACTCATATCATCCGCTCTATCTCCCGGGGCTCGCCCAAGGAGCAACAGGATGCCATCAACCACTACTATGCGCCTTGGGCATCGCTCTCGCACCCTCTCTGTCGGGTGCCCTCATTTCACGACGTGCGCGTGCCAATGATTGGCGATGTCGACTCTCGGATGCTGGTGTTGGTTGTGTATAGGCTGTGTAAGTCTCTGGCTCTCACCCATCGAATGCGGCTCCCCAAACAATAAACTCACACCAATAATAGACAACATGCTCAGCCCCAACTCGAGTAGCAACGACAACGCTTCGTCTTCTCCACCCCCTTCCCACTCAATCCCCAAACTCGACAAGGAAAAACCCCTTGGCGACGCCCCACATGAACCTTCATTCGCTCAGGCTACCTCATCCATTATCAACACCGCCGCCTCCGTAAACCAAACCCCCACGGGTACGCAGCGCCTTTCGCAGCAACCCAGCGTCAAGCCGAGCAACTCACCTAAGAAATACCTCATCCAATCTCACACAGACCTTTACCAGTCCGACGACCTCGCCCGGCTCTTCTTCGGCGCTGGCGGTCTTTTGTGCGCGTACCTGCAGCTAGCGGTGACAGCGCTGTGTGTGCTGGGCGTGGTATTTCTAGCTCCCATGATGACCACAATAAAGTGGGTGGTCATGTCAGTGCCATGGTGAGTGCGGATTAGCGAGAACAAAAAGGTTGATGCTGCTACTAGTGATGAGAGTGCCCGTGGTAATAGCAGTGACAGTAGCACTGGTAGCAGAAGCGGAAAAGGGGGGAGGACGTCCGGGCAAGGAGTACATCAGAATATTTGGGGGACTGTCATTGATGGACACCACGGTAGCGGCACTAACAGCAATGGCATCTCTGGTGGCCTGTCTAGAAGTGGCAGTGGGGGACGGGAGAGGAACCTATGAGTATGTGACTAATTTCTCCTTATTTTTTTGGGTGTCTTCTTGTTATCATGTAACTTTATCACCATTCCCTACGTGGTACTGGCTTGACACTGCTGTTGTGTTGTGTCCTCGTCTCTGTCCTCGTTTCTTGATCTGGGGGCAGATTGAGTGACAGAAAGATAAAACAAATCCGTCCAATACAATGATGACTTGGTTGCGATTCCAAGGTTCAGTTACCCAGCCATTCCCCCACTTGTCTGCCTCTTCTTCGGACCCCTTCACTGGTTTCAATGCTTGGCTTTTCTTGTGCTCGTTTATTGTCTCTCAACCCCTTTGCTCGTGGATCTAAAAGGAATGATTGTCTCGTCCGCTTGTTGATCCATCGCCCCAGTGGCTCATTCCGGAAAATTTGCCACGAGAGTTTTTCTGTATGTACCCCAGGATTAGTATGGAGCAAAGCATGTGCAGTTTTACTGCCACCAGCCAGACCATCCCCATTTTCCAGACTCTCTAGCCTTCTCCTTTTCTTTGTCAACTCGGCTGCCCTGATACTCCGACCGACCGATACTTGGAGTCTCGGCCATCGGCCGAGCACTCGAACTCAGTCCAAACCCCATCGCAAACCTAGCTGATGCTGCTCCGATTTCGCTCTCGCCTGTCCTTCTAGTACCGCTTGTGTTCCCGGCTCCCCGATCACCTGCCGCCATATTTGACATGGAAGCTCGGCCTCGTAAGCTCTGTGTTTGGCCCTCAACCCTCAATCTCCTTTTCCCTGCCGGCTCTGCCCTTGCTTGGCTATTCCAACCGTGGGCTTTCTCTTGACCGATCCGCTCTTCACTACTTCTCGCCAGCCATTTGTCCGTGTCAGCCGTGCATAGGTCCGGTGACAATCGACCAATATCCACAGCTACCCTTCTCGGAGCACTTGCCGACATATGAACCGGGATTGGAGCGGCAGAACGCGGTCCTTCTCTCACCCGACTCATACGATGGCTCGGTCTTGTGCCGTCTTTCCCACCTGTCAACTTGCTGCTCATTGCGGTCCAAATCTTCCTTGCTGGGTCCGCCTCGCTGTCATATTCCTCAACGGCTGACGAATATGCTGACTCTGCGCCCTGAGCCGTGTGAGACGGTAGGATCAAGTTGCGCTGAAGACTCGTTTGTCTCCTCGGGATAGGGGGTGCAGCCCGTGTGGGAGGCGGCGCAGGGGTGGGTCGGAGCGTTTCATCACTGTTCCTTCCGGGTACGCTCGGCCCCGGAAGAGACGTCCGGAGACTAAGAGAGGGCGATAAGTTCGTTAGCCGTCGCGGCGGGTTCGCTGCGCGACCTTGGTTCCCGACGCGGGTCGTCACTTCGCGTGCACTGTCGAGACCCCAGTGCGACGCTACGATGTTGAACAGCGGCGGACCCGGCTGCGGCACGGGACGGAGTGACCATGGCGACGTCGTATTGTGCCTCTTGATCACGGCACATGCAGTGGTCTCCATGCGCGTCTGCAAACTGATAGTACCATCGGCGGGTTTGTCGGGTGCCGCTGTGGCTCCACGTGCGGTACCGTCGGGTGGCGCACCCTGCCGCGGGAAGCCCGAGTGCCGATAAGTGATCCGGATCAACAGGTACTCCGTATTCGTCGCGCCCAGGTGGTATTCGAGGTCTTGAATCAGGTCATCAGAACTCTGCCGCACATGCCCCCGGAGATGTACCGGGGTTGGTATAACAGGGGGCAGCCTAATATGGGCCACGATCAGGAGGCGAGAGCCGGGGTAGAGTATATTTGCATGTCTGTCAATATTAGGACTGGCAGACCGGAGAGAGATTGTGAACGGACTCTTTACATGCCCCCTTCTCGTCGAGGAGCTCCAGGACTTCACTGCCGTTGTGAGGTAACACCTCGATCATAACGTCGTATAAGCAACCATACCGGAATACATCTGGGACCCGACGTCAGCCAGACCTCTTAGCCTTCCCTTTCGGGAGACAATACGCCATACCTGATTGCACTGACCCGTATAGTCCGGGAAAGGTGGTGGAGCCCTAGCCGTTGTCACCGTCCCGTCCTGTGTCATCTTGTTCATTGGCCCGATGAAGCCGTGTTGAAACCTGTACCGCCGCCCAGAGCGTGCCAGTGTTGACATCTGCCGCCTGCGTATCCGGCGTGACAGTGATCCACGGTACCAAGACTAGAGGACTAACTTGCTGTAACTCGACGGTTGGACAGACACCAACAACTGGGGACCTCGGAATTGATGGGGAACAAAGAGAGTCCGAGATGCTCTCGCGAGGACGGGTTGCCTTCGCCGATATGTGGTACATGCTCCTCGAATTCCGCAAGGCCGAGCGCAGGAGCCAAGGCTGGTTTCGAGTGGTAGTTGACGATACGGATGCTTGCCCCGTGCTGCCCATCTCGCCCACACCACCCCGCTTTCCCGCAACATGCTCCCGCCCCATATATAAACCACCGGCTGACGGCTGTGGCACAGGGGCGTACGCGTCCACTTCGTCGGAAACGCTGCACGAGGGAGATCCTCTTGGCGTGGGAAGCGAACCCGGCCTCGATGGGATAGTCTTTTTGTGGTTGTTGCCCCTCCTCTTTGGCACGGTGAGCGGCTGATCACCTGCAAGTGTGCCTGCTATGCTCCCTGCACTTGAGACGGAATCGGTGCTGTCGGAGCTAACCTGGCTCCACCTGCTGTCGGGGCGCTTGGTGATATGCAGAGGCTCAGGTATGTCAGCTTCAGGTTGGTAGCCATGTCGGGAGAAGAGCATCGAGTCTGGACGCTGAGGCTGGCGCTTTTGTGCCATCTGGGGAAAAGAAAACTGAAGCGGCACGGTCCTACGAGATCAGCAATGTGGGCTCAAAGAAAACGGCCTGTATATTGATTATCGCTACTCAATGCTGGCGAAAGCGATGCGAAGAGCTGGTTACGGGAAATTCATGGCAGGCCATACACGGCCTATTGGAACTGGTCATCTCCCAGAAATCCGCACAGCAGGGGAAGGCGGGATTTCCAGTTTCCCCCCTCTGACCTCAGGATCGCAAGCCAATATTGGAAGGCGCGCACCGTCTACCCCGCTCCAACCGTCTTCAGCAGATTTTTTCTCGCTCCTTCGACTTCGGCATCGTCCATGTTCAGAAAATTGATCTGCCACGTCAGTTCCTGTCTCAAAGACCAGCTACCTGGCGGAGAGGGGACTCACCACATCGTCTGCAGCCCCAGCGCCCCCGTATAGCACCGCCTCGGACAAGCTTGCCACAATACCCCGCTTGACTCTTTCCTCCCAGACGCCCTCCCAGTTCCACTCGCCAGGTCTCCTCACTGCCGTACCGTCGCCGCCTTTGCCGGGCTCAGGGGGTAAGGCTTTCCCAGCTCCGATGCCGCTGCCACTTCCACCACCACTATTTACAGAAGCCGTCCCTGCTCGCCTCTGGTGGGTCCTCCAGGCATGCCAGGCCCCGGGATTTCCCGCTGCCTCAAGCGGGACCGAGTTGAGGACATCTTCATCGTCAAAGGTACTGCGGAGATACCAAAGCACCTCGTAGGTTGAGACGTCCTTCCTGCCTGCGTTCACAGCCAGAGCCTCGCTCGCTACCTCTGACGCTGCGCTGCCGGGCGTACCAGCACCTTTGCCACTCCCGCTCCCCCGACCAGCCCGTGGCGGCGTGTTCTGCGGTGTCTGCGTCTGCGACTGTGCACTGACCTGACGGCTGCGGCGGCCAGCGCGGCCAAACCAGTCTGGGAAGCCGTGCCTCAAACTAAACCCACCAGGCGGCAGACGCTCCTCGTCGGTGGCCGAGACGGTGCCTCCGTCCTGGACGTCGGTTGTGTACATGTAGGTCGTCAGCGGCGTAATGAGTGGGTGGAACATGTCCGTGGAGAAGGTAACCAAGGGTGGTAAGGAAGGGAATGTGTCCGGAAACGAAATCTGGAAACGCAGGACTGCTGTTGCATAGGGTCCTACCCGTAACGTCCACTGTTAGCGAAACCTTGCTGCACGCACTCTCTGCTTCCTCATCCTCGGGCGTCACCAAGCACGGCTGGGAAACGGTGAAAGTCTAGCACACAGCAAGGCAACCGGTCGCCGTATGCAAGGTTCGGACATGAGGGGAGTGGAGCTTTTGCAGCGCAGAAGGGCGACTGTTCAGACGGAAGGGTTGGCGCGCGAACCTTTGCGCACAAAGATGACGCCTGACCACAAGCTTGGGTCACCCGGTGTCAGACTGACAAAAACACCGCTGGGACATGCCTGTTTGAGGCCGGCACTGTTGGGCCGGATCGTGTCACTGTGATTAGCAAATCATTCCCTTCCAAGTGGGTATGTGTGTGCCTTTGAGTGCCTTTGCGTGGGAAAAGGATGAGGTTAAATTTTCGTTTGTCGGTCAGAAGAACCGGAGATGGACCCGGGGACCCGGGGACCAGGGGGACAAGAGGGAGGAGACCACCGAGAGGGAGAGGAGGGAGGAAGCAGGTAAGACGCACAATTCAGCTAGGAGGTTCTGCCGGCGCATTGCTGGCAGGCAGCTCATTTTTCCAGCCGCAGTTGACGAGGCCATAATTCACACCCCTCTTTGGCCGCTTTCTTTCTTTTTTCGTCTTTGCGGTGTGTTTGTCAAAGCTAGATGCAAGAGACGTCCGGGTCTAGAATGTGGTAGGATGCAGGGGATGATAACTAGGTGTGGGGCAGAGATGCTGTTTCAAGGTTCATGCATTGGCTCCAAATGGAGACGACGTTGCAGATCTGATGCAAGTCTTCGCGGATAGGGTTAGGGTTGAGCTAGCAGCATGAAACCTTATTGTTCTGCTCGGCGGCCGCCCCACGCAAGAATCCGGCACCGGCCCGTCTCCCGGATCTCTTCGTGTCCTACAGCGCGCATATTGGGCATCGCCAGACCTCCATCTACCCACCGTTATCTTTATTTCGCTCGCACGCTAGTCCCTCCCTCCCCCCTGCTCATAGCCCAAGTCACCTCGTATCTGCCGTCATGGACGTCTGTTGATGCTTTCGGACCGTACGGTGAAGCCCCTTGGGTATAGAGGGTGCTAGGAATGTCAAGAGCTCATAACCAACACCGGGACAAATGTTGTTTGTCATATCTATTGCGTATCCGATGCCGTCGATCCACACCCCTTTTCCCTTCATCCCTTACCTCCCCACCTTCCGCCCCTCCCACCGTCAGTCCTTCGAAGCTAGGCGACCTTCGATCTTTTTCTTCTCCTGTTCCACGACACGTGCCACCTCTTCTTTGCTGGCATCGTAGCTGACGCTGACTTGGTTCATGGGGTTCTCGGGGCTCTTCTCAAACTCCTTCCTGATCTTCTCCTTCCTCTGGTTCAAACGAAGGCCCGCACCGCTCCCATCAGCTTCCATCTCCTTGAGTCGGCGCTCCTCGAATGCAGTGTACGCTGCCTTACGTCGCCTCTCGGGGTGGCGGTCGATCTTGGTGCCCGACGCCCCCGGATCATCAAGTCCTAGGGCGTCCAGTGCGTCGTCGATATTTGTCGCCACCACACCCGGCTGCTTCTTGCTGCTGCCGCCGTCGTCATCAAGTTGCGACAGGTCGAGACCCCTAGACTTCTTGGGTGCCGTTTTCGCGTTCTTCGGCGCTGATCGTCCGATCGTGTTCTTTTCCTCTTCAGCTAGTAGGGCATCTCTCTCGGCCTTCTTGCGCGCTAGCTCAGCTTTTTTCGCTGTCTCGGCCTCCCTGTTAGGTTACCATGTGTCAGTGTCTCTGCTCTGCGTTGTTCCAGCCGCTCTTGCCTGCCGGCCGTGTAGTTATCCCTTGACTCCCTGATGCCCACACACCCCTTGTCACTTGAATCCCTGTTCACTGTGCGCGACCGGAGGTTTTTACATTTTAGCCCCTCTCTCACAGGGTACATGTAGCGAGCCTGAGCCAGTTGGCGGGTAGCAAGCTCAAGTAAGACAGCCATCAACTAGCGTGTGTCTAAACAAAGGGTGCGGCAATCCAATCCTGACGACATCCCCTGCCTTGCGTCGCTCTCCATTCGTCAACTGTAAGCAAGCAGTCCGTGTGATGGCGGCAGGACCCATGCCAGCGGAGCAAAGGCTGCGTTGCGAGCCTGACACGCGCAGAAATTGGCATGGTAAAGTACTCCATGCTGGACTGTGCAATGCAACATGCACGGTAGGTAGCCGTACGGCATGCTGGCCGGGATGCCGGGGTTGGCGATGTGCCTTGTTTGCCTCTCAAGCGCGATTATCGTGCTCTCTCCAGCACCCTACGGCGCTTCCGGCAGCGCACAACAGCGGCATCATCTCGGATAGAAGTAAAGGCGTTTGGGCTCCCAGTTTCCGGCAGAACGAGAGCGAGAGGGGGGACGAAAAGAGAAACGAAAAAAAAAAATTGATACCTACTTCTTTGCATTTGACTTGGCGCCTTTGTTCCACTCGGCTGCTTCGGCAGCTTCTCGCTTTGCGTCTCCAGCAGCAGCCTTTTGCGCCGCAGCCTCAGCTTTCCTTGCTTGGCCTTGGGCTTTTTTGCTGTTCTCGCCGATTGCTTTCTTGCCGCCCATGATGATGTTGGTAGTGGCCTGGACGTTGATGTTGCGTCAGGATGCTGATCCCGAGGTCAGCCCTTTGGGCCCCGTGCCGTTGGGCTGCCGTTGCGCTTTGCGTGTCTCTGCGGCTCAGCGTGCTTGATCAGCTGATCTACCCGCTCGGCGCGAGTTGAACAGAACGTGGGGTTGGGTGGGTGGCACAGCGAGCAAAGGGCGATGAGGTTTCTTGCTTGTTGTCGCTATCGGGTGCGCGTTGGGTTGTTGCTGAGGTCGGCGCGTGCGGCGTCACCGATGACTTCCTTGCAGTGCGTCAGAGGCGGGGCGTCTGGAGGGGCGACGTTTGACTCGGCCAAGCAGGTGGGGCTAGTCTTGGGATCAACTGCCCTGGTCCCTCCTTCCCGCTTGGAGCCTGTTGGGAGGGTTTGCGGCACTGTTCTACGCAGTAACTGTGCCCAGGGGCACCAATATGTAGCAACATCCGCCATTGTGGTAACCTCTTTCTCACCATCCACTGCATGCTGGGACTTCTCACCGTCAGGAACGTTTGAGGGAAAGCCATCATCAACCCCCCTGGTGTTGTGCTCCTGTGCCAAGCTCCCAAAGGGCCATGTGTTTTTGCACCTCACAGCTTGGGGCTGCTGTATTTAGTACTCACGGCGAGGTTACGGCGCAGCGACAAGCCATCGGTGCAACCATCCATTCCCCCTTACCCTCACTTCGGACAGCAAGGTTATCAGAATGGGGAATATCAGCCAGCCCCGAGGTCGCCAGGGAAGGGACGACTGGGACCAAGCACTTTGAGTTTCTCATGGGGGGGATTCCCTTCTATTGCCCCGACATCGCCGACTTGATGCATCAATTGGTTGTCCTGTTCTCTCTATTCGCTGCGCCGAATCTTGTGGCTCCCATGGGCGGTAATCGGTATGTTTCTGGCCATCCAGCTCGCCGGTCGCAGTATGGCCGAGCGGGGCTCCGATGTGCGCCTGCGCGGTCCCAGAGGCAGGCTGACGGTTGGGAACCAGAAAAAAAATCGCTGGTTGAGCTCCAAGGGCGCCCCTGCTCAACATGCAGGAAGCCGGAAACCGTCGAGGTGCTTTGTCTGCTGACGGCGACGGCATCTGCAGAGCAAACACAACACCCCAGAGATCCTCCCCCGATAATGGCTTGGCTGGATAGCTCCCATGGTCCGCTGGAGCGCCACGTGTGCAAGGATGGAATTCGCAGAGGAGCCAAACAAGGCCAATCATGAACCCCTCCAAGTCGGTCAGACCCTAGTAACGACGTCGAACGTTACACAGAGTGGAGGCAAGTATGAATAAGATGGCCCCTCTCAATGGCTTCCTAACCCAAGAGGTGAGCAGAACCACCAATCGAGAGCGAGCTGGCGTCAGAATCCTGCGGCTAACTCAAGATCGCCAGCGTTTGCTCCCGCAATCCAACTCCTGCTCCTGGTTTCCACAAAGATCGGCCTCATCAATGGCCCGTCACACCGAGTTTGCCTATCCCTTGGGGAGGCGTGGAGGCTAGCCCAGGACGCCGACGGTCCGCCCAACCGACCCCGGGCAAATTTCCGATGACCTCCTCTGGTGTTTCGAGGCGAGTCAAAATTTGTCATACAAGCCCTATATCGAACGAGGGACTAGGGATGCTGGTTGGATTCCCGGCAAGTTCCGTTCAGCTTTGGAACGATGATCCTCCTGCCCACCGCAAGCTGCCCTCTGGGGGCTTGCCGCAGATTTTACGGTGTTGGGGGTGGATGTGGAGATGGAAAGTCGCAACTCTGCACTTCCACGATGCGCCCTGTCGTGGCGTAGCACCATCCCCGGCGGTGGTGGTGGCCTGAGCACACTACCAATGCAGACTGCCGCGTTCCTTATCTCCAAGAGCCCCGATACACTCGATTCTAAACCCCGCCCTTACAGTAACTCTCTAGCAAGGACAGTGCGTTAAGCAAAAGGGGATGTTGGCTGGTCCCGTGGGAAAGGCAGCAAAGGTCGGCAGGTTTTTTGGTGCACGGAGGTCATAAGCGCCAGACGCCGACTGACGGGGGGGGAATAGCTTGTTTCCATAGGTTGGGGTTCAACATTGAGCCGACAATCATAGACGTTGGCCATCGAAACTGGTGCCGTCAGCCAGCCTTGATCCTCCCGGACTGGCTACTGAAACCGTAATGTGGGAGACGACGGGGGCCAAGTTTGCTCCAATTCGCTCTATCTTTTTCGCAACCATTGCTCTGTAGCCTCTGGTGGAACCGGCGTGCCGCTTGTGGGGGGACGTTATCATCAGCGGCGTCATTCAGTCCGTACTTTCGAGACACGATGCCGGCACGGGCGCCTTGCTTTGCTGACTGGAGCTCGCGATGTCTCCCAATCACGCTTCGGGGCGAGCCGGGGCGTCCAAGCCCTGATGTTCGACAGCTTCATGCAACCGGCATGGATACTTTTGCTTGGAGACGCGCGTGGATATGATATGTCATTTTCACTGTGTGTCATCGAGGCAGCATGTGAGCGTCGTTGGGCCGTGATAGGTGGCTGGAGACGCACTCACTCATCCAAGCGGTGGCGCCACCGAACCACCGAACCACCGAACCACTTCTGCCACGTCTGGTTGTCTAGCAAGCTGCAGGTTTCCCATCAAGCAACCAAAAAAGGGCTTTTGACGGGATCCTAAGTTAGGATAGGCCGGGACCGATCAGGGCGCGCGGGGGCATCTCTGAGCTGCGCGCTTCCTTCCCAGCGGCTTCGTTGAGGCTCGCAGGGCCTGTCGTCGAAATTTCGTCATTCAGCCCCGGGAGCAGACCGGGGTGCTCGCGCGGTGCGGTGAGCGCCCCTCCCCCCCTTCTCACCCCTGACCAGGCCCGGTCTCAAGCCGACCACCACCACCGGCTTGTTGGAGAGGTCCATGCAACGCACTGATCCTGCAAACAGGAGAGATAAACGTGGTGGGACGTGACACCGACAAGACCGAGAAAGCGCGGGTTGGAAGTTGCAGCGAGACCCGGTTGCGGCGGAGGGTTGCTGTAATGTGAACAGCGTCCTGAACTGGGAGGGGAAAGTCAGGTTCATGCTCCAGCGGGCTTCGAGATGCCTCATTCGGGTGGCCCGATGATCCCGTCAGATTAGCAGCACTGTACAGGCCGGCTTGAAGAAGGTGGCCAACCTCAGGTCGAGCGAGACGCGGCAAACGGGACCTAATCGCAGCCCGAACAGAGTTCTATCCTTGGAAGTTGTCGTCCGGCCTGCCGCACTGCGCACACCTCGTTCGCGATAACAAATCAGAGAACAGCAGTCGAACAATGTCTCAGGCTATGGCACGGGGGTGGTGTCGAGAGGCGCCAATCATGGCCGAGGGTGCCGGCACCACATCGAGGTAGATGCAGGATGGCAATGGGGTGGACGACAAGACATGTTGAGTCAGGAATCCGAGGGGGCAGTATGATTGTGCATCCCCCCGAAATCTGACCTGCTGCTGACTTGGGGGCAGTACCAATAAAAGCAGAGAGGCAGCTAGTTAGCGAGAGACTGCGGCCAAGGAAGGCGACGAGCAGCTGCACGAACGACCGAGAAGGGACTGGTTCCAAGAGGCGGTCTTTTGAGTGCGGTCGCACGTAATCAAGCCCGAACCCCGATCTTGGGACAGATCAAGTCGTTCCCGACCGCGAAGGATGACATCCTCCTGCTTTTTGCGTGGCGCGACTCGAAGATGCCTGCCTGGGCCCTGCTATGGGGGGACGTCATGCGCAGCGGTTCCTGGGCCGCGAGGTCGCAAATGGTCGCACGGGTCCGACAGGTGGCAGGGACGGACGTGGAGAACAAGAGGCACAGACGCAGCCGCTGGTGCCGTACGCTCGGAGGCGAGACGCGGTACCATGTGTCTGGTTACGGAGGCGCCATCGTCGTTGTGCCAAGATACAGTGGATTAGTTACCGCCCCGACGCCTCGCAAACACGCTGTGATGCGATGATGGGCCGTGGCTGTCTGACTGCAGTTGATGAGCTATGCCGCCTAAGGCAGTCACCTGTGGGTATTGCACCTTTGCACAGCTGCAGTGCTGCACGTTGCAGCTTGCTCGCTTGTTTGGTAGACGCACATGTGCGAGCGAGTGGCCTGACACCAACCTGGAAACGCAGATTTGTACCGAATCCAGTTGGAGGAAGGCACCAGGCTGGGGATCCTGCTCTCGCGAAAAGGCGGGCGAGCGGCGTGAGCCTGATGGGCTCAGCTTGGGACGGTTGGTGGTACCTAGCGCAGCTCTGCCGGGCCTGAATTCACCATCAGATCGGCCTGCTTTCGGCGGGCCATGTTTTTTTGGCAGAGAAAAGAATCGCTTATCTGCGATTCGAGTAACGAATTCGGCAACTGCATCTCTGGGAAGGATGACGGTGAGCCTAGGCGTGTTGTCCCGATCTGGAAGGGACGTAAAACGGAGCCAGTCGGATAAACCTCGGAAGGACTTTGGCGGTAGCACAAACTCCCACCGTTTAGCAACGTCGACCCAAGCATTTGGCGCTTGCTCCTTCCCATCGACCGCGATGAGACAGCCAAGCGCAACTCGGTCAGGGAAGGAGGAACTGATCCGGGCGAGGGATGTTCGCGTGGGGGAAACAGCACCATGCTTGGCAGTAATTGGTCAATGCGGAGCGTCAGATGGGCCTGGCGAAAGTTGGGAGCAAACTGGAGCTTTCCAACCCACAATTCCACATTAACGTAACTGCCATATTCTCACACCCCACTGCACCGCACTACATAGTACAGGTTCTTTTTTCTTGGGTCGGCGCTACGCACGATATGGTGGGGTTTTGAGCCTATGTAGACGGTGTGAGAAGTGAGAGTGGCCGGGGAGTATCAGCTCCGGTTATCCATGGTGGGGTGATCAAGTCCCGGATCTTGCCCAACCGAGTGGCCGTCACACATTGCAATGATCGCGCGCCGCCCACTTTTGCCTGGCCCGGAGCCAGCCATCCATCATTACCTAGTGTCTAGTTGGTGTATCGGGGACACCGGGAGGCTGGTGCAAGATTATCTACTATGTACTTCGTATGCTAGCCCTTCCGGACAGATTCAAACTGCGTGAATATCCCAGTGCTGAACTTGAACGTGTGTGAAGTGAATGCAAAAGAGCTTCCTCATTCTCGGAGCAAGACGGTGAATCTCGGATGAGATGCCCGCTGAAAGATACCGCTTGGGAGAGGGAGCATGCCGTCAACAAGCTCAAACCCAAACACAGCATACAGTATATAGCACCAAAGGTCTCATGGAATCAGAATATAATGTAATCCCATGTTTGGCCGCCTGTGGGGTCCGAAGTACCCATTCCACCAGCTGGCAGCCGAGGCCGTCCAGCCACACTTGGCCCTGGTTCCATCCCATCGGAAGCTCCCCACAACTCGACTCCTCCCCTGCACCTCCCGCGCTAGCGGCAAATTGGGGCTAGCGGCAATCAGGAACATCGCCCACTCGGCTTCCTCCCCCGTTCGTCGATGGGATGCCAAGATTACAGGGAGTTTGAGATCAGGAGTCAGCGTCAGCCAGCAAACCTCTCCACCTCTCTCCTGTCAGGGTTACATAGTGCCGACACATCGCGCTGAATCCCACGTGTGGTTTCAGCTCTAGTGCAGTGTAGCGGTCAAATTGGCAAGAGCGACATCACCTTGCGCGTGGAACTAACTTTTTCTTGATAGCAATCCTGAAAAAATAGGGGCATGTCATCCAATCACGTGGGACAGATCCCAACACACCCACTGCGAACGTGCTGACTTTGCTGCACGACATGCATACATCAACGCGACAATCGCACGCCGCGCAATCCGCACTGGGCGCCTTGCACGATCCCGGCAATAGCACAGGGAGGATTGGACAACTTCACAACTCGCGATGCGACAAGCATTCCAGGTTCCCAACCAACCCCGCCGATCAGTTTGTGACGGCTGATGAGCTCTCTCTGCTCGGGCTGCTCGGGCGAAGTTGGCTCTGCGCAGCGTAACATTCTTCGCAAATGAGCACATGATTGACGTCGCATGCGTGCCTGCCAGCCAGAACGCTGGTCTGACCAATAGTAGCGGCTTTACCGCAATACCGGAACGTCAGGGTAGGTACCTGCCAATCCGCGGCCTGCGAGATGGAGGGTGGGGACGGCAAGTCTGGCGCTCCAAGGCCGTGTTTCCCAAGGCAGTGGGGTGGTCCGCTCATCCTGTTCCGCCTGCAAGCCGTCCACCAAAAAAAGCTACACCGCTCAGAGACTTAACCAGCTGAGATCGCCAGGGAGAGTGGCAGCCAAGACCTGTGGTATGAGTAATTTAAGAGACAACAAGCCATCGGTCGTATGCTTGGGCAGAGATAAAGAAAGTACTTCGTACTCTGCGCGTTTCGCACTCCAGCCGGAGACACAATACCCCCAGCACGCATTCCAGGAAAGTGACTTTTCCTTTTAATCCAGCCTGAATCGGACTTTATTCACCACACTTGTACCAATCGAGTATAGATATGTACCCACACAGCCCCCCCGGCCCGACAGTTTGGTCGACCATTTTTATGGGGAAATCATTTTCTGGAAGCGAGCGTTCAGGGACAGGGTTACTTTCCGCGGTCCATGCGCGGCCACAGATTCCCCTTGGTGACACCGAGGAGGAGTGGTGGGCGGCATTACACTACCATCCTTCACACTGCATCATTGGTGCGAATACAAGTCCTATGTGGTCTACACAGTACCAGATCCGGTCCCTGGCATGAGGATCCCGTGTCAACGAGGGAAAGTTTAGCACCCCACTTGATCCTGTTTGAAACACTCCCTGGACGAGGGAAAAGAAAAGAAAATTCCTTTATTATTCAAATGAGCTGGGTCTCGGCCAATTTTTGCGCGCTGAGATCGACGGGATTGAAAAGAACCTCAACAAGCGAGAATTTTGCCATCTTGGGCATGTCTGCTCGTGCGTGCATGGGCGAGGCAAGACTTGTGTTGCGCAGCTCACTTCGTTGGTGGTTGCAGGTACGAGGTATAGCGAAAACGGAGAAGGTGTAACAAGGCTGGCAGTGGGCGTGCCAATCCAAAACGGTCATAGCATCTCAGCCTAACCGACTCCCCCGTGGTAATTCGTGAACGCTCAATGAGATGGAGATAGCGACCACCCGCGCTCTGATTGGCTGGCCGAACCAAATGTGCTCGTGAGGTTATCGAAAGCAGCATGCCGGGACGTTCATGGAATCAGGGAGACAGGCCCACGTAGCGTTTCGTTGCGCTGTAGCGCGACTTGCAGCATCGTCGGGACGCCTTGTGAAAAGTCACGGATGTCCACAGTTTATGTGTAACCGGGGAGGACAGGCCGAGATTCCGGACGCTGCCCTCCGGCCCAAAGCCGGAGCTTGTGCTTCTTTGTTGTTTTTCGTGCCCAGTCCCTATGCACGTTGATCGTCCGGCAGAGAAAACATTTGGTTTGGGATGATCTGTCATGCGAGCCTGGTCGCTCGCCACCAGTGTGGCCCGGATGGTTAGCGGGCCATTAAATTGGGAATTCCCGAAGTCCGTGATCGCTCGAATCTGCTCGTATCATATCTGCGTCCGCCCTGCTTCACAGACAAGCGGGCATAGCCATGGTGTCAGAAGCCGGAGCTAGTTATCCGCCCGCGAAACAGCATCTTGTGCCATGGGAAAGGGCGGTACGGCAAAAGTGCGGTTTTTTGTTGCAACATGCAGGCGACGTTGGGCATAGACCGCCGCGGATAACCAGGGGGGACAGAATTGTCGATGAGAGCGGGGCATGTGGTTGGTCGGCTCGGAACACTGAAAGCTCCGTCATCGACGGCTCCGGATTTCGAAAGTCCTGTTGTGCACCAGGGGCCAAGCTTTCCCGCCTTCCTAGGCGCATGCTGTTAAGGCAAGGCAGCAAGGCGGATATCGCTCTGTTGCCGTTTGGACGCACATACCGACGCCACATGGGCCGTCTGCACAGTCTTAACCGCCCTGCACCGACAGTGCTTTGCGCTGCTTTGATGTCTGCACTATGCAGCAGCTTGCGTTGGGATCTCAGATGCGCACCAAATTCCGTCCTTACGGGGCCTAGAACCCAGTGCCGTCCTGCTGGACCTCTCTGCTTCTGTGCGCCGAATTATCAATCGTCCCAAGAGTCGCAGGCCTCTGGAGTCGTCCAATATCTGCGTCATGGCGCGTCTTGGTGTCTTGGAGGGCAGAAACGAGCGTCTCCTTTTGTCGTGACATGCATCATCGTGCCATTTCGAGACTGGGCCAGGAAGGAAGTCGTGTGGACAGATTTGGCAGTTGCATCCCACACAGACCTATTCTGTGTCCCCGCCGTCCTGCGAGACCCTCAGATCCACTGCGACTCTGTCGACTCTGCAAGTGCTCGTCGTTGCTGCCTGCCAACTGGGAGCGCGTGAAGAGGGAATTCCGGCTTCAGGTCATTTCCGTGTAACCCGAAGCCTTCCGCCAGTGTTCTGCTTTTCTTGCGTTGGTTCATGGGTCACAGTGTCACCGCTGACCAAACTGGTTGCACTGTACCTCACAGCAAACTAGAAACTTCTGTGAAATAACTAGCCGCTAAGAGAGGCAGCGGCGATTGCCGTGGCTCGTGCTGTATTCTCCGGTCCCGTTTTCCCTGCCAAATTTTCGCCCACCGCTGGTCAAACAAGCAAGCACCACAGTCCCCAGGCGATCTCGTTCTATCTGCTGTCCGCTTCCCGTCCCCAGCTCCGGCGTCCATCCGTCTCCCAACCATTCACCGCCTCCTGGCCTAGCGGCTTCGCTCGGTCAGCAACATCGTCCGTTAGCCCGCGGCTCGACGGCGGAGGAAGCTTGAAAATTTACCCACGTAACTGGGTAGCGGCTACCCACATTCCCACCTTCTCGCCTTCCCATCGAGCACGTCGTCCACTCAGTTTGCTGCACTTCAGCCATTCCATCATCATGCCGCCTGCCGCGGATATCTAGCTTCAAAAGAAAGAGACTGCTACCCTGGAGTCAATAGCGTCGGCCTTTTTGCGCTGATGCAGGTGGTTTTGTGACTACGCACGTATCGCAGGTCAAGGGCCTTGCTCCCAACCACGCTAAGTGCCCCTCCTCAACCTTCCCAGCCCTCTGAGCGTGAGTGAGGCGGGCAGCAATTGCCGTGCGCGCTCGGAGCGGCGTCCGTTTGTCAGTCGATCAATCAAGGGAGTGGTGCTGGGCTTTGCGCGCCTAGGTCGCGATGGAAGCTCTCCTCCCCTCATGTTCTGTCCCGGGGCGAGTACCGCCGAACACAGGCTGCCGTCCGAACGAATCGGATCTTCAATAGCCGAGGGAGCGCCCCGACTATTGTCACCATCTACGAGGCTTCACCCGATAGCGATTGCGGCACAACCTCTGACTGGCCCACCATTACCCTCTGTGGGAGGCGGTCTGTCGACCCGCACCCTGTTGTGCGAGTGTCTCCAGCACTCGCGTTGAACCTGGTTCATCCTTGACCATTCCTAGTGAACCTAGAAGAGCAAACAATGTTCTCATGCAGCGGCAAACAACCGTCAGGGCTTTTCGCGAGATGTTCCGCCCGAGCACTACAGGAGCTAGCCCAGCAAGTGCTGGGGCATTTACGTCTTCGAACTTCATGATGCACTTCTCTATTTCGGGGGCCGTCTGCCACCGAGACAGCGAGAACGGCACGGCGTGGATCCGTGGTGGACCCACATATCCACCGGAACCAGAAACGGCGAAGACAGAGAAGACGGTGATGGTGATGCTCCGTCGCCCCTGCCAGAATGGCATGGATCAGAGGACATGGGGACCCATCGGGAAACCAGCCCAAGCTGTGGCGCCAGGACCCCTGCACCCCTTCTCGAGGCCCGGTCTGGGTTAGCGTTGTCAAGACAAGACGGCGCCATCCACATCCAATTCGTGCCAGAACCGACCTAGTCCTTCCACGAGGGATTACCTGTGTCTTCTCCTTGGGGGCAGCGTCGTTGCTTGTCACCGCCGTTTCCCAATGTTTTTTTTTTTTTTTTTTTTTTC
>Ga0247763_1000320_pt1 | contig 27669 bp, 24 predicted proteins | sample UWRJL141409B4_FD_179926 | JGI IMG/M metagenome (GOLD analysis project Ga0247763, IMG submission 179926) | Plant litter microbial communities from Arlington Agricultural Research Station in Wisconsin, United States - UWRJ-L141-409B-4 | ecosystem: Environmental > Terrestrial > Plant litter >... | reverse complement strand
GGTGAGCGACGGCAGCTCGCTGAGCAGTGCCTGATCGGCCAGCAACGCCTGATCGGCGAGCGACGCGGCTGCGTTCGCCAGCGCCAGAGCGGCGTCTGCCTCCGACGGCCTGCTGGTCTCCGCTTCGACGACCCTTCCCGATGCAAGCATCGAGCCCAGCGCTGCTACGCCAACCGGCAACGCGATCCATCTTCGCATGTCATGCTCCCTTGGTTGTCAGTGAACTCGTCTGGCGTGAAGCGCCTCTTCATCGACGCTTCAGCCCACGTCCGGAATCAGACGGTGAGATCGAGCCGCGCCCGCGCCTCGTCGAGCAGGCGCTCCGCCTCTTCCCGTGACGCCACGTCGACGGTCACGTCGGAATGCGGAGAGCTCTTGCGCCCGAGCCGAGCAGCTTGCAGCTGCGTGATCGTGTCATCCGAGAGGTGCGCGCAGCAGACGACGCCGACGCTCCGGGAGTACCGAATGACCTCTCCGAAGATGGCGGCAACTTCTGGCGACGTGGGGTTCAGGCCGCGCAGATCTGCCAGGATCAGGTGCGGGGAGCCGGCGAGCGGTTGGGTGTCGCGTTTGAAATCTTCCAAGAACCGCGTCATCGTGGCGACATCGAAATCGCCGCTCATGCGCAGGCGGACGGTGCGTTCGCCGACAGCTGGCAGAATTTCGAACCTCGGTTTCATGACAGACGTTCCTCGCCTTCGACCCCCCGCTCGCTGCACCCCCGCTCGGGCTCAGTGAATGACATCGCACGGCCCCTGCGAGACCTTTTCGACGCGCCCCAGCACCAACCCAAACGAAGAGCACCTCATATCATTTGACGAGGGGCGTTTCATGATTTTTGCGCTCACCGCTGTTTCTCGCCGAAGTGGAGAGCTCGCCGAAGCGAGCCAGCCGCGGGGTCAGGTCGCCACGTCACCCCTTTCCGTCAGCGCCCCATCGGGTGGCGACCTGAGCCCGCGAGTGCGACAATTCGCGGCGTAGGGCGTCGCTGCCGAACTCGACGAAGCCACGCGCGTTGCCAGTGACCCTAAACCCGGCTCACGATTTGCGTGTTGCTGGATTCGATGCATTCTGTTGCCCGTGCGTCCCGCTACCCAGGAGGCAGAAGCTGGCCGAGAGGTCTCGTGCCGGGCGCTGGTCACCCTCGTCGCGACGTTCGACGCTCGCGGGCTCGAGCTCGGTGAATTGACGACTGGCACGTCGCTGCCCGCAGCGACGTTGCGCAATCCAGATGAACGCATCGCTTGGCGCGATTTCTGCCGCGTTCTCCGCAACGCCGCCGCTCATCTGTCGGAAGAAGACCTGCGACGGCTGGGCGAGCGCTTCGTGCGGCTCAAACGGCCGCTGCGGTTCCACCGAGCGCTGGCCACCGTCGTCGGAGCATCGGAGCTCTACTTCCGTCTGGCGCGCGCTCGAGCCAGCGAGCTGCAGGACCTGCTCCGATGCGTGGATTGCAGCGTGTGGGACGTCGGACCCAATCGCTTGATGTGCGAGCTGACGGTCGACGAGGAGCACGAAGTTTGCCGTGAGCTCTACCTGCCGCTCGCTGGCGCGCTCTGCGCCCTGCCACGCCTGCTTCACCAGGACGACGCGGTGGTCAGCCTGGAGATCGTCGAGCGAGGCGCCTTTTATCACGTCCAGCTCGGCGGCGCCGAGGGCGTCGTCTCCCGATCGCGCCGCGCCTACAAGCACGTGCGCGCGCTGCGGGTCGCGGTGGAGGAGTTGCAGGCGGCGCACGAGATGCTCAATCGCCAGTACAGTGAGCTCCGCAAGGCGCAACAGGCGCTGCGCGAGAGCGAAGAGCGCTTTCGCGCCTTGATCGAGAACAGCTCCGACTTCATCTTGCTCGCCGATGCGGCGGGTATCGTGCGCTACCTCAGCCCATCTGCCGAACGCATCATCGGAGCAGCGACGCAGGATCTGATCGGGCGTCATCACACCGAGCTGATCCATCCCGCAGAGCGCGAGGAACAAGCGCGGCTCATCGACGCGGTCGTGCGAGGCGAGCGCCCGCTGGCGACGCCCAGCTTCCGCTTCGAGACGTCCGACGGCCGCACCCTCGTGCTGGAGGGAACGGCCAAGAACATGCTGGGGGACCCGCGCGTGCAGGCCCTGGTGCTCAACTACCGAGACGTGACGCTGCGCATTCGGCTCGAGGAAGAGCTGCTCGAGTCTCGCAAGCTCGAGAGCATCGGGCGCCTCGCCGGTGGCGTCGCCCACGACTTCAACAATATCCTGACCGGCATCCTGGCGCACGCTCACCTGGCTCTCATGGGCGTCGGTGAGGGCAGCCGCGTTCGGCCCAAGGTCGAAGAGATCATCAACCAGGCGCGTCGAGGCGCGAACCTGACCAGTCAGCTGCTCTCGTTCGCTCGCAAGCAGATCATCAAGCCGAAGCCCACCAATCTGAACGATCTCGCGCTCGACTCGCTGCATTTGCTCGAGCCTCTGCTGGGCGACGCGATCGAGATCGTCACGGAGCTCGATCCGCACCTGGGCACCGTCGAGGTCGATCCATCGCGGTTCCAGCAGGTGCTCGTCAACCTGGCGATCAACGCCCGCGACGCGATGGCGAATGGTGGCCGCTTGACGATCGCTACCCGCAACGTTCCGGTCGCGCCCGAGGTGGGAGCCGCCGACGCAACGCCGCCCGATGCCGCCCGACCCACGGGCGACGTGATGCTCACCGTCTCCGATACCGGGGTGGGCATGGACGAAAGCACGCTGGCTCGCCTGTTCGAGCCGTTCTTCACCACGAAGAGCGGCGGCCGAGGCACCGGGCTCGGGCTCGCGACCTGCCAGGGCATCGTGAAGCAGGCGGGCGGGCGCATCGAGGTCATCTCGGGGCCCGGGGGAACGACATTTCAGCTGTTTCTGAAGCGCGTGAACCGCCCTGCCACCAAGGAGGTCCCGGCGCTCGTCAGCGGGCCGGCGCCCGGTGGAAGCGAGGTCGTGCTGCTGGTCGAAGACGAGGCCGCCGTGCGCACCTCCACGACCGAGTGGCTGTCTCGCCTGGGATACACGGTGCTCGTGGCCGCGGACGGCCAGAGCGCGCTCGACGTCGTGCGGCGCCACGAAGGGCTGATCCACGTCGTCGTCGCCGACGTCGTGTTGCCAAAGCTGAGCGGCCCGGCGCTCGTGCAAGAGCTCCGATGCATCAGGCCGAACCTGAAGGTGATGTACATCTCCGGCTACGCCCGGCACGGCATCCCTGCCGGCGAGGTCTTGCTCAACAAACCCTTCGAGCTGGCGGAGCTGGCGGTCAAGTTGCGCGAGGTGCTCGCTCGAGACTGCATCATCAACGGCGCCGAAGCGGCGGGACATCTGACGTAGCATCCCTGCTGAGGATCTCTCGTTCGGATTGCACAGGAAGGACGGAAGAGCGGAAGGAATTGGGAGGGATGACTGAGCGCCTCCTCCGTCCGCTCCCCGATCTCCTGCCTTCCGCCCTTCCGCCCTTCCCGTGCCACCCAATCCGGCTCCAGCTGGGCAAGCGCTCCCGGGTTTGCTACGCCCGTGCTCCCCGAACCGAGGAGCGGAGATGCGATTCATCGTCATGCACAAGGTCGACAGCCACATGGAGTCTGGCGGCCCACCGAGCCAGGAGATCGTCCAGAACATGGGGGCGCTGGTGCAGGAGTCGATCAAGAGCCGCATCTTCACGACCGGTGCCGGTCTGCATCGCAGCGCCAAGCGCGCGCGGCTCGACCGCGGCGGCAAGGTGGTGACCCAGGGCCCGTACACGGGCCAGAACGAGCTGGTCGACTCGTTCGCGATGATCCGCGCCAAGTCGCTCGAGGAGGCGGTCGAGCGGGCGCGCGAGTTCGCGCGCGTGCTGGACGCGGAGGTCGAGGTGGGGCCTGTCGTCGAACCCTGGGACCTGGGGATCATGCCCAAGCCCGCCGGCAACGCGGGGGGCCGCTTCTTGCTGCTCTGCAAGGGGGATGCGGCGACCGAGGGGGGCGGGTCGGCGGAGCGGCGAGCGAAGCTTCTGGAGCTGGTCGAGGCGCTGAAGCGGGAAGGGGTGCTGCTGATGAGCGATCGCCTGGCGCCGACCGCGCGTGGGTCGCGGCTGGCCTCTGCAACGAAGACAGCTGCAGGGAAGGGCGCGGCCGGCAGTGCGAGCAACTCGCCGAAGCGCAGCTGGGTCGACGGCCCCTTCGCCGAGTCGAAGGAGCTCATCGCCGGCTTCTCCGTGCTCGACCTGCCCTCGAAGGCAGAAGCGATCGCGTGGGCAGAGCGTTACGCCGCGATCCTGGGTGACAACGAGGTCGACGTGCGCGAGCTCGAGTGAGCTTTCACGCGGGCCCCTCCCGCAGCGCGCTGCGCGGAGCGCGAGCCAACGTGGGTTGGTCATCGAGTGGCGGTCGGACGAAGACCAGGGTGCCAATCCACGACGCTGGTCGCAGAACTCGCCCGGCTCAGCGTGCAGTATGGAACGTTGCGGTGTTGAATGAGCCGCAGCTCGGCGGGCCCATCGAGCCCGCCGAGCCGAACTGGCTCAACGCCGAGGCTCGCAGAGCCGCACGAGAGTGCCGATGACCTGTTGGAACAAGGCGCCGAGCTCAGGCTCGAGCGGCTTGACCCAGCCGAGCGCTTCTGCCGTTTCGAAACGAGCCAGGGCTTCCCGCGCCGAAGCGGCCGCTGATTGGTAGCGTGCCTGACGGTTCTTGCCCCGACTGTATGCTCCCTCTGCGATGTTGAGCGGAACGCTGATGAGAGCGCGCTCGAGCTGATCGCCGAGCGACGCGCTGCGCGCCCGAAGCAGCGGCAGATACGGGGAGAGCCTGCGAACCAGCTGAAGCACGATGGGGTAGATTCTGAGCGTCATGATCGACTCCTCGTGGTGACGCCCTCGGGGCGAGGGCCCCCTCCACCCGCAGCGCGCGAAGCGCGCGCAGGTCGTGTCCAGGCTGCGTGCATTCCGATGCACGCACCGGCGAAGCCGGCTTGGCCTGGACACGGCCGAGCACGCTGCGAAGATCGGAAGACCCAAGCCCAACCCACGTCAAAACGCCAACAGCCTCTCCCACCCCGCCTCCGCCCACCCTCTACCTCTACCTCTACCTCTACCTCTACCTCTACCTCTACCTCTAGCTCCGCCCCTACCGCTACCTCGAGCTCTGCCCCTACCGCTACCTCGAGCTCTGCCCCTACCGCTACCTCGAGCTCTGCCCCTGCCATCGCCGCCTCAACGCCTCGACGCACGCGGCCGGCCGCAGCCAAAAGCTTTCGGCAGCAGAACTAGGGCGCTGCCGTCAGGTAAGGGATCGTCATCGGCCCCTCCGGCAGCACCGCGATGGGCGCGTCGCCGCCGAGCCGCTCGAGCTCGCGCGCGAGCTGGCCCGTCACGTCTGCTGCGGGCTCGAGGTGAGCCGAGCGCACCTCGGCGTCGCTCAGCTCGCTGTGCAACGCCACCCGCGCGTGCAGGCGACACGCCGCGAGCAGCTGCGCCTGCCACTGATCGTAGAGCGAGAAGCCCGGCGCGAGGATGGTTCGCATCAGCGCCTCGGGGCTGTCGTGCGCCGTCAGCAGCTTCTTGAAGTTGCCGTGGTCGGGAAAGCCGTCGTTGCAGCGCGCGGCGACGACGATGAGGCCGTCTTTCTCCGTGATCAGCGCGGCCGCGGAGATGCCTTTCACCGTCTGGTAGAGGTTCTGATCGAGCGGATAGCCGCCGTTCGTGGTCAGCACGATCGGAAACCGGTGCGCGCAGGCGGCCATGGCCGTCTCCCGCACGAACTCGGCCGCGCGCTCGTGAACGAGGATCGGGTCACCCGCGAAGACCGCGGTGAGCTGGCGGTGCTTGTTCAGCGTGACGTTGACGCAGAGGTCGATCGGCAGCAGCGAGCCGTAGCGACGGATCTGCGCCTGTGTCGGGTTACCGTCGAGCACACCCCAGGTGCTCTTCGGGTCAGCGATGACCTGCGCCCGGTGGTAGTGGAGGATCGAATCGATGTCGGCGATGCCGGGAAAGACGCCCTTGTAGCCGCCCGAGAACCCCGCCATGAAATGTGGTTCGACGAAGCCGAGCACGATGCGACGGTCGGCCTCGACATACGCGCGATTCATCGAGATGCGGCGGCCGTCGCTGGCGTGGCCCGCGAGCTCGAGCGTGGCCGGGGCGTGGGCGTCGTGGTTGACGACCTCGTAGCGGTCGACGATCTCCTGCCCCAGCATCCGCACGAGCTCGCTCCGATCGTTGGCGCGATGCGAGCCGGTGCCCACGATGATGACGACGCGCTCGGGCGACGGCTGCCCCAGCTCGGCGAGCAACCAGGGCAAGATCCGGTAGCTCGGCAGGGGCCGCGTGCCGTCGGGTACGACGATCGCCAGCCGGCGACACGACGCCATCCAGTCGCTCGGCTTCGGGCGCCCGAGCGGCGCGCGGAGCGCCTGGAGGACCGCCGCCCGCTCGTCATCGAGGCCCGCGACGAAGCGCGGCTCGATCACCGTGACGCGGTGACCCGGAACCTCCACGGCGAGGCCCTGTTCGCCATACTGCACCTGCACTCGCATGCAGAGGGCTTACCATGGATCACCGCGCTGAGGCCGCCGCGGATCTCGACCCCCGGCGCGCGAGCTTTGCGGGGCAGCTGCCGCACGCGCGCGACCGAGCGTCGTCGGTACTAGGGTGATGCCCGCCTCGAGCGCGGCACGCCGGCGCCCTTTGCCTTTTGCGGTCCGGCTCCGACCAGAGCCCTCAGGCCCTCGGCCAGGGCCACGAAGCTGGCATCGCCCACCTGCACTGGAAATGCATCACACTGAGACACCTGCCGCGTGAGCCGCGCCACGATGGCGCCGCGTACCCCCTCGGGGATACCCCGGTAGCGCTCGTCCGTCTCGGCGAGCGGCAGGAGGTCGAGCTTCCCGGGCCGCGTCAGGTCGGCGAGCGTGCGTGCCGCCAGCTCCTCCAGAGACTCGGCGGCGTCATTACTCGGCGCGAGCGCGTAGGCCTCCGACGCGTCGAGCTTGCCGACGCTGACGATGCGCCCGGCAGCGATCAGCCGCTTCACGACCGGATCCGCGCGCTTCTCCTCGAGACCGAGCTGCAGGCGAGTGGCCCACGGCGCGGGATGGCGCTGCAGCGCCGCGACGAGGCGTTCGCCCTCGGGCCCCAGGCGGTCGTCAGCCGGCGGCTTCGGTCGAAGACTGCGCTTGCCATTGGCCGATGCCGGAGCCACCTTCGCCGCACCAGGCCTTTCCGAGGCCTTTCGCGGCGCCGCCGCTACCTTCTGCGGCTTCGCCTTGCGTGAATCGGCTTTCAGCGCGGTAGCGGGCTTCTGCGGCTTCAGCGCGGTAGCGGGCTTCTGCGGCTTCAGCGCGGCCGCGGGCCTCTGCGGTTTCGGCGCGGCCGCGGGCCTCTGCGGTTTCAGCGCGGCCGCGGGCTTCTGCGGCTTCGGCGCGGCCGCGGGCTTCTGCGGCTTCGGCGCGGCCGCGGGCTTCTGCGGCTTCAGCGCGGCTGCGGGCTTCTGCGGCTTCAGCGCCGTCTCGGGCTTCGGCTCCTTCTTCGGGCGTGGATTCGCCGGCTTCTTCAGCAGCGGCTTCACCGCACTCTCGGGCGGCTCCGACGTACCCGACTCCGCCTTCTGCGCGCGCGACTTCCCACCGACATTCCTTGCAGCTACCAAAGTACCTCCCCACGGCGACCGTTCACGCGCCGACGACGAGCCGTGCTCGCGTCAGCGCCCGAGCGACGGGTGCGATTCACCCCGCGGAGTATACGGCTCTCGTCAAGCAAAACTTGCGACCGACGATCCCGCCACCGATCTCGTATCCGCTCGGGTTGCGCGACGCCAATCCTTGCGCGTGTTTGCGCATGCATCACGCCGATGCAACACGGCGAGAGGAATTCAGCATGACGAGACCTGATTCGTTCCCGGTGGCGTGCGATGTGAGCCGCCGTCGCGGGGATAGCGCCCCTCCCGCAGCGCGTCTGCGCGATGCCGGGGAGGGGGCACCGCGCGCAGGCGCGCTCGGGGCCGGCGTCGCGGAGAGGCTCTTCTGCGCCGAGCACGGATGCGGGGTGGGCAACTCCAAATTCGCCACGGTCGAGGCAGCTGCTCTCGCGGCGCTCACGAGCTCGTCCCGATGGGGACGAGGCCCTTCATCGAGTCGCGATAGTCGCTCGGCGTGAGCCCGATGCAGCGCCGGAAGCTGCGGCGGAGGGCGTCGGCGCTGGCGAAGCCCGAGCGGCGCGCGACCTCGTCGAGGGCGTGGTCGGACTGGGCGAGCCAGCGCTGGGCGGCCTCGATGCGGACGGCCTCGACGAACTTGGAGGGGGCCACTCCGGTGTGGCGCTGGAAGGCGCGACAGAAGTTGCGGCGGCTCATACCTACCTGGTGCGCGAGGCGGTCGATGGTGAGGTCGGAGGCGAGGTGCTCGATGATCCAGGCGCGCAGCTCGCCGAGGCGGTGGGTCTCGGCGCCCTGTTCGTCGAGGTGGACGCTGTGCTGGGGCTGGGTGCCGGGGCGCCTCAGGTACATGACGAGCCAGCGCGCGACCTGGCGGGCGATCTCGGCGCCGAAGTCTTCCGCCACCAGGGCGAGCGCGAGGTCCATCCCGGCGGTGGCGCCCGCCGAGGTGTAGAACTTGTCGCTCTTCGTGAAGATGGGCAGGGGATCGACGGTCACGCGCGGGAAGTGCTGGGCGAGCTGGTCGCAGGCCGCCCAGTGTGAGGTGACGCGGTGCCCGTCGACGAGGCCCGCGAAGGCGAGCAGCGCCGAGCCGGTGCACACCGACGCCACGCGGCGCGTGACCGCGGCCACGCTGCGCAGCCAGCTGCCCACCTCGGGTTGCTCGCCAAAGCGAAAGCTGCCGAGGCCACCGGGCACGAGCAGTGTATCGAGGGGGCCGCGGAGCTGGCGCGCGGCGGCGGGGACGTGCAAGGGCAAGCTGCTGGTGGTGCGCACCAGAGGAGGCGACCAGGCGACGAGCTCGAGCTCGTAGGCGGCGGGCGCCTCGGGCCGGCGCGCGGCGACCAGGCGACGGGCGACGTCGAAGACTTCGAGGGGGCCCGTGACGTCGAGCGCCAGCATGTCGTCGTAGCAAAGGAATGCGACGCGGCGGGGCGCCGGAACGGCCAGCATGAGCGTGTCTCGAGCATGACACGAGACGGCGGCACGACGGAAGGAGCGTTGCGCGCTGCCTCGCTGTGCTCATGGCTGAGCCACCTCGCGTGGTGCCCACGGTGCGACCTCAATCGTCTGTCGCGCCGTGGATCTCGCCACGCCGCGCGGGGGCCGCGCTGCGACGGCTCAAAGTGACGGATTTTTGTCCCGCTCGGCCCTGGGCGCACGCCTGCGGCTGGCCCAGATCGGGGGCGGTCGCGCCGCTGCTCGCGCGCGCCATTATCCGAAGGGAGGACCTCTTGATTCGTTCATTGTGTGTGGTTCTAAGCGTCATCTCGTCGTCGACTGCGCTCTGGGGCTGTAGCTCTGGAGACGATGCCGAGCCGGCGGAGCCCGCCGAGCCCTCCGGCTCCACTGCCGATGGGCTCGTGCTCGAAGCGTCGGCGAACGCGGTAGACGGGCCCATGTACACGGCGGCGGGGGAGCTCGTGCGCCGAGATGACTGGGCGACGTGGGTGTTCCTCGGCGCGTCGCTGAACCTGTCGTACGACGAGGAGCCGCCGCCGGCGGACTTCTTCGCGAACGTGTTCATGGAGCCGTCCGCATACGCCCACTTCGTGGAGACCGGCGAGTTCGCGGAGGGCACGCAGACGGCCGCCGTGGGCTACCTCGCCAGCGGCGACGCCGCGCCGGCGGAGGGCGGGCTCTATGCCGGTGATCGGGTGGTGTTCGAGATGAGCGTGAAAGACTCGTCGCTCGATTCGCTGGTACCCTGGAGGTATTATTCGTTCGGCCCGGAAGCGGCGTCGGCGCCCGCCAATCCGCGGGAGGCGTGCTTCGATTGCCACACCGAGCACGCCGCGACCGACCACGTGTTCACGCAGTTCTATCCGGTGCTGCGCGGGCTCGTTCCGGGCGCCGCGCCTTGAACGCTCGGGGCTGAGACTCGAGCGCACGGGCTACGCCGGGCGGCGCGCGGCTCTGACCGCTCAGTCGAAGCGAAACGCGGTCTGCTGCGCCGAGGCCCTCTCGCCGAAGCGCCGGCAGAACTCGCCGAGCGCGCGATAGGGGGCGACGGGCAGGATGTCGCGAAACTCGAGGTGCTGCACCAGGCAGAACAACGTCACCTCGAGGAAGCTGAGCGCGCGCTCGGTGGGCAGCGTCGCGACGACCGCCTCGGCGTGCGCGTCGAGCCACGCGAGCATTCGCTCGAGGCTCTGGCGCTGCTTGGCGAGGTGGGCAGCGGCCTCGTCGGCCTTGGCCACGCGGGCCATGATCAACGCCACCTCGCTCGACATGGCCTGCAGCGTGAGCTCTTGCGCGTTGGCGGCGAGCGGCAGCGAGAGATCTTCGGGCCACACGAGGCGGCCTTTCGCTCCGCCCGCGCCGGGCTGCCGCTCGAGCGCGCGGCAGATGTTGAGCGCACCGAACCACTCGCCCTCGCCGGTGTGGAGCACGGGCAAGCGCAGCGCGGGGTTGCCGCCGTAGTCGCTCGCGTCGGTGCTGAGCAGGTCGGCCACGACGCGAAAGGTGTAAGCGACGCCGAGCTCTGCCGCGACGAGGCGCGCGACGCGCGTGAAATGGGAGCTGGAGCGCCCGAACAGGACGGGCCCCGAGACTGACTCGAAGCGCGATGGGTTGCCGTTTGAAAAACCAGATAGCTCGGGCGTGCGCGACTCCATGCTCGTGACCTTTCGCTCGATGACCGGTCAGGCCCGGCACCGACCGGCGCGACGGCACCTCGGGCGCGACCGGCGAGAATCGTAGCGGCCCGCCCTGCCGCAATCGACCCTTCGTTCACAGCGCGAGCAAGATCTTCGAGACGTCGTAAACCACGTCGCCCCGGCCGGGCACTTCGACCGGGCGGGTCGCCGCGCGCAGCGCGGGAGAGCGCGAGGCGAGCGCCTCGAGCCGGCCGTTGTAGGCGTACGCCATCAGCGTGCGCAGGCCGATCGCGTCGTAGAGGTTGTATTCGGCGAAGCGGCGCAGCGCCTCGCGATCGCCCTCGCGGCCGCGGCGAAAGAGGGCGCTCGCGCCCGAGGCGTTCAGGGCGCGCAGGTGCTCGGGGCGGGTGAGGTGCAGCGCGAGGCGCTCTTCGAGCTGTTTGAGGGTGCCGCGCTGACCCAGGCGCCCGAGCACGTGCCGCACGTCGACGTGCAGCGCGGGCGGCCGCCAGTCGGGGAAGGCGCGCCGCAGGATGGGCACGTCGAAGGTGAGGCCGTTGAAGGTGACCAGCATCGACCAGCTTCGCGTGGCTTCGGGAAACAGATGCAGGTCGCGTTCGGCCAGGAACAGGCGCGGGCCGCTGCGATCGAGCACGCCGATCGCCGAGATGCCCGCGTAGCCGACGACGTCATCGCTGGTCTCGATGTCGAGGTAGGCCGCGTCGGCGCCGAGCTCGCCGAACAGGCGCCAGTGTTCGCCGCTCGGGATGAGCGCGGCGAGGCGCTCGAGGTCGCGCGCGGCGTGGGCTTCCGTGGCGGCGTCGATCGCGGCGCGGAGCGCCGAGCCCTTCGCGTCGCCGCTGACCGAGTAGTCTGCCCAGCGCGCGATGCCGCTCGTCCACAGCCCTTTTTCGCGTGCGGGGCCGAGACCGGGGCCGAGCTGGAAGGTGCACTGCAGCATTGTTCGAGTGCTCGAAGCATGGGCTGATCTGATGTTCAGGTCAACCGAGCGGCGACGTGCTACCCTCGACTCATGTCCACTCCGGCGCGCCGCCTCGCGACCTATGAGGCTCTGCTCGCGCTGCCGCCTGATGTGCGCGCCGAGCTGATCGATGGTGAGGTCGTCGTGGCGCCTTCGCCGTCGCCCCTCCATCAAGGTGCAATGGGTGGCGTGCATGCTGAGCTGCGGGCCCCCTTCGAACGCGGCCGCGGGGGGCCCGGAGGCTGGTGGCTGATTCGAGATGTCGACGTCTCGTTCGGGCAGCACGACGTTCTCCGTCCCGACATCGCGGGCTGGCGCCGCGAGCGAGTTCCTGCCTACCCGGCAGCGCGCTCCGTCGGAATGACCCCCGACTGGGTCTGTGAAGTGCTTTCACCCGGAACGGCAGCGCGCGACCAAGGCGAAAAGCGCGCCATCTATCAGCGGGCGAATGTTCCCTGGTACTGGATCGTCGATCCAGCGAACCGCTCGCTTTCGGTCTATCGCCTCACGAACGACGGCTACGTGCTCGACACCAGCGTCGGCGATAGCGGCGTCGCGCGCCTGCGTCCTTTCGAAGCGGTCGAGCTCGATCTCGAAGCGCTCTTCCCCGGCAGTCGCCTGGCGAGTGGCCTGGCAAGCAGCAGCCTGGCGAGTGGCCCCACGAGCGAGTGACACGCGCGTTGCCCGCGCGCCGTCTAAAGCTCGCCTGCTCGCGTGACGCCCGACGCTCACGCGAGCGCACACGCACACCCTCGGCGCGCCGCCCTGACGCCCGACGGGCGATTGTGCCCCCGGCCCGCGCGCACTAGTCTGCCCGGTATGAGTCAATCCCCGCGAGCCCGCTCCGCCGAGCTCGAAGCTTTCCGCAGCCAGGCGCGCGAGCTCGTGTCGCAGATGACGCTCGAAGAAAAGGCCTCGCTCTGTTCCGGGCGCGATTTCTGGACGACGAAGCCCATCGAGCGGCTGGGCCTCGCTTCCATCTGCTTGACCGACGGCCCCCACGGCGTGCGCAAGGCGGCCGGCACCGACTTCACCAACAGCGCCCCCGCCACCTGCTTCCCCACGGCTTCGGCGCTGGCGTCCTCGTGGGATGTCGAGCTCGTTCGCGAGATCGGCGAGGCGCTCGGCCGCGAGTCGCAGGCGCTCGACGTGCAGGTGCTGCTCGGCCCGGGCGTGAACATGAAGCGCTCGCCGCTCTGCGGCCGCAACTTCGAGTACTACTCGGAAGATCCGACGCTCGCCGGCAAGCTCGCTGCCGCGCACGTGCAGGGCGTGCAGAGCCAGGGCGTGGGCGCCTGCCTCAAGCACTTCGCCGCCAACAACCAGGAGTTCGAGCGCACCACCACCAACTCCAACGTCGACGAGCGCACGCTGCACGAGATCTACCTGCGCGCGTTCGAGATCGCGGTGCGCGAGGCCGCGCCCTGGACGGTGATGAGCGCCTACAACAAGGTCAACGGCACCTTCGCCTCCGAGCACCACGAGCTGCTCGACGAGACGTTGAAGCAGCGCTGGGGCTTTGACGGCTTCGTCGTCTCCGACTGGGGCGCGGTCAACGATCGCGTCGCCGGCGTGAGCGCGGGCCTCAACCTGGAGATGCCCGCCTCGCTCGGCGTCAACGATCGCAAGATCGCCCTTGCGGTGCAGAGCGGCGCCTTGCCCGCGGCGCGGCTGGACGAGCTCGTCACCGAGGTCGTGAGCGTCACCCTGTGCGCGCTCGCGCGCCGCAACCCGAAGACCACGGTCGACCTCGCGCAGCACCACCAGCTCGCCCGGCGCGCCGCCGCCGAGAGCCTGGTGCTGCTCTACAACCAGAACTTCCTCCCGCTCGATCCGAAGCGCCCGATGCGCATCGCGCTGATCGGCGAGTTCGTCAAGAACCCCCGCTACCAGGGCGCCGGCAGCTCGCAGATTCGCCCCACGCAGCTCTCGAACGCCTATGATCCGCTGCTGCGGCTCACCGAGGGCTACTGGCAGACCACCTACGCGCCGGGCTATCTGCCCGACGGCAGCACCACCGACGCCCTCATCAACGAGGCCATCCGCACGGCGCGCAATGCCGATCTGGCGCTCGTGTTCGCGGGGCTGCCCGACAGCTTCGAGTCCGAGGGCTTCGACCGCAAAGATCTCGCGCTGCCGAGCGGGCACGAGCGGCTGATCGAGTCCATCGCAGGCGCGCAGCCGAACGTCGGCGTGGTGCTGATGAACGGCTCGGCGGTGCAGATGCCGTGGGCCACGCGCGTGAAGGCCGTGCTCGAGGCGTGGCTCGGCGGGCAAGCGGGCGGCGAGGCGATCGCCGACGCGATCCTCGGCCACGTGAACCCCTCCGGCAAGCTGGGGGAGACGTTCCCCCTGCGGCTCGAAGACACGCCCGCCTACCTCGATTTCCCGGGGCAGGGCGAGGCGCGCTACGGCGAGCGTGTGTTCATCGGCTACCGCTATTTCGAGAAGCGCCACATCAGCCCGCAGTTCCCGTTCGGGCACGGGCTCAGCTACACCACCTTCAAGTACGCGAACCTCATGGTCGTGCCCGCCAAGCCGGCCGAGCGCGAGCGCGGCGTGCTCGAGGTGGTGACGGTCACCGTCAAGAACACGGGCTCGCGGGCGGGGAAGGAGATCGTGCAGCTCTACGTGGGCGAGCTCGACAGCCGCGTACCTCGCCCGACGAAGGAGCTGCGCCACTTCGCCAAGCTGAGCCTCGAGCCGGGCGAGTCGAAGAACGTTCGCTTCGAGCTCACGCTGCGCGATTTCGCGTATTACGACGCCCGCCTGCACGACTGGGCCGTCGACTCCGGCAAGTTCAGCGTGTTCGTGGGCGGCTCGTCGCAGGGCGGGCTGCTCAGCGAGACGGTGCGCGTCGAGGTCGAGCGACGCTATCCACCCCTCACGCGCGAGTCGATGCTGAAAGACTTCGGCGAGCACCCGCGCACCAAGTCTGCCGTCCGCCCGCTGCTCGACGCCCTCATCGCGCAGTTTTCGGGCGCGGCCGACACCGGCGCTCTCACGCCCGAGCAACGCAAGGCGCGCGACATGGCCCAGGCGTTCCTGAGCGAGCTGCCGGTGTGGAAGCTGCCGCTCATGTCCGAGGGCAAGTTCAGCGAAGCGCAGCTCGGCGAGCTGCTCGCTCTCGCTGACGTGCGCTGAGCCTCCTCACGGAGAGCCCGAGGAAGGGCACAGGAAGACGGAAGACCGGAAGAGGAGGTTTTGATCGCTTTCCTTCCGCCCTTCCTGTGAATCCTCAGGGCTGCCGCCGCGCGAGAGGTAGCAGCCCGGCGGCGGCGAAGGCTGCGCCGAGGGCAGAGACGCCCGTCCAGCCCCAGCGCTCCCATGCTGCGGCGGCGCTGATCGTGCCGATGGCGCCGCCCACGAAGTAGGCCACCATGTACACGGCGTTGATGCGGTTGCGCAGCGCCGGGTTCAGGCCGAAGATGATGGTCTGGTTGGCGAGGTGGCTCGCCTGCACGCCGGCGTCGAGCAGCACCACCCCGAGCCCGATCGCCAGCAGCGAGGCGCCCGCGGCGCCGAACACGGCGAAGGCGAGCATCACCGCCAGGAGGCCCACCGCGTTGATGCGCGCGGGCGGCACTCGCCCCGACAGGCGCCCCACGATCGGCGCCACCACGATGCCGGTGAGCCCGACCACGCCGAACATCCCCGCCGTGCTGCTGCCGTGGCCGAGCCGCTCGAGATGGAACGACAGCGTCGACCAGAACACGCTGAAGCTCGCGAAGCCGAACGCCCCCACCAGCGACTGCCGCCGCAGCACCGGCTGGCCTCGCACCACGCCCCCGAGCGAGCGCACGATCGTGGCCCACGGCAGCGGCTGCTCCGGCTCCTGGCGCGGCAAGGCGGCCCGCAGCGTGAGCGCGAGCGCCACCATCAAGCCTGCCGCGCACGCGAACGTCGCGCGCCAACCGACGAGCGCCGCCAGCGCTCCGCTCGCGGTGCGCGACAGCAAGATGCCCGTCAAGAGCCCGCCCATCACCAGCCCGATCGCTCGCCCGCGCTCGGCGATCGGCACGAGTCCCACCGCGAACGGAAGCGCCATCTGCGGCAGACACGAAGCGAACCCGAGCAGCAGGCTGCTCAGCGCGAGCGCTGGGAAGTTTGGTGCCGCCGCCACCAGCAGCAACGTGGCGCTCGCCCCGAGCGCCGTGATCAGCATCAACCCGCGCCGCTCGCGCCCGTCGCCGAGCGGCACCAGGAGCAGCATGCCCAGCGCGTAACCTGCCTGGCACAGCATCAGCGCCAGCCCGAGAGCGCTCGCGCCCACCCGCAGCGAGCCCGCCATCATCGCGGCCAGCGGTTGCGCGTAATACAGGTTCGCCACGCTGACCCCCGCGATCACCGCCAGGAGCAGCAGCGCGGGCCGTGCGTGCGTCGAGCCCGCTCGGGCCAGTGGAGCGGCGAGGTCTGCCCGGCTATCCATGCGCGGACTACATCACGCCGGCTGCGAGAAACACCAGGAGGCGCCGCACCTCGAGCCCGATTGCCCCGCTGGCACGCCGTCGCCGCTGCGTCTCGCGCAGCAACCGAGAGGGATGGTGGGGGGCGAACGCTCAGCGGAAGGCCGCCCGGCGCGAGCGTTCGACAGGCTCGCCGCCCCTTTCCACGCTCGCCGCGAGCTCTGCCGCGTCAATCCCGAGCAGGGATCGGAGCCCCCGCTCGCCCGCGGCCGTCACCCGCAACGCTCGCTCGCCCTCCACCCGCCGGACCCAATCCTCGCTGAACAGCGCCGCCGTCAACGCATTGCCCAGCGCGCCACCGATATGAAATTGCCGCTCGGTCCAGTCCAGGCAGAGCTTGCCGACCGGTGCCGTCGATTCGAACGCGACCAGCGGCGCGAGCCGCTTCACCCCGAGCGCGCACAGCTCGTAACGTTCATCGACGACCGCGATGAAGCCGCCCTGTTCCAGGCGCTCGCGCAACATCACCCCGAGCCTCCCCGCCAGGTGTCGATAACAGGTGCGCGCGTGCTCCAGCGGCCGCTGCCGCGCTTCGTGCGGCCGCGCCCGCCCGCGCGGCCTCGCCACGCCGAGCGCCTCCACGGCCTGCGCCACGGCCTCGCCAGCGATGCGGTAGTAGCGATGCCGCCCTTGCTGCTCCACCGCCAGCACCCCGCCCGCGACCAACCTGCCAAAGTGCGCGCTCGCCGTCTGCGCCGAGACTCCCGCCGCGCGCGCCAGCTCCCCGGCGGGGCGCGCGCTGCCGTCCATCAACGCCAGCACCATCGCCACCCGGGCCGGCTCCGCGAGCAGCTCGCACAGCTCGGCGATGTCGTAACGCGCAGCGGGAAGCACCTCGCGATCGCTGGAGGCGCTCATGGCGTTCAGTGCCTTCATGCGGGCAGCATAGCCCGGGCGCCGGCGCGATGTTTCGCTCGACATCGAAGCGTCGGCCGCGCGGGCACCGGCGATGGGACCATCGGCGGCGAGACGGCGTCGCGTGGCCCTCGCCTCGAGAGCCGCGCCCCCGCCGGGGACAGGCGGCGCGCCTCGCACGGACCCGCCCCATCTCGGGTGAATGGCGCCCGCACCTGTGGCAGCATCGCGTCGTGCCGATCCCCGATGAACGCGAGCCGTCCGCCGTCCGCCTCCCTGCCGTCATCCGTCCCGGCACCCCCGGCGACATCCCGGCCGTGGCCGACGCTTTTCGCCAGATGTGGCTGGATAACGGCGTGGCGAGCGAGCAGATCGTCGCCGATCATCGCGATCGGGTAGAGCGATTCGTGCTCGAGGGCATCGCTCGAAATCAGCTGTGCTTCTTCGTCGCCGAGCGGGAGCAGCGGGTGGTGGGCACCGCCTGCTGCCAGCTGTTCGAGGGGCTCTACCCGGCGATCCTGGTGCCGGAGCTGCGTCGCTATGGTTATGTCTGGGGCGTGTATGTCGCCGCCGGCGAGCGGCGCTCGGGGCTCGGCCGGCGCCTGACGGAGGCGTGTGTGGAGGCGCTGCGCGCGCTCGGCTGCACGCACGTGCTCTTGCATGCGGCGCCGCCGGCGCGCGGTATCTACGAGCGCCTCGGGTTCGTGCCCACCAACGAGATGCGGCTGGCGCTCGAGCCGCCGCGCTGAGCCGCCCGCGCGGGCGTCACTGCGCGCTGCGCGAACGGCGCCCGAGGAATACGCGATCGAACTGGCCATCGTCGATCGGGCGATCGAACATCTCGACCTGATAGCCCACCGCGGAGAGCACGCGGTGCCAGGTGTCGAGCGAGAAGAGGCCCTCGATGTGCCGGTCGTGCACCGAGTGAACCTTCGTGCCGTCGCGCAGCAAGAATGCGTACTCGACGCTGTAGGTCTGATCGGCGGGATCGGGGTCCCAGCTCCACTCGAGGCAGCGCAAGGAGCGATGGTCGCGCTCGCCGGAGTGCAGGTTGGTGCACTCGCGGAACGTCTCCCGTACGCAGTCGGGGGCGAACACGGCGGCGCCGCCCGGGCGCGTGTGGACGAAGGCGGTCTGCGCGGCGAGGGTGAGGTCTTTCTCCGTGGTCATGTACATGACGGCGTCGTGCACGAGGAGCGCGTCGAACGTGCGCCCGAGCCGCAGCGAGCGCATGTCACCGAGCACGTGCTCGCAGTCGGGGTTGAGCTCGCGGCTCAGGCCCTGCATGGAATCGGAAGGGTCGCTCAGCGTGCACTGAAAGCGCCGCTTGAGATGGAAGGCGTTGTTGCCAGCGCCCGAGCCGAGCTCGAGCAGGGTGGCGGGCCCGTTCGCGATGTGTCGCTCCAGCGCGGCCTGGTAGCTCGCCACCTCATCCTGGTGGTCTTCGGTCGGATCGAGCAGCCAGTACCAGGGCACGAGCTCTCGATAGAGTAGTGGCAGCATCCGGTCCCTCCGCGCACTCCGAGTTGACGCCTCGCCCCCCGCGCCTCGCCTTCCGCGGGCAGCGCGCCACCGCTTGCCATCGAGCGCGAGCCGCCTGTGGAGAGTACCGAAGCGTCGATGGTTCTACCGGCGCCGCTCCCCGCAGCCAATGGAATTCTGGTGCTGCCGCGTGCTCGCTCGGCTCGCCGCGCGCGCCGCCCGATGCGGAGTCTCGTGGCGAGCTCGTCGCGAATGCGTCGATCGCGGAGGCGCGCGCTGCCTGCTGAGTCGACTCGCGGCGAAATGGTGAGGCCGTATGGGGCGGATGTCGTCAGAGCCACCACACCTCGACCCGCGCCAGCCGCGGACGCGCTGTTCCGCTGACCGCCTGCGTGATATTCGAGTCGGGACGGGCGGGTGGAGCGCGCTGACCAGCGGTGGGGGCCAACGCATGGAAAGGGTCGAGGGCAACCCGTGATTGGGCAAATGGCCGGCGGGCTCTCCGAGCGAGCGACGGGAGATGTCCCGCAGGGGCGCGTTCCAGTCACGCGCGCGCTCCGCGCAGGCAACAGGTGAATCACGGCTGCCCGGGCCTGCGCCCGCCGGTAGCTCGACTGCCGGATGGCGCGAACGCTCACGGTCGAACGCCAGTGACCTCGGGCGCGGGTCGCCCAAGCGTCGAAATGCCCTCGCGCAACGGGCACTCGGCGGCGGCATGCGCCGAACCGCGCCGCGCGTTCGTTCGCGGCGAGACGCGCGGATCGGACATCTTCGAGCGGGAGAGCCGCAGGTGAGCGGGCGACATGTCGAGCCGTGAACGCGCCTCGATCGCATTCCGCGCCGTGAAACACGCGGTCGGCATGGCAATAGGTCTCATTTTGACTTAGGCTGATCTGCCGTGGCCGCGCCTCGCTCGGGGCCGTCTGCAAAGGAGAGCTGCCCATGCGCGCCAGTGAAGAACTGAACAACGTCGGCTTGAAGGCGACCGGCCCCCGGCTGAAGGTGCTGCAGGTTTTTCACGCGCACGAGCGGCGCCACCTGAGCGCGGAAGACGTGTACCGGCGCATCGCCGACGAGAATGGTGACGTGGGGCTCGCCACCATCTACCGCGTGCTCGGGCAGCTGACAGACGTCGGCATTCTCGTGCGCAGCGTGTTCGACGCGGAGTCGGGCAAGGCCGTCTACGAGATCCATCGCGGCAAGCACCACGATCACCTCATCTGCCTCGAGTGCGGCCGGGTCGACGAGTTCGTCGACGACGTGATCGAGAAGCGGCAGCGGGCGGTGGCTGAGTCCAACGGCTACGCGCTCGCCCAGCATCAGCTCGCGCTCTACGGCTACTGTGCCGACTGTCGCGGCGCCGCTCGAAAAGCGGAGTAGCGCACCCGCGCGCGCGGTCAGCGTGAGCTCGGGGCGCCCCCGTCGGGCGCAGCTTCGAAGGGGCGATCTTTCATGCCGGCGGGGGCCTCGCCCACCCGGTCGGTGGCCGCGGGTGACACGGGGCGCGTCGAAGACACGGCCCGTGCCGAGGACACGGCGGCGACCTCGCCCGGCGCGCGCGCGCCCGCTCGAGGGCTGAGCGCTTCGGTGGCGCGCTCGGGAGCGCGATCGCCGCGCCACCAGATCAGGATCGCGAGCAGGGCCGTGACGACCACCGCCGCGACGATCGAGCTGCGTGTCATCGTTCCCCGAGTCGCCATGCGGGCAGTATGCCGCGCGCCGCGTCGGGGTGCCCGCGATTGCAGCGAATTCGCAGAATGAGTCGTGGCACGACGGCTCTGACGGGCGCCTGTCAGCGAGCGGCGGCTCGCGGAGCGCCCTGCTTCGGCACGAGCGGCAAGCTCGCGAGCAGGGCGAGCGCCTGCACGAGCCACATCGCCGCATAACCCTGGGTCGACGCGAACAGCGGGCGCAGCAGGTCGATGGCGGCGCCGGTCACGATCGGTCCGGCGATGACACCGACGCCGCGGCTCAGCTCATACCAGCCCGCGGTCGCCCCGGGGCTCTGCTCGGGGCCCGCCAGCGCCACCAGCGTATACGACAGCGTCATCACCACGGTCCCCCCGAAGCCCACCAGCGGCATCGCTGGGATCAACACCCACAGCGAGCGAGTGATGCACGGAAGAAACAGCCCGAGAGCATAAACGGCGAGCGCGGCGCGCGTCACCCTCAGCGGCCCGAAGCGATCGCCGAGCCAGCCGGCGAGCGGCGCCGCCACCACCGCCACCACCGCGACGATCGCCATCAGGCCCGAAGCCGCCGCCGGCGTGCGCCCGGTGCCGACCACCACAAACAGCACCACGAAGCTCTTGAGCCCCGACAGCGCGAACTCGAACAGCGCGTTGGCTATCAGCACGCGCCGCACGCTCGCCGGCGGCAAGCGCGGCCGCAGCGAGCCCGCCGCTGACGAAACAGTGCGCGGCACGCGCGAGCGCAGCCGCAGCACGAACAGCGCCGAGACGGCCACCAGCGAGAGCGCGCAGACGAAGAACGGGATGGGCGCGCCCAGCGAATACAGCACCGGGGAGGCCGTCAGCGCCAGCACCAGGCCCACCTCGCGCAGCAGGCTCTGCACGCCCTGCGAGCGGGCGAAGCGCGCCTCGGGCACGAGCTCCGGGTAGAGCGCCCGATACGCCGGGTAGTAGACGAAGTAGCCCGCGTAGAATACGAGCATCAGCGCGGCGATGCCCGCGATCGAGTCCACGAACGCGAGCGCCGCGAGCGCCGGCGCGCACAGCGCGCAGCCGAGCGCCACGAACGGCAGGCGCCCGCCCCACGCGCTTTTCGTCCGGTCTGACAGCGGCCCGATCCAGAGCGGCAACAGCAACGCGATCAATCCCTCGCCCGCCACCACCATGCCGATGAGCAGCGGCGTCGCCGCGCGGCGCTCGAGCGCCAGCGGCACCAGCGCCGACACGGTGGTGATGGCGAAGGCCAGCGCGAACGCCGGGATGCCGAGCAGCGCCAGTGACACCGCGGGTGCCGGAGGCGGCTCGCTCACGGGAAGGCGCTCATCAGCGCGCGGCGGGTCGCTCACTCGGCGGCGGCTCGCGTCGAGCCGGCGCGCGGGAGGAGGCGCATCAGCACCGGCCCGCGCGGGCGCAGCGTGACGGAGGGCATCAGGGCGAGCTCGGGCTGCGGCGTGAGTTCGAGCTCGACGCTCTGCAGGATCACCGCCAGCACGAGCATCGCCTCGGCCAGCGCGAAGTGGCTGCCGATGCACACGCGCGGCCCGGCGCCGAACGGCATGTACGCGAAGCGCGGGGGCGCCGGCTGCGAGAGCCAGCGCTCCGGCCAGAAGCGGTTCGGCTCGGCGAAGAACCTCGCGTCGTGGTGCATCACCCACGGGCACAGGATGACCTGGGTGCCCCTCGGGATGGCCACGCCGGCGACCACCACGTCGCTCCGCGGCTCGCGCCCGAGGCCCCACGCGGGCGGGAACAGCCGCAGCGTCTCGTCGAGCACCGCGCGGGTGTAGGGCAGGTTGGGCACGTCGCGCAGGGTCGGCGTTCGCCCGCCGAGCACCTGCTCGAGCTCGGCCACGAGCGCCTGCCGCTCGCGCGGGTGCTGAGCGAGCAGGCGCAGCCCGTAGGTGAGCGAGAGCGCCGTCGTCTCGTGCCCGGCGAGGAACAGCGTCATCGCTTCGTCGCGCAGAGCGGCTTCGCTCAGGCTGCCCTCCGCGTCGGCGACGGTCATCAGCCGACCCAGGAGGTCGCTCGCATCACCCGCGTTCACCCGGCGCCGTTCGGCGATGAGCTCGAGCAAGATCGCGTCGAGCTCGCGCCGCGCGCGCGCCAGCCGGCGGCGGCTGCCGAGCGGCACCCACTCGGGCAAGAGCAGCCGCCAGGCCACGGCGGGCGGCAGATAGTCGCGCATCACGGGCTCGAGCAGGCGCTCCACGTCGGGCGCGTGCTTCACCTCGGTGCCGAACAGGGCGCGCACCAGGATGTCGAGCGTGAGGTTCATCATCGCCGAGTGCACGTCGAACTCCACGCCGAGCGGCTGCCGCTCGACGAACGAGCGCGCCCGCTCCGACATCACGGCGCCGTAGGCGGCGATCTCGTTGCGCTGGAACGACGGCGCCATCAGCTTGCGGTGCCGTCGCCAGACGTCGCCGTCGCTGGTCAAGAGCCCGTCGCCGAGCACGCGCGACAGATCGTTGGTGAAGCGGTCTTTCTCGAACGCCGCGTGCTGCGTCACCAGCACCTGCTCGATCGCGTCGAGATCGAAGAGCGCGATGTAGCGCCGCCCCAGCACGCGGAAGGCGACCGCGCGATCGGAGATGCGACGCGCAGCCTCGAAGCGCGCGAGCGGCCGGCGCGAGTACTGCAACATCGAGCCGAAGCCCGACAGCTCGGGGCGGGGCGTGAGGTGGAGCACCTCGGTCGCGCCGGCGCCCCGAGCGGCACCCGCGTCGGCGGCGTCACGAGCGTCGGTGGCGTCGTCGGGAGCGGGCGGAGCCATGGCGGAGAGCTTAGCCCGGACGGCGCCGCGCGGGCTACGCCCTCTGCGTCAATCGGAGAACTCCCAGCCGTCCCGGGGCACTCCGCCGTCGCCCGGATCCTTGCACGGCGGCGCGCACGCCATGAAGGCGCCGCAGGCGTGGATGGGCTCGTCGCAGTAGGTCTGGATGAAGGCCTCGTTGCAGGCGCTGCCGCTGCCGAATGTGCTGGCGTTGAACTCGCACGTGGCGTTGACGCTCGCTGGCAGGTTCGCCGTCGTGGCGACCACCTCGTGGTTGGCGGCCACGGCAGGAGAGCAATACGCGAGCAGGTGGGCGCGATCGGGGTACTCGTTGACGCGCTGGGCGACCGTATCGAACACCGCGTCGCGGTCGATCTGCTCGGGAGCCAGGAACGATCCCTGCGGCCCGACACGCGTCAGCTCGGTGTCGTTGATGTTGCCGCTCACGCCGATCGAGATGACGTTGAAGCGCTTCGGGATGCTCTCGAGTCGCACGCCGCCGGTGTCTCGCCCGTCGGTGATGGTGATGACCGAGCCCGCGCTGATCACGGAGCCTCGGGTGGCTTCGACCCGGGCATCGATCGTGGCCTCGAGCTGATCGATCGCCAGGTTGACGACCCCGTTGAGGTTGGTTCCATCGGGCTCGCTCACGGCCTCGCCGGGGTTCGCGAGCATCACGTCGAGGGCGGCCTTCAAGACCAGGGGGTCATCGACGAACGGCACCTTGACATGGAGGCTGCGCCCGAACGCCAGGAGCTCGATGTGGACGGGGGCCTCCAGCGGCCCCGCCGTGAGATCGTCCACGAGCCCCCGCGTGAGCTCGATCAGGTTCGCCAGCAGGGGAGCGTTCTGCGCCACCGAACCAGACATGTCGAGCGCGATGACGATGTAGCTCTCGACGGGACGATCGAAGACGGTTGCGTAGCTCTCGTCCCCGATGTCGTTGTCGTCCTCCAGCACCTTGAAGGCGGTCGACACGTCGCCGAGCACAGCCGGCAGCACGGTGGTGCCGGCGCACGTCTCCACATAGAAGGCCATGGCGATCGCGGGCTCGAGCTCGACGCGCTGGCGGCAGGCGCGCTCGATCACTCGCAGCTCGATGCACGTCTCGTCGACGATGCAGTCTCCCCCCTCGGTCAGCGTATAGCCCTTGTCGCACACGCACGTCGGCTCGTTATCGACCAGCAGGCAGCGGCCCGCGCCGCGGCAGGTGACCGCGCCGCAGTTGACGACGGAGCCCTCGATGCCCGCGTCGCCGCCGGCGCCACCCGCGCCGCCAGCATCGGGAACCTCGACCGAGGCGTCGGGCTCGTCCGTCGACGAGCTGCCCCCGCGCCCCGCGGTGCCTCCGGTGCCTGCGCTCGGAGGCCGTTCGGGTCGGTGAGCTGCTTGGCCCGATCTTCGCCGGTACAGCTGACGAAGCCTGCGAGCAGCAGGGCGAGGGCGATACCCCCCGTGGAGCGAATGTAGTGCATCGGCGCGTCCTGTAAGCTGCTTCCCCCGGTGCGAGCGGAGGCGTTCGACAACAGGACGGCCGCGCCGCGCGCGCGGTTTATGTGCCCGCGGGTGGCTCCGCGCGCGGCCCTCGCTCAGGCATCGGGCGTCGGGCGGCGCGCAACACTAGGTGTCGATCACGCTGCCGCCGGTGAGCTCTTCCTCGCTCGGCGGCTCCCACGGCAAGGCGTTGAACATCGCGTCGGTAACGACGAGCGCGAAGGTCTCGCCCTGTTCCAGATTGCGACGCTCGACGCGCGCGCGCCGCACGGCCGTCTCGGCGCGCACCCAGTAGAGCTTCGTGCTGGCGCCGGCCTCGCGCGCCCACGCCCTCGCCTCGTCGCGGTGCCAGCGCTCGAGGAAGCCGCAGTCGAGCACCACGTCGACGCCGGCGGCGAGCGCTTGTCGAGCGACCGCATACGAGAGCCGAGAGCAGCGCCCGCAGCGATCCGACCACCAATCGCCCTTCAGCTGCTCGGGCATCTCGGCGCCGAACAGGCCGATCACCCACTCGTCGAGCGAGACGCGCAGCGCGGGCAACTCGCGCTCGAGGCGGCGCGCCAGGGTGCTCTTGCCGGAGCCGATGAGGCCCGAGACGATGTGAACGGTCGGCATGGCCGCGTGCTAGCGGAGTCGTCGTCCAGCGGCAACCCCGAGCCGTCGTGCAGACGATCGTGAGTTGCCCACCCCCGCGCCCCGCTCGCAGCGAGCGGGGCGCTTGCCCCTCCCAATCGTCGTCCTCGCGCTCGCCGACGAACGCCCCGCCCCCACGAAACCCGTGCGGGCCCGGGCACCCGCGCCTCGATGAAGCCGCGCTGCGGGCGCCGAGGAAGGGGCGGTGAGACCGCGCCCAACGTGGGCTCGCGCCCGGCGTGACATGGCTGCGGATTGCCGCGAGCTGCGAGCGGGGGTGGGCGAGCAGATCGCGTGTATCGCCCGCGCTCGTCCAGGCGTAACCTGGGGGCGCGCGCTCCTTCGAGCGCAGCTCAGGAGGGTTACAGCCGTGACAGGCCAGGCCTCGCCGATTGCTCCACACGAGCGCATCTTCGCGCTCGACGCCATCCGCGGCGTCGCGTTGCTCGGCATCTTTGCCATGAACATGCCGATGCTCGCGGGCCCGTTCTTTCAGAGCCCGAGCCCGGTCGAGCGCTGGCCCGCCTGGTGGGATCGCGCTGCCGAGCGGCTGGGCGACACGCTGCTCAGCGGCAAGTTCAACAGCATGTTCAGTTTGCTGTTTGCCGTGGGTTTCACCATTCAGCTCGAGCGGCTCGAGGCGCGCGACCCGGAGCGCGCGATGCGCATCTACCTGAGGCGACTGGCGGTGCTGTTCGTGATCGGGGCTCTCCACGCCGGCTTGCTCTGGACCGGTGACGTGCTGCATCTTTACGCGCTGCTCGGGCTCGCATTGCTCCCGCTGCGGCGCGCGCGCGAGCGCTGGCTCTGGGGCGTCGCCGCCCTGTGTCTGGTGTATCCGGTCGTGCTGGGCGTGCATGCCTTGTACACGCGGACCGCCGCCGACGTCGCCGAATTCATCGAGTTCGTCCGGGTGATGGAAGCGGGGAGCGATGCGGCCCACGGCAGGGGCTCGTTCATCGACGCCGTGCGCGAGAACCTGCACGAGATGGCGGCGGTTCATACGCACGCGCACACGCTGCGGGGCGAGTCGATGTTCATCGCGCAGCTCGGCACCACGCTCGCGCTCGGGCTCGTGCTCGGGCGGCGCCGCTTCTTCCAGCGCGCGGGCGAGCATCTCGGGGCGCTGGCCCGCGCTCAGCGCTGGTTGTTCGCCATCGGGCTGGGCACGGGGGCCGTGTTTGCGGTCTGGGCCGCCTCGGTGCGCGGTCCCCAGCTGCCGACGCCGTTCGGCGTGTTTGCGCAGACCTGCTACAACCTGAGCCGCGTCGCGATCATGGGGTTCTACATGGCGACGATCGTGCGCGCCGCGCACAGCGAAAGCTGGCGCCGGCGCCTGGCACCGGTCGCGGCGGCGGGGCGCATGCCGCTCACCAACTATCTCATGCAGTCGCTGATCGCGACCTTCCTCTTCTACGGCTGGGGCCTCGGGCTGTGGAGAACGGTCGGGCCCGCGCTCCAGCTCGCGCTGGCGGTCGGCGTGTTCTTCCTCGTTCAAGTCCCGCTCAGCGTGCTCTGGCTGCGGCATTTCGAGCTCGGCCCGATGGAGCACCTCTGGCGGCGGCTGAGCTACGGTCGCGTTCGCTCGGTATTCTGGCCGGGGCGGCATGTTCTCGCAGCGCAGCGCCCCGAGCAGCGGTGAAACACGCTGCGGCGCGCCTCGCCGTGCAGAAGCGCTGGCGCGAGCTGTGGCTCGTTGCACACTGCTCGGGAGATGCTGCCCCGGTTTTCGATCCGTTCCAGTGTGTGTTGCTTCAGCCGTGTTGCATGGGGGCACGGGCGCGCCGGTCGCCTCCTGGGCGCGCGGTCGGCGCTCGCAGCGCTCGCGCTCGGGGCGCTCGCGTTCGGCGGAGGCTGTGACGATGATGACGAGGTCCGACCGCTTGAACCGGTCACGGGCGCGGCGGGCAGCGGCGGCTTCGCGGGCACGTCGGCGGGCGGCGCGTCGGCGGGCGGCGCGGCGGAGGCTGGCGCGGCGGGGGCCAGCGTATCCGAGCCGGGCCCCGATGCCGGCGCCGACGCGAGCACCGAGCCACCCGAGGGCGGCGACGACGAGGCGGGCGCGCTCGAGCGCGATGTGCTCGCCACGAGCGCGCTCGGCATTCTGGCGCGCGACTGCGGAGCGTGCCATTCCGGAAGCGAGCGAGCCGGGGGCCTCGGCGACTTCGACGATCTCGACGCGCTCGTCTCGAGCGGCGTGATCATTCCGGGCGCCTCCGAGCGTTCCCCGGTGCTCGACAGCATTCGTGCTGGGCGCATGCCGCCCGCCGATAGTCGCACGCGGCCGAGCGTCGGCGAACAATGGTTGCTGGAGGGGTTCATCGACGGTCTCTTCGAGCCCGAGGGCTGCGATCCTCACCCGCTCCCGAGCGTCGACGAGGCGTACGCTGCCATGCTGGCGGACGCTCTGGCGCAGCCCGATGCCGATCGCCCGTTCATCCGCTACGTGAACCTGATGGACACCGGCGCCGGGGCGTGCCGCGCCGCGCTGCAAGAGCGGCGCGGGGCCCTGTTCGAGGCCGTCAACGGCACCTCGCTCGACCCCGAGATTCACGTGCCGG
>Ga0247763_1000319_pt1 | contig 27686 bp, 16 predicted proteins | sample UWRJL141409B4_FD_179926 | JGI IMG/M metagenome (GOLD analysis project Ga0247763, IMG submission 179926) | Plant litter microbial communities from Arlington Agricultural Research Station in Wisconsin, United States - UWRJ-L141-409B-4 | ecosystem: Environmental > Terrestrial > Plant litter >... | reverse complement strand
CGCCGGCTGGATCCGAAAGCCCTTCGAGCTCGGAGAGATCTTCCAGGCGCTCGGCCGCGTCCGCCCCGAGTAAGCGCCCAGCGGGCGGGGGCGCTCTTTCGACCACTCCATTCCTGGCCGCGGCGTCCCCTGGAGCCCCGCTGCCTCGACGGCGCCTCGCGACTGCGGTTAGACCTGTCTCGGCGAGCGGGGGCGGCAGAGGCCCAGCAAGCGCGTGGCGGGGCGTAGGGTACGCGGCGGGCCGCGACCGCACGGGTGCGATCTCGACTTCCATCACGCGGCCGCGCCGTTGCCCGCAGGCCCACGAAACGCGGCGGCACGACACGCTGTTCGAGCGCGAGCGGTGAGCGTCGAGCGGACCGACGATGTGATTCTCCGCCCGACGACCCGTTTTCGTCACTTCCCCGCTTTTGGTGTTGCATGCGGCCCAAATTATTGACATCTAGGCCCCCGACCACGCGCGAGGGTGGCGGAATGGCAGACGCACTAGCTTGAGGTGCTAGCGGGGTAACTCCCGTGGAGGTTCGAGTCCTCTCCTTCGCACAAGGTTCCCGACATCGATGGGTTAGCTGACCCCACTGGCCGCCGAGAGGCGCTAGTGGGGTTTTGCTTTATGGCGTGGCGGTGGTGGGCCGACGACGCGGTGGCCGTGCCCGCGGGGTCGAGCTCTGAGTCGCCGTGCTCGCGGGGTCGAGTTCGACGCCGTCGAGATCGTCGGTGCGGCCGTGCCGCGCGAGGAGATCCCAGGCGGTGGGGAACACGCCGTCCGTCAGGGGGAGCCGGTGCTTGCCCGCCCTCGCCCCCCGCCTCCCATGGCCCGCGAGCACCTCGCTGGCCATTCGTTGTGCCCACTCCCGGGCGCGCCGAGCCACTCTTCGACAGAAACAGGCGCCCGCTAGCGAGCGCCTGCATCATCCGCGAACGACGGGTCGCTGGCAGGCGAAACCCGCCGTGCTCCGAAGAGACAGACGCCCCGGGTTTCGACCATGCAGAGGGAGCGCCCGTCGAGGCCGGGTTCGCTGCGCTTCTCGCCGCGCAGCGCGGGCGGGGCGAACCCGGCACCAGCTCAGGGCGTGAGGCGCTAGTACTTGAACTGCGCCCCGAGGAGGATGTTGCGCCCCGTGTGATTGTACAGCACGCGACGCTCGGCATCGACGTCGACACGGGTGGCGGTGGGGGTGTTCAAGAGGTTCACCGCCTCGAGGTTGAGCTTCAGATACTTGTTCACGTTGAAGCCCGAGGAGAAATCGAGCCGCGTCTCCGATTGTGAGTACTCCCAGAGGTTGCCCGTCTGGTTGGGGCCGTTGCCCAGCAGATAATCGCTGCGGTACGCGAGCGCGAAGCGGGCACTGAAGATCGAGTCGTCATAATAAAGCGTCGCGTTATACGAGTGGCTAGACAGACCGATCAGGCGCTCCGTGACGGTGGTGCCAGAGAAGTCGTAGTCGACCTCTGAGTCCACCAGGGTGTAGTTGGCGATGAGGCCCATGCTCCGGATGATCGGCGGCAGCCCTGAGGAGAACACGTTGAACGGCGCCTGGATGCCGAGCTCGAGGCCCTGCAGATTGGCACCCGGACCATTCTGCAACTCGCTGATTTCCCAGCAGCCCGCCGTGTTGCCGCAGGTGCCTTCGAAGCCCGGCGACATGGCAGCGGGAGAGGCGCCCTGAATCACCGTCGGAGGTAGCCCGGTCGAAGCAAACGTGCCGACGCGCGAATCGCGGATGGGGAACGAGTCGATGTCTTTCATGAACAGCGCGAGCGACAGGACGGAGGCGTCCGCGAAATACCACTCGATGGACGCATCGAGCGCGGTCGCCCGCGTGGGGTCCAGGAACGGGTTCTGGTTGTTGATCGCGTAGTTGAAGCTGTCGACGGCTCCACCGGGGCTCAGGTTGCCGAGCGCCGGGCGCGTCATCACCAGCGCCGCCGCCCCGCGAAGCGCGAGCTGTTCGGTGAGCCAGAGCGACAGGTTACCCGACGGGAGCCAATCGTCGTACATCGGACGTTCGATGGTGACGAGAACGCCAGAGTTATAGCCCGTGGAGGATTGACGGGTCTGAACATACCGGACGCCCGCGTCATACAGCAGGCGCATGCTGTCTTCTGAGCTTCCGAGGAAGATTTCGCCCTTGGTCTGCAGATAGGTGCCGAGGTTGTTCTCCGTGACCTTGTAGGTACCGTCCAGATCGGGTTCCAGCGGAACGTTGGCGTAGCCCAGGCGCTGAAACCAAGCGTCGACCTGCGGTGCTGCCCAGCGCGTGTTGGATCCGGCGCCCACTTTGCCGGGATAATGAATCGGCTCGCTCAGCGCCGCCTCACCCGGTGGACCAAAGAGGTCAGGATCATCGGTGCCGTCACCGTTTGCATCACACTCGAAGAGGTCGAGGCCGCACACCGTGCCATCTCGATTCGAGGCGCTGGTGTCGAGGGTCGCCCTCTTGTAGTTCACGCCGGCGACGAGCTTCAGCTGATCGACGATGTCGTAGTGCAGATCGAGTGACGCGATATCGAAGCCCGTCTGGGTTCTGGCATAACGGTCGCGGAGCTCGGTAACCTGGTAGTTCGCGGCGTCGGCCACGTCCGGGCCGCGATACGCCAGCAGCGGATACTCGTCGTTGGTATAGTCGTAGGAGAAGCCGTCGTAGCTACGAATGTCGTAGTCCACCGTGGCGTCATTCGACTTACCCAGGGAGCGCGTCGTGCCTCCAAGAACGTTGAGCCAGAAGCTCTCGTCGAAGCGATGGTCGATGGCGAGGGTGAGCTGCCGGAACCTGGACTCGAGCTGGATCGGGTTCCGCTCGGACCGAACCCAGGCATTGTCCACGTTCGCAGCCAGCAGCGTGTTGTTCGTTACACCGAAACGCTCGGGGAACGGTTGCAGGGTGTAGCCGTTGATGTCGAAGGCCGGCTCGTTGCCGCGAAACAAGACCTCGAGCCAGCGGCGATCGTTCAGCTGGTCGTAGCGCGCATAGAGAGCATCGAGCCGGATTTCGGTGGAGTCCGCTGGACGGAATTGAATGCCCGCCGTCATACCGAGGCGATCGTTCTTGTTGACCTCCTCTCCGTAGCGCGGGATGCGCGGATGCTGAGCATCGTTCACTTCCAGGCAGCCCGGATCACCCACGGGCATGCCCATCGCGTCGTTACAAACCACGCCATTGACGGCCCTGAAGGGGCCGCGTTGCCAGCGCACGGTGTCGGCGCTCGCCGAGTCGTTGCGAACCTTGGAATAGGCGATCGATGCCGTCGCACCCCACACGCCTCCGGGGTCGCGATAGGCGAGCAACCCGGTCAAGCGCGGCCTGATGGTGTTGCTGAGGTCGTTGTACGCGCCGGTGGCGCCGGCTGCGAAGGTAAACCCTTCGTCGTAGTTGAAGGCGCGCGCCGTGTTCAGGTCTACCACGGCACCGAGCGAGCCTTCATCCAGGTCGGCGGACGCCGTCTTGTGGACGACGATCGAGTTGAAGAGCTCGGAGGCGAAGATGTTGAAGTCGAAGTTTCGACCGGTGTTGTTACCGACCGCGGCCCGCGACTCCATTCCGTTCACGCGCACCCGCGTGTACAGGCCGGAGAGGCCGCGCACCGTGATCTGAGCGCCTTCACCGTACGTGCGCGTGATCGAGACACCCGGGATGCGCTGCAAGCTCTCGGCGAGGTTCAGATCGGGGAAGTCAGCGATATCCTCGGCAACGATCGCGTCGACCTGCCCCGTCGCTCTCTGTTTCTTCTGAAGGGCCGCGCCCAAGCTCACGCGGAACCCGGTGACGACGACCTCCGCGAGGTCACCCTCGTAGACCTCGGGTGGATCTTCGGGCAGGGGTTCGCCCTCGAGGCTCCCCTCGGCCATGACATCCGCGCTTCCCTCGGGCGCGGCGGCAGAGGCCTCCCCGCTCCCCTCCGCGGCCGACGCCGCCTCGGGCGCTGCCTCGGAGCTCTCTTCGGGAGGTGACGCGGGCTCGTCCTGAGCTGCCGCTGGAAGGGGAGTGGCGAGCACCCCAGCACACGCGACGAGCGGAGCGAGACGGGCAAACGAGACGAACCGAGCCTTGCCGCGAAGCGCGGATCGGCGCGAGCGCCGTGGCTCCTCGGAGTTGGTGGGCGCTCCCGGCTCGCGCGGCCACTTCTGGGCAGAATTGCTAGATGTATTCATGGATGGGTTTCCCAGCACGCCGTAGTTTCGGCACCCCATAGATCCGTCACGAAGCCTCAGGCATTTGTTCTTCGCGCTGCGCTCCGTCACTTTGTGTGGCGTCGCGCAATCCATGCGAGACGTGCGAGCAGACAAGACACGACACACTGCGCGGCGACCGCTTTCGCCCGTCGTTTGGTTCGGCTTGGACCGCGACGATGTCGCCAGCGAAGGCTCGAATTCATGACGCAGCGAAGCAACGCGACATGGACGAATCGGTGATCCGCGGGCGCCCTCGTCTCGAGCCCCCACTTCGCCGCGTCGCCCTCTCGCGGCGAAGTCCGGCCGAGGATCGGCACGCCCTCATCGAGGCGTTTGCGCCCCAGCCCGACCCGACGGCGCGGTGAGCCTGCTCCGACGATGCCCCGGAGCGTGCCTTCATATCTCCGCTTAGAGAAGTTCGAGACGGGGCCCGGTCCTTCTCTCATTATTGACCTGGGGCCCGCGCTCGGCTCCGCGCCGTCCGACGCGTAGCCGACGGCGAGCTGCCTTCGGAGCGAGCGCTGTCCAGCGCGGCGCGCTCGCGACGCGCCGCGACCGTCTCGTGATTGACGACGGGGTGCCGCGAGCAGGAACCCGAGCGTCCGCAGCGCCTGTATTGTTGCACGGAGCAACACATTGGAGCGGTCGCGGCCTTCGACTGCCGTCGACGGCCCGAGGCCTGGTCGATGCGCTGCGGCGGCCGTGCGCGGCTGGAGCCCGCAGCTCGCGTCACCCACCCGCGGCCCCGAGCCCTCTCCGTTTCGCGCGCATTGCGGACCGGCGTCGCGCCGCGCCTCGATGCTCTCAGCGGCGCCGCGGCGTGCGTCGTGCCCCGCCGCAGCGCTGTCAAATCGGGGCGCACCCGCCGCAATGCCGTCGCGTCCGCGCCGCGCCGAGCCTCATACTGACAGGCCTCGACGACCTGACGAGGATGGAGGTTTCGGCATGAGCGGTCTCGGTGGATTGAACAAGGCTCCGAACGGTGTGGTGATCGGGCTGGTGCAGCTGCAGCTGCCGGTGATCGCGACGAGGGCCGACGTGCAGGCGCAGGCAAAGCGCATCGCCGAGCTGGTCGGCAAGGCGCGGCGCAACATGCCGAGCATGGATCTGGTCGTATTCCCCGAATACTCGCTGCACGGACTCTCGATGGACACGAGCGCCGAGGTGCTGTGCTCGCTCGACGGCCCGGAGATGCTGACATTGCGCGAGGCGTGTCGCACCCACGGGATCTGGGGGTGCTTTTCCTTGATGGAGCGGAACCCGGGCGGCAACCCCTACAACAGCGGAGTGATCCTCGACGCTCAGGGCGAGCTGCGACTCTATTATCGCAAGCTGCACCCGTGGGTGCCGGTGGAGCCCTGGGAGCCGGGCAACCTGGGCATCCCGGTCTGCGACGGGCCCAACGGTAGCCGCATCGCCCTCATCATCTGCCACGACGGCATGTTCCCGGAGATGGCGCGCGAGTGCGCGTACAAGGGGGCCGAGATCATGATCCGCACTGCCGGCTACACCGCGCCGATCCGTCACAGCTGGCACATCACCAACCAGGCCAACTCGTTCTGCAACTTGATGTACACGGCGTCGGTGTGCATGTGCGGGAGCGACGGCACCTTCGACTCGATGGGCGAAGGCATGATCGTCGGCTTCGACGGCGTGCCCCTCGTGACGGGCGGCGGGCGGCCCGACGAGATCGTCACGGCCGAGGTGCGGCCTGACCTGGTCCGAGAGGCGCGCCGAGTCTGGGGCGTGGAGAACAACATCTACCAGCTCGGGCACCGCGGCTATGTCGCCGTGAGAGGAGGCGCGCGCGATTGCCCATACACGTACATGCACGACCTCGTCGCTGGCAGATACCAGCTGCCCTGGGAAACCGAGGTCGCGCACCGGGATGGGACGTCGTGCGGGTTCGAGGCGCCCACGCGCGACTACGCGGGGCCAGGCTCCGGTGGCAATCCGCCGCGCCCTCGCACTCAAGCGTAGCCGTTGCAGGGCCACGGAGGGCCCCCCGCTCGGCGCAGCAGGGCGCATCCTTACCGGAGCCGCGCGAGGAAGACCGATCGGTTGGCCGGGTCTTCATCACGGTGTCCGCGTGGTAGGCTTGAACGTTCGCGCCGCGCGTCGTACGGCGGGGCGAACGCGAAAGCCCCGCATGCCGACCGACCCGAAACCTCAAAAGCCGATGCCCAGCGCCGACGAGATCAACGCCTACCTCGAGGCGAGCGCTGCCCGGACGAAGCTCCGCTTGCCGCTCGCGAAAGGCAACGCGCTCGCCGTCGCGCCAAGCCCGGCGCCAAACCCCGCCGAGAAGAGCCAGCAACGCGCGCTGCCCGTGTCGGGCTCGAAGAAACTTCCAACAGGGCGCGAGGAAGTGCGCCGCGCCGAAGGCGACGGTGGCGCGCCACAGAGCAATACCGAGAAGAGCGGCGCCGATGCGAGCTCGGGCGAGGCTTGGCGGCCTTTCTCGGATGACGACGACCGCTGAGCCGCGGGCGCACCCCGATCAGCGATCAGCGCCGCGTTCCCCGGCAGCGTCACCCGCTCCCGCACTCGCCGTGAAGGGTGATATGACGGCAGCGTGGGCGTCACGAGCATGATGTTGGAGCGCTGGATGAGCGGGGTTTGGTTTTCGGCTTTGCTGCTGTCGCTGCCGATCAGCCTGGCCGCCGCGGTCGCGGGCGCCGAGCCCCCTGCCCCTCCGCCGACGGCGCCGCCGTCGGCCTCGGCTGCTGCGCTCGAGCTGATGAACCTCACGAGCGGCGACATGCGGACCAAGCTGATGCAGCCGTTCACGGACGCATCCCGAAGCGACTGGCACTACACGCCCCGGCAGCGCACCGGCATCGCCTACCGCGACATGAACGATGCGCAGCGGAAGGCGACCACGGCCTTGCTGCGGACGGCGCTGACGGCTGCCGGTCTCGACAAGGTAAACGCCATCATGCAGCTCGAGATCGCCCTGCGCGAGCTCGAGACATTCAACACCTCGCGCCGCGATCCCGAAAACTACGCGCTGGCCATCTTCGGTACGCCGTCGCCGGCGGGTGGGGCTTGGGGGTTTCGCCTGGAGGGACATCACCTGTCGTTGCATTTCACGCTCGACAGCGATCGCTTCGTGTCGACGTTGCCGCAGTTCATGGGCTCCAACCCGGCGGAGGTGCCACACGACATCGCGAAAGGTCCGCGTGAGGGCACCCGCGTGCTCGCCGACGAAGAAGACTCGGCTCGCACCTTGATCAAGTCGTTGCGTGATCCGGAGCGCGCCGCCGCGCTGTTCGACAGCCGCACCTACGGGGACATCGTCACGCGCAACGCGTCGAAGCTCGATCCGCTGGACCCGGTCGGGGTGAAGTTCACTGCGCTCGGGGCGGCCGAGCAGGCTCAGCTCTTGCGCATCATCCAGGTGTTCGCGCAGCACCTTCGCCCCGAGCTGTCCGACGCACGGCTCGGGCGGGTACGCGCCGGCGGGCTCGACTCGATCCGCTTCGGCTGGGCCGGTTCGCTCGAGCGCGGCAAGCCGTTCTACTACCGGATCCAGGGCGCGAAGTTCCTGATCGAGCTCGATAACTCGGGAGGCAACCACGTGCACTCCGTGTGGAGAGATTTCGAGGGCGACTGGGGTCGCGACGTGCTGCGCGAGCATTACACCGGCGCCAGCAAGACGCACGGGCACGCTTCGCCCGCGCCGCGACAGCGCTGAGCCGCCGAGGCGCGAGAGATCGAGGCGCGGGGGTCGAGGCGCCCGAGGCTAGAACAGCGCTCGACCGAAGCGCGACTCGGCCACGCCCCGCGCGCCGACCTTCACCTTGAACAGGCCGCCCGCGCCGGGCTGCGCCGCGAGAGCCGCGGGCTTCAGATCTTTGCGGGCGGTGGTGATGAACAGCGTGTCGAGGTTCGCTCCGCCGAAACACACGCAGCTCGGACAATCCGTCGGCATGACCACCCGCAGCCCCTCGCTGCCGTCGCGGCGGTATTGCTGGACGATGCCGCCGTAATAGCGAGCGTTCCAGACGTTGTCGTCGGCGTCGACGGCCGAACCGTCGACGAACCCTCTCCCCTCGGGGATGCGCGCGAACTCGTGCCGGGCACCGACCTCACCCGTCTCCGGGTCGTACTCGTACCAGTGATACACGAGCGTCTCCGAGTCGGAGAAATACATGCGCCGCCCGTCGAGCGAAAACGCGATGCCGTTGGTCAAGGCCACGCCACCGAACAGCCTGCGCGCCTCGCCGCCGGCCGAGTAAGAGATGACGCTGCTCACCGGATTGAAGAACTGCTGATGGCAGCCGCCGACAACGAAGCGCCCGGAGCGATCGCAGCGGCCGTCGTTGAGGCGCGTGCGCTCGAGCTCGGGTTCGGGCTCGAAATGTGCGAGCCGCGCCATCCGGCCGGTGGCGAGCTGATAGCGATAGAGCCCCTTGGAGAACGCAGCCAGCAAGTCTCCCCGAGGATCGAACGCGAACGAGCCGAGCTTATCCGGCAGCTCGCGAACCTCGATGCTACCCCCCTCTTCATCACAAACGTAGAGCCGCTGCCCGTAGATGTCGGTCCAGTACAGGCGCTGGGTCTCGATGTTCCAGAGGACGCATTCGCCGAGCTGATTCTGGCAGTCGACGAGCAGCGTGGGCTCGAGCGTCATTCGCGAGAGCCTAGCTGGACGCGGGCGCCTCTGCCCAGATGACTTTGCGGTTCTGCGCGTACCAGCTCGGGACCTGGTTGCGATAGGCGTCTTCAATCTTGCCGCGCTTGATTTTCAGCGTGGGCGTGAGGAAGCCGTTCTCCGCGGTCCACTCGTCTTTCACGACGCTCAGGAACTGCAACTGCTCGACGTTGTCGAGGCCCTTGTTCACGTCTTTCAGGTGCTCGAGCAACTCGCTCTCGAGCGCCTCACGGCCGCCGTTGCCGACGCCAGCGCGCGCCTCCTCCGAGAGCACGACCAGCGCGTGGGGCTGCGGCTGGCCTGCGCCGCTCACGCACACCTGCTCGATGCCACGGTGGTTCATGAGCTTGTTCTCGATCGGCGCCGGTGCGACGTACTTGCCCTTCGCGGTCTTGAAGATCTCCTTCACGCGGCCCGTGAGCTGCAGCCGCCCGAGCTCGTCGATCGCGCCGCAGTCGCCCGTCCTGAAGAAGCCGTCTTCGGTGAACGCCTCTCGCGTCTCGTTGGGTTGCTTGTAGTAGCCCATCATCATGCCGGGGCTCTTGACCAGCACCTCGTTCTCGGCGCTGAGCTTGCACTCCACTCCTCGATACGGGCTGCCGACGGAGCCCACGCGCACCTGCCCGAGCTTGTTCACATGCGAATAGTTGAAGTTCTCGCTCATGCCGTAGCCCTCGAGCAGCTCGAGCCCCAGCTTCCGATACCAGGCGAGCAGTTCACCGGAGATGGGCGCCGAGCCTGACCCGGCGAAGCGCACCTTGTCGAGGCCGAGCCCGCGCAGGATCTTCTTCTTGATGATGCCCCGCAGGATCGGGATGCGCAGCAGCAAGTCGAGCTTGTGCGGCGGTAGCTTCTTGAACACCCCCGCCTGGAATTTCGCCCATAGCCGCGGGACTGAAAGGAACAGAGTGGGACGAGCCCGCTGGAGATCCTGCAGGAACGTGTTGACCGACTCGGCGAAGAACACCTGGAACGGTGCGCGGGTGGAACACCCCCCGACGATCCAGCGCTCCATCGTGTGCGCGAGCGGCAAATACGACAGCATGCGATCGGTGGCATGGAGGCCGAGCAGGTCGACGAGGCCGTCTGTGGGCGCCGCCATCCCGCCGAAGCTCAACATCACTCCCTTGGGCTGGCCCGTGCTGCCGGAGGTGTAGACGATGGTCGCCATCTCATCGAGCGTGCGCTGCGCCGGCTGCGCCAGCGGCTCGTGGCGGGCGACGATGTCATCCCAGCGTTCGTAGTTGCCGGGGGGGGCCAGCGGGAAACCCACCTTTTGCACCTCGGCGGGCACCCCCGGCTCCATCTCGGCCCAGACCGGATCGAGCTTGCCGACGAACAACAGCTTCGAATCCGAGTGCTCGAGGATGTAGCGCACGGTGGCCGCGTTCAGCACCGGATACAGCGGCACCGAGACGTGCCCCGCCATCCAGATGGCCCAGTCCGCCAGGATCCAGTGTGCGCAGTTCTTCGAGCAGATGGCGATGCGACTCTTCGGGGGTAGACCAAGGCCCGCCAGGTACGCGGCGACCCGGCGCGCCTCTTTCAGGGCCTGTGCGAACGTCCACGTCTTCACGTTGTCCACGCCCCCCCCCAGGGGCTGGACAAAGTGCAACATGTCGGGAGCTTCCTTCTCCCAGTGCAGGGCCCAGTCGAGGATGGTCTTCTTCTCGCTCATCGTTGATCGCCTCGTAGGGTTTGTTGCGGCCGCAAGCGCGGACCGACTTTAGCCCCACCTCCACATAACATCGACCGCGCTACCCTGGCCAGGCGACGCGATGTCACAGTCGTCTGCCGACAGCCCCCGCGGGGCGACGACAGCATCGCGGAAGCATGACGCCCGAGAGCGCGGTGGGCGAGACGACGGCTCGCAGCGACGGCGAAAGGGTAAAAGTTACGGTTCCGTCGCGGGGCGGCGGTACAAACGGCTCCGGGCGCCTCGAACCTGCCACAGGAGAACGCTCGAGGGTTGCGCCGGGCCCCGGTCCGAGCCATATTGCTGAGCCAAGATGATCCTGTACAATCGACTGCGCTGCGTCTGATCGAGCACGCGAAGGAGCTGGGCCCCGCCCAATTTCATGGGCAGAGGTGATGCGCTGCGGTGATGTCCCGAGGTGATGATGTCGCGGGCGCCCCGGGCTACGATGTACCCAGGCCACGATGTGCCCAAACACCATGTGGTTGCAGCTCCAGATGCTCCTCGGGCGAGAGCCCCGACGAGAGGCGATCCTAGCGGTGGAGATGTTTCCCGAAGCGACGTCCGCTGACGAGGCGGCGGCTGAGGGGATGCTTCCCCCAGGCCGTCTCTCAGGCTCTCCAGCGTAGCAGCGGGCCCGTCTGATCTGCCGCTCGGCAGACGCAACGCCTTCAGCTGCCCTCCGGCAGGCGCCATCCGGCGCCGACGGTCGCACCGAGCCCAGCGGCTCGACGAAACCCCGTCGTCGCCCCCACACGATTTCATATCCGTTCGACGTTCCGAGAAAGAGGTCCCTATGACCAAGCCCGAAACCCCGCAGGGTACGCTGGCCACCGACGGCCCCAAGCTCCGCGCCATATTGCTCGCCGCGCAGCTACCCTCGCAAACCGACCACGACGTGCGCGTCTCGCTCGACGAGCTCGCCGCCTTGCTGAAGGGCCTCGGTATTCAGCCCTTGGAGCGACTCGTCCAGAAGCGTCCGGATGGCTCGTCGTCGTGGGTACTCGGCGCCGGTAAGCTCGAGGAACTGGCTGATCTGCTGCGGAGCCATGTCACCGACGAGGGGCAGCCCCCGGTCGTCGTGTACGACGGCGAGCTCAGCCCGGGGCAGCAACGCAACCTCGAGAAGGCCCTCGAGGCCGAGGTGTTCGATCGCACGGAGGTCATCCTTCGAATCTTCGCCCGACGCGCACAGACGAAGACGGCGCGCCTCGAGGTGGAGCTAGCGCGGCTGAACTACGAGGCGCCACGCGCTCGCGACGACTCGTCGCTCGACGCTCAGGCGGGCGGCGGCGGCCGCGGTGGCAAGGGCCACAGCAACCTCGAGCTACGCAAGCAGCTGATCCGCAAACGCGTCGCTCAGGTGCGTCAGGAGCTGGAGCGAGAGACGTCGCAGCGGCAGACGCGGCGAACACGGCGCGAGGAGACGCCCGTGGTGGCGCTCGTGGGCTACACGAACGCCGGCAAGTCCTCGCTGATGCGCGCGCTGACCGGCGCCGACGCCTACGTCGAGAACCAGCTGTTCGCGACCCTGGGCACCACCGTGCGCGCTCTCCCCGACAGCCAGCCGCGCATCCTGGTCGCCGACACCGTCGGCTTCATCCGCAACCTACCCAACCACCTCCTGGCATCATTTCGGACCACGCTCGACGAGGCGCTCGACGCCGACCTGCTGCTGCACGTGGTCGACGCGGCCGACCCGGAGTGGCGCACGCAGTTCGCCGTGACGCGGGCGGTCCTCGAGGAGGTCGACGCAGCCAACATCCCCTCGCTGGTCGTGTTCAACAAGATGGACAAGACCGCCCCGGGATCCGAGGCCGAGCTGCTCGCCGAGCATCCGAGCGGCCTCTGCGTCAGCGCCCACGCCGCGGACGACGCGCTGCGTATCCGCAAGGCGCTCGAGGCCTTCTTCGAAGCGGGCTATCAGGAGGCGACGCTCGAAATTCCATTCGCCCAGGGCCACCTGATCGGGGAGATCCACACACACGCTCGCGTCTTGTCGCAATCGTACACGGCGGATGGATCTGTCTTGAATGTTCGAGCCAAGGCAGATCTGCTCGATGGCTGGCGCGATCAGCTCGCCAATCGACGCTCCTGACGGCGTGGTGGCCGATCCGATCTCGGGCTGCCCGCGAGCGACGGCAGCCCGGATGATGAGGCTCCGCGCGCTCCCGCCCGGCCACGCGCCGGCGGGTGGGCGGCCAATGGCTTTGACAAGCGTGGTCTCCCACGCTTTATCAACACGGTGAGGTTGGTTCGGCGGCATCTGGCCCGAGCGTTCGTGGGCCTGGCAGGACTGTCGGCGCCCTCCACCGCGGCAGCCCCAGACAGCGTGGGCGGCGCGGACGCGCCGCCCTCGGCCGCCGTGGCCCCCGCGACGCGCGTGGTGTCGGGCCCGGGCGTCTCCGTCGCGCCGGGCGGCGACACGCCTGACGGCGACGCGGCGCCGATCTACAGCAAGAGCATCTTGCGGCTGCGCGCGCGCGCGCAGGAACGCATCCTCGGGCGCGATCAAGGCGTCGAGGATGAGTTCGGGCGTGTCGTCCCCGCGCGCCAGATCTCGCTCGAGCCCGAGGAAGGCCCGCCTCCGCCCAACGGCAACGCGCTCGGACGCTACGTCGGCATCGAGAACGAGGGCTCGCTCGCTCGCTTCCACACGGCGCTGGAGGCACTGTCGACGTCCCCCGAGCGCAAGAACAAGCTCCGCGTCGTCCTCTACGGTGCGTCGCACACGCAAGCAGACATCTATTCCGGCTACTTGCGCTACTACCTGCAGAGCCGGTTCGGCAACGGCGGCGCGGGATTCATCCCGCTCGGCGTCGAACGCGGCTGGTCGAGCCGCATCGACTACAAGGTGCGCGCGCGTGGCTTCAAGATGCAATACGTGCAGCAGAAGTCGCCGCCACCGCACGGCCGCTTCGGCCTGTCGGGGGTCGCTGCGGTCGGGGGCCCGCACGGGCGGCTGCGCATCACGCCCGAGAACTCCAGCGACCCTTCCCTCACCGCCAGCCAATACGGGCTGTTCTACGCGGCAGAGCCGTTCACCGGCGACATCAGCGTCAGCGTCGACGGTGACACGCCGGTGCTGCTGCCAACGCGCGCCCAGAAGCTGGAGACGCGCTATTACACGTTCGAGCGACCGCTCGGCTGGCACGACGTGGAGATCCGCACGCTCGGGATGGGCGGGGCTCGCCTGTTCGGCCTGACCATCGAGCGTGAACAGCCGGGCATCGTTCTCGACACGCTCGGCATCCGCGGCACTCGTGCGGCCAACATGCTGCAATGGGATCAGGCGCTCTGGGAGGAGCACCTGCGCCGCCGCGCCCCGGATCTGGTGCTCCTCGCCTACGGCACCAACGAGACGACCGATCGCAACCAGCCTATCGCGGACTACGCCGCGGAGCTCAACCAGGTGCTCACGCGCCTGCGCCACGCCCTCCCCGACGCCAGCTGCGTGCTGGTCGGCCCCGGAGATTTCCCGCGCGAGGAAGAGGGGAGCTGGAGCACCCGCCCGCGCTTGCTCGAGATCATCCGCGAACAGCGTCGGCTCGCGCCGCAGTTCGGCTGCGGCTTTTGGGACGCATACGCCTTCATGGGCGGTGAGGGCTCGATGGCAGAGTGGGTGCGGGCCAACCCGCGGCTCGGAGCGCCCGACCACATTCACCTCACGACGCGGGGCTACGTTCGCATGGGCATGGTGCTGGGCGACGCGCTCCTGCGTGCCCACGACGCGCGTCACATCGACCCCAGGGTGCGTGTGCGAGTTCAGCGGGGCACGGGCGAGCCGGCGTCGGCCGTGGTGGGCTCCGCCGGGCGGCCCTGAGCGTCGCTGACCGGAGCGGCATCGCCCGGGGCCGCGTCGTCAGCGGCGCCGCCCGGCTTCGTCTCGCCATAGGAGGTGAGCTCGGGCAGCGGGGCGCCCACGTTCTCTCGACGATAGGCGGCGTACTCGTGCATGAGCGCGCGATACAGCAGCGTGGCGATGACCCCCTGTCCGGCGAGCGTCGGATGCGAGTAGTCGGGCGCTGCGAGCTGGGGCCGCGCGCGGAGCCAGCGCGCAATGGAGTTGATGCCCCCCATCGCGTTGAAGGTATCGAAGAAGGCGCACCCCACCTCGCCGGCCACCTTGCGCTGGGAGGCCACGAGGCGCGGCACGATCGGCCGCGTGCGCACGCCGCCCTCCAGGCGCGCGCCGTGATCGATCAACGACATCACGAGGCACGACGCCTCGGGCCGACCTGCCCGGAACTTGCGTAGCACCCGCCCATACTCCGCTTCGTAGGGGCGCATCTCCTTCTCCAGATCGCCGAACTCGCGCTGCACGTCGTTGCCGCCGAAGATGAAGACCATCAGGTCGATGTCGCGACGGCGCAGCTGCCAGCCGAGGTGCTCGGCGTTCTGGTAGTCGAGTCGCTGCGTGAAGCTGCCTATCAGGGAGAGCTCGTCCCACACCACGCCGGGCACGTCGCGCTCGAGCACGACGCCGTAGCCGCGTGCGGCGCCTCCACCGGCGGCGCGGAGCGCGAAGCTGTGCGGGCCGTCTTCCAGCTGGAATACCTGGACGGCGTCGCTCGGCTCGGGCCCGCGCGTGTCGATCACGACCGGCGCAGCGTCATCGATATCGAGCTCGAAACGTCCGCCGTCGCGCGATTTTTGATACCAGAGCTCGAAGCGAGAGAGGCGATCGCCGGGAGCTTCCTTCGCGGTCTGCCAGGTGCTCTGGCCCCCGCTCGCCGAGCCCGAGTGCACCCCAGCGTAGCCGTAGCGCGCGTCGGGGCGGCACTTGAAGATGATCTCGCACGACTTCCAGCCGCCGCGATCCTGGAAACGGACGCCGCGGTGGGCGTAGCCGATGCTGTAGCGGCTGAGCGCATGAAAACCGTGGCCCGAGTCGCCGAAGCGCTCCTGGAGCTTCTTTCGGATGCCGTTGGTCAACCCGTCGCCGCCGAGCACCGAGTCACCCCATTGCCCGGCACGGGTGATGGCGCCCTCCACCTTCAGGTCGGTGAGCGTCAGCTGACCCAGATAATGCGCGAGGGCCTCGGGATTCTCGATCGCTTGCCCCACCTTGTCGTCGTCATCGGGGTGGCCCGGGTATTCTGGAAAGACCTCGCCCGGCGCTCGTGCGGGCCGCGGCGCCCTGTCTCTCGACACAGAGGGCTCGGACGTCTCGCCGCCCTCCTGCCCCAGAGGCTGGCGCGCCACGGGCAAACGCCGGCCGGTGCCGATCGCGGGTGACTCCGGGGGTACCGCCGTCGCACCCGGCGCCTCGCGCGAGGCCACGGCCGTCGGCGTCTCTCCCTCGGCAGCGACAGCGATCTGCTCGAAGTCGGCGAGCTGCTCCTGCTCGAGCTCTTGCTGCGCCATGCTCGGGCGCGCGGTGATGTTCCAGAAAGGGACGTAGCCACTGTCTGGGCGCCAAGGGCGCAGGGAGCCCATCGGAGGGACCAGATACGGCACGGCGAGCAACCCGGTCAGCGTCAGCGCGGCGCCGAGCAGCCGGCGCCGTGCACGGCCGGTCAGCACGAGCAGCGCGGGCTCGCTCTTGGGTTCTTTGTCGGGGGGATTCATGGGGACGGCGGCGCTCGCCGGGTGCTCAGAACGAGAAGTAGATGTTCGCGCGCGGCCCGTCCAGAAGACGCGAGATGAGCAGCATGCTGCCCGCCAGGGCGACGCCGAGTGCGGGCGCGGGCAGCCAGCGGGTGATGCGCTGCCCGATGCCTTCGCTCCACCGCGCCGGCAGGAAATGGTAGCCGAGCCCCACGACGATCAGAATCAACAGCCCCCACTGGCTGAAGACCAGCATCGGATCAGCCAGGTCGCCGAGCGCGCCACGGTTCTGGGTCGCCCAGGCGTGCAGGCCTTGCAGACGGAACAGGCCGTCGCGCACCCCCAGAAAATCCCAGGACATGATCTTCGCGGTCATCTGCCCCGCCTCGACCAGCGAGTCTGACCGGAAGAAGACGCGCGAGAGCACGGTGAACTGGAACGTCAAGAACAGGTGGATGAGCGACCAACCGCTGCCCTCGGTCGCGACCGGGAGGATTCCGTTGATCACCGCGATGACGAAGGTGATGGCGCCGAGCACCAGCGCCGAGTCTCGCGGTAGCCCGAGACCGAGGCCCAGCCCTGCCGCGCACACGGCGAGCACGAGCGACGCCCCCACCGCCATCAAGCCGTACGTCATCTCCCCGCGCTGCGCCTGGATGCGATTGAACCGGCTGTAGACCAGGGCAGCGGCGTGCAGGTTGCCATAGATGACGAAGTTCCAGCTGGCGCCGTGCCAGATGCCGACCAGCACCATGGTGAGCCACAGGTTGAAATAAGTCCGCGCCTGAGAGCCTCGGCTACCGCCGAGGGGGAAGAACACATAGTCGCGCAACCAGGTCGACAGCGTCATGTGCCAGCGCCGCCAGAACTCGCCGACATCGCGTGACTGGTAGGGGCGGTCGAAGTTCTCGGGGAGCTTGAACCCGAGCAGCCGCGCCACGCCGATGGCCATGTCGGAGTACCCGGAGAAATCGGCGTAGATTTGCAGCGTGAAGGCGTACAGCGCGAGCAGGTTTTCGAGCGACGTGTATTGCGTGGGGGTCGTGAAGACCAGGTCGGTAAAGTTTGCGGCCACCAGGTCACCGAGGACGACCTTCTTGAAGAGCCCCTTGGTGATGCGGAAGATAGCGAAGTTGACGTCCTCGACGTCCACGCGCAGCGCAGCGCGCACCTGCGGCATGAACTCCGACGCGCGCACGATCGGGCCCGCCACGAGCTGCGGGAAGTAGGCGACGTAGACGGCGAAGCGCAGCAAGCTGCGCTCGGCCTGGATGCGACCGCGCCAGACGTCGATCGTGTAGCTCAGGCTCTGGAACGTATAAAAGCTGATGCCGATCGGCAGCGCCACCCGCAGCGTCGGCAGCATCACGTCCACGCCGACCAAGTGGGCCGCGTCGCGTGCGACGTCGAGCAAGAACCCGGAGTACTTGAAGTATCCGAGCATGCCCAGGTTGCCCACCAGGCTCACGCCGAGGGCGGCGTTGCGCCAGAAGCGTGTGCGTGAGGACGCGATGCCGAGCGCGACCAGATAGTCGACGATCGTGGAAGCGACGATCAGCCCGACGAAGTACCAGGGCGTGGGCCATCCCCCCGAGGGTGGCTTCGCGCTCGCGCAATAGAAAAAATAGCTCGAACAGAGCAGCAGCCCCCATCGCGCGACCGGGTACCGAGCGAGGCTCCAATAGGCCAGCAGCACCGGGAGGAAGAAGAGGACAAAGTCAAAACTGGCAAACAGCATGCGCGCGGGGCTCGGGCCACCCGTGGGGCGCCCTGCCGAACCTCGGGCCATCGTGCCTCGAGTCCACCGCCAGCGTCGACCGGAATGCCTGACCTCGACGTGCTAGATGACGGGCCGATGACGCTCGACCAGCGGCCCGAAGTGGGCAACCCCTCCTATCCTACCCCGACGCCCTGCGGCGTGGCCTCGCGCGTGGCGTGTGCTTAGTGAAACACCGGTCGGACCCTCACTCCCAGCACAGCATGGGCGCTGAGCCAGGCAGCACGCGGGTCTCGGCGATCTCCCCACTTTCCAATGAAGAGCCCACACCACGCGCGGGCGAGCGCGTTACCGCTCCAACGACGACAGCCACTCGCGAGTCGACGCGCTCGCTGGATCGCCCGATGAATGCCGAGCGAGCAGGACTCTCCGAAGCCCCGACGATCGAGGCAACGACGGTTCGTCGTCCGCTCTCCGAGCGACCCGGGCCGGCGCACTTTTCTGCTCTGACGCGTTGCCCTGCACAGCGAGCCCGCTGTCAGCCTGACGAGATCGCACGCGACAACCCGGACTCGTTGACATAAACGAGGCGAGAGGGTAGCACGCCGCTAACGATAGGCGTTATCATTACCACGCGTTCCGGGACCCAGCAGACCGAAACGAAGGCTTCCAAAACTTTCTTGCGGATGCGCCTCCGCAGACTCGGGCACGACGATGAAAAGCAAACCTCTGCAGCTCCGCTCTACGCCTCGCCTGACGGCTCATCTCCTCGCAACCCCCCTCCTCGCGATCTGTGCAGTCTCCTGCGGCAGTGATGATGACGATGGTGGGTTGCCCGCGAGCGCAGCCGACGCCGTCCAGAACTACGCCGACATCGTGCACGCGAGCTATGAAGACTCGCTCGACGCCGCCCTCGAGCTCGACCTCGCCATCGCGAGCTTCGTCGCGGCCCCGAGCGCGGAGGGCCTCGACGACGCGCGGCAGGCCTGGCTCGAGTCGCGGGAGCCATATCTCCAGACCGAGGTCTATCGCTTTTACGAAGGCCCGATCGACAGCTCCGATGAAGAGAACCCGGGCCCCGAAGGCCTCCTCAATGCCTGGCCGCTCGACGAGAACTACATCGACTACGTAGTCGGCGGCGAGACCGACGGCATCATCAACGATGCAGACGGGATGCCGACGATCGACAAGGCCTCGATCGAGGCAGCCAACGAAGGGATCGGCGAGAAGAGCATCTCGACCGGTTACCATGCGATCGAGTTCCTGCTCTGGGGGCAAGACACGGATCCGAACGGCCCCGGCGACCGCCCGTTCACCGACTACGTCGACGGCGGGACTGCCGAAAACCAAGATCGGCGCCGCGAATATTTGACGGCCGTGTCGGAGCTGCTCGTCGACAACCTGCAGTCGCTGGTCGATGCCTGGGAGCCGGATGGCGGCGACAATTACCGGGCCGAGTTCCTCGCGCTCGAGCCCGCCGACGCGCTCGGCAGGCTCATGAGCGGCATGATCATCCTGTCCGGCTTCGAGACGGGCAGCGAGCGGCTCCAGGCCGCGCTCGACGAGCAAGATCAGGAAGAGGAACACTCCTGCTTCAGCGACAACACCCACCGCGACATGGTCCAGGACATTCGCGGCGTGCGCAACGTGTGGCTCGGCGAGTACACCCGCTCGGACGGCAGGGTCGTCCGGGGAACGAGCGTGCGCGAGGTGATCGCCTCTGGAGACTCCGCCCTCGCCGATCGTCTGTCGGAAGAGATCGATCAGAGCCTCACCGACGCGCTCGCCCTCGAGCCGCCCTTCGATCAGGAGATCGCGGCGGGCAACGCGGCGGGCAACGCGCGCGTGGAGGCGGTGATCGAATCGCTCTTTGTGCAAACCGAGTCGCTCGAAGAGGCGTTCCAGCTCTACGATCTGCAGCGCATTCCGGACCCCACCTGAAGGCTGCACGGTGATGATGAGGCGTAGACCGCCCCGAGCGGCCAGCCCCGGAGCCCGAGAGAGAGCGCTGGCATGCCTGGCGCTCTCCCTGACGCTCAGCCCGGCGTGTGCCAGCGCGCCGGGCTCCGCCGTGGAGAAGGGCGAAGAGCGCCCCGGCGGCGCCACCACCAATACGCTTCTGTTCGGCACGAACGCTTTCTTGCCCGCGGCAGACAACATCAGCCGCGACAACCGGAGGATGTTCGCGACCGGCAACGCCTTCTTCAACCAGGCGTGGACGGTTGCCCCGTCGAGCACGGGCAGCCGCGACGGTCTCGGCCCGCTCTTCAACGCGCCGTCCTGTTCGAGCTGTCATTTCAAGGACGGGCGCGGGCGTCCCCCGATCGATGACGAGAGCGAGCTCGGCAGCATGCTGCTCCGCATCGGCGCCCCGGGGACGCGCGCAGGCGAAGCGCCACTCGCCGATCCCACCTATGGCGACCAGCTGCAGCCGTTCGGTATCGACGACGTGCCGGGCGAAGGCACGCCACGCGTGACGTACGCGACTCTGACGGGACGCTACGCCGACGGGGAAGCGTACGAGCTGCTCGCGCCGACGTACGGCATCGAAGCGCCGAGCCATGGGCCCTTCGCGGAGGGCCTGCTGATTTCGCCGCGAGTCGCCCCCGCCATGATCGGCCTGGGTCTGCTCGAGTCGATCCCCGAGAGCCGACTGCGCGAGCTCGAAGATCCCGACGACGATGACGGCGACGGCATCTCGGGCCGCGTCAACACGGTCTGGGACGTCGGGGCCGGATCACTCGTCGTGGGCCGCTTCGGCTGGAAAGCGGAGCAGCCGACCGTGAGGCAGCAGACCGCGGGAGCGTTCGTCGGAGACATGGGCATCACCTCGTCGGTGTTCCCCGAGCAGGATTGCACCGACAGCGAGACCGAATGCCTGAGCGCGCTGAACGGCGGCGATCCCGAGATCACCGACGACCTCCTCGATCGCGTGGTGCGCTACAGCGAGCTGCTCGCGGTTCCGGCGCGGCTCACCTATGACGACGACGACATCCTGCGTGGTAAAGCCGTGTTCTCCGATCTCGGTTGCCAGGGCTGCCACACGACCAACCACCGCACGAGCGACTCGGCCCCGCTGGAAGAGCTGCGCCGTCAGTCGATCTGGCCGTATACCGACCTCCTGTTGCACGACATGGGCGAGGCACTGTCCGATGGCCGCCCGAGCTTCGCTGCCTCCGGCAACGAGTGGCGTACCCCTCCGCTCTGGGGCCTCGGCCACTACCCCGTCATCAACGGGCACGATCGCCTGCTGCACGACGGGCGGGCGCGCGGCGTCGCCGAGGCCATCCTCTGGCATGGTGGCGAAGCTGAAGACATCAAGCAGGCCTTCGTCGAGCTGCCGGCATCGGAGCGGCTCGACCTCATCGCTTTCGTGGAGTCACTGTGAAACTGAATCTGCCGAGCTTGGCGGGCAGGGCTGGCACGCAGCCCCGTTCGAGGTTTCTTCCCTTTCTGACTGCGGCCGGCTGCGTCGCTGCGCTGCTCGGTTGCGCCAGCGAGGGCGAGGGTGACACGCGCCGCACCCTGCTCGAGCGCTGGAGCACCGAGCTCATCGTGCCCCTGTACGCCGAGTTCGATCAGCGTTCGGAGACGGTCGCCGTCAGCGTCGACGCCCTGTGCGCCGGGCCTTCTGAGCAGGCGTTGGCCGCCGCGCGCGAGGCCTGGCAAGCCGCCCGCGAGCCGTTCAAGCGTGCCGAGGTGTTTGCGTTCGGCCCCTATAGTCGCCCGGAGTTCCGCATCGGGCCGAAGATCGACTCGTGGCCGGCGCGCCCCGAACAGATCGAGGAGTGGATCGCGGGCGAGAGCCCCGTCGACCCGGCGACGATCGCGGAGCTCGGCGTCTTCTACAAGGGCCTGCCGGTGGTCGAATACCTCCTGTTTTCGCCCCAGGCCTCGACGCCGGCGCAGCTCGAGGATGCGCGGCGCTGCGAGTACCTGCGCTCCACGGCCGCCGAGCTCGCCAGTCGCGCTCGCGAGATCCACATGGCGTGGTCGCCCGAAGGAGGCGATTTCGCGGGCCAACTGAGCGGCGCCGGACGCACCAGCACCGCCTGGCGCACGCTGCGCGACGCCTTCGGCGAGGTCGTGAACCGCATGGGCTTCACCGTCGAGAACGTGCGCCGCGACAAACTGGGCCGCCCGCTGGGCGACATGACGGGGGGCTTGGCTCAGCCAGACGTGACGGAGTCACGCTTCAGCGGCCGCGCCATCCGCGACATCCTCGACAATCTTTCCGGTATCGAGGTGCTGTTCTTTGGCGATCCGGCGCGCAGCCTGCCGGGGGTGTCGAGCTATGCCATCGAGCGGGGTGAGAACTTCGACCAGCGATTTCGCACGGCGCTCGGCGCCTCTCGCACGGCGCTCGAGGCGGTCAGCGTGCCGCTCGGTGAGGCCGTGAACACGGAGGCCGATCGGGTACGCGAGGCGAGCGAGCGTCTCCGTGAGCTGCAGCAGCTGATCCAGGTGGACCTGATCACCGCCCTCGGCCTGTCGCTGAACTTCAACGATAATGACGGCGACTGAACGAACGGGCCCTCGCCTCGCCGAGGGCCGTTCGGGCACGTCTCACGCGCCGAACCTCAGCCTCGCTCGCTGCCTCGAGTACTGCAACGCCGAGCGTGACGGCGCAGGCCTCGGCGCCTTTCGGGCGTTGTTCGGGGCGCTACTCTGTTTCTCGGTGGCGCGCTTCTGGGCTTACGGCTGGATCGAGGAGCTCTACCTTCGCCCGCCATTCCACTTCACCTATTTCGGATTCGGCTGGGTGCGGCCTTGGCCTCCGCTCGGCATGTACGCGCACTTCGGCGTGATGGCGCTCGCCGCCGCCTGCCTGTGCATCGGCCTCGCGAGCCGCCTCAGCTCGTTCGTCTTCTTCCTCGCCTTCACCTACGCGGAGCTGATCGAGAAGGCGAGCTACCTGAACCACTACTACTTCGTGAGCCTGGTCACGCTGCTCTTGGCCACGATGCCGAGCGGCGCGGAGCTCTCGTTCGACGCCTGGCTGCGACGGCGGCGCGGACAGGCGCCGCTGAGGGCGCGGGCCTGGTGCTACGCTCTGATCCGCGCGCAGCTGACGCTGCTCTATCTCTTCGCGGGCTTCGCCAAGCTGAACCGCGACTGGCTGCTCGCCGCCGAGCCGCTCGGCACCTGGCTCGCGCTGCACGCCGACGCTCCGCTCATCGGCCCGCTCCTCGGCTCGCGCGGTGCCGCCTACTTCGCGAGCTTCGCCGGCGCCGCGTTCGATCTCAGCATCCCGTTCTGGCTCTCGTGGCGACGCAGCCGGCCCTGGGCCTACGCGATCGCGCTCGTGTTCCACGTCGGCGTGTGGCTGCTGTTTCCGATCGGCGTGTTCTCCTGGGTGATGATGGCGTCGACCACGATCTTCTTCGACCCGAGCTGGCCCCGGCGCTGGCTGCGGACGCGAGCGACCCCCCCGCCGCTCGAGGCCGTGAGCCCGAGCGGCCGCCTCGGGCGCGCGCCGCTCGGGCTGGCCGGTGCATATCTGGTGCTACAGCTCGTGGTGCCGCTGCGGTTCGTGCTCTATCCCGGCGACGTCAACTGGCACGAGCAAGGCTTTCGCTTCGCTTGGCGTGTGATGCTGGTCGAGAAGGCGGGCCAGGTCGAGTTCACGGTGCTCACGGGCGCCGATGAGCGGCGCTACGTGGTCTATCCGCGCGAGCTGCTGACGCCGCTCCAGTACAAGATGATGTCGACGCAGCCCGACATGATCCAACAGTTCGCGCGCCACCTGCAGCAGACGTTTCAGGCGCAGGGGCACGAGCGGGTGCGCGTTTACGCCGAGGCCTGGGCGTCACTCAACGGGCGGCCGCGCCAGCGGCTCATCGATCCGGGCGTCGACCTGGCGAACGAGCCCTGGTCACTCTGGCCCAAGCGCTGGATCTTGCCGCTTCAGAACTCGAGCTGAGCGCCGAGCTGTATCCAGCGCGGCGGGTTCGGGCGCGCCCCGTACGGCCGCCTCGACGCGATGTAGGCCTCATCGAACAGGTTGCGAGCTTGCCCATACAACCGCAGCCCCGGCATGAGCTGGTAGTGCAGCCCGACGTCGACCGTGAACTGCGCGTCGGTGTGCAGCGCCAGGTCGATCGGGCCGGCGCCGGACTGCTCGCGCATGCTGGCGACGTACGTCGCGGCGACGTAGCCCCCTGCCCGCTCCAGCTCCAGGCCTACCGAGCCGCGCGCTTCGTGCCGCGGCACGTAGGGCATCTCATCGCCGGCCTCGACCTCACCGAAGATCGGGTCTTGCGAGGTGAACGTCTCCAGAAACTCGGTGAGCGTGAGGGTGTACGAGGCGCTGAGCGGGATCTGAAAGCCTGAAAAGCGGAGCGCGTCCTCGGCGAACGCCTCCAGCCCGTAAATGCGGGCGTGCCCGGCCTCGAACTGGCGGTCGAGGTTCTGATCTTCGCAGCCGCTCGACAGCGTGCAGATGGTCGTCAGGTTCTGGTAGTCGTTGTAGTAGCCGATGAGCTCGGCGCGGCGCCCACCGTCGGTGTAGCGCAGGCCCGCCTCGTAGTTGATGCTGCTCTCGGGCTCGCCGCCGTTGCCGGGCGGCGGGGGGCTCATGCCCCGATGCACCCCGGCGAGCACGCCCAGGGCACTGCTGAAGGCGTAGTGGAGCCCGATGCCAGGCAACGGCACGACGACGGTGCGCGAGCTCTCGGTGTCTGCCAGGTAGTCTTCGAACAGCGAGTGGATGGTCTCGAGCCGCACGCCGGGCGTGATGGTCAGCCCGTTCCAGCCGATCTCGTCGCGCGCGTAGACGGCGAGCGCATAGCTGTCGGCGCGGTTGGAGGTGGTGGTGAGGGTGGGAGTCGGCGTGGACACCAGCCTGCCGGCGACGACGTCGTAGGCATCCTCGGTGTGCAGGCGCTCGATACGATCATAGTGGAAGCGCACCCCGAGCTCGGCACGGTGTGAAACGGGGCCGGTGTCGGCGCTGAGCTCGGCGCGCGACTGCACGCCCTGCGAGACGAAATCGCGCTGGTTGGGGCCGACATACAGCTGCTCGGCGGGCGAGGCGCTGTCGCCATTGCCCTGGAGCACGGAGACGAAGGCCGTGTTCTCGGCGGATGGATCGCTGAGCACGTCAAACAGGCTGGCGCCGCCGAAGTGGTTGCTCTTGCTCCAGCGCCGCGACAGGTCGTGCCGATAAGCCTGGGTGCTGATCGAGAGCCAGTACACCGGCTCGAGCTCGTAGCTGACGACGACGCTGGTGCGATGCCACTTCATCCGGTCCTGATCGCTCGCGGCGTAGCGGCGCAGGGGATTCGCTCGAAAGTCCCCGTCCGTGAGCCCGAGGTACGTCTCGTCGGATTGCTCATCGGAGTAGCCGAGCTTCAGGCTGAGCTCGTTCTTCAGGTCCGAGGCCGGGTCGAAGCGGTGCCCCGCCTTGAACATCCACTCGTTGCGGAAGAAGCCCGTCTCGTCGCCGCTCGGCAGCTCCTTGAAGCCGTCGGTGCGCAGGTGGATGCCCTCGATCAGAAACGAGTTCACCCCGTCGCCCGCGCCGAAGTAGCCGTGGAACTTGCCGTAGCCGTACTGACCCAGCCCGAGATCCACCCCGCCCGCCTGACGGCTGGGCAACGCGCGCGTGGTGAGGTCGATGGCGCCACCCACCGTCTGGGGCCCGTACTGGATGGCGGCGGGGCCCTTGATGACCTCGATCTGCGTCATGCGGCCGATGACCGGGAAGTAGTAGGCGGCCGGCGCCGAATATGGCGCGGGTCCGAACAGCACACCGTCTTCCAACAGCGCGACCTTCGAGCTGCGGTCGGAGATGGCGCCGCGAATGCCGATGTTGGGCCTGAGCCCGAAGCCGTCCTCCTGGCGCACGTACACGCCGGGAACGAGCTGCAGCGTGGCGTGCGGGTCGTCGTATTTGTAGCGCTCCAGCGTCTCCTCGCCGATGACGTGGACGGAGCCTGGGGCGCGGCGGATCCGATCGGCGAGGATCACGACCTCGGCGTCGGCCGGGGGCTCCGAGGAGGCCGATAGCTCGCCGTCCGACGTCTCCAGTGCCGGCGCTGACGGAGGTGCGGCTGGCAGGGCGGCGGCTGGCAAGGCAGCGGCCGGCGCCTCCGCCGTCTGCGCGGCGGCGGGCGAACTCACCAATGCGACCAGGGAGGCCGCCGCGATTTCACGCAAGCCGCGGCGCGAGCGGTGACGTGACACTAGACCCGAGCTCATTTCGCGTCGGAGCGCTAACATGCGGCCTCGCGAAATCCAATCGGGGTTTGCAGCCGGGGGCGCACCGCACGCAACCCGGCGTCAGATGCAGTTCAGGGCGCTTTGCTCAGGGGTTCGGCACCGCCACGCTGACGAACTGGCTGTTGCCATTCGCCAGCGCCGCTGGGTCGATCAGGGCCACCTGGACCGTCGGACTCGTGCGATTCGCAGTGTAGAGCACGAGCCGGTCGCGATAAGGGAAAGCGACGAGCTGCTTCGGTTCGTCGAACGGCAGCGCATCGCTGAGCGTGGCCCAGCGGTCTGTGGCTGGGTCGTACGCCTCGATGCGCGTGCTCGCCACCCGATCGCCGCCGCCGGGAGGCGGAGCGCTGCCGCCGATCAGATACAGCTTGTCACCGAGCGGCACGAGCTGACCGCCGAGGCGATGCTGGCTCGGGCAGGTGATCGGAGCGCTCTTCTTCGCCCGGAGGTCGAGCGCCTCGCAGCCGTTGACGGTCTCGAAGTCATCTTTCAGGCCGCCCGTGAGGTAGAAGCGATCGCCGAGCAAGCCCCCGGCGAAGGCGCGCCGCGTCTCGCCGACGTTGAAGCCTGCCTCGGTGAAGCCCGCCTCGGGGTGCTCGAGATCGAGTCGCAGCACCGCGTTGGGCAGCTCGAACTCGCCACCCTTGCGATTCTTGTCGAAGTTCAGGCCACCGATCACCCAGGCCGCCTTCTCCCACTCGACGAGCGCGAACTGGCTGCGCGCGACCGGCATCTTGGCGAGCGTGCTCCATTTGTCGGCCTTCACGTCGTAGCCGTACACCTCCGGCTGGCTGCCGAGGGCCTCGCCCGCGAACCCGAAGCCACCGACGACCAGCCCCATGGGCTTCTCTTCGGTGCCGGCCGCGAGCGCTTGCATCGACTGGCGCTTGACCGGAAAGTCAGCGATCGTCTTCCACTCCAGCGTACCGAGATCGAGACGGCGCGCCGTCGACACGAAGTTCTTCTGCTCGAAGTCGTGCTGCTCGAGGCTGTTGTTTCCGCCGAATATGTACAGCTGCTGGCCGAGCAGGAACGTTCCCTGCCGGTTCTTGGCGGCGCTCTGAGCGTCGATCGTCCACACCACGCCGGCCGGTGGCTGGTCGAGCGTCGCCAGCTCGATGTGCCGCGGCCGAGTGCCGCGGTGCACGCTCGGGATGCCGCCGACCACGAGCATCCCATTCGGGACCTCGACCAGCTGATGGAACATGCGGGGAAATGCCAGCTCGCCCGCGACGCTCCAGGCAGACCCGTCCGCCGAGAGCCGATACACGTTGCCATCTCCGCCGTTGGCGTACAGCTGGCCTCGATACACGGCCGCCCCGATCGTCGTGTTGCCCTTGGGCAGCGCGGGGCCCTGGGACCACGTGCCCGCCTTCAGATCGTAGATTTGCGTATCGTCCGTGCCCTCTTGCGGCGTGAGCCCGCCGAGCACGTACAGTTTGTCCTGGAACACCGCCGCGCCGAACGCGCGCGTCGCGAACGGCATCGGTTCGACCTTCCAGGTACAGCTCGGCTGCGACAGGTCACAGGTCGCCATCGTCTGCCGCCACTCGCTGTCGTAGGTGCCGCCGCTGAGCTCCCAGCCGCCGATGACGTACAGCTTGTTGCCGTAGAGCACGGCCTGGTGCGACGAGCGCGGCTCGGGCAGGTTCGTCAGCGGCTGCCAGGC
>Ga0247763_1000318_pt1 | contig 27697 bp, 20 predicted proteins | sample UWRJL141409B4_FD_179926 | JGI IMG/M metagenome (GOLD analysis project Ga0247763, IMG submission 179926) | Plant litter microbial communities from Arlington Agricultural Research Station in Wisconsin, United States - UWRJ-L141-409B-4 | ecosystem: Environmental > Terrestrial > Plant litter >... | reverse complement strand
CGAGCACCTTCGATACACCGAAATCGAGGAGCTTGGAATGAATGTTCCCGTGCACCGACCGCGTGAGAAAGATGTTGTCCGGCTTCAAGTCGCGATGAACGATTCCCATGAGGTGGGCGTCGTGCAACGCAGCGACGACAGGCACGAAAATATCGCCGATGACCTGCGCATCGAGCGGACCCTCGCGTGCGATGCGGCTCGTGAGCGATTCGCCTTCCAGGTACTCCATCACCATGAAGGCAACCTCGTCCACCTTGCAGACGTCGGTGATATCCACGACGTGCGGATGACGGAGCCGGGCTGCTGCTCTTCCCTCTCGCAGGAATCGGGCTCGCCCCTCTTCACTGCACCCCAATTCGTGGTGCGGGGTCTTCAAAGCGACTCGCTTGTGCAACGCCCCGTGCTCCGCTTCATAGATCGTCCCCATGCCGCCGATCGCGATGCGACGCACGATGGTGTATGGGCCCAGCGCCGTGCCAGCACGCAGTTCGCGTCCGTCTGACATAGTCGATGGACGTTGCGGAGTGCGGCGCATGAGTGAATCCCCCTGGCGTTTGGCGCGAACGCGGACGAGTTCAGCCCGGAAGTCAGCCCAGCCTACCAAGGAACAGGGCGTAGCGCTTGGGCGAAATTGGCGCGAGAGTTGTCACGAGAACGCTCGAGACAGAGCCCGATGTCGCGTCCGACGCCGAGCCAGCGGTGCGGCCTAACGCTCGCCAGATTCTAGGCAGAATCGGCAATGCGCGACAGGAACATTCAATACGACCCGGAAGGGCTGCGGGTAGTTACTGCGCGGCGTCTCGACTGTAGGTCGAAGTGCAGGGCCGTCGTGGTCAGCTCTCGACCATCGGGCGACTGGCACCGGCGGCACCGCTCCGAGAGCATCATCGCTCGCGTTGCCCCATCGCGCCCACAAGGAAAGGTGACATGAACTCCATCCAACTCGCCCTCACCGCGGCGGCCCTCGCCATCGCCTGTAGCGCCGATGAAGGGGGCGAAACTCTTGCTGGCGATCCGGTCGAGCGCGGCCGCTACATCGTCAACAACGTCGCTGCGTGCACCGATTGCCACACGCCGCGCGATCCCAACACCGGCGCGTTCATCGAGGCGATGTTCCTGGCTGGAGCCGAGTGCTTCGTGCGGCTCGACAACGGAAGCTGCCTCAACTCGCGCAACCTGACGAACCACGAGACGGGGCTGGCGAACCGGACGGACGCAGAAATCGAGCGCATGATCCGCGATGGCGTCCGTCCCGCCGCCACCGGCGACGAGGCGTTGTCCCCGGTGATGCCCTACTACGTCTTGCACAACATGTCCGACGCTGACCTCGACGCGGTGGTTGCCTACCTACGCACAGTGCCTGCGGTAGACCACGCGGTCCCGCGCAGCGGGCCCGAATTTGAGCTGCCGACGCCCGCCAACCCGGTCGCACCGGGCGCCATTCCGATGCCGATGGCCGGCTATGCCGAGGTCGACGCGGCGCTCCGCGGGCGTTACCTGGCGGGTGAGATCGGCATCTGCATGGAGTGCCACACGCAGCACAACATGGACAGCCCGGACGTCCTCGATCTCTCGGCGCCCTTCGCGGGCGGGCAGAGCTATGATATCGGCGGTCCCGTCGCTTCCGTGTCCAAGAATCTCACCTCCGATGCGGAAACGGGGCTGACCGAGTGGACGCTCGACGACATCGTGCACGCCGTCAAGGACGGCATAGACGCCAGCGGCGACAGGCTCTGCCCGCCGATGCCATCGGGCGCGATGTTGCCTTTCAGCGGCTTGACCGATGCGGACGCGCTCGACATCGCACACTACCTCAAGTCGCTTCCGCCCGTTGCCAAAGCCATTGACGATGTCTGCACGGGGCCGATGTGAAGTCGGCCTGCGACGCCTCGCGCTCGCCGCGAGCGTGAGCTGCGGCAGTCCGGCTCGTCAGACGTCGTCGGTCGCGCCGCCCGCCTACACGGCTCTGTCGCAAACGGGCTTCCATACCTCCGCCGATGGGCTCGCCGTCCCAGGGCAGGCGCGGGCCTTCGCGCCCGCCTTTGCGCTCTGGTCGGATGGGGCCGAAAAGTCTCGATGGATCGCGCTGCCCGATGGCGAACGCATCGACACTCGGGACATGGATCATTGGCTATTTCCCGTCGGCACCCGCGCCTGGAAGGAGTTCGCGCTCGCCGGAATGCGCCTCGAGACGCGGCTCATCGAGCGCTGGGGTCCGGGTCCGAACGACTATTTCATGGGCACCTTTGTCTGGAACGCCGAGCAGACCGAGGCCTACCTCGCCGCAGATGGATCGGACGACGTGCTCGGCACAGCGCACGACGCGCCGGCGCAGGAGAGGTGCCCTACCTGCCACAACGGCGATACCGGTCGCATTCTGGGCTTTTCTGCACTTCAGCTCGCGGCGACGTCGCTCACCGCGCCCCCCGCGTCGAGCCCGTCGACGAGCCTATCGGCGCTGGCCGACGACGGCTGGCTCGACACGCTCCCGCCGTCGTCGCTGCCGATCGCGCGCGCCGACCCGGGCACGATGGCGCCGGCACTCGGTTACCTGCACGCCAACTGTGGTCACTGCCACAACCCGCGCGGCACCGCCTGGCCTGACACTCAGATGCTGCTGCGCGTGGACGTCGACGAGCCTCTCGACGAACGATCCGGGATCTACGAGAGCGTCGTCGGGCAGCGCCTGCAATACTTCCGGGACCAGGGGGGCCAGGTCGCGCTGCGTGTCGACCCTGGGCGTGCCGACTCGAGTGGCCTCATCGCACGCATGGCCGTCCGAGGACCCCGAGAGCAGATGCCTCCGCTCGCCACCGAGCAGATCGATGTCGAGGGCCTCGAGCTGATCCGAAGCTGGATCGAGGCCATGCCCGCTGCATCAGCGCCGTGACCCAGCAGTCGCGGCTCGACCGCGCATACTGCTCGCGCGGGAGTCGCCCAGGGCGGAGCCCTATGCCTGTCAGGTCTTGCAAGTCTAAGCCTAAATTCCGAATGGTTGATCAGCTGCTCCACTGTGAGCCCGCTATACATTGGCACGTCGGGACGAGCAGCGTTCGCGCTCGCGACACGAACGCCGCAGCACTCCATCGAGCAGATCGACCGCCCGCTGAGCAATGGCACCCAACTCGCCCTTTGATGTTGTCGTTAGCCGCGCGAGTGCAGCAGCGCAGTATCGAGGCCGAGCCGCACTCCGTCACGAGTACGCCGCCTCGAAAGCTCTTGCCCGGAAACGCGACTCGCTTGAACTCGCTCCCGTCGACGACCTATCTGCGACAAGACGCAGGGCTTCGTCTTGAATGTTCCTGCGTCAATCCTCGAGCCGGTTTCGCGCAAACGCGAGACTCCGCTGCCTGCGAGCGCCGGCAGTCTTTGACGGCTGAAGTCGTCCGCGATGCGGTGGCGCCCCGGTCTCGGCGAAAACGGGCGCCTGTGGGTCGACGTGAGCCGTGAGCTCGAGCTCGTCGTGGGTCCGCAGCTCCCTGGCACACAATGCCGTCATCACTCGAGCGTGAGGTCAGGCAAACCTCTCATCAACGCCAGCCTGGCCGAGTACCATGTGCGGTGCACCTCGACGTTCCGGCGATCCGCCACGAACACGCGCTCAGTTTCTCGACGCGGCCAAGCGGATGACATGCTCTCGTGGCAGGCGGCCCGCGGGGGACGATCACGGTAGACAGCGAAACCGGCGACGGCTGCACGTTTCGGCTGCGCGTGCCGGCTCACGCCCTCGGCGCTGTAGCCTACGACCTCGAGAGCTCGCTCCAGCCCCGCAGCTCGCCCCCCCGGGGCCCGAGGCGGCGCTCTCCTGAGTTCCATTGCCCGAGGTGCCGCCCGACCAGCGGAGCCGTCGAGCCATCGAGATCGAGCCATCGAGTCAGCGAGCCTGCCAGGCGAAGCGGCGTTGCTCCCCCGGCGCGAGGCTCACCCGTCGCATGTGACCGCCATCCCAGGCCATGAGGTGGAGCTCAGGGTCGTCCAGCGCGCGCTTCGTGGTGAATTCTACGCGCCGCGGTTGCCCCCTCGGGCTCAGCTCGAGAATTCGCGCGGAGAACCCATCGCTCCGCCGAACCTGACCGACTTGGAGCTGGCGTTTCGCGTCGCGAAAGAGATCGGTGATCGGGCTGTCTAACAGATCGCCGTCGTCTACCTTTACCTCGAGGGTGTGCTCCGATGTGCGCGTCGCGACGTGGTCGCGAGCGGCAAATGAAAGCACGCGCCATTGGGCGGGCGTACGCTGGCCCGTCGCGGCCCTCTGGTACGGCGTGTAGAACCCGAACACGCCGTTAGGCACGGAGATGAGGACGTATTCATCGTCGGCCGTCGCCGGCTCGTCCATACCGAGCTCGGCTTGATGATCTTCGAGCTCGGCAACGAAGTCGGCGCCGCTGCGCGCGGTCGACAGCCACCAGTATGGGCCGACGGCACCGTGAACCAGCAGCAGCAACCCGGCCAGTGCTCGGGCGCCATACTTGCGCAGCGCGGGGGCCGGAGTGGACAACGCTTGGTCGAGGCCAGCCGCGAGCAAGCCGAGCGCAGCGATGGAAGGGATCGTGTAGCTCCGTGGGCCGAGCGGCCCTGCGAGCTGCGGCAAGAGGGAGAGGAACATCGCGAGCACGAGCAGTCGAAGCGTGCGCTGGTCAGACGCGGGAAGCCGGCGAGCGCCATGACGGAGCCAGAGCCAGAGCGCGACGCCTGCCACGATGCCCATCCACGCCATCGGGCTTCGCGTGGACGGAACGAAGAACCAGAGGTCAGCCGGCATGCCGACGAGCAACGCTGCCAAAGAGCCGAGCAGCCGCTCAGGTAGCACGGCAAGGTAGCCGAACGGGTCCGTCAGAGGATCCTTGTACATGCCGGAAGCGTGAGTGCCGTAACCCAAGGCAACGCGCAGCACAAAGTAGAGGCCCACCGAACCGAGCGTGGGCAGCACCCGGCGCAGCCGCACCCGCCAGGATACGCCGGAATCGAGCCACTCCATGGCGATGATGAAAGCCACGCTGCCGAGCCCAGCCTCGCCGGCGCTCAGCGCGAGCGCGACCATGGCAGCGACCATGATGCGCGCGCCGAGGCTGTCCTTCTCTCGCGCCCGCTCGTGGGCGAACACGGCGAGCATGCCGAAGACCGCGGCGACGACAGTGTTGCGCGCCGAGAACCACGTTACTCCTTGCTGGTGGTTCGCGGCGAGCGCATAACCGACGGCAGCGATCGCACCGCGACGACCCGGCAAGTGCCTCTGATACCAGGCGGCGACGAGCGCGCACAGCGCCACATACCAGAATCCGCTGTGCAGCAGATGGGCGGGCGCATATGCTCCGAACACCGCATCGTCGAACGCGGCGAGCGCGCTAGAGAGCGGCCGCCAGAGTGCGATCCGCAGCTCCGGATCGGTGAACCAGGGCAGGCCCCCGACCGCGATCGACCGGTCTATCAGCCCCCGCACTTGGCCCGTGATGAAGCGATACCGGTCCCAGCTCGATAGCTCCGTCGGCAGGCCGCGCTCGCCGGCCGCGAGAAAAAAATCATCGAACTTGAGCCGTGCGAATGGCAGCACGAGCAGTACCATGCCGAGCGCGAGCGACCCGGAGACGAGAGCCCACTTGCTCGCCGCTGCGCCGGCCACGCTCGAGCGCGCGGCGCGCACGCCCGGAGGTCTCTCATGCGCGGGCCTCGATGGGCTCGAGACCTGGGTAGAGTCCTCTGCATCGAGCCGCGCCGGAGCTCCGACGATTTCGTTTGTATTCATGGCCAACGTTACCTCTCCTCGAGGGCCGCCCGGGCCTCTTCGTCAAACCGCTGTTTACGGAGCTGGGGCTTCGGAGCGCATCGATCGAGCGGCCGATATGACGTACGCTCGCACTTGCTCGACCTCGGCCTCCAGCAGCTCGTCGCTGAAGGTGACCATACCCTCGTCCTCGAGCGCGCCGTCCATGACGATGCTGAACCACGAGTCGGGGAGCCCCAGTGCCGTGGAATATCGCAGGTCGGGCACGACGCCGCCGCTGACGGCGTTGCCTCCGTGGCAGTTCGAGCAATACATCGTGTAAAGCAGCGCGCCAGCCGCGATGGTGCCCTCGTCGGCGTCGGTGGTGGGAAGAACCGCAGGAACGCTCGGCGGCGGGGGCTCCGGGGGCAACGTTCCCGTCGCATCGAGCTTGAAGGCGAGGACGCGTGGGATGTTGCTTCGCGTATGTTTGTTGGCCGTGATCGATCATATGCTGGGTCGCCGTGTAATCCCAGGTGTCTCCCGGCGTGGTCTGATAGTGCCAGACGTACTCTCCGTCATCAGGGCGCAGGGCCACCACCGACGACAAGTACAGGTTGTCACCCCCGCCCGGGCTGCGCAGCGCCTGGTTCCAGGGCGAGCCGTTGCCGACGCCGATGTAGAGCAGATCGAGCTGCGGGTCATGAGCCATCGAATCCCAAACTGTTCCGCCGCCGCCGTGCTTCCACCACTCTCCCGACCAGGTCTGTGCGGCACGCTCGAGCGCCGTACTTTCGAAAGGCAATGACGGGTCGCCCGGCACGGTATAGAAGCGCCACTCGAGCCGGCCTGTGGTGGCATCATAGGCGGAGACGTATCCGCGTACGCCCAAGTCTCCCCCGCCGTTGCCGATCAGCACCTTGCCTTTGACCACGCGCGGCGCGCCGGTGATCGTGTGACGGGCCTGCGGGTCGACGGTCATCACGGACCAGACGGGCGTCCCTTTGCCGGCTTCCAGAGCCACCAGGCGCCCGTCCAGCGTGCCTACGAAGAGCTTGCCCTCCCACGCCGCGAGCCCGCGGTTCACCACATCGCAGCAGGCGTCTTTTGCTTTCGCGCCGGGAACGAGGGGATCGTACTCCCAGAGCAGCGCTCCCGTCCGAGCGTCGAGCGCGAAGACCTTGCTCCACGCGCTCGTTACGTACATGGTGCCGTCGATCACGAGCGGCGTCGACTCCTGGCCGCGGTGCGCGGCGTTCAGATCGTGATACCAGGCCAACCCGAGGCGGGCGACGTTACTCGTGTCGATCTGCGCGAGCGGGCTGAAACGCTGTTCGTCGTAGGTGCGGCCATGCGAGAGCCAGTTGGCCGCGTCCGCATCGGCAGCGTTCAAGCGCTGAGCGTTGACCGCCCGCGCCTCGCCCGCCCGTTCATCAGCGCAGCCCATGGCAGCCGTGGCAATCAACGCGCAGAGCACGCGAACCGTTGCCAAACGCGTCATGCTTCTGGTCCATTGTCAGTCGTGTTGGCTCTATTGCAGAATTCACCAGCACGGAGCCCGAAGAGCCAAGAGAGCCCTGTGCTCGCGGTCGCTCGGCGCCAAAGGCGCATGCTCAATCACTCGCGAGCACGGTGGCGAAGGTGCTGTGCAGGCGCGCACGGGATGGTGTCGTTCTGTAGGCACCCGTGGTGGCTGCGTCTTGGATGTTCTTGCGCCAGAACTTCCAACTCCGGTCCGGTTTCGGCGAGCTTCGACCATTGTTCGGGTGCGAGCAGGAGCGCCCGGGCTCACTCGGGGCACTGTCGCCCACGCCGTTACTCAGGTCGGCAGTGAACCTTCTCGCCCCATGGCTCGGCGCGGCCCGCGGCGCACGAGCCTGCGTAGAGGCAGCACTGGCCGGCGGCCGCTCACCCTATGCGACCACCTACGAGCGGATGGTCGACTCCCCGCTTCCACAGTGCAGGAGAGCCGACAGGGAGTGGAGAAGCTGCTCGACGTGCACGGCGCGAGCTTCGCGCTGACCAGTCCGCTGCAGCGCTTCCGGCGCGACCTTTCAGTGGGCACGAGGCATCCGCAGTTCAACCCATTCATCACCACCGAGGATTACGGCCGGATCCGCTTCAAAGTCGAAAAGCCGATGATGCTCGCGCTGTGAATCGGAACGTCGCCACGGGTCCGGGCGGCATTCTTGCCGGCGCCGCGCGCGACCGGACCAGCTGAGCGATTGGGGGCGGGTGCTGGCGCGCTGGACGATCGCCGCTCCAGCGATCGAGGAGCGCTGAGCGGGCTTGGTCCATTCGGTAATTGGCAACCGGAGCTCGTCGCAACGAACAAATCGTCTCGAGAACATACAAGATTGGGTTCTGTCTCCGTCCTACAAGCGAAGAGTCTTCCGCGCGACTCTGGTTTCGCGTGGGACAGAACAGATGCTCTCGTCCAGCTCCGCAAAGGACCCTCTCGCCATGTTCGACCACCCCGAGCGCTGCGCGCCGGGCGGGGATAGCGGCAGGCCCCGCCCGCCGCACTCGCACGTCACGACCTCGAGGTACCGATTCGCCAGGGTGCTCATCCCATCGGTGTCGCTCGGGATCTCTGCTTGCTCGACCTCGAGCGCGCCGGCCCCGGAGAGCGTTCCCGCCGAGAGCACGCGAGTGTCAGCGATGCCTCACGCAGCGCCGCTCACCATCGCGGGGACGGCGAGCCTCCTGATCCATGACATGACCGGTGTATCGGGTGGGCCGACCCCAGCGTCCAGCCTGCTATTTGTGCCCCGAGGCGCTCCGCCCGCCGGTGGGTGGCCGGTGATCGCATGGGCGCACGGCACGACGACGTTTGGTCAAAAAACCTGCGCGCCCAGCCTGTCCCCGGATCTGGATGGGGGACTTACCGCCGACGGCCTGCCCAGCCACTACACGTACCTGGTTGGCGCGCTCGTCGATGCCGGATATGCCGTCGTGGCTTCTGACTACGAGGGCTTGGGTCAGGTCGCCACCGCGCCGTATCCCTACTACAGCGCCGCGAGCCTGGCGCGTTCGCTGATCGCCGGGGTCCGCGCAGCGCATCAGGTGAACGACCAACTCTCGAGCGACTGGGTCGTCGTGGGGCACTCCGAGGGCGGCCGTGGCGCGCTGGTGGTACAAGCCCATGCCACCGAGGCACCGGAGCTGGCCTTGCGTGGAAGCGTGGCGTACGCGCCGTTCGTCGCCGTCGCCGCCGGGGTCGGCTCGCAACTGGAACGAGCGACGAGCGATCCAGTTTACGCCGCCAACTACTCGATCGTGCAGAACACGCTCGCCGCGGGCCTGACGCTCGGCGTGCTCGCGCAGTCGCCGGGAGCCGATCTCGACCCGATCATGGGCGCCGATCTCCAGCAGCTGCTCCCCACGATCGCCAGTCAGTGCAGCTTCGATGCATTGGCGGAGGTTGCGCGGGCTGTCGCAGCGAAGCCCGCGGGGGAGTTTGCCGGAATTCGCGCCGATTGGCTCACGTCGAAGGTCATGACCGCGTTCCTCGCTGCCAACGATCCCGCGGCGATGCCTGGTTTCGCGTTGCACCTGCCCACGTTGGTCGTCCAGGGCAGCGCGGACACCCTCGTGCCGGAGCCGCCCGTGACGGCCTTCGCTGCCGAGCTCATCGCTGCGCGCGCACCGGTCACGTACCACGTGTATGAGGCCGATCACTCGACCATTATCACACTCGCAACGCCCGATGTGTTGAGCTTCCTGGCGGACCGATTTTCCGACGCGTCAGCAGGCCTATGATGACCCCTGCCGCTGAATGCATCTCCCGCTCATGCTCGATCGTCGACGATTGACAGCCGTCAGACGCTCGCATATTTCGCGTGCCTATAGCTACTTCACGCAAACTTCAGATCACACGCGGGCGGACTACAAAACGTCCACGATTGGAGCCTGCGTTCAACGGGCCCCTGACAGTGACACGGCAGGCAGTCCCGTCCGGCTCGGGCGGCGAGTCTGAAATGAGCTCATCCGAACCGCTGCCGCCCGGAGTGCTATCTGTTCGCGCTCGACACCAACGCGCGAGCAACGTTGATCTGCTCTATCGCGACATTCAATGCCGCGGGGAGGTCGCCCACCAATGCGGGAGCGGGGAAGGTTGGCGCCTCTCGATCATGCTGGAGGAGATCGGCGAGCCTGGAGAGCCTCGCGAGCGGCTATCGAGGCCCTGCCCCGTGCCCCCCATAGCGCGTCAAATGGTGCTGTACCCTGCAGGCGAGGAGCTCTGGGCGTACAATCGAAACGCCGGGGGGTGTAAGAAGCTCGAGCTGTCTTTTCGGCTCGACCAGCTCCGCGAGGAGCTCGCCGAGGACATCGTGCGTAGCCGGGATCTCGAGCCCATGCTGCGTTTCTCGGATGACGACATCTGGCACATCGGCTGCATGATCGCCGGGCAGCTCGACAATGTGACTCCTTACAACTCGCTCTATTGCGAGAGCTTGACGGTGGCGATCATCGCGCGCCTGGCGAGCCTGCATGCTGCACCGCAGCCGGCGAAGCGCGGCGGCCTCACCAAGTCGCAGTTGCGCCGATCGCTCGAGCTGCTCGAGAGCAATCAGGAGGAGAATGTCTCTCTGCAACACCTCGCCGCTACTGCGGGGCTATCGCAGTCCCACTTCGTACACGCCTTCAAGGCATCGACCGGAATGCCGCCGCACCGCTGGCTGCTTTCAATGCGTGTGCGGCGTGCACAGGCGATGATGTTGGACGGGCGCATCAGCCTAGCGGACGTGGCGCTTCAGGCTGGCTTCGCTGACCAAAGTCATTTCACGCGGGTCTTTCGAAACTTGATGGGGATCACTCCAGCGCGCTGGCGGCGTGACCGGCTGAAGTAGGCACCTGGCTCGTCGCGAGCGCCATGCGACCCGAGATGGCCCGGTGGAGGAGCCGCCGTTGGAGCGGCGCTCGGCTATGCCCTCAGCCCGCGCATCACTCTGCGTGGCTTACTCGACTCTAGTCTGCCTACACCATTCGCCGACTGAGCGCCGCGTGCTGCGCGAGGATCCGGTCGGTGCCCGTCAGGTCGACGACCATGACGACGTGCCCGTCGTCATCCAACGCGGCCGCAGCCACGCGATGATGGTCGAATCGACCGGCGCACCGAGCACCAAGCGGCAAGGGAGACCCAACCCTTTCCGGCATGATCGTTCCACCGGTCGTATGTTCCAGCAAGCCCTGAAGTCGGAGCTCGATTAAGGTTCGCCCGCGCCAATATAGTGAATCGCGCAGCCGCTGTGACAACGGCTCGAGATTGATATGTCCGATCGCAATCCAGAGGAAGTGATGGTTCGAACGTACACCCGTCAGCTCATTATTTCGGGCGCCGCAATCGGGATGTTCTGTGGCTGCTCGGACGCCGATGGCGTCGGGGACCGCGCCGAAGGCGCGTCGGACGCTCCGCCACGAGTCGCGCGCGGCGTGCCGGCAGGCTTCACCTCCGCCGAGTGGGGGGCTCTCCGCCGCCTATCCCCGTTGCCCGAGTTGTCCCGCGACTCTACCAACGCCGTCGCGGAGTCGGCCGAGGCGAGCGAGCTCGGGCGGCAGCTATTCTGCGACGCCGGCTTCTCGGGTCCGCTGCGGCTCGCGAGTGATCTCGGTGAGGTCGGCGAGAGCGGCAAGGTCGCGTGCGCGAGCTGCCACTCCGGGCCGATGCTCGATGACCGACGCTCTTCACCGAGCGCGGTCTCGATCGGCGCCGATCTGCACACGCGCAACGCCCCCGGCATCGTCAACAGCTCGTACTATGTGTGGACCAACTGGGGCGGGCGCTTTTCGGCGCAGTGGGAGCTGCCTCTGCCGGTCGTGGAATCGGCCATCATCATGAACTCGAGCCGCCTGCAGGTGGCTCACAGAATTCTCGACGAGTATCGCGAAGGCTACGAGCGGATCTTCGGTGCGCTCGAGCCAAGCGTTGGCACCGACCTGGCACGCTTTCCCGCCGCGGGAAAGCCGAAGGCCGCTGACGCCCCGGACGGCGCGTGGGAGCAGATGGCTTCGGGAGATCGAGACATTATCAACGAGGTGTTCGTCAATTACGGCAAGGCACTCGCTGCCTATTTTCGCGTGCTCATCAGCCCCGAATCCGACTTCGACGCCTTCATGGCGGGCGACGCGGTGCTCGGCGCGCGCGCGGAGAACGGCGCCCGGTTATTCGTGGGCAAGGCGGGCTGCGTCACTTGCCATAGCGGCCCGTACTTCTCGGATGATGACTTTCACAACCTCGGGCTCCCCTCGCCGACGGCGGACGATGGCCGCTTCCGCGACGTACCGCCGCTGCTCGCGAGCACCTTGGGCGCGCAAGGCTCGTTCAGCGACGACCCGGAAGCGGGGCGAGCTCGGGTTCAAGGGCTCACCAATCCGATGCCCGAAGCAGCCCGAGGTGCGTTTCGCACGGCGAACTTGCGTGGAGTAGAGTCTTCTGGCCCATACATGCACGCTGGCCAGCTCGAGACGCTCGAGGAAGTCGTCGAGTATTACGACAGCGGCGGCGGCGAAACGACCACCGGGACGAAGGATCCAAGTCTAGTGCCCCTCGGGCTCAGCGCCAGTGAAAAGGCCGACCTCGTCGAGTTCTTGCGTTCGCTCTCCGGCGAGCCGATCGCCGCGTCCCTGCTCTGCGACGATTGAGCTCTGACGAGCGCCATCTCGGCAGACGGCGCTCGACGGTCAGCGCCATTTCTAACGCCGCCCAGGTTCCCGTCGCCCTTTCACGGCTTTATGTCCATGCCGAACTCGCGCTGGACCTGCCGGTACCAAGAGTCGTCCTCCTGCGCCGAAAAACCGACCCACTGCTCGTCGCTCAGAGCGGCGCGCCATGCGAGGACTCCGGGAACGTCTTGTCCTGACGGATGGCGCAGCTGCCACGTGTCGCTTTCGATGATGTGCCGGATCACGCTCGCAGTCATCGTCGGCGCCACGGGGTTGGCGAGGACCGCCCGAAAGAACCTCGCCCAGCGCCGCCCTTGCGGATAAGCCGACGCGGGCGGCTCGGTCACCACGCGCGCCATCTTCGTGTCCTGGACGCCGGGTTCGACGATCGCCACCCGGATGTTGAACGGCTTGACCTCTCCAGCCAATGCTTCGCTCATGCCTTCGAGCGCGAACTTCGATGCGCTGTATGCGCCGAACGGGCCCTGAGCGAGTCTTCCAGAAACGGAGCTGATGTTGATGATGCACCCCGCCTTGGCTCGTCGCATCCCCGGCAGCACGGCCTTGATGCAACGCACTGCACCGAGATAGTTGGTGTTGATCATGTCGACAAAGGACTGCAGGGGGAGCTCTTCCACCGCCCCCGTCGAAATGATGCCGGCGTTGTTGACGAGTACGTCGACCGGTTGAGGGATGCCTGCGAAACAGTCGCTCACGGAGGCGTCCGAGTCGACGTCCAAGGAGCGGATTTCGAGCGGCAGCGCCTCACGCTTCGCGATGTCAGCCAGCTCGGGCGCCCGTTTGGGATCGCGCATCGTGGCAAACACGCGGTTTCCGGCCCTGGCGAGATCGAGGGCCGTAGCAAGACCGATTCCAGAACTGGCGCCCGTAATAACGACCGAGAGCATGAAAACATTCTCCTGAAGTATGGTTTTCAGCTTCATCTATCGTCTCGCGGAGCAAGAACGCTTGGGCGTTCTTGCATTATGCTGCGCGCTGAATGACCAGGCGGCGAGGGCGCCGTTCCGCCTCCTGGCGTTCGCCCCGGGACCTCAGAGGTCCGCTTTTCGGTCCCCGTGGTAAGCCAGCCAGTGTGCGTGAGTATCGGCCCGTACGCGAAAGCGCTCGACCTTACCGGCAGCATCGAAGTGAAAGACGTTCACGTGCTCCTCCTCGACGACGCTACGCCCCGTCGCTTTGACCGTGAAGCTCTCCCGCAGCAGCACCACCACCGTTCGACCCTGCTCGAGAAACAGCCTCGGCTCGAGCACGGTGATGTCGAGCAAACCGATGGCCTGGAACGCGCGGCCCAGGTTGTCGCGGCCCTGATGCGCCTGCAGCCACGGCACGTCCGTGGAAACTCCGGCGTAGTTCCACGACACGTTGTTCGCAAAATGAGTCATTGCTGTCACGATGTCGCCGGCCAGGAAGGCGGCGTAGATGGCTTTTACGGTTTGAATGTTCGACACGTGGTTCCTTTCCGGTCGCCTGCTCGGCTCGCGCACCTGCGGGTGGCACCCGCCCTGGGTCAGCGCCTGCTCGGCGATCAGTGACCGCTGCGTCATGGGGCCTCTGGCGGAGCTTCGTATAGAACGTTCTCGATAGCCGCAGAACGAAACGGCGCTTCGCCGCGCTCTTCGCTCGAGGTCAGCGGAGCAGAGTGCTCTAGCCTGCTTCATGGCTGCGGCAAGCGCCTCTGCAGCGGGCGGCTCCGAGGAGTCGGGGGCCCGCGCAGCGCTTCGCGGGCGCGTCGATCGAGCGCCCGCGCCTTGGCGAAAGAGCGCGCCGCTTCGTCGTGGTTGAAGCCGTGGGTCAGCGCCAGCCCCTGATTGAAGTACGTCTGCGCTGCGCTCGCACCGACCTGCCGGCTGCCCCCGGACAGCGGCAGGAATTGTCCAGAGAAATGATTATCTCATGAAGGACCGGCGGTGAGCTGACTCTAACGAATCGTGTTGCCAGCGATGACCCGGGCTAAACGCCCAGCGCTTCGCGCGGCAGCATCGAATCCGAGCTGAACGGCGGCAGACCCGAGCTCGCTAGAGGCGCGCTCTCTCTTCGCGGAGAGAGCGCATCGACGCGCGCTCGCGCCCGGCGCCGCTCAGCTCACACACGCGATCGACCGCGATCGCCAGAAAAGGTGAATGGGATTTTCAATGTCTTCTAAGTCGATTCAACTGTTGGGATCCTTTGGCTTCTGGCTGCTGCACCTGGCCGCATGTGGTGCGCAGGCACCGAGCACGGAAGGCGAGGCCCCCGTGGAGGCGGCGGGCGCAGGGGGTGACGTGGAGCTCGAGGCGAGCGACGGCCAGCTTCTGACCGCGCAGCAAGCGCAGGTCGCAGCGGCTCCGTTGCCTGGGGCTCAGATCACGAGATGGGCGACGAGGCTCGAGGAGCCGCCCGTGTATGTGCCGAGCACCGGGGCGGACGGGGTGCCCGAGTATCGGGTGACCGTGCGCGAGACGACCGCTCAGATGCTGCCGGACACCTTCCCGGCGACGAAGGTGCTCGCGTATGGCGGGCGCGCCCAGCGCGAGGGGTCGGAGGCGGTCTTCGACTACGAAGGCAGCCCGGGCGCGACCTTCGAAGTGCAGCGCGACGAACCGGTTCGCGTCACGTACGTCAACCAGATCACGACCCCATCGATATTCCCGATCGACACGAGCGTGCACTGGGCCAATCCAGCGATCCCTCCAGGTCAGGACTTCTTTCCTGTCCCACACGTCACGCACCTGCACGGCCTGGAGGTGAAGTCCTCGTCGGACGGGCACCCCGAGGCCTGGTTCACGGCCGATGGGCAGCGCGGACCCGGCTTCGTGAACGCCGTGTACGACTACCCGAACTCGCAGCCCTCGACCACGCTCTGGTATCACGATCATACGCTCGGCATCACGCGCCTCAACGTCTACGCGGGGCTGGCGGGCATGTACCTCATCCGCGACCAGAACAACACGGTCGAGAACCCTCCTGACGGGATAGCTGTCTTGCCAGATGCGGCGCACGAGATGCCGCTCGTCATCCAGGACAAGACGTTCAACGACGACGGCACGCTGGTGTATCCAGCGACGTTTGCCCCCGCCTTCTTCGGCGATGCGAACGTCGTCAACGGAAAGGTCTGGCCGCAGCTGGAGGTGGAGCGCACGAAGTATCGCTTTCGCGTCGTCAACGCCTCCAATCATCGCTTCTACCGGCTTGGCCTGGACAACGCCAACGCGAGCATGACGGTGATCGGCTCGGATGGTGGCTTCCTCGCGAAGGCCGCGAGCGTGAACCAGCTCCTGCTGGTGCCCGGTGAGCGCGCCGACGTGGTGATCGACTTCTCCAACGTGACGTCGGACCAACCCGTCATTCTCACCAATAGTGTCGGGTCGGCGGGGACGGGCAGCCCCGAGGCGCAGATGGCAGAGGTGGTCCGCTTCGTAGTCCCAGCGGGCGCGCCCGAGCAGCCTCCGCTTGGCGCGCTGCCGGCGGAGCTGAACACCATCGCGCCGCTGACTCCGGACCCGGGAATCACCCGGCGCACGGTGACGCTCAATTCAGCGGGCCTGCTGAACTTCCTGGATGGGCAATCCTTCCACAGCCCCACGAGCGAGCTGCCGCAGGTCGGGTCCACCGAAGAGTGGGACATCGTCAACGTGACGAACTTCATCCACTCGATACACCTGCACCTCATTCAGTTCCAGATCGTGGGGCGCCAGACCATCACGGCCGGGTACAACACCGAGTGGAGGCGGCTGAACGGCACGACCTTGCCGCTCTCGCAGGCAACGCAGAAGGTGGCCGTGGAGCCCTTCCTGTCCGCTCCGACGTTCGATCCTCCCGCCGCGCCCGAAGCGGGCTGGAAGGACACCATCGTCGCGCCGCGCGGTGCCGTCACCCGCATCCGCGTTCGCTGGGCCCCGCAAGAGAACGCCACCGCGCCCCAGCCGGGCGTCAATCCCTTCCCGTTCGACCCGACGAACCCCGACGACCCGGGCTACATCTGGCATTGCCACCTGCTCGAGCATGAAGACCACGACATGATGCGGTCTATCCGGGTGGTGGAGTGAGCGCGAAGTAGCTTTACTCCTCCCCGTCCCGCTCGTAGCGCCGGCCCGATAGTGTTCGGGCCGGCGCCGCGGCGCGCGTGTAGCAAGGGGCCATGCGAAGCTACCCGCCCCTCGAACGCGAGCTCGGTGCCAACGCGCAGTTTCCGCCTGTCGGACATACTCGAGGGCTGCTGAGGAGCGCTGCGCATCAGCGAATGCCATGACGCTCGGCGTGAACGCCGATGAACTCAGCGTCGAAGTCACACGACCAAGCATCGGGGCAGCATGCTTGGGCGGAGCTTGCGCCAGGATTGGTACAAGAACGTTCAAGACAATCCCGGTGCCGCAGCGCACGCTGAACCACCGACGCGAGTGAGCCCGGGACCAGCGTGATCGCGTTCTCGGGCAGAGGAGCACTGCGGGGATGGCTGCTCGTGACGAGCGCGGCTCGGCGTCGAGCCAGACTCGCCATCGTTCGCTCGAGGCGAGCAACCCGACCCTTCGTTTGCTGCACGCGCGCGGCTATCGACAACATCAAGGAGGAGTTGAATGCACATCGAAAATTCGAAGGGCAGCCCCACGTCTGCAGACCCGACCGCGCGACGTCTGTTCCACCGCTACGCCGTCCCCGCGTCGAGCGCAGTCGCGACCCTCGCCCTGCTGCTCGCCGCCCCTCAACCGCTGCTCGCCCAGCAAGGCACTGCGGCGCAGCAAGGCACTGCGGCGCAGCAAGGCGCAACGACGCAGCACCTACGAAGGTCCGTCACATTGATCACGGGGGATCGCGTGGTGGTCTCTGGACACGACTTCGAGTCCGTCAGCATCCAGCGCGCCGCCGGACGCGAGAAGGTCAGCTTCGTGATCGACCGTTTCCCCGCTGGTCGCGGCAAGACCCCGCACCTCTTTGTCGTTCCGAACGACGCGGCGCGCCTCATCGCCGCGGGCAAGGTCGACCGCCAGCTCTTCGACATCAGCTTGCTCATCGAGAACCGCTACGATGACGAGAACCGCAGCTCGTTGCCCTTCATCGTCACGTATCCCAGGAATGCAGGGCCGCTCGCCGCGGCCCGGCCCCGCGCGGTCGCCGGCGCGGTCGTCGATCGGAACCTGGCCAGCGTGAACGGCATGGCGATCAGCTCCCCCAAAGAGCGCGTGCACGACGTCTGGGGCATGGTCGTTTCCAGCGCTGCGCCGGCGACCGCGCGCGCCCTCGCGAGCGAGCCGATCGAGAAGATCTGGCTAGACGGCTTGCTGCAGCCCGTGCTCGACCGCAGCGTCGCGCAAATCGGCGCACCCCATGCGTGGGACCTCGGTTACGAAGGCAACGGGATCACCGTCGCGGTGCTCGACACCGGCGTCGATGATACGCACCCAGACTTTGCAGACCAGGCCATCATCAGCGAGAACTTTACCGAGTCTCCGGATGGTGACGACGTCGGCCACGGCACGCACGTGGCCTCGATCATCGCCGGGACTGGCGCCGCGGCAGACGGGCTCTATCGCGGCGTCGCTCCGGGTGTGCAATTGGTCTCGGGCAAGGTGTGTGAAGAGTTCGGTTGCCCGGAGTCGAGCATCATCGCGGGCATGCAGTGGGCCGTGATCGATCAAGGCGCCGACGTCATCAACATGAGCCTCGGGGCGCCCGACGCGCTCGATTTCAGCCCGGTGGAAGAGGCGCTGAGCACCCTCACCGCGCAGCATGGCGCGCTGTTCGTCGTCTCCGCCGGCAACTCCGGACCCCTCCCCGATTCGATCGGCGCACCGGGCGGGCAAGCCGCGGCGCTGACGGTCGGCGCCGTCGATCACGATGATGTCCTGGCGGACTTCTCGAGCCGCGGCATGACGGTGGACCTGCGCCTCAAGCCCGATCTGACCGCGCCGGGCGTGGACATCGTCGCGGCACGCGCCGCCGGCACCGAGATCGGCCCTGTCGTCGGCGACGACTACGTCGCGCTCAGCGGCACGTCGATGGCCGCCCCGCACGTCGCCGGTGCGGTCGCGTTGCTGCTCGAGGCTCACCCCGAGTGGACACCCGCCGACGCCAAGGCCGCGTTGACGGGCACGGCCGCCTTCAACCCCGCATATGGCGCACTCGAACAAGGAGGGGGGCGCGCCGACATCGTCGCCGCGCTCGACGCGAGCTTCTTCGCCAGCGCCACCAACCTGAGCTTCGGGATCGCCGAGTGGCCGCACGAGGACGACGTGGCCTTGACGCGCACGCTCACCTATCGCAACCGTGGCCCGGCCACCGAGCTCGCGATCGAGGTCGACATCCACGGCCCCGACGGCGCACCGGCTCCCGCCGGCATGTTCAGTGTCACCCCGTCGATCGCCTCGCTGCCCGAAGACGGCAACGTGTCGGTGAGCATCACCGCCAACACCAGCGTCTCTGGCGCCGACGGCATCTACAGCGGGCGCATCATCGCCTCCGACGGCGCGGGTCGCTCGCTCGCCATCCCGGTCGCCGTCAATCGCGAGGTCGAGAGCTACACCCTGACGCTACGGCACCTCGATCGACAGGGCGCCCGCACCGCCAACTGGTCTGGCTTCGTCGTACCCTACGAGCGCCCCTTGGGGAATCCGTTTGTCGATCCGCCGAGCGCACAGCCCACCGACGTTCCGCTGCGCTTGCCGAAAGGGCGCTACGCCCTGTATTCGTACATTCAGCCGCTCGACTTCAGCGACGTGGCGAAGATCATAGCATCCAACCAGCTGCTCGATCGGGACAGGCTGCTCGTGATGGATGCCAGCGCCGCGGCACCCGTGACGGTATTGCCACCGCGAGAGGGTCTCGAGCTCGTTTCCTCGCGCGCGACATGGGGCATTCCGACCGATATTGGCGGCTTTGGTAACACGCTATTCACGGACGCTGTGTTCGGCAATACTCTGTTCTATCAGGCCGAGATCGAACCCCGCAATCCAGGGCTCGAGTCAGTGCTCGAAGCGAGCTGGGCCGATCCGCTCGCCACGCCGCGCGAGTATCACGCCGCAGTCTGGACCGAGCGCGGTCGCCTCGTCCCGGCCGGCACACACTCGCTCGCGGACCTGAACCGCGCCATCGTCAACGCGACCTATCAGGCGTCGCTCTCCAAGTCGCAACTCAGCAACTCCCTCTTTATCGGCGCGGCCATCGGGAGCGACTTTTATCCCGACCTCACGACCCAGCTGTCCATCGAGCTTCCGCTCCAGCTCACGGAGTATTTCTATACTCCAGCAGACTCGGCGAGCTGGAACATCGACATGGAGATGGTCAACGAAGACTTCTCGGAGGGCATGGCCCTCGGATTGGCGCCCCAAACGTACGAGTCCGGGCAGACCTACTCGACCGTCTGGAACGAACCGGTGTTCTCGACCGTGCTGGTCGGTATCGAGGATGATTTGTGGGCGGCCGGCGTGCGCGACGGTGACCTGCTCACGGTGCAGCCACCGCTCTACGGCGATAGCCAAGGACACCCTGGGAGCGTCTACAGCGACGGCGCGACGAGACTCTATCGCAACGGCGAGCTCATCGCCGACGCGCGCTTCTTCCAGGGCAACCAGTTCGAGCTGCCGCCCGAGCGCGCCACGTACCGCATCGAGCTCGAGCAGTCCCAGTCGCTCTTCGAGCTCACGACACGCCAGTCGATCGCGTGGACCTTCGAGTCCGAGCACGTCGAGGTGGGTCAGCCCCAGCGGGTGCCGCTGCTCGCCGCCCGCTTCGCACCCGAGCTCGACGAACGCGGCCGAGCGCCGAGCGGCGCGGCCTTCGACTTGCCGCTCTACATCGACCGGTACGGTCAAGTCAGCTCCACGCTGGAGAGCGCGCCGAGCGTCGAGGTCTCTTACGACGACGGCGTCAGCTGGTCGACGAGCAGCCTCGAGCCGAGTGGCGCGCGCTGGGTGGCCCACCTCCAGCACCCGACCGGTGCCGCGTACGTCTCCCTCCGAACGAGCGCTCGCGACCTGAACGGTAGTGCCATCGAGCAGACACTGATCCGCGCTTACGCGCTCGCGCAGTAAGCTCGACGTGTGGTGTGGGCGCGGTCAACTCGTGAGGGCCGCGCCCACGCTCGAGAGGTCGAGCGAGCCTCCGCATTGCGACAGCGCACGGCGCACCGCGCGGACCGAACCGGTCAAACGGAGCCCCCGCGCTTCTTCGCTGCGCGTGCTGCCCTCCTCGCATAGACACCCGGCGGCAGCCCCATGAGGCGGCGGAAGTGCCGGTTGAGCTGGCTCTGATCGCAGAACCCGAGCGTGCTCGAGACCACGCTCACCGGCGTACCCTCGACGAGCAGGCCACGCGCACGAGCGATGCGAGCTCGCAGCGCGTATGCATACGGGGGCACGCCATATTCCTCCCGGAATGCGCGGCAAAAATGGAACCGATCCAGCCCGGCCTCCGCGGCCAGGTCTGCGAGCGTCAGCGGGTCCCCGAGGTGCGCATGGATGTAGTCGGCCGCACGACGCAGGCGACCTTGCGTGCCTCTGGCGCGGCGCGGCTCTCGCCCCCTGTCGAGCTGGCGCACGAGAGCGTCGATTGCCTCGGCGACGACGACCTGCCGGGTCAACCCATCGGCCTGGCCGTTGTAGGCGTGCTGCAGAGCGAGCAGTGCGCGGCGGTCGGGGTGGCGCGGCTGTAGCACCGGCGTGCGGAACGTGCCGTCTGAGCCATCTGGGTGGTCGCGAATGAGCGCTGGGTCGATGCTCACGATCTGAAAGCGTGCAGGCCCATCTCGCCGCAGGTCCTTGTAGACGCTCCCTGGCTCGTTGAACACCAACGTGCCCGGACCGCTCTCAAAGGCGCCGCGCCACCAGCGAGACTCGGCGCGCCCGCGGTGAATGAGCGCTACAGCGTATGTTTCTTTCACGGCGCACCACAGGCGCTCGTCTGAGTCGATCAGCAGCGAGTGAACCCCCGACACGTCGGCATACGCCCGGTGCTCGATTTGCACGCCATGATCGCGCCTCTCCATGCCGCGAAAGGTAGCAGTGATACGCCCGCCGAACTTGGGCAAAATTGGCGCACAAACGTCCAAGACACCGCCACCGCGGCGGGCATATGAGGCCGGCAACGCCAGCCAGGAGGGCAACGCCCCTTGTTCTCCCGCTGCAAGCCGAGGAATTGACCATGACGAGTTGCGAACACGACACGGCCCTTCAGACCCGCTCCGTTCACGATCCCCGCGTCAGCGGCAAACGTTTCGCACTCTGGCCTCTGTGGCCCGATGTGCATGCCGGTGGAGCACGCAGTATCGGGCCTGGCTTCGCAGCGGCTTGCGCGGGGCTGCTGTGCCTCGCCTGCGGCGACGACGGCGATGCCGAGGGCGACCCAGCCCCTTCTTCCGACTCGAGCCCCACGGAGCGAGCAAACCTCGACGTCGCGACACGCTTGCTAGAGCTGGGAATCAGCGGCGGCGACCCGGCCGTGGTCACCGCTCTGGTCCGCGAGGACTGCATCCAGCACGGCGCCCAGGTGATGGACGGGCGCGACGGGCTGCTGGCTTTCATCGGCGCCTCGGAGGCGCGAGGGAGCAAGGCGGTGCAGATTCATCGCAAGCTCGCGAACGGAGACCATGTCGCGCTGCACTCGACCTACGGCACCGGCGACAACCGCCAGGTGGCGTTTGACGTCTTCAGGCTGCAGAACGGGCAAGTCGCGGAGCACTGGGCTGCATTCCAGGCATGGGTCGACCCAAGCATGACCGTGAGCGGCAACTCGATGGTAGACGGGCCGACCGCCGTCGAGGATCGAGCGTTGACGGAACAGAACGAGCAACTCGTCACCAGGATGGTGCGCGAGGCCTTCGTCGAGGGCCGCAGCGAGTTGTTCGCGGGCTACATCGGCGACCCGTACATTCAGCACAACCCTCAGGCAGGCAACGGCTTGGCCGCGGTTCAGGCATTCTTCGCGAGCCTGCCGATGCTGGGCATAGAGCTAGCATACACCGCATCCCCGCTGGCCTTGGCAGACGGCAACTTCGTCCTCGTTGCCTCCGAGGGATACCTCGGCACGAGGGAGAGCTACACGGTTTTCTACGACCTGTTCCGGGTGGACGGGAGCAAGCTCGTCGAACACTGGGATGTCGTGCAAGGGATCGATCAGGACACCGTGCCGCACGACAACGGCTCGTTCTGATTTCGACGCGGCACCGAGCCGGACACCTCGTCACATTGAACAAACCTCCAACACTTGCACGTTCATGCACAGATCGTCGGCGCGCACTGCGGTGAGTCACCAGTGCAACGCGGAAACCCCTTGCACAGACGCTCGAGCGAACGCGCGCGCGGACGAACACGAGAGCAGAGTGTCGCTGTCCCGACGCGAAATGAATGGCGATGCCGCTCGTGAAAAAGCAGTACCCAAGGGAACGTCAATCTGCTCTGCTAACTCCTAGAGTCGAGGCACGACTCGGGTCGCTCGCGGCGTGAATTCTCGAGCTTACCGCCCAGCCGAATCGGGGGCGATGGAATCTTGGAACTCACGTGAGCCGGCGGCGCCCCCCACTCAAACCCCCAGGAGTGATGCGCATGCCCTCGTATACGCTAACCATCAATTGCCAAGAGCACACCGTAGAAGCACCGGCAGACATGCCGCTGCTCTGGGTGCTGCGAGACCTGCTGAAGCTGACGGGTACGAAGTATGGCTGCGGCATCGGTCAATGCCGCGCCTGCGGCGTGCACATCGATGGCGAGATCTCATTCTCGTGTCAAACCCCTGTCTCTGCCGTGGGCTCACGGCCCGTCACCACGATCGAAGGCCTGCCTCAGGAACAGAAGACGCGCCTGCTCACCGCCTGGGTGCAGGAAGACGTGCCGCAGTGCGGGTACTGCCAACCTGGGCAAGTCATGGCGGCAGCTGCGCTGCTCGCGCGGACGCCCAACCCGAACGACGAAGACATCGACACCGCCATGAATCCGAACCTCTGTCGCTGCGGCACGTACCCGCGAATCCGGAGAGCGATCCAGCGAGCCGCTGGGGGTGACCGATGAAGGCCGCGAGCCTGGGTGCGCCTGCGGCGCTGCAGCGGTTGTTCGATCGCTCGCACGGCCAGCGATCGCAAGCCATCAACCGTCGTGTGTTCCTGAAGGTCAGCGGCATTGGCGGTCTGGCGCTGGGTTTCGCCTGCAGTGACGAGGCAGGCCCGCCTGAGGCTGCTACGGAGGCCCCCACGCCCCCGGGCGACTGCAGCAGCGCCGACACCGCGCCGGGCCAGGCCGTCGCCGCCGTCGACGTCAACGCCTTCGTGCGCATCGGTGAGGACGACTCGATCACGCTCTACTGCATGCGCTCTGATATGGGTCAGGGTGTACTCACCTCGCTGTCGATGATCCTGGCAGAGGAGCTCGATGTCGAATGGGCCAAGGTGCGAGCCGAGCATCCAGTGGCGCCCGCAGGCGCGTATGACTTCGGGGGGATCAATCGGTTTACCGCGGCGAGCGCGAGCATCGCGCAAACGTACAGCCTGCTCCGGCAGATGGGAGCCGCGGCGCGGCAGATGCTGATCGCGGCGGCGGCGGAAGTGTGGGGCGTTGCACCTGAAGCCTGTGGCACAAAGCTGGGAGAGGTCGTGCACGACGCCACGGGCAGGCGGTTACGTTATGCGGAAGTGGCAGAGCGTGCCGCCACCCTGGTCCCTCCGCAGGATCCTCCGCTGAAGCAGGCGGAGGCGTTCCGCCTGATCGGCACCCCACGAAGTCAAATCAATGCGCTGGAGAAGGCCAGCGGGACGGCGCAGTACACGCTCGATGTCAGCGTCCCGAACATGCTCACGGCCGTCATCTCCCGAGCACCGAGCTTCGGTGACACGCTCATCGATTTCGATGACTCGGCTGCTCTCGCGGTACCCGGCGTGCGCGGGGTAGTCCAGATTCCATCGGGCGTTGCCGTTCTCGCCGATCACTTCTGGGCTGCGGTCAAGGGGCGGGAAGCGCTGCGCGTGAACTGGCAGCCAGGCCCGAGCGCCGCGCTGAACACGAGCGATATGGCCGGCGACTTCGCGACCATGCTCTCGTCGGGTCGAGAGCAGCTGCCACAAACATCCGTGGACGCCGCTCCCGTGATCGCCGAAGCCGTGTCATCGATCGATGTCCAGTACGACCTGCCCTACCTGGCTCATGCTGCGCTCGAACCGCTGAACGCGCTCGCCCACGTGAAAGGAGACGGCACCGCAGAGGTCTGGGCAGGGACGCAAGCCCCAGAGCAGACGACTGCGGCCGTGGCGGACCTGCTGGGCGTGCCCGCGACGAACGTCGTCCTTCACGTGCCGTTGCTGGGCGGCGGCTTCGGCCGGCGTCTCGTCCCCGACTACGTGCTGGATGCGGCGGCAGCGTCACGGGCGGCAGGTAACCGCCCCGTAAAAGTCATCTTCACCCGCGAGGATGACATGCGCGCCGCCAACTATCGTCCCATGAACTGCAGCCGCATCCGGGCGTCCCTCGGGGCCGATGGCCTGCCCAACGCATGGATCCATGAGCTCGCCGTGCAGCGCATCCTCCCCGATCCGCTCGGCGCTCTGTTGGCGCTGGAAGGTGCGACTACAAACTTTCCTTACGCAATGCCAGTGCGCAGCGTCAGGTGGGCTGAGCCCCAGGTTGCCGTGCCGGTCTTCACCTGGCGCTCGGTCGGTTCGTCGCACAACGCGTTCGTGGTGGAGAGCAGCATCGACGAGCTCGCTGAGCTGGCTGGCGCCGACTCGCTGGATTTCCGCCTGCGCATGCTCGAGGCGAGCGCCGAGCCCGCCGCCTCGCGCCATGCCCGCGCGCTGCGGGTCGTCGCGGAGCGAGCGGGATGGAGCGAGCCGGTTCCGTCGGGTCGAGCCCGAGGAATCGCGGTTCACCAGACGTTTGGAACGATCGTGGCGCAAGTGGCGGAGGTATCCGTCGAGGGCCAGCAGGTCCGCGTCCACCGGGTCTGGGCAGCCGTCGACTGCGGGCGGGTCGTGAACCCCAGCGGAGTGATCGCACAGTGCGAGGGTGGCATCATCTTCGGCATCTCCGCGGCCCTGTACGGTCGCATCGACATCGAGCAGGGGCGCCCGGTGCAGAGCAACTACAACGACTACCGGCTGCTCCGCCATCGCGACGCGCCCGAGCTCGACGTTACCCTCGTGGATCCCGGCTCGGACGCCGTCCCGATCACGGGGATGGGGGAACCCGGGGTTCCCCCCATCGCTCCCGCCATCACGTCCGCTCTATTCAAGCTCACGGGAAGGCGCATCCGGCGCCTGCCGATCGAGGTGGAGGTGTAGCGAGGGGCGCGACGGGCTGATCGCTCCAAACGCGCGCATCGTCGTGGTCCGACCCTGTCGAGCTTTTATGCGTACGAAATCATCGAAGCCAAAGCCCCCGTTGAATCAGGCGCGCGAGCTGCTCGCGCGCCCTTACTCGAGAGTGCTCATTCCAGCCGCAGGCGGTCGATACGTCGCAGAAATGCTGGAGTTTCCGGGCTGCCGAGTCGAAGCACCAACGCCGAGTGAAGCGTACGCGCAGCTCGAACGGGCGGCAGAGAAGTGGCTACTCGATTGGTTGAAGGAGGGCAAAACCGCGCCTGAGCCACTCATGAACGACAAGGGGAGCGGGCGCTTTGCATTGCGCCTCCCTCGCAGCCTTTACGTGCGCGCGAGCCGAGCGGCAGCGCGCGAGAGCGTCAGCCTGAATCAATACATAGCAAACGCCGTGGCTGAGCGCGTCGGTGCCAGCGCGGTGTTCGCCGCTCTCGTGGCCAAAGATAGCGGCACAACGTTCGCTGAATGACTCAATCGCGGCGAGCGTGGTGTGGACGCCCTCCCTGCACCGCAGCCGTCACCGTTTAGCCCTACGGCCCACGGCACTCGTCGCGACGATCCGTTCCCGGATCCAATGCACGGCCTCATCGTCACGCCCCAATGTGCGCATGGCATGTGCCGGTCGAAGAAGCCAGTTCTTTCATTTCCGCTGTTCCGCGCGACCGACGCACCGGCGCAGTCGCTCACCTAACGTTCCAGTTCAGCTGCTTCGACCTGTCTTGCCGAGCGTCGGCCGCGACCGGTGATATCTTTGTACACCATCCGCCACGTTTCTGGCGACGATCGCCAGGTTGACTTCACACCGACACGATGAGCCACGGCCGAACGAATCAACACAGCTCGACTGTCGTACACGGCACTGCCCCTAGCTCACAAGCGACGGGGATCGATGCCTGGTACTGTTACCAGCGAGACTTGACGGGTTGTGATGCGCGTCGCGCCCACGCGACGGCTGGAGAAGGATTCAGCGTCCAGGCACCCAACGAGAATCGAGTGCGCGTGGCCTTCATGCTCGAGAGCGGCCAGGCGCGGCCCGAGATTCGTTTGAAGCGCGAGCAACGAGCCTCGCCGGCTCCACCGGCCCGCGCCGTGAGCATCGTCCCGGCGGGGCTCACGGTTTGGCTCTGCAGCGAGCGCCCGGGGCAGCTCTGCATCGGTTCAATCGCCGTCGAGCGTGAAGCCATTTTCGAACGCCTGGGTAAGGTGGTGGCATGCGATGCCCTGTGCGAGCCGCGCATGAACTTCCCCAACGAGCGGCTGTGGCAACTCGGTTCCCAGCTCGCACGAGAGTTCGTCCAGCCTGACGTACTCTCCAGCTTGGCGTGCGATTCGCTCGTGCTGCTGCTCCTCATCGAGCTGCTGCGCGGCGATACGGCGGATTCGACAGCCTCGGGCGGACGGCTCTCCCCCGGTCAACTGAGGCGTGTGATCGAGCACATCGAGAACCATCTGGCCGAGCGAATCAGCCTGGCCGATCTGGCAAAGCTCGTGGGTACGTCCCAGTCTCACTTTAGTCACGCTTTCAAAGCGACCACTGGGCTCCCCCCGCATCGCTGGCAGATGGAGGCTCGCGTGCGCCACGCGCAGGCTCTGCTGTCGGGCGACCACCACTCCTTGACCGAAGTGGCGGCGGCTGCTGGTTTTGCTGATCAGGCGCATTTCACGCGCATCTTCCGCCGCTTGGTGGGTGAAACGCCTGGCACTTGGCGGCGCAACCGGGCGTTGCCTTGACTCGGGCGTCCGAGTCGGCGCCGACCTTGGCCCCCCCTTCATGACGCCCTTCGGCGTCTGCGCGCGCCTCGCCGCATCCGGGTGGCCGTCGCGGCTACGCGGTAGACCGTAGGAACGAACAAGGCGTCGGAAAGAACCTTCAAGATCCGGCCTCGACCTTCGCCCTAGAAAGCCAGGGGCGTCCCCCCGAGATGATGGTTCCGCAGGGAAGCTGCTCGCTGGGGACGACTGTGACGCCTACCGGACACCGGCGCACCGAATGACGGCTGTCCGCGCGAAGACGAAAACTTCAAAGCATCGGGAGATGGATG
>Ga0247763_1000317_pt1 | contig 27715 bp, 11 predicted proteins | sample UWRJL141409B4_FD_179926 | JGI IMG/M metagenome (GOLD analysis project Ga0247763, IMG submission 179926) | Plant litter microbial communities from Arlington Agricultural Research Station in Wisconsin, United States - UWRJ-L141-409B-4 | ecosystem: Environmental > Terrestrial > Plant litter >... | reverse complement strand
AATTTGAGCTATATCTGAAAAAGAGAAAAAGGAAAAAAAAAAAAAAAACCTGTAGAATCCTATACCCGGTGTCAATGGTGACTAGGCTGGGGATGCAGCACCAGGGCCGGCCTACCCTATGAGTCACTCACTCAAATCAGCAACGACTGGAATCCTTTCATGTGAGAACACCGCCAGGGCCTTGGAAAAACTCTAAACTTCAAGCTACAAAAAAAAAACCTGAGATGGCGGCAAAGTGGCGCTTACGAAAATCAGGAAACAAAAGAAAACAAAAAACAGAACATGTGCATCCACACTCCCGGAAAAACTAGACCACAACCTCAACCCTCTTCCTCCCCCAACCCCGGACAATCTTTGCCGCCCTCACCAAAGTTGAGACCTTGGCAGTCTTGACCGCGCTTATCACATCACTCTTCGTCTCGACATTGGCGATCCTCTCTGGCATCAACGCTGCCATGACGGCAACATGACCCTCCAAAGTCGGATGATCCGCTAGATCTTCCAACGCTGGATGCTCAGTCTGCCCCTCGCTGAGTAACCATGCAACCTGTCCCAGGGTAGTCATATCTCCTCCCAGAGCAAAGAAGCTCGTCTCTCCTGTGATTCCCTCCTCCGGAATCTCCAAATTGGGACCCAAAGCCTGCAACCACACCTTCTTCGCTCTATCCAAAATCCCCTGCTTCTCCGCGGCAGTTAATGCCCTCTCCCTTGCTGGCACTGCAACTTCCCTCTTAGTGCCCCCAAATGGCAATATCGCTTCCATCCCTTCCAGTTCCTCTCCGCTTTTGAGGGTCGCATCCGGATCCCTTGCAAATCCCTCAGCCGCCTCACACAGCATCTCCAACGCTCTCTCCGCAAACTCTTTTGGAACCGGGCCGGCTTCGGCGAAGCTCAGCACCATCTCATATTCATGTTCCCTTTCCCCGGTCCCCTGAGAGAATACCGACAAGTCAGAGAAATCGCCGAGCCCGGCGCCTTCACAACCGACGGCGTAGTCGACGCCGCCGAAGCGGAGGGCCATTTTGGTTTCGACGTTTTGGTGTTGGACGGTTGACGAAAAGTACGTCCAGGTCGGCCAGGAGGTGCAGTGGCGGATAATGTCGCGGAAGCCCAGGACTTCGTGGGGCATGTTGGACAGGAGTTGGGATTGGATTTGGTGGAGGAGGGAGCGCGCTGTCATGCCCTGGCGCTGCTTGCCGTTGTCGGAATGGCCAGAGTCGGAGTCAGAATCAGAGTCAATGTCAAACCTGACCCTCACTGGCACCAGGTTCAAACACGGCCCCATCATTGACTCCACCCCCGCAATCGCCCCGTTGCGCCCGGAGATGGTATGGCCAAACACAATATCAGTTGAAGCCGCCGTCTGGGCGAGGACATAAGCCCACGCGGCTTTCACGACGGTTGCGGTGGTGATATGGCCGGACTCCACAGGCGGGAGGATTACCGTCTTACGGAGGATGGTGGTGCCGCCTGAGGCAGAGAGATGGTAGTCGGGTCGGTCGCGCCGGGTGATAGATGTCATGGAGGAACCGGCTAGTAGACGCTTCCAGTGCGTGTAGTGGGCGGTTTCGAGAGAGCCTGCCGATGCGCGTAGATAGTTGGCAAAGGTGGGTGTGGGCGGCATAGCTTCTCCCATATAAGCGGCGTGAAGGGCACGGAGGATGAGAGGGAAGCAGACGCCGTCGTACTGGGCGTGCGAGAGACGGATAAGGATGCGGTGGCCTTGGGATTTGTGGCGGATCACTGTGAACTCGACGAGCGGCTCGCCGAGCTGGGGTGGTGGTTTCGATTGAAGTAGGTTGGAGGAGTAGTCTTGGAGTGAAACGGCGTCGTCAATGTCAATGACATGGAAGGCTGGCTTCAGCGCGCGGAGCACGACTTGGAGGAAGCGGCCACCCGATGGCACAAAAACAGTCCGAAGGATATCGAGGGACTGCACAAGTCGGAAGCAGGCACGCCGCAGTCGACCGACATCCAAGGAGCCTTGGCCATCGAGACAGAAACAGTTGAGCATCCACCGAGATCGCAGAAGAGCACCCGTCACGGCTAGGGACTGGAAGTCCGTAGCAGGTAGCACATCGGCGATACCCCCACGGAAGACACCAACCTGCGGCACGATGTTGGTCTGTAGGTATGCGTCGACATTGGAAGCGGCGAGGAGAGAGAATCTCTCATAGACGCTCTCGCTTGACGTGAATCGCGTCATGGCTCCCTGAAGCGTTGACTCATTGCCGCTGTGGGACGACTTGTCCGTGGTGGGCGTTTCCGAGATTCTTGCATTGTCAACCATGTCCTCGAGTCGGGGATGCTGGAACACATCGGCCACCGTGAGGGAAAGGCCTTGATCTCTGGCATCACCGACAAGCTTCATGGCAATGATGCTGTCCCCGCCGAGATCAAAGAAGCTGTCTTCAGCTGTGAGGGGAAAGTCCGAGGGTAGGCTCAACAGTTTGCGCCACAGATCGGCAAGAATCCTGGCGCTGTCGTATTCGTAGCCATCTTCGGGAATAGTCAAAGACATGGGTGCGAACTTGTCTTGTCCCGAGTTCACTCTGTCTACCAGGGTGAGGTCCGTTTCAGCGCGTTTGGGGAGCGAGTTCTTCTCTGCAGCTTCCCATCCATCAATGGGCTCATCTGCGTGGGTGATGAGTCGTTCAAGGATCTCTGTCATCAGGTCCGAGATTTCTTTGATCTGATCGTCGGTGATGTGGTCAGACCAATACCGGAACACGATCCCTTCATCACCGGGGACGGTGTCGATGTTGAGCGTGATGGCGTACTGAATCATGTTAGCAGGAGGCACAGGCCCCGAGAACGGGCGACAAAGACGGGACTTACCTCGCTAGGATCATAGCCCTGTTGCAACTCAAACGACACTCCTTCTTCTTCCTCACTTGGTGGCTCGCCACGCGTGTTCTGAGTCGAAATTGTTGTGTTGTACAGCGGCTTGCCTGCGAGTCCAAGATGATGCTGTACGAGCGCTAGTGAGCATCGCTGATACTGCATACTCTGGAGATGCTGGTCATGGGTGTCATGCAAAAGACTCTCCAGAGACTGGCTCGTGTTGGTCTGAACGCGGCAGCACAGCATATTGATCAAGGTGCCTACTGTCCTGTGAATGTTCGGTACAGGCGCATCACGATCTGCCACGAGATAGCCAAAGCACACGTCGTCGGATGCCGTATACTTGCGCAGCACCAAAGCCCACGCGGCATGCATCGTGTTGGCCAGGGTGATGTTGGCCTTTTCCGCAGCTCGACGCAGCTCTGGGAAGCGCGGGAACCGGAATTGCAATGCCCGAAGTTCATGTTGCGTCTCTGTCTCGGGTGCAAGCCTGGGGAAGTAGCACGGCCGAATGCCGTTAAGGTAGTGCATCCAGTACTTGGTATCTTCGTCGGTCGGAAGGTTGCGGATGTAGCGAATGTAGTCGCTGTAAAGAGGTCCGCCACCCTCAAGAGTGCCATTGTAGGCGTCTGCCAGCTCTCCGATAATGATGCCCAGCGATCCACCATCCATGGCAGCATGGTTCGCTTCGAGCTTCATCATAATTCGCCCGCTGTCTGTAGTGCAGATAGTCAAATGATGAGGCAGACGAGTGTTGACTGCTTGCATGCTAGTCTCCTCGATCTTGACCAAAGCTTCATCGTCGCTGCACTGAATCATGGTGATGGCACAATCTCCCTTTTTCAGGACGATCTGCCCGAAAATGCCGTCTCGGTAAATGATCTCAGTGAAAATGGTGCGCAGAGCAGCGTGCCGTTCTACAACCTTCTGCCAGGCACGGGCAAGTTTGTTTGCGTCGGGTGGAGTCGACGAACCACTGTTGTGGACGTCATAGATGCCGTGGTAGACGTAGGCTTCGGGTTCACGGAACTGGCTGATCAACATGCCCTCCTGGACAGATGTGCAGGGATAGATGTCCTCCACGTCCGAGACTCTAACACCGAGATTGGACAGCGTGTTGTCGACCAACTTGCCGAGATCTTCGTATGTCATAGACATGAGTGGGTAGTCGCTAAGAGTCGGTTCAGGTAGTCGGCGATGAAGACCCCGAATCATATCTTCCAATGTACGCTTGCAGGTATCAACCCAGTTGCTGACCTCTTCAACCCGACCGAGAGTATTGTCGTAGATGAAAGTGAACTGGAGTTGATTGTTGGTGACGATAGCCGAAACCTCAAACAGCGCCAAGCGTCTCGTGTCGGGGCCAACGTCAGACACAGTATCATCGAGCTCAACGGGTTGAATGATTCCCGTCTGCTCCTGCTGTACGCCTTCCCCGAGGTAGTTGAAGAGAATTTCCATCAATGGCGACTGCTTGTTGTTGGAGAGGAACTTCTTGGCAAAGTATGTCCAGCCGTTATTAGGCACACTGCGTCGGGCGTCCTTGGTTCGACGAATAGTGTCGAGAGGGTCATCAGTTCCGGGAACAACCAACGGGCAGATGCTGGTAAACCAGCCAACCGTCTGCGACAAGTCGACAGACAGCCCATCTGGAGTTTCTCTACCGTGGCTTTCGTTGTAGAGAGTGGGGGGAGCTCGGTCCTTGAATGTCTGGTTGAAGGCATGGGCAATTGCTGCAAGGAACAGATCGAGGGGCTCCGAGTTGAAGGCGCGGTGGCAGTCTGTGAGGGCTAGTTTGGTTGTGGGCTCGTCGAGAACAAATGTCTTGATGTCGGTTCTGCCGTAGACTGGGAGTTGTTCGATGCCCCAGTAGGCCAAGTCAGGCTGTGTCTCCCTGAAGGGAAGAGACCTCATCTGAAGTGATTTGGCCCACTTTGACTGGAGAGAACACCAAGCCTTGAAGGACATGGGCTTCTCATCCAGTGGGACCTTTTCGAGGAGACGCGTCAAGTCAGACAAGATGATGCGCCAGGACACCATATCAACAACGAGGTGGTGGGCGACCATGGAAACGGTGGTTCTGTCGCCCTCGAACACGTCGACCCTGAAAACAGGACCATCCTGAATCGAGAGGCTTTGCTGGGCGTGAGCAACGGTCTTGGCAATCTCGATCTTCGACTCTGCACGGTGCGTGAAGAAGCCGTATGCGGGATCCTGTCAATTGTTAGCAGGCGGAGCCAGGGTAAAACATGTTCATCTTACCTTGATGATGCGCTGCGCCCACTGGCCATTTTCTGGGACATATCTGGCCCGAAGCATTCCATGTCGGACAACGAGCGTGTCGATAAACTTCTTGAGGTCGGCGACAGCAATGTCACTCGGAAGGCTGAAGGTAGAGCTCTGGTTGAAGCGAGCAGTACCAACAAAACTGTCCGCCAGGTGGAAGTACATGTTCTGGATGGGGGAGAGGGAAAAGGCGTCCTCATTGTCAGCCTCGATGGTTTGGGAGATGGGTGCTTCCAGCGGCTTGGCGAGTTGTGCCAGATGCACCACCGACTTGGCTGCGAGGACATCTCGGACAGAGATACCCAAACCGGCCCTACGAGCGCGTGAGACAATGCCCATGGCTCGGATACTGTCTCCTCCTGCGACGAGTTAGCATACGCCCAAACCACGACAACATTGAAGACTTACCAATGCTGAGGAAACCCTGGTTAACCTTGACTTTCTCCACTGGAATCCGCAGCTCCTCCGCCCAAATCTCTCTCAACGTCGCCGCCCCCTCGGTCATGTCCATTTCTTCAGCCTCGTCGGGCGAGAACTGCTGCGAGATGGTCTCGTACTCCTCATCGCTCAGCCCGGCAACCCACTTTGCCACCTTTACACGGTCCAGCTTGCCCGACACAACAACCGGCATGCGCTCCAGGGCAATCCACACGGTAGGAACCATGTAATGCGGCATCGAGTCGGCCAAGTGGCTTCTGATGGCAGCTATTTCCGCCCGACACTTGTCCATCCACTCGGGGGCTCCATCGACAACCTTGCACCCCGAAGCGTCGGCAGAGACGGACCCGGCTGCGCCCATGGTCAGAGACAAAACAGCCACCAGCTGCTTCGCACACGGCCCAGTCTTGGGCTGTGTGATCAGGCCCAACTGCACCCTGTCGTCAGCTGAGAGTCGACTCTCAATCTCGCCGAGCTCAATGCGCTGCCCATTAACTTTGACTTGGCCATCGCGTCGACCGAGGAACTCAATCGCTCCATCATGGCGATACCTGACCAGATCACCCGTCCGATAGATACGTCTCGGACCATCGCCGCCCATGGCATCGACGTCCGCCCACGCAGGCCTCTCCACAAACACCTTCCGTGTCTTTTCTTCATCGCCAAAATAACCCTCTGCCAACATCGGCCCACTAAGCGCCAACTCCCCTACCGCTCCGACTGGGGCTAGCCACATTTTATCGTTCTCACTATCCGTCACCACCCACGCACATCCACCACCATGTGCCCGTCCAATGACCGCCCGGTCCTCCTCGCCGACAACTTTGTCGTTGATCACGGCAAGCACACATGCCTCGGTTGGCCCATAGCCGTTCATCAACTTGACTCTATCCGCCCATTTCGCCACTGTATCGCTCACCATCGCCTCTCCTCCACAGACCAGCGTCTCGAGTGAACCTGCGCAGTTGATATCCAAGATATTCGCCACCGACGGGGTCAAAAACGCCCAGGTAGCGTTCTGGATGTCAAATAACCTGTCGGTATCGCGGGGGACGCAGACGGCGCCGCCAAGGGTAAGGGGGGAGAGCACTTCCATTAGGGAAACGTCAAAGGCTAGCGACGCAAAGTGAAGAACGCGGGAGGAGGAGGTCATATTGGTGGAGGTGGTGAAGCCCAAGGAAGAGGACAAGAATCCCAGGTGGGTGCAGGCGACGCCTTTGGGGGTGCCGGTGCTGCCCGAGGTGAAGAGGATGTAGGCGAGGTCACCTGGCTCAGTTGTGACGTGCGGAGGGTGGGTGGCTGGGAGGTTCGTGTAAATTTCCCGGGAGACGGCGACGCAGGTGGGAATGGTTGACTCGAAGCGGGAGGTATGCTCGGGACTGCACACAAGAATAGAGGCACCGATGGTAGAAAGCATCTCCATTTGTCGGGAGAGCGGATGAGACCCATCCAGAGGGACGAAGGCGCCACCCGACATGAGAACGGCGAGGAGGGTGACCGGAGTAAAAATGTCGCGTGTCAGGCAGACAGGGACAAGAGTTCCACGGCGGACGCCAAGGGCGGAAAGATGGGAGGCGAGCCGGGTCGCATAGTCGAGAACTTGGGAATAAGTCAGGGCTCCATCCCAACCGGTGATGGCCAGACGCTCAGGATCCGCCTTGGCTTGTTGGAGGAAAAGAGAGTGAATGGTGGTGTGGATGGTGTTGTTGGCTGCGTCAAAGTGCGAGTTCCAGGACCGGATGAGGGAGTAATCCGACGGACTGACGGCATGGATGTCGCGGACAAAGGTGCTCTTGGTGGAGCGAACCAGCTGCGTCAGGATGGCTTGGAGCTGGTCCGACAAACGCTCGGCTTGCCACGACGACAGGATCTGGTCGTTGTGGTGCATCGTAGCGTGGATGGTGTTGTCAACGACGGTACAGTCCAGGACCAGGGGATGAGTGAAAAAGCTCTCGGTTGAGGCGCCCCCTTCAAATTGCCAATCCTCCTCCTTGTCATAGTGCGACATTTGGATCGTCACAATATTCTGGAAACCACAGGCCCCCGCGCAGTCATCGCTGAGTTGTTTGATGCGCTGTAACCCCAGGTGTTGGTGAGGGGCAACGCGGCTCGACATTCTGTGGATGGCGATGAGGAAATCGGCAACGGCCATATCACGCCGGACTTGGATCCGCGTGGGCACCGTGGTGAAGGTAGGCCCAGCAATATCCTCAATGCCGGCCACATCAATGTTGCGCCCAGAAAGGGTCTCCCCAAAAATGACGTCGTCTGTCCCTGTGTAAGCTGCAACGAGAATAGACCATGCCGCCCTGATGAGGGTTGGAATCGTCACATCTGCCACCAGAGTGGACCGGTCCACGTCCACCTCGCACGTCTTGTGTTGGAAGTGGGGAGTCTTGGCGCTGGTCGGGAGCTGTGGGAAGTGCGTGGCCGAGGTTCCCTGGAGACTGGTCTTCCAGAACTGTTCCGACTCGAATTGGTTCCGGGCTTGAAGGTACCGGATGAAGCTGGCGTACGAGTGTGCCGGAAATTCGCCCTCCGACCCGTTGTCATAAATCTCTTGCACCCGCTGCACAAGTCTGGGCAGGCTCCATCCGTCATAGACAGCATGGTGGATACCCCAGACAAAGCAAGACGGCTGACCAGCCTCATCCCTCACGATGGTGTATCTTGACAACTCACCGCCGTTCTGGGACCCAAGAATCCGCGACTTTTCTTTCGCACTCTCCAGCGTATCTTCGTGCCAGCACATGGGTTCGGGAGCTGTAACCACCTGCAGGAACCCAGATTCGGGCGTGTGCAGCACACGAGTCCGGAGCGTGTCGGTGTGGTCAGCCACCATCTGCCAAGCCGCCTTGAACCGATCTAGGTCAATGTTGCTGGGAAACTTCATGGTGCTGACGGCCACATAGGCACCAGCCTGCTTGTTCGCCAGTGCAAAGAGCGCCTCCTGTAGTGGACTGCAGGGATAAATGTCGCAGATATTCTCGGGTGCAATCTGGCACTGGTTCGCCACTTCTTGCTGGAGGGATTCAACGTTGACTCCCCGAACCAGTTGGAAGAGGTCTGGGTTGGCTTCCTCGACAGCCCCGCTGGCTTCCAGAGTCACACACTTGGCCATCTCGGTCAGGGTCGGGTTCTCAAACATGTCGAGTACCGATAGCGTCATCCTCTGCGCCCTGGCCGCGCCGACAAGTTTCATTGCTGTGAGTGAATCGCCGCCGAGTCGGAAAAAGTTGTCACTTGCGGTGACGGTCTCTGGGGCAATGTTCAGGATGGCAGCCCAAAGATCCCGGAGTGCCTTTTCCGCCCCGCTGGTAAGTACTTGCGATTTTGCAGCCGGTGCCGCCGAGAGTTTGTATGAGAGATGCATATCTCGCGTGGCACCCTCAACGGCTTGACGGAGCATTCGACGATCCAGCTTGCCTGCTGTCGTCCAGGGCATAGCCGACACGGGAATGAACATTTGCGGGATCATGTACGCCGGTAGGTGGTCAACGACGTAGGCCTCGATAGCTCTCGCTGTCTCAATGAGACCGTCGTCCATTGGTAACAGCGAAAACTCCTGCCCTGTCTTGGCTGGGACGAAGAACACGGCCAAAGTCTTGGCACCGCCATTGGGTGCCACAACGTCGACGGCAACCTGGAAGTCCTCTGGCAGGCTGGCGCGACAGTGGAACTCGACTTCGCCCAACTCGATGCGGCGACCGTTGACCTTGACCTGCGTATCTTTGCGTGAAATGTAGGCAATCGACCCGTCCGAGTTGTACCTGACGAGATCGCCCGTGCGGTACATTTTGTGGCTTCTGGCAAAAATGCTGGGTGGGAACGCTTCGTGCCTTGTCCATGCGGGGGCGTGGATGAAGACCTTTGCTGTTTGCTCGGGCCGGTTGAGATAGCCTCGAGCAACATGGCGTCCCTCAACAACCAGCTCGCCAACTGCGCCGATAGGGACCAACGAGTCTGGATGTTGAGCGTCAACCACCCAGATGCGCCCCCCAACTGCGGTGCCAATATTGGAGCAATCGGAGTTGCAGAGACGGTGGGACTCGTCGACCTTGGTGCTAGTTGTGGCCACGACAGAGCATTCCGTCGGGCCATAAGCGTTGACCAACGCACACTGCGTACCCCATCTGGCAATGTGGCCCGCAGACATGGCCTCTCCTCCCGTGACAAGAGTCTTGAGACTGGGTACGCTCTCAGGCTTGAGGGTGCTGGCGACCGAGGGAGTGAGCAGCGTCCAGGTCACATCCATGTCGTTGATGACCTTGGCCAAGTCGTTCATCTTCTCTTGGTCTGACGGGACACAGACACATCCGCCCACCAACCAACACGATAGAGTCTCCATGACGCTGGCATCAAACGTGTACGACGCAAACTGCAAGACTCGCGAATCGGCATTCATGAACATAGCCTTGGCGTGAGCCAAACCGCCGGTGCAGATGGCAGCGTGTTCAATAACCGTTCCTTTTGGCTTCCCTGTCGTGCCAGAGGTGAAGATGACATAGGCTGCGTTGTCGGGAGACGACTTTGTTTCCAGCGGAGGATATGACGAATCTCCCATGGTTCGGATGGAATTTTGATCGACAATAACCACCTTGTCCGCGATCTTTTCCATCATGGCGCTATGCCTGGGCGATGAAATGACCAACTTGGCACCCACGTCCTCCACCAGTTCTCGGAGTCGACTCTCGGGGTGGTCCGGATCCAGACTGACAAAGGCCCCCCCAGACTTGAGCACCGCCAACTGAGCGACGGACGCCCAAGCCGACTTCTCAAAACATAAAGGCACCAACATGTCAGGCCCAACCCCGCCCACGGCAACTAGGTGCCTCGCCAATACCTCCGCCACCGCTTCTAACTCTTGATAGGTAAATGACGCATCCCATCCACGTACGGCCACCTTGTCAGGGTGCTCCCTGACCTTCTCTCCCACCAAATCATGCACACACCTCTCCACTGCCTCTTCGTCAAGCCCATTCCAGCCCACCAACGTCCCCACACCCACACCCCCCAGCAAATCCACCTCGCCCACTGTTCGATCATCCCGCACATCACCCACCACGTCCCTGACCGCCTGCGCAAACGCCGTGGAGATATTCTCCATCTGCGCATCCGACACGAGATTCCGCCAGTAACCAAAGTGTATTTCAGCAGCTGTATTAGACGCTTCAACGTTGACGGCGATGGCGTATTCGCTGGGGTCCGAAGCGGTGATGACACGGTAATGCAGCGCGCCTTTACTTGAGGAAGATTTCGTATTGGAACGGGAGGAGCGCCGTTGGTAGGTAAATGCCGTGTTGAACAGGCTGCCGGCTCCTGTCCCAGCGGGGATGCTTGGAGAGGCGGGCTGGAGTTGCAGCTGCAGTTCATGCTGCATCTCAGCGAGGGAACAGGCCTGGTGGGCCATGGCGCCGGCGAGGTCATTCTTGATCGTGTCGAGGAGGTCGCAGAGCTCGGCTTCTCTTGGCAAATCAAGGCGGCAGACGAGCATGTTGATAAAGGCTCCGACGGCCGAGTCGATCCCAGATATGGGAACATCGCGGCCCGAGGCAAGATAGCCGAAGAGGATGTGGTCGGAACCGGTATAGGCGCGGAGGACAAGACCCCAGATGAGCTGGAAGAAGGTGGAGAGGGTGATACCGGACGCCGCGCAGTAAGAGTTGACGCGGGCGAAATCAGAGATGTGGATAATGTGAGTGGCGAGGGAAGGTTCAATGTCGGTTTCGCCGTCGGTGAGGGAGGGGAAGAGGCACGGCTCGGCACCGGCGAGGTATTGTCTCCAGTAGCGGACGCTCTCGCTGCGGGGTTGAGATTGCATATAGGCCGCATAGTCTCGGTACAGTGCGGGCGGGAGCTCAGTGATGGTGCCACCGTATGCTTGAGAGAGGTCATCCAACAAAATCGGCATGGACGATCCGTCGCTGATGGCGTGGCTGATCTCGAGCTGGCAGAAAACATGGCCCGTATTGGACTTGCAGATACTGAGACAGTGCGGAGGCTTCTTCTCGCGGTAATCGATGGGACTAAGCTTGCTTAGTGTCTCCAGTGCGCCATCGTATGTTTTCGACTGCAGAAGCTGGATGCGCCCGGGGGAATTCCGCAAAACCAGCTGGTTCATGAGTCCCTCATCGCCAACCGTGTCGATAAACACTGTCCTCAGCGTGGCGTGGCGCTTGACCACGTCCTGCCAGGCATTGCACAGTCGCTCGAGGTCTAAATCGCCGCGCGCGGAATCGAGTTGGAAAACAGCACGATATGCATATTTCTCCGCGTCTCGCAACTGACTTAGAAGAAGACCGCGTTGCATGGGCGAGCAGGGATACACGTCCTCAATATTGTCGTGGTTGACTTGCATTTCTTGCAAGCGACGACTAAGGCTGTCGATGCCATAATAGGTCAGAGGAAGCAGAGGGAACTGCCCAAGGGTGTATGTATCGCGGGCGGATCCTCGAAGCTCCTGTGACGCCTGTTGTAGAAGCTGTGCGTATTCGCCAACCCAGGACTGGAGTGATTCCTGGTGATCCATGTGCTTGTTGTAGGCCAGTGAGATTCCCATCCTGCCATCCGCCACCCGCGCCGAAACCTCGATCAGAGAAAAGCGGGGGACACCAGGGTCAACATCGAAGCTAGCATGAGTGCCATCGACCGACTGGAGGAAAGTGTCGGTGCGACTCAGGCCCTGCATCTGTCCGAGATAGTTGAATGAGACCTCAACCGGGCCGGGTTGGCCGTATTCGTCACGCCCATGCGCAGTCAGAAGACGGTACGCAAAGTAGGGGCGCCCTTTTCCGGGAAGACGACTCCGATAGTCGCGAACCCACCGGATGGCGTTGAGAATGTTGTCATCTGAATTTGTCAGCGCAACCTTTCATCAGAGCATTTGAATACTCACCTGCACAAGACTCCAAAGGCAAATGAACCGGATACAGGGTAGTAAACCACCCCACAGTCCTCGACAGATCCACCTTCTCATCCCACGGCTCCCTCCCATGTCCCTCATTATGAACCGTCGGTGTCCCCCGTCCAGGCCAGGCCTGACGGATTGACAACAAAAATGTGGCCAAAAGCACATCCAAAACCTCTGCCTTCAAAGCGGTCAGAACCCCTGAATCCAACAGCAGCGCTGTCGTGTCCCCATCCAACACTGCCTCCGTCGTGATCACATCGCCGTGGACATTCGCCACTCCGCTCATCCCCCAGTAGTCAAGGTCAATCTCGGATGCCTCGCGATGCGGGAGCAGCTTCACACCGTTCTGTTCATCCTGCGCGCGCTGCAATTGGGTGCGCGTCCACGCTTGAAACGACATGGATGGCGGAGCCTGTAGCTTCCCGACAGCAAAGAAATCCTCGAGGTCTTGCAGGAGAATGCCCCACGAGACAACATCTACGACCAAGTGGTGGATGGCCAGGAAGACAAATGTCTCGTCGCTACCCTTGACGGTGAAAGCATCTGCCGCAATTACCGGACCCCTTGTCACGTCCAGTGACTTCTGGGAAGCCTGGATGCGCTTTTCCATGCGGTCTTTGGATGACACGGTGTAGGTCTTGTAGCGGTACGAGGAGGCTGTGTCGGCGGTGATACGCTGTCGCCAGGTTCCAGCACCGCCGCGACGAAAGCGAGCGCGGAGCATGGAGTGAGTTTCGACGAGTGCGTGCAGGCCGCGGGCGAATTTGTCGGGGGTGATGTCCTTGTGGAGGCGGAGGAGGACACTTTGGTTAAAGTGGTTGGATGGAACTGCCTGCATGGTGTCGAAGAAGAGCTGTTGGATGGGGGAGAGGTCGAATTCGTGGTGGTCTTCGTCGGGAACGGAGGCGGGGCGGTCGGTGTGGGAAGCAACCTTCAGGGCGAGGTGGTGGACGGACTTGCTGTCGATAATGTCTCGGACAGCGACCTGCATGCCTTGGCTTCGACACCGTGCCATGACCTGCATGGCATTGATGCTGTCGCCGCCGAGGTGGAGGAATGATACTTTATTGCCCACCCGGGATATAGGGATGTTCAACACCTCGCTCCAGATGAGGCGGAGCTTCTCGTCGACGGTGATGCTGGAGGCCTTTTCAGAACCATTCTCCTGGTGCGACACCTGAGAAGTGATCACCTCCAGCGTCTCATCGGGCATGGACTCCAAAAAGTCCACCACCACACGTCGATTGAGTTTTCCAGAGGGAAGCAGTGGGATATCCGCCAAAACAACCCAATGCGACGGGATCATGTAGCCCGGCACCTTTTCTCCCAGTCTCTCTTGCACCGCGTCCAACATGGCAGGCAGCCCCGATGAGACAGCCAGCTTCAGCCCTGACCCCGGAACCGAAACCGATCTGTCAAAACTCCTCGCCAACACCAGCACCGCAACAAGCCGCTTCGCACAAGGCCCGGCTGTGGGAAATACCACGACAACATGACGCACCGCCTCGTCACTCCCCAAGTGATGGGCAATCTCGTCCATCTCGAGGCGTTGCCCATTGACCTTGGCTTGGGAACTGTCCTTGCGTCCCATGTAGATCATCTCTCCTGTCACGTCATCCGCGATGCGCACAAGATCCCCCGTCTTGTACATGCGACGAGGGCCGGAAAGATCCGCAAAACAAAAGGAGCGCTGAGAAATCCAGCTCGGATTCTCAATGAACACCTCCCGTGTCTTGGCCTCGTTATTAAGATACCCTACCGACAGACTCGGCCCCTCAATGAGCAGCTCGCCGACAGCACCCACTGGCGCAAGCCGGTCATGATTGTACGGATCGACGATCCAGCAACGCCCAATAGCTCGTCCGAGGTTGGCTGGATCACAGGTAGAATGCATATTTGCCCTCGCAGTAGCGACGACGGCGCACTCGCTGGGTCCGTAGGCGTTGACGAGGGTGACCCGGTCGGACCACGTGTCGAGGTGAGAGCGGGACATGGCTTCGCCGCCGAGGATCAGGGTTTTGAGAGAGGGCACGTCGGAGGGGTGGAGGGTTTTGACGAAAGAGGGGGTGAGTAGAGTCATGGTTACTTGGGTGCGTTCCATAAAGGAGGGAAGGTTGCCGTTGGTCCGGTCTTCCTCGCGGGGCACGCAGATGGTGCCGCCCATGAGAAGGGTGGTGAGAATTTCGACGAGAGAGGCGTCAAAGGTGTAGGAGGCGAATTGGAGGAAGCGGAAGGGGGGTTGCATTAGCATGGCGGGGCCGTGGGCAGCTGCACCGGAGCAGAACGCCGAATGGGAAACTGTAACCACGTGTTAGGGTGCGATGTTGCCGTCAAGTTCAGCGAAACTCACTGATGGTCCCCTTGGGCTTTCCTGTTGTGCCGGACGTGAAAATAACATATGCCGGATCACTGGGGGTGCAGGCTGTGCTGGTGTCAGCGAAGTCAGGGGTGTCGACAGACAAAAGAACTCACCAGGCAACCCAGGGGTGGTCTCCACTTTAAGCCCCTTAAGAAGACCCATGTCGACCTTGATCACTGTGGGCACCAAGGCGCCGCAACACTCCTCATGCCTCGGTGAACAAATAATGACGCCGGCACTGCAGTCGCCGACAATCTCCGCCAGCCTTGAGGCTGGATGCGACGGGTCAAGCGGCACAAATGCTGCCCCTGCCTTGAGGATGGCCAACATAGCCACAATAGCAAATGTAGACTTGTCAAAACAGAACGGCACAAAAGATCCCCGGTTGACACCTTTCGCCACGAGATGCTGTGACAACCTTGACGACAGAGTTTCCAGCTCGCCGTTGGTGAGGGTAACATCCCATCCAACCACCGCCGTAGAGTCCGCCCCGCCACTGGCCATTTTTGAGCTGATCAAGTCGTGAATCAGCCCGTTGACAACCGGTCCAGGCGATTCATTCCAGCATCTTATCGCCATCTCGTCCTCTATGCTGCACAGCCCAACATCCCCCACTCGTTGCTCTTGAGCTCGGGCACTGCCAATCTGCTGCAACACAGTTTCAAACTGGCCGAGAATCCGCTCCACCAACCAACCCGCCACCACCCCTTCATCAAACCACACCGAGACCTTTACTTCTTCTCCTGCGGCTACACCCCTCGAGGCAGAGGTAAGAGAGCAGGTAACATTAAGCGGGTAGTTGAAAAACTCTCTACTCTGCTTCCCACCCCCCGCGACGAGTCGTCCCCACATCCCCTCCGCTTCCTCATCAGTGTCATCATCTCCCGCTTGAATCGCAAACAAACTCCCTAACTCCCCGACGCCACTGAGTGCCCTAATCCGCTGCAGCCCCACAAACTGGTGGGAAATAACCTCGCCAAATTGGCTGTGCAGTTCCCCTAGCACGCGCCTGACGGAATGGGACCGGTCAAACCGGACCCTGCGAGGAATAGAGCACAAAGTCGGACCGACGAGAGACTCGATTTGTGGAACAGGGACGTCTCGGCCCGAGAGGACCTCGCAGAAGATGATGTCATCTGAGGAGGCGTGGGCAGAGAGGGTCAGGGCGAAGGCAATTCTCAGGAAAGAAGCGGTGGTGAGATCGGATTGTTTGGGTCTCGTAAAAGAAAAGGAGCGGTGGGATTGGGAAGTGGTTTTGGGGTGGTAGTTTGGTTGGGGGAGGGAGGGGAAGTGAGCAGGTGAGGAGTGGGCGGTGGAGAGATGGCTGGCCCAGAAGGCATCGGAAGGGGAGAGATTGGAAAGATATTCGACGAAGCGGGAGTAGTGGGGAACGGGAGGAGGTGGAGTGGAAGAGTTGCGGTAGCGGGAAGAGACACGACTGAGGAGGGTGGGGAGACTCCAGCCGTCGTAAAGGGCGTGGTGGGCAACCCATGTGAAGATAGGGCGGGATGTGCTCTCTCCGGAGAGAATGTACCGCGATAGAGGACCGCCGTCGTGCTGGGGGAGACGAGTTTGTGAATCGGACACCGTTGTGAAGTCGGGCATCGATATCCACTCAGGGCCTTCCCGGAGTACAACTTGAAGGAAGCCAATCCCCTCAAAGAATGCAACTCGTGTACGCAGAATGGCTTCTGACGAGATCGTATCCTCCCAGGCCGCCTTAAATCGACCAAGATCAGTGCCTGACGGGAGTTCGTACGAGTTGACAGCTACATAAGCACCTGGCTGTCTCTGGGAAGCAGCAACAAGGCCCTCTTGAAGTGGTGTACAAGGGTAAATGTCCTCGATACTCTTTTCGTCAACATTGCAGATGGATGCAGCGTGGTGCTTGAGCTGTTGCAAATCCAACGAAGCCGGCTCTTTCAGGAGGGAGAATGGTTCAGTCGGGCCAGGCACAGGCTCATCCTCCGCAACAGAACACCCCTCAGTAACCTCGACCGTCATCGCCATGTCAGACAGCTTTGGCGATTGAAAGATGTTCGCAACAGTAAGGACCAGACCACACTGTCTCGCCGCTGCAGCCAGACGCATAGCCCCGATGGAGTCGCCTCCATGACGGAAGAAGCTATCATCGGCACTAATCGACTCGCAGTCGACCTTGAGAACGGTCGACCACAACTGCTGGAGTTCTTTTTCCACGGCTGTCTCAGGGGTGCGGCCTGTTGCAATTCTGGCCCCGAGCCGGTATTCCTTGATGGCCTCGCCGGACAGGCTCTGGACCAGTGTCCGCAGTCCGCGGCGATCCAGCTTACCAGAAGAAGTGAGCGGCATTCTAGACACAGGGAAGAAGAGACTGGGGACCATGTATGCTGCGACGTGTGCAGACAATGTCGCGACAGCGGCCTGAGCGACGGAGGTGAACTCCGGAGATGTTGACATGATGTGAATGTCTCCATAGCCTTCAAGTGGTGACAGCGCCACGAACGCCGCTAAGGCTTTGTGCAAGCCCTCTAGCGACACGAGTTCCACAGCAGATTGTGAATCCGTTAGTAGAGATGACTTGACATGGTGCTCAATTTCGCCGAGCTCGATCCGTTGACCGTGAAGTTTGACTTGGGTGTCTTTGCGGCCGAGATAGATCAGAGAACCATCTGAGTTATAGCGCACAAGATCGCCCGTCTTGTACATTCTGCGGGAACCCCTTTCTCCGTGCTGGGGATCTTGGATCGCCCATTTAGGCATCTCGATGAATGACTTGGCCGTCACATCCGGACGGTTGAGGTAGCCACGGCCCAGAATAGGCCCCTCAATGAGAAGCTCGCCGACACAGCCTATAGGAGAAAGCCGGTCGTGATTATGGGGATCGACCACCCATGACACGCTGCCGACACTATTTCCTATGTTGGAGATATCACCATCGGCAGTGGTGTGCAGTCGATGCGCGGCGTTGATGGAACATTCGCTGGGTCCGTACTGGTTGTGAACGGGAATGACCCCTCCCCAGGCATCCAGCACCGCCTGAGTCAAAGCCTCACCGCCAACCGCCATTCCTTTGATGCTCGGAACCTGGCTGGGATGTAGGAGTGCTGCCACGGTGGGCGTCAAATCCATGAAGTTTGCACCCAACCGGTTGATTGCTCCAGGCAAATCGCCCAACCGGTCATCCTCTGACGGGACGCAAACACATCCCCCGTGGATCAGGGTTGTGAACATCTCCTCAATGCTGTTGTCAAAGGTATGCGCCGCAAACTGCAAGAACCGTGTTTGCGGATTGACACCCAAAGCTTTGCCATGCGCCAGACAGCTCGACACAAGCGCCTGATGACACAACACAACGCCCTTGGGCCTCCCGGTGCTACCCGAGGTGAACATGACGAACGCGGGGTTTTCCGGCGCAACACCGGACTCTATCCCCGTGTCGTCATCAAGACGTGACAACAACACCTCTCCAACTGACACAACAGTCGACACCATCCCTACAAATAACGCCGCCCGGGCTTCAGAGGCGACGACGATGCCTGCTTCACAGTCACGTACCTTCCCCTCCAGAGCACCCACCGGATGCGACGCATCCAGCGGGACCACCCCGCCACCCGCCTTCAGCACCGCCAGCATAGCGATGACAGTCCATGCTGACTTGTCAAAGCACACGGGGACGAGGACCTCAGGGCCGACACCCAGCTGGGAGAGGTGAGACGCGAGACGATCCGCGAGGGAGTTCATCTCCTGGTACGAAAAGCTTCCATCCCATGCGCAGATCGCCTGTTCCCTAGCGCGGATGTTGACTTGCCTCTCGACCATGTGGTGGAGGCATTCTACCGTGGGAGCAGGAAGGATGGCATTCCAAGACCATATGACACTCTTGGCGGTGGAAGGGACATGGTCAAGTTGGGAGACGGGGGTGTCTGGGTGAGTGTAGATGTTTGAGAGAGCGTGAACGAAGGCGGAAGCAATGTGGGATGCCTGGGCGGAGGACAGGGAGTCGGTCCAGAAGTCGAGGTCAATGAAGGCTTCGAGTTCACCAGCATCGCTAGTCTCGATGTTGAGCGAGATAGGATACTCAGTTGGGTCATGGATGGCTTCGAGGTCTTCAAAGATGAGGGTGGCGGTGGTGATGGGATCAGAAGAGAGTCTGCGACGGTAGGAGATGCAGGTGTTGAATAGCGCCATGCCGCCAGGAGTTGTCGCCAGGGCATGTTGAATCTCGGCGAGTGAGGTCTGCGCGTAAGGCATGCAGCGCAATTGGTCGTTTTGCACAGCCTCGACGAGTTGCAGAAGTGATGTTGAGGTCTCGGTGACTCGGACTCGCTGGGTTGCCATGTTGATGAAAGGGCCAACAGCATCCTCGGACCCTTCAAGTAGGGCACCATCTCGCCCAGAAGCAAGATAGCCAAAGCATACATCATCAGTGCCTGTATAGCACGACAGAACCACAGCCCAAGCTGCTGTGAAAACATTAGGCAGAGTAAGTCCCTTTGCATCGCAGAAGTTTTTGAGGTCTTTGAGGTCGGGAACAGCGACTCGCAGAGACCGCAACTCTCTGTCTGATTCGGACACATTGATACCGTCGTTCAGAACGGGAAAGTGACAAGGCTCCATGCCGGCAAGGTAGCTCGTCCAAAACGAAATATCCTCCTGAATATCTCGTTGCTGAAGGCTTGCGACGAAGGGGCTGAAGAGAGGTCTTGGCACATGCTCGAGCATGTTGTCGTAGCCGCGTCCGAGATCACGGAGAAGGATGTCCATGGATGTGCCATCCATAATGGCATGACTAATCTCCAACACGCCGGCGACGACATCATCGGTGCTGAATATAGAAAGTCGATGCTGAGGGCGATATTTAGTGTATTGCATCGGCTCCATTCTTCGGATCAGCTCCCCGATGTCGCCCTTTCCGTGATGCAGCTCAATGGCAGGATCGGCATCGGCCAGTACCACCTGGTCGAAGCCGCCACCCGCCGCACTGGAAACAGCATCCACAAATACCGTGCGTAGCAGGGCATGGTGCTGAACCACCTGTCGCCATGCTTGGGCCAGCCTTGCCGCGTCGACAACACCTCCCCGAGAGGCAGCACGGAATGCCCTTCGCACAGCATAGAATTCCCCATCCTTGGATCGACTGACCAGCAACCCCTGTTGGATGGGCGAAGCGGGGTACACATCCTCAATGGCTGCCCACCCTCTTCGGGGGTCAGATACCAAATTCGGAAGCACCCTTTGCCCAAAATCGCGCAGATCGTCAGGGGTCAGCGTGGGGAGCAGCAGCGGCAGATCGGTCATGGTAACCATGCGATCGAGATGGGGCAGGGATGTTGCGGCGTGTGTCAGCGTTTGACGACAGGCCGTGACCCAGTCGCGGATGCGCTCCTGGTGTCGCATGGATTTGTTCCACGCAAAGCTGAAGCGCAGCATGCCACTGACGATGACGGCTGAGATCTCAAAGAGAGCGAAGCGGTGCGCGGATCGGCCAAAATCTGCCGTGGGACTGCCCTGGTGGGCCTCTCCGGCGAGCATGGACGCGGGCTGGAAGAGGGCGCCGGCGCGTTCGAGTTGCTGATAGCGGCCGAGAAAGTTGAAGGCAATTTCCATGGCGCTGTTCACCTTGCCGCTGGGGCTGTAAAACTGGGCGGCGAAGTAGGGTCGGCCATTGCCAGGGACTCGCTTGCGCGTGTCCTTGATCTGAGCCAGTGCATCGACCAGGGTCTCAGAGGAGGCGACGGTGACGGGGAAGAGGGTGGTGAACCATCCCACTGTGTGCGAAATGTCAATCTCGCTAGACGGGGGCTCTCTGCCGTGTCCTTCATTGAACATGGCAGGTGGGGTACGCTCTGGGAAAGTGTTGAGGAAGGAGCACCCGAGAGCCGCCAGCAGCAAGTCCACGGTTTCAGTGCTGAGAGGCTTGTGGCAATCCGAGAGAAGCGCGGCCGTCGTGGCCTCGTCAATCTCAAATCCCTCGCACACCACATCGCCGTACAGATTGGGCTGCTGCTCCATATCCCAGAATGCAAAATCCACGACTGGAGTCTGGTCATCCCCACCAGCGCAGCTGCCGCGCAAACAATCCTCCTTCTGCATCGCGACCCACTTGCGGAAGGACAGCGGGGCAGTAAGGTTGACAGACGAAGAATTCTGCAGAATCTCTTCCATCTCGTCAAGAATTATGCGCCAGGACACAAGGTCCACGACAAGATGATGTGCCGTCATGAACAGAGTTGGCCGTCCATTTCCCAGGCCGTGGAACAGCTCCGCTGCAAAGACCGGGCCACGCGTCACGCTGAGGCAGCCCTGGGCGCTAGCAATACCGGCATCAATTGCAGCATCATCGGCGTCGGAGGATGTTCCGGTCAAGGAATGCGCACGGAAGCGATACGAAGAGTCAACATCTGCCGTAATGAGCTGCTGCCAGCTGCTAGACTCCGTCTGTACGAAGCGAGCGCGGAGCATTTCATGGCGCTTCACCAGAAACTCAACCGCCTGGCGGATGGCTGTCTCGTCAACATGGCAGGCCATGCGCAGGCAGAAGCTCTGGTTAAAGTGCTCATCGCCCTCTGCGACTCCGCGCGTCTGGAAATGCAGCTTCTGGATGGGAGACAGCTCGAACGGTTTGTTCAAGTATTGTTCTTCGTCATTGGCATTGACTTCACCAAGTCCAGACACTGGCATCGACTTGGCGCTCCTGGCGAGCTGCCGCAGCGATTTGGCGCGTAAAATGTCCTGCACCTTGAGGTCGAGATGGGCCTTCTTGGCACGGCTCGCACACGTCATGGCTGTGATGGAATCGCCGCCAAGCCCCAAGAAGGTGTGGCTATCGGGGCTGATCTTGTCTGCGGGCAGGTTCAACACGGTGCTCCAGATGTCCCGAAGCGTTGCCTCGGTCGGTGTCAGAGGTTTTGCCTCGGACGAGGTGGCTTGGACATCGGTGAGCAGATCTTGACACTGCGCCGCGGTGATGACGGACTCAACCCAGGTGGTGACAGCCTTGCGGTTGATCTTGCGAGAGGCGAGAACAGGCATGGTCTCGATGCAGAGCCACACGGTTGGAACCATGTATCCGGGGAGTTGGTTCTCCAGCCGGGAACGGATGGCATTGAGAGTGTGCTTGACTGATTCTGCTCGGTTGACAAGCTTGAGCATCTCGGCGCTGGCTTCCTCCGATTCGAAAGAGCCCGGTAGAGAAACAACAGCGACAATTCGCCCTTTGAGGTGGCCTGACTTGGGCAGCAGAATAACGCCATGCCGGACACTCTCGTCCACGGTGAGATTGTGCTCGATCTCACCGAGTTCGATGCGTTGTCCATGGAGCTTGACCTGCGTGTCTTTGCGCCCGACATACGTCAGCGACCCCGAGACAGAATTGTACCGCGCAAGATCGCCAGTCTTGTAGAACCGGCGTCTCTGCTCTTGGCCTTTCTCGTCGGCCCATGCCGGGTCAAAGATGAAAGCCTCCTCGGTCTTGGCGCTATCATTGAGATAACCCCGAGCCAGACTTGGGCCTTCAAGGAGCATCTCACCCACACATCCGACCGGGACAAGTCGGTTGTGGTCAACTGGGTCAACAAGCCACACGCGCACACCGCACGGAACGCCAATATCGGTTGGTTCTGTGTCCGGATGCATCCTCGAGTTGCACACGGCAGCGACAGAACTCTCAGCGGGGCCATAACCATTGACAAGCTCAATGTGTGACCAGGTGGCAATGTGGGATTTGGTCATGGCCTCGCCCGCCAAGACAAGACGGCGGAGACCAGGCACGGAGGAAGGGGGGAGGAACCCAACAAAGGAGGGCGTCAAGACAGCATGGTTCACTCTCATGCGGTTGACGGCCCCAGCGAGGTCATCCAGTCGCTCTTGGTCGCTAGGGATGCAAACGCAGGCACCGACCATGAGCGGAGTGAGGATCTCGACAAGGCTCGCGTCAAATGTATGGGCTGCAAATTGCAGAACACGGCAATCGCCCGAGATGAGCAGAGCGGGCGCATGGGCACGAGCGCTGGAGCAGAAGGCACGGTGTTCAATGACGGTACCCTTTTCTCGTTGTCAGATCCCATTTACCAATTTCTCAGGCACGAGATGATGTCGGAAGGAACTGCTTACCTTGGGTTTGCCAGTAGAGCCAGAGGTGAAGATGACATATGCCGCGTTGGTTGGTGCGACCGTGGGTTTTTCCACCGCTAAGGTGGCCGAGTGCTTGAGTGTCGCATCGTCAACCAAGAGGACATTGTCGACCACTTGCTTTGCAACATCCCTGTGCTTTGGCGAGCACAGGATCAAGCTGGCGTTGACGGATATGCAAAGCCCCCGGAGACGCTCGACGGGATGGGATGGGTCGAGAGGGACAAATGCTCCTCCGGCCTTGAGCACGGCGAGCATGGCCACGATGGTGAACTTCTGCAGAACTGTCAGCCCGATCGTTTTTCTAGTGGTTTGTCATCCTGGTCCTTACCGATTTCTCAAAGCAAAGTGGAACCAAGACTTCCGGGCCGACACCCAGCTGCACCAAACGTGCAGCCAGCGCATCGGTGGCCATGTCCAAGTCGCGATAAGTCATGGAGCCATCCCATGCACAAACCGCCTCTGCATCGGGCTGCTCATGAACCCTATCAGCGACGACTTGTTGGATGCATCGCTCAACTGGCTCGGTAGAGATGGACTCATTCCAAGCCAGGACTTGATCCAGGTTGGCGTTGCCCATGAGGCCAAGGTCTCGAATGCACATGTCACCCGGCCCGTCAAGGAGAGCCGACAGAATGCATGCGGTGGTATCGGCCACCAATTTGCCCTGGGCCATGGGCATGCCGAGATAATCCGTCTTCCATTCGACGGAAAGGGAGATGGTCTCGTCGGTGCAGGTGACGAGCAGGAGGAAATTGAGGCGGTTCTTTCTTTTTGTTAGCGACCAGTTGCACTGCAAATGGTAACACTGCGAACGAACTGTGGAATGGTAATGCCACTGCAAAGGGAGGAAAAAACATACCAACGAGTTAAAGCTGGCAACCTCGGGGTCCCGGGCGCCCCACACGATAACGGCAGTGTCAAAGGATGCCGATTCCTGGTTTCCGGGGCTGGTTGTTGGGATCGGGATCAAGCTTGGTCCCGTCTTGGCACGGTCCAGTATCTCGGATGTAGTAGTAGTGGTATCACTATCACTCTTATCCAGGGTGAAACGTGCAACCAAGACATTACAGGGGTCATCCCCGCCGGGGTGGAAGCCAAAACAGACGTCGTCCTGTCCCGTGTAGCAACACAGCACCGTCGCCCACGTGGCTTGGAGAAGAGCAGCTCCGAGGCGGCTTTCGTCGCCCGTGGTCATGGCGGCATGAAGCTTTTCGGCGTGCGCCGACGAAATGACAACCGGAGCGGCCGCCATTTGCCGACACGGACCAACGCCGTCGTTGGCGCCCATGCGGCTAAACGGCGGGAATTGACAGGAGCACGGAACCATACTGTTGTTGCCGGCGCCGATCACGTCGCGTTTTCCGGTAGAATCCATGGGTTTTGATTTTCAAGCGGGGCGGAGCGGCTTCGTTGGACGGGTAGGTATCCAGGTGAGTGGAAACAAATCAGATGATAATCTCTCTCTTCTCGCAAAGATGATGTGCAGGCACAGGGCAAGATAATTTAAAACGGTTTCTTTCTTTGCGGTTCTTTTTTTGGAAGCACAAGCTGATAGATTGAATTCCAGGCAAGGTTGATGTTGTCGATATTGAGGTAGTTTGAATTCTCTTCTCTCTTTTCCCTTACAAAAGGTCTCCATCGGCCCTTTGACCACGTACCCATTAACCCGATTATATGGGGAAATGTCGATCATCGTCTCAACAGCTGAATCTGTTCAAGTGGCTTCATTCCCTTGCTCCATGACGCCTTTCCTTCCTTTCCCCGGTGCTGGCTGGCTGGGAAGGCAAGGGAGCAAGGCCTCCGCTTTGCCCCCCAACCAGACCAGAATCATACTAGCTTGGTTTGAGAAGTTGGCAAAAAGGCGAGTGTGTGCGCGCGCGCAGGGCTACACGTGGATCTACACCCGAACTGATACCCAGTACCTGAGGCTAGGCTAGCTTAGGTAGGTTGACGACATGGCAGAAAATCGCCGAAACGAAAAATAACGCCCCCCGGACGAATATCGCCTTTAGGCAGTCAGTCAAGCAATCAGCCCCCAAAGCAGAGCAAAGCAAGCAAGCAGGTTGCATTTGCCGAACGTGGACAAGAAAACCCAACATTTTCGTCTTTGTGCTCTTTCTCGCCGGCCAGCCGGTGCGCAGATGTTGTGTCCGCCTTCCTTGCGCCGCCAAGTTTTGTCGGGGTTATGTCGATCAGCATCGGATGTAACACGATCAGATCATTTTTTATGATCCTCGTGGGGCTGGACTAGGGAAGGGGGAAGGGACAAGCTGGGGATCGTCAGTGGAGTTGACGATGTTGGGAAGGTACGTAATGGGGTGCCGCTTCTTGGCAGAGGGGAAGGGGCAAGGGGGCGGGAATATGGAACATGGGAATCTGGGTTTTTTGTTTTCGTGGAGAGATGCAGAATTGCATCTTTGGCGTTTTTTTGGGGGTGGACATATCGGTCGGTCGGCGGAAATAAACTGGGCGGCTAGGTACGGGAGGTACGGGCGGTACCTACGGTAGGACCTCTCCCTCCTCCTCCTTCACTGTGTTTTGTGCCGTCTTCCGCCTTGCGGCAACCAATTGCCGGTTGACTTTTGCCAACTCATGGCTTCCGACAACGGGCCCCCCATGGTAGCGACTGATGAGATGTCGCACAAAAAAGTCAACGGTCTTGTCGATCGGGATTGGCAGCGGAATATTCCAGCGAATGAGAAGCCCGAACAAGACCAGTCCAAGTCTGGTACCTACCTTTACGTGCTAGGTAACTGCATGGTCAAGGTAGTAATAAATCTGCATCTATGTTTTTTCAGCAAGCCACATTACCACGTTTGACGGCTCAATGCGGAGCACGAGGCCCAAACAGGACAGCGGTCAGGATTTGGGGCGAGCTCGATGAGCATGGTCAGCACACCGTCAGCAACTAACAAAAAAAAAAGTCGGTCTGACGTGCCCTGATTCAAAAATCATGACAAGCTATGACCTGCTATGACCTGCTATGGCCTTTTATGACCTGAACGCCACCGACGCGATCATGTTACCTCCTATGCTACGCTGAGCTTTGGGAAGTGAAGAGTTGGTGCAGCTCGCTTCGCTCCGCGGTGCGTCTCAGCTGTCCAACGCATTCCAGGCATTCCCGGCATTCCAGGCACAAGGCCAATCAGAGCTTGTCATGTAAAGAGCCGGACAAGCCACAGCAACCCAAAGCAAGATTTTTTATTTTGTGCCGTTCCCCCTCTTCCGTGCCTGTTTCGCCGCCTCCCACCTGCGGCCCAAGACCAGCCACCTGCGACATCATTTGTAGACCTCCCTGCAGGTCTCTCTCTCTTCTCTCTCTCTCTGCCGGGCCGGGTGCCGTGGCGAGTCGACCATGTCAGGAAAAAATACCCCGAAAAAAAAAAGGCAACCCGCAATTCCGCTTTCGGGTGTTCTTGTTGGCAACGTTGCACCAGAGCCGCACTCTTGCGCAAGAGGCGCAACTTTTCGGACCAAGGACAATATTGACTGGCTACGACCTCGGGCGGCTGCCACATGTACCTTAGTTTTTTGACGCCCAACAACATCATACTTACCTAGTATAGGCGCCTCCCAGCCGCATCCTGTTTACCTACCTAGGTACTCTCTCTCTCAGAATTTCTCGCCTCCGACTCCGGACCGAACCCGGCAACGAGGAAAAGATCAACAGAACTCAACGCGGCTAGAAATTAATTTTTTTTTCCAAAATAGCTAATGACCCCTCTTTTCCCTTGCGTTCCAGGATTGCACATCAAATGGTGACACGGGCCCACATCATTGTCCAAGGGCACCTTCCTTCTAGAATACACGCTCCGGGGTTCCTTTCCTTTGCATATGGCGGCAACACAGCATCCAATGTCGTTATCCGCTGCCTGGCCTGCATCATGTATGTACCTTTTCCTTTCCTTTCCTTGGGGATGCTCGCCTCAACCTTGGCAATGCCAACTCTGGTTCCATGTTCCATGTCATGTCATGTCAAGGTAATGCGTGTCTTCAGATCCGCGGAGGGCAAGGGGAGGGCAAAAAGAGTAGCCCCCGAATACGCTAGGATGGGAAGCTCCGAGAGAGGAAAAAAAAGCCACATTCAAGCGGCCGCCTTGTTTTTTTTTTTCCTCCTCTCTTTTTTTCTCTCTCTCTCCCTCTCCGTCGTCAGGGATCATCACTCCCCCAGACCTGGTTAGCTCGTAAAATGGATAGACAAGCAAAGCAGGAAGAGCGGCACAGAAATTAATATGAATGTGCAACCTGGGCTCTTGGGAAGAACAAACATGAATCCTGCTGGACCTTCTGCATGTTCAATCTTGTCGATCAGATTATCCCCACTGCTGCTTGTTGCTCATCTATCTTATCCTTGTTGTAATTGTATTCGGTAGACGGTACTGTGGGACGACAGGAAACGAAGCCATTCCCACATACTGTGTCTCCTCAGAGTACCTATTCTCTGCCTGCCGACCTACCCAAGAGACAAACACATACACCATGGCACAGATTCCTTCTTCTAGGAATACAACGTGCACCGCCGTCGACAACTCGTTTGGCCCTTATGCCAGCGAATGTCGCGGCGGTTTCGACTTTACGCTATTCTTTGAGGAGACGGTCCTCACCGTCTTGCCTCTGGCCGTGTTCTCTCTCATGGTTCCCGTCCGGGTTTGGTACCTCTTGAGACGCGAACGCAAAGTTGTCTATGGAAACTTGGGAATTATCAAGTTGGTAAGTTACCCCTGAATCGAAAATCCCAAATCTCAAATCCACATGACCATCGG
>Ga0247763_1000316_pt1 | contig 27717 bp, 23 predicted proteins | sample UWRJL141409B4_FD_179926 | JGI IMG/M metagenome (GOLD analysis project Ga0247763, IMG submission 179926) | Plant litter microbial communities from Arlington Agricultural Research Station in Wisconsin, United States - UWRJ-L141-409B-4 | ecosystem: Environmental > Terrestrial > Plant litter >... | reverse complement strand
TCGCCACCATCGCTACCCGGGTGGCATGGCGGCAGCGCGGGCGGCCCTGGCTCTACTCCAAATTGAGCCTCACGCAGGTCGAGGAGCTCAATCCGCTGGAGAGCACCGATGCGAGCCCCGAGCTCCAGGCCGATCTGGCGACGCTGCTCGAGCGACTGCGCTCGATGCCCGCCAGCCTGCGCGAGCCCTGGCTGCTGCGGTTCATTGACGGGGAGACTTTGCCGCGCATCGCCGAGCTGTGCGATTGCTCGCAGTCCACCGTGCAACGCCGCCTGCGCGAGGCCGGTGAGGTCATGCTCGGAGAGAAGGCGCCGAGCTCATCGACTAGCTGAATCACTCGGCTTCGGCGGGTGGGGGCTCACAAGCTGAATCCGAGGCCGACCCCGAAGTAGAGGCCGTCAAAGTCTCCGTCGACGAAGATCTTGTTGTACCGGACTTCGCCGCTCACCGAGAGCAAGCCAAGGCCAACGATAGCCTCCGCGCCGGGAGAGAGCAGAAAGTCGCTCTCGGAGCTCTCGAAGGCCCCTCCCTCCACGTCGCTCTGCGCCAGGCCTAGCCCGAGGCTGGGCCGCAGCGTCAACGGTCCGAGCCCCAGGTCGTAGCCAACGTTCGCCATGACCTGCAGCAATGACGCCGAGACGTCGACGCCCGCCACATCCTCCGACGCACCGAAGAAATAGTCGACCGAAGCGCCCAGATAGAGGCTGGTGGGCAAGGTGAGACCCGCGCGCAGGCCGAGACCGGGCCCGTATGGATTCACGACCGGGTCGCCGAAAGCGGACCCGTAGAGCCCGCGCAAGCTGCCCGACAAGGTAAGGAGGGGCAACGCATCGGCATCGCCCGAGACGGCGAAGGCGGCGGCGCCAAACGCGAGGCCCAGCGCTGCCGCCGGCAGCCGTCGCGCAAACGTTGGCCGGCCCCGCTGGGCGCAACCGTTCGAAGACTCTCTGGATCGCAGTCTGGACAGCACTCTGCAACTCCTTGGGCACGCTCGAGTCGAGCCGGCGCCGTAGGGTCGCTAACCTACACGAGCCGTGTACCGACCCGCAACATACAGACCCTCCCGCCCTCGCCTCGTGGGCGGCTCCCGCGGCTCGACCGTCCCCGCCCTGGAGCGGCGGTTTGTCGAGGTTTTTGGTGCTGGCGGCGCCGTGTCTCGAGCAGCGTGATTGCTCGGCGCCGCGCGCGGCGTTAGTACCCCTCGGAGCGATGCCTTTTTCCCGCCGGCTCCGCGCAGCGCTGGTCGCTGTCTCGTTCGCCTCGATCGCGCCGCCCGCGAAGGCCGGAGCACCGAGCGTGGTGGCTGTCGGCGAGCCGCCGTTGCGGATGACCTGGGACAGCGACGATGCCGCCTGCGGCGGCGACGACGTGAGCGCTCGGGCGCTGCGCATGGTCAGCCCCGGCGTGGTGCCGCGTCCACTGCGGGCCAACGTCGAGGTCCGTCACGACGGCGAGCAATGGCTGGTTCGGCTGCAAACGGAGAGCGGCGATCAGTCCGGGCGACGTATTCTACGCGCCGAGAGCTGCACCGAGCTGCAGCAGGCCATCGCGCTCCTGCTCGCCATGGCGATGGAATCCAAGGGCGATGTGCTGCCAGAGCCGCCGCCCCCCGCTGTGACCGAGCCCATCCCGCCGCCTCCTGCACCCGTCGTGGTCCGCGCGCCCCCTGTGCCCGCCGAAGTTGACGACGATCGCGCGACACCAGAAGAAGAAGGCGCGAGCGAAGGGAGCGCCGTCGGCTGGTTCGTACGCCTGGATGGCAAGGCCGCCCATGGGCTCAAGCCCGGCCTGGGCCTGGGCGTTGGCGTCGCGGCGGGAGTTCGCCTGGGTGATTTCGATATCGGCGCGAGCGCTGCTCATTGGCCCGCGTCACGCGCGGACGCCTCTAATCGGCCGGGCTACATGAATCTGTCGCGACAGGATATCGGGCTGCGCGCCTGCTGGAGCGCCTGGCGCGTGGGTGCCTTCACGCTCGCGCCATGCATCGCTCCCGAGTTGACGTTCTTTCGCTGGGAATCGAAGCAGGTTTGGGATCCGAGATCCGACGCCGTCGGGCCGCTGACGAGCGTCACCGCCGGTCTCGAGCTCCGCTACACGCTCATTGCCGATAGCCTGTCGATTCTGGTCAATCCGGCTCTCACTCTGGAACGCGTCCAGCCCTTCGAACTGCGCCTGCGCCCCGATACCGGCCCGGCCAGTCAACCCCCTGCAGAGCCTCCAGAGCCGGTAGAAATATACAGAACAGAGAGATTTGGTCCTCGTCTCGAGCTGGGAGTTGACGCACGATTTTGAACGGATGCGGCGTGGCCCGCCCACTCACCCCATGTGTTCTGCGGCTATCTCTCTGCGCCCTTGCCTCATCCGGGCCCCGTTTGGGGGCCCGGAGCGAGTCTCGCGATGGGGGTTGGGGCGTGGCAGGTGATAGACGACGACGCTCCTTCGACGACGCCCGAGCAGGCCTTCGAGCAGCACTTTTCGATGGTTTGGCGCAGTATGCGCCGACTCGGTGTGCCGGAATCGACGCTGGATGACGCCGTGCAGGACGTCTTTCTCGTCCTGCACCGCCGTTGGGCCGATTTCCAGCATCAATCCAGTCTGCGTACCTGGATATATGGAATCTTACTCCGGGTTGCGAGCGATCACACGCGTCGAGCGCGGCGTGAACGAGCGCGTTGGAGCCCCGAAGTTCCCGACCTCGAATCATCGGCCGATTCGCCCGACCGCCTCTACCAACAGCGCGAAGCCGCCCTGCTCCTGCGAGTCGCGCTGGAGCAGCTCGACGACAAAGAGCGGCAGATACTGGTACTGATCGACCTGGAAGAGCGCAGCGTGGTCGAGGCAGCGGAGGCACTCGGTATCAATCTCAATACGGCTTACAGCCGTCTCCGGCGCGCCCGTCAGAGCTTCGAGAAGGCACTGCGAGCCGTGCAATCCAAGCGGGACGCGAGCGATCCCCTGGAGGATAGTTCCCCATTGACCGAGAGTAACGGTGAATAAGCAGGCCCCTGAGCTCAGCCCGGAAGCGCGCCGGCTCATCAACGCCGCGCGTGGGGCGGATGATCCGACGGCGGAAGACGAGGCCCGAGTGAAGGCGCGTTGGCTCGCCAGCGTCGCCGCCGTGGCGGGTGTATCGTCGCTGACGGAAGCGGCGCGAGCCGCCGGTGGTATCGGATGGGGGTTCAAGGCGGCGGGTGCGGCACTCGTCATCGCCGCAGGTGCGATCGGCTTGAATTTCGCGCTCGATTCAGACTCTTCAGGAGCAGTCTCTTCAGGGGCAGACTCGTCGACGGCCGATTCTGCGATGAAGAAGCAGAGCGCGCCGCTGCCCGGTGTGGACGGCAGCCCGCACGAACGCTTTCAGAAGACGCCGCGCGCTCGGAACGAGAGCGATGACCGCCCCCTGGCGGCGCCACAGGCGCCGCTCGCGACGGCCCCCGTACCGGTCATCGCCCCGTCCCCTGCCCCCACGGCGGAACCCGCAGAGCGAGTCGAGGTGGCTGAGCCCAGCGTCGTCGCGGCGGAGATACCCGCTACAGAGGCGGCTCCCACTCTTGCTCCGACAGCCGCGGCTCCGACAGCCGTAGCTCAAGCCGCCTCTCGTGGTGCGGCGGCATCTCCGCGCGATGCGGCGCGTACGCGACCTGTCGCCCGTGCGGTCGCAGCGCGCCCGAGCCAGCTAAAGGCTGACGAGAAGGCTGCCGCGGAGGCTCGCGTCGCTGCAGAAGTGCCCTCAGCGTCGGCAGCTTCCAGTGGGCAGCTCGGAGAGGAGCTCGCACTTTTGTCCGAGGTTCGGAGCAGCATCCAAGGGGGTGCTGGAGAGCGCGCGCTGGAGCTGCTGAACCGCTACGAAGCACGTTTCGGCCAACCGATCTTGGGAATGGAAGCCGACGCGCTACGCGTGGATGCCCTGTGCAAGTCGGGTCAGCGTGACGCGGCCCGCGAGAGCGCTCGAACGTTCCAGAATGAGTGGCCCGGCTCGCCGCTGGAACGGCGTGTCAGCGCTGCATGTCCCTGACCCCCGGGTTTTGGAGTCCTCCCGCAGATTGCCCTCGAGCACCGGCCGGGTTTGCGGTACGACAATCGCCTTGTGCAGGGGCGACGAGGTTGTCAGAATTGCGAAATGCTGCGGCATTTGCACGTCACTGAGCTCGCGCTCGCGCTCTCCTGGGCGTGCGCAGCCATTGCCTGCAGCTCCGCGCCGCCCGTCGAAGTGGGCGTCGACTACGTCACACCGCGTCTAACTGAGCGCGACCCCCCTCTGGAGCCAGAGGTTTCGCCGGTCGAAGATGACGGGGAAGACGAGCAAGACGAGATCGTCGGGCAGATGGAGACGATCCTCGACTTCAACGAGTTCATCGACTCGAGCTTCGTTCGCGGCGACGTGTCGCCGTACTGCCGTTCTTCATTCGAGGCGTGTGGAGGGCTGCTCGCCGGCACGTGGGTCGTCGAAGACAACTGCAATCCGAAGACCAATGCGCGCGACGTCCTCCAGACCTGGGGCCAAACGCGGATGAGCCTCGATGAGAACGCCTGCTGGGATGCCGTGCAGCTCATGCAATGGAACTGGTCTGGCGAGCTCAAGTTCGAGAACGGGTTCGCCATCGACAGTCGCGAGCGCAGGCAGCAGGTGGATATGAAGCTCACGTCACGTTGCTTGACGGCGACCTTCGGGGGCCCGGAAGAAGAGAGCGTCTCGCCTCGGCTCTGCCAGGCGATGGAAGATGAGCGGACGACGTGTGGCCTCGCCAATGGCGTGTGCCTGTGCTCGAACCGAACGATATCGGCGGGAACGGCGTCGGGCGTTTACGGAGTGCTCGGCTTGAGCGTCGCGATCGCCTCCAACCCCACCACGCGCTACGACTACTGCGTCGACGGCGACGTGCTCCTCTGGCGGGAGAAGGATGGCGCTCAGCGCCAGGTCGTTCTGCGGCGCACGGTAGACCCAGCCCCAGGCGAGGTGGATCCCGTCGAGCTGCCGCGCTGAGCTCCGCGGCACCGTCGCTGACGAGCGAAGGAGTCGCCGATCAACCCGCGGAACCAGACTGCGCGCGCTGGCGGAGGTAGTGGTCGGCCAGAACCAGCGCCAGCATTGCCTCGCCCATCGGGATGAAGCGGGGCAAGAGGCACGGGTCGTGACGGCCCGTGGTGCGCACGGTGGTCGCTTCCCCGGCGCGGGTGACCGTCGGCTGCGGACGCGGCAAGCTACTGGTGGGCTTGATCGCGGCGCGCAGCACGATCGGCATGCCGCTCGAGATGCCACCCAGCATTCCGCCGTGATGGTTCTTCGTGGTCCGCACCGTGGGCAACGCACCCGGCACGAAAGGCGCCGCGGGATCGAGCTCGAACGGATCGTTGTGCTCGCTGCCGCGCATGCCGGCGCAAGCGAAACCGCTGCCGTATTCCACGCCGAGCACGGCGGGCAGGCTGAACAACGCCTTCGCGAGATCTGCCTTGAGCTTGTCAAACACCGGCTCGCCGAGGCCCGGGGGAACGCCGATGGCAACGAGCTCCGCGACGCCGCCGATGGAGTCTTGATCTTTCCGTACGGCCTCGATCAGCGTGATCATCGCGTCGACCTGCGCGTGATCGGGACAGCGCACGATGTTGGGCTCGCCGCTCGGCAGCGTCTCCACCTGCTCGAGCGTGACGGCGGCGGGGTCGTCCACGCGGGCCACTACGTCGCCGACCTGCTTGACGTAGCCCACGATGCGCACGCCGAGCCGAGACGCCAGCAGCTGCTTGGCCACGACGCCCGCGGCCACTCTCGCCGTCGTCTCCCGCGCGCTGGAGCGGCCGCCACCGCGATAGTCGCGGAAGCCGTACTTACGATCGTAGGTGTAGTCGGCGTGCCCGGGCCGATACGTGTCCATGATCTTCGAATAGTCGCGGCTGCGCGCGTCGGTGTTTCGGATCAGGATCGCGATGCTCGTTCCGGTGGTCTTCCCCTCGAAGACTCCGGACAAGATCTCGGGTTCGTCGGCTTCCTGCCGCTGCGTCACGATCTTGCTCTGGCCCGGCCGCCGACGGTTCAGGTCGATGGAGAGCATCTCCGCGTCGAGCGCCACGCCCGGCGGGCAGCCGTCGATGATAACGACGTTCCCGGGCCCGTGGGATTCGCCCGCGGTGGTGATCCTGAACGCCTGTCCGAAACTGTTTCCTGACACGGACTTGCTGCTAGCGGGCTCGGGGCGCCAGCGCAAGGGAACATGCAAAATACCGCTAGATCGGGGGGCGATCGGCCCAACCCGACGGTGTGAACGGGAACGGCGGCGCGACGCGGCGCGCTCGAATGACGGACTGACCCGATGCTCCGAGCGACGCGCGCGCACGTGCTCGCCGCGCTGGAGTTTCGCGCTGACGATGACACTCGGCCAGACGCGCCTCCACGTGCTCACTCGGCCTGGACTGCGGCGCCGTCGTCGTTTGACGAACCCGCTGCACAGATTGCGTCCTGCTTGTCGCATATCGCTCTGTGTTGCGGCGAACTGGCGGCCTTTTGAGCCGCTTTCTGACGCAACGGCACGCCAGACGGACTATAGAGCGGAGCAGATCGGAAGATTGTCAGAGGGACGGTGCGTCCCGAAGGAGGATGACTCAGATGCTAAGGACGACACCGCCTTTCCGAGCCGACCACGTCGGCAGCCTGCTGCGCCCCAAGGAGTTGCTCGCAGCCCGCCAGAAGCACGCCGAAGGAGCCGTCTCCGACGCTGCTCTGCGCGAGCTGGAGGATCGGCATATCCGCGACGTGGTAGCGCTTCAGGAGGAAGCCGGGCTCGATTCGATCACGGACGGTGAGTTTCGGCGCGCGATCTTCCACGTCGACTTTCTCAAACGCATCCACGGCGTGACCGTCTCGACCTCGCAGTACAAGGTGAAGTTCCGTGGCGAGGGCAAGGAGATCGACTTTGCGCCGCCGGTGCTCGGCGTGTCGTCGCGGCTGGAGCGTCCCGCTGGTGGCGTCGCCGTGGAAGATTTTCGCTTTCTGCGATCGGTGACGAAGCGCACCGCCAAGCTCTGCATCCCGTCGCCGAGCATGCTGCATTTTCGCGGCGGGCGCGGGAGCGTCGACCCCACGGCGTATCCGCAGATCGACGGGTTCTTCGCCGATCTGGCGCGTATCTACCGCGAGGAGGTCGCCGAGCTCGCGAGCGCGGGTTGCACCTATTTGCAGCTCGACGACACGAACCTGGCCTACCTGTGCGACCCCGAGCATCGCGAGCGCGCGCGCGCCATCGGGGAAGACCCCGCCAAGCTGCCCTCGGTGTACGCCAAGTTGATCAGCGATTCGGTCAAGGATCGTCCGAAGAACATGACGGCGGCGATCCATCTGTGCCGCGGCAACTTCCGCAGCGCCTGGGTCGCGGAAGGCAGCTACGAGGCGGTGGCGGAGACGCTGTTCAACGAGATCGCCGTCGACGCCTTCTTCCTGGAGTACGACGACGCGCGCTCGGGCGGATTCGAGCCGCTGCGCTTCGTGCCAAAGGGCAAGACCGTGGTGCTCGGCCTGGTCACCTCCAAGCGCGGCGAGCTCGAGTCGAAGGACGATTTGAAACGACGCATCGACGAGGCCGCTCGCTTCATGCCGATCGAGTCGCTGGCGCTGAGTCCGCAGTGCGGGTTCTCGAGCTCCGAGCACGGTAACGACCTGACGGTCGCCGACCAGATCAACAAGCTGCGCCTGGTGGTCGACACGGCTCGCGAAGTCTGGGGCTGACACGACGCCCGAGCGCCCGGCGACGGCGCTCGGGTCATCGCGGCCGATCGAGCTGAGGTGCACTCGACTCGCCGGCGCGTCTGCGCTACTCCTGCGGCGCGCCCACCAGGGCGTCCATCCGGGCCAGCGCTCGGTCGATCAATGCGTCGGCGTGCCCCAAGTGCTGCTCGGGCCGCCCCAGCGCCTCCCAGTCGATGCGACTACCGGGTCGTTGCTCGGCGACCGCCTCGCGCAGCAACTCCACGAGATCGCGCCCCTGCTCGAGGGCGCGCGCGGCGCAGGTGGTGACCAGCGCGCGCGCCGCGCTGCGGGCGAGCCCCGTGTTCGCCGCGGGGTCGCTGAGCGCGCCGACGGCGGCCTCGGCGAGCAGGAGGCCGTGCCCGCTCATCAGGTTCCGGCGCATGCGCTGCGGGTCGACGACGAGGTCGCGAGCGAGCTCTAGCGCGTTCCTGCAAGCGCCCGACGCGAGCAGCAGCATGGGCGAGAGCGACAGCCACTCGACTTGCCAGCCGTGTGTGCCCCGCTCGTGCTCCTGAACGAGCGCGCCCATCAAGGCGGAGAGCTGCGCGCTCACGCCGCGGGCCGCCGCCAGGATCTGCTCGCTGCGCATCGGGTTGTTCTTCTGCGGCATGCTGCTCGACCCGCCCCGTTGGCCCAGGGGGGCCTCGCTCAGCTCGGCGACCTCACTCTGACACAGCAAGATGACGTCTTGAGCGAGCTTGCCGAGGCTGCCGGTGAGCAGCGCGAGCCACCCCCCGAGCTCGGCCATCGCATCACGCTGCGCGTGCCACGGCAGCTCGGGCAGCCCCAGGCCGAGCTCGTGAGCGAGCCGCTCGCTCAACTCGAGCGCACGCGGTCCGAGCGCGAGCAGCGTCCCCGCGGCCCCGCCGAGCTGGAGCATGGCGAAGCGAGGACGCAGCTCGAGCAGCCGCTCGCGGTGCCGCACGAGCGGCAGCGCCCACCCCGCCAGCTTGAGGCCGAAGCTGGTCGGCAGCGCCTGCTGGGCGTGGGTGCGCGCCGCCATCACGCTGTGCCGGTGCGCGCGGCAGAGCACAGCGAGGCGGCGGACGAGCTCGACGATCGCGCTATCGAGACGATCGAGCACACGCCCGACCATGAGCACGGTGGCGGTGTCGACGATATCCTGGCTGGTAGCCCCCAGGTGCACGAACTCGCGGGCTTCGGGCGCGAGCGCCGCGCGCAGCTGCGCGACCAGCGCGACGATCGGCACGCCCTCTTTGAGCACCCCCGCGGCGAGAGCTCGCGGCTCGAACGGGAGCGCGGCAGACGCGGCCTCGATGGCGCTGGCGGCGGCGGCCGGGATGATGCCGAGCTCGGCCTGCGCCTGGGCGAGGGCGCATTCGACCGCGAGCAGCGAGCGAAAGAACGCCTGATCGGAGAGCAGCGCCGCTGCCTCGGCGTCGACGAAGGCGGGCCCGAAGATGCTGGATGAGAGCACGAGCGTCATGACGCCTCCGCGGACAGAGGCCGAGAACCCAGGCGCGGGCTTCGGATTCCTATCACCGACTCGAAGCTCATGTCAGCTCAGACGTCGAAGAAGACCGTCTCTCGGTCGCCTTGCAGGCGGATGTCGAAGCGGTAGATCGTCGCACCATCGCGCTGCCCTGCCGGCTGAGCCAGCAGCGTAGGCCGCCGCTCTTCCGGCACGAGCGAGAGGACCGGATCGCGATCGAGCTGGGCGTCGCCCGCGAAGTACACGCGGGTGAAGGCGTGGCGTGTCATGCCGCGAGCGCCGAGCACCAGGTTGATGTGCGAAGCCTGCAGACGCCCGCCTGGGCCAGCGACGGCGCCCGGCCTGACGCTGGAGAATGCGAACGCTCCCCGCGCGTCGGTGGCGGCGCGCCCGTAACCATCGAAGGCCGGGTCGAGCTCGCGGCCGCTCGTGTCGAGCGGATGGTGGTAGCGACCGTGCGCGTTCGCCTGCCAGATCTCGAGCAAGGCGTCGGGGATAGGCTGCCCGAGCCCGTCATACACGACGCCCTCGAGGGCGACGCGCTCGCCGAACGTCGCCGGCTGCACGAGCACGTGATGGAACACGTCGACGTCGTCGTTGCACAGCCCGGGCACCTGGAACACGGCCTTCGTGCGCAGCAGCCCTTGATGAAAGAACGGCCCGAGCGTCTGCCCTGGCGTCTGACCGAGGTAGACGTCGTAGTTGGGGCGGGTGCGACGTGGGGCGGCTGTCATGGTCCCTCGAGCGGCGTCTCTTCGCGGCCGCGCAGCACGATGTCGAAGCGGTAACCGATCGCGTAGTGCGGGCGCGAAGAGCTGTGGTCGAAATGAGCGACGAGACGCTGCCGCGCCTCCGCGCTCGCGACCGTCATGAAAATGCCATCGAGCTCCAGCAGGGGATCGCCGGGAAAATACATCTGCGTCACGAGCCGCGAGGCGTAGGCGGGGCCGAACAGCGAGAAGTGGATGTGCGCCGGACGCCAGGCGTTGTAGTGGTTGCGCCACGGGTAAGCGCCGGGCCGGATGGTGATGAACTGGTAGCGACCTCGAGCGTCGGTCGCGACGCGACCTGCGCCCAGGAAGTTGGGGTCGAGCGGGGCATCATGCACGTCGCTCACGTGGTTGTAGCGGCCCGCGGCGTTGCACTGCCAGACCTCGACCAGGGTGTTCGGCAGCGGGCGGCCGTCTTCCTCGAGCACTCGCCCGCTGACGATGATCCGCTCACCGATAGCCGCTGAGCCCGTGCCCGCGTTGGTGGTCAGATCGAGCTCGCCGAGGCTCGAAACCAGCGGCGCGAAGCTCGGACCCGTGAGCTCGGAGATGGTCTGCCGGATCGGGATCGGCGCCTCGTGCGGCGAGCGATAGACGCTGGAGACGTACCGCGGCGAGGCGTACGGCGGGTGCGCGGCGTCGTCGAGCGCTTGATAGCGACTGATCTTGGACATGACTCAAGTTCCTTTGTCGCCGGCGTCGTCGGACAGCACGCGCTTGGCCGTCTTCATCGCCGAGTTGGCGGCAGGTACGCCGGCGTACACCGCCACTTGCATCAACACCTCGCGCACCTCGGCCTGGGTCACGCCGGTGTTGACGGTGGCACGCAGGTGCATGCCGAGCTCCTCCTGGCGGTCGAGCGCGGCCAGCATCGCGATCGTGAGCAAGTGCCGCGTGTGACGCGTGAGGCCGGGGCGCGCCCAGATCTCGCCCCACGCGGCGCGCGTGATGTAGGTTTGAAAGTCGCGATCGAGGTCGGTCGCAGAGGCGAGCGCTCGCTCGACGTGTGCGTTTCCGAGCACCGCGCGCCGCACCGCGAGCCCACGTTGAAACACGTCGTCGGGCGGCGGCGCCGCGGCCGCCGAACCTCCTCGATCCGTCGGTGGCTCGATGTCGGCGCGCGGCTCGGTGTCGGGCGGCTCGGACGGCGGAACGGAGCCTCGCTCGCGCTGCGGATCAGCCAAGGTCGAGCCCTTCGCTGAAGGCGTCGATCAACCCCGCGAGCTCCCGGGGCTTCTCGACCGATATCAAGTGGCTCGCCTGCGGAAGCAGCTCGAAGCGCGCCCCCGGGATCAGGCCGGCGAGCTTTCGCCCGTCCGCCGGGGTGGTCGCCTCGTCGAGCTCGCTGGAAACCACCAGCGCTGGCGCGCGCAGCCCTCGCACCCGCTCGGTCAGATCGGCGTCGCGCAGGGCGTGCAGCATGGCGAGGTAGCCCTCGTTCGGCGTGCGCTCCAGCAGGCAACGATAGCCGCGCACGGCGTCGGGCTCTCGCTCGCGGAAGCCCGGCGAGAACCAGCGCCCGAGCGCAATTTCCGCGATCGATGCCACGCCACCGGCGCGCACCTGATCGATGCGGGTCTGCCAGCCCTCGGCGCTGCCGATGCGCGCGGCCGTGCCGCACAGGATGGCGCCGCGCGTGCGCGCGCCACCCTGGAGCGCGAGCTCCTGCGCGACGAGCCCCCCCACCGAGAGACCGCAGGCGATGAACGAGTCGAGCCCGAGCCGATCGAGCAGAGCCAGCCCGTCGCGGGCGAGGGCGGCGACGCTGTACGGAGGCTCGCCGAGCTCGCTCAGGCCGTGACCCGGCAGGTCATAGCGCAACACGGGGCCCCCGAAACGTGAGGCGGCGAGCACTCCGTCCCAAATCCGGTGGCTCGTCCCGAGAGCGTGGATGAGCACGAGCGCCGGCCGCGGCGCGGCGGAGGAAGCGCGCCTGAGCTCCACGAACGACACGGTGCTCCCACAGCGAATGAAACTCATGGCGAAATTTCCCGACGACCTGCGATCGTCGTCACGAATTACAGCTGGCAGCGGGCCGCGGCAAGCCGTGATCGTCGCGGCGAGCGCTGGCGCGAAAACATTCCAGGTGCCGGAGCCCGGAGCAGCCCCACCCACCCGCGGGACGAAGCCAGCGGATGAAGCCCCGAGGGGCGGACACGGCGGCGAGGCAGGCTGGCACGCAGCGAGGGCACCCGCGGCCCGAATTGCAAGACGTTGCCTCGTCCACTACGCTGCTACGCCCATGTCTGGCCCGCACCCGTATCTCGAACTGGTCGCGGCGCGCGCGACGCCAGCCGCACGCGAGTGGCTCTCGGCTCGCGTCGCTGCGCTCAGCCCTGAGCGCTTTGGCCTCGTGTATTCAGGGGCTGGACGGCGACTCGGCGCGGAAGCGGTCACTCTCGACGCCAGCGAACGCGCTCGCGTCGCGCAGGCGGGGCTGCCCATCCCCGAAGGCTGGTCGCTCTCGGCGCTGGGCCGCTCCGCGCTCCTGGCGCTCGCGATGAACGAGCTCGAGCCCGAGGCGCGAGTGGCGCTCGCTCGAAGCGTGTTCAAGACAGGCGACAACGAAGAGCGGGCCGCCTTGCTCAAGACGTTGTCGATGCTGCCCCAGCCGGAGGCCTTCCTGGAGCTCGCCATCGACGCCTGCCGCACCCACGTGCAGAGCGTGTTCGAGGCGATCGCCTGCGAGAACCCGTACCCGATGCGCCACTTTCCCGAGCACAACTTCAACCAGATGGTGCTCAAGTCGTTCTTCACGGGCGTCGCCGTGCAGCGCATCGAAGGGCTCGCCGCTCGACGCTCGCCCGAGCTCGTGCGCATGGCCGAAGCCTACGCGAGCGAACGCCGCGCCGCCGGGCGCTCGGTGCCGGCTGACTTGCACCTGGTCACGAAATCTCAGGCCCCCGCCTGAGCCTCCGGAGAAAATTTCCATGAAAATGTTCGACCCTCACATCCACATGACGTCGCGCACCACCGACGACTACCAGGCCATGGCGGCGGCCGGCATCGTGGCGATCGTGGAGCCCGCGTTCTGGCTCGGTCAGCCGCGCAGCCACGTCGGCACGTTCGAGGACTACTTCCTGTCGCTGCTCGGCTGGGAGCGCTTTCGCGCCAGCCAGTTCGGCATCAAGCACTTCTGCACCATGGGCTTGAACCCCAAGGAGGCCAACCAGCGCGAGCTGGCCGAGGGCGTGCTGGCGCTCTTGCCGAAGTACGCCGAGAAAGACGGCGTCGTCGCCGTGGGAGAGATCGGCTACGACGACATGACGGAGGCGGAAGACAGGGCCTTTCGCCGCCAGATCGAGCTCGCGCAGGAGGTCGGTTTGCCGATCCTCATCCATACCCCGCACCGCGACAAGAAGCGGGGCACCGAGCGCACCATCGCTGTGGTGAAGGAGATGGGCATCGCTCCCGAGCTGGTGCTCATCGACCACAACACGGAAGAGACGTTACCGCTCACGCTCGACAGCGGCTGCTGGGCAGGTCACTCGATCTATCCCGCCACGAAGATGGACGAGCCGCGCATGGTCGAGCTCGTCAAGCGCTACGGCAGCGAGCGCATCATCATCAACAGCGCCGCCGACTGGGGCGTGAGCGATCCGCTGAAGGTGCCGAAGACGGCGGCGCGAATGCGCGAGGCCGGCATCCCCGATACCATCATCGAGACCATCGTGTGGAGCAACCCTGCCGCGTTCTTCGCCCAGAGCGGGCGGCTCGACGGCATCGACGCACCGAGCGTGATCGACCAGCGCAAGCTGTGGGAAGGCAACTCCGTGCTCCGCGGCCAGGCCCCCGTCGTCAACGGCTGAACGGCGCACGTTCCTTGACGAACACTGTCCTCGACGAGCTCGCCTTCGCCCACCCCATGCCTCGGCCCCGATCATGACGCCCACATTGGTGGTCGACGTCGTCGGCCTGAGCCAGGAGCTGCTCGGCAGCGACACGCCGAACTTGAACCAGCTCGCCGCGCGTGGCGTGGTGCGGCCGCTCGAGAGCGTGGTGCCCGCGGTGACCTGCTCCGCGCAAGCCACATTCCTCACCGGCCGCCTGCCGAGAGAGCACGGCATCGTCGGCAACGGCTGGTACTTTCGTGAGCTCGCCGAGGTGTGGTTCTGGCGCCAGAGCAACCGCCTGATCGAGTCGAAGCAGGTGTGGGAGCTCGGGCGCGAGCGCGACCCGGCCTTCACGTCGGCGAATCTGTTCTGGTGGTACAACATGTACTGCGCGGCGGACTGGTCGGTGACGCCCCGCCCGATGTATCCCGCCGACGGCCGCAAGCTGCCCGACGTGTACAGCGAGCCTGGCTCGCTGCGCACCGAGCTCCAGAAGGAGCTCGGGCAGTTCCCGCTGTTCCGCTTCTGGGGGCCCGCCGCCGACATCTCCTCCAGCCGCTGGATCGCGAGCGCCGCGCTGCGGGTGATGCAGCAGCACTCCCCCACCCTCACGCTCGTCTACCTTCCGCACCTCGACTACGATCTGCAGCGCCTCGGCCCCGACCTCGAGCACCCGCGCCTGCGACAATCGCTGCGCGAGATCGACGGCCTGTGCGGCGAGCTGATCCGCTTCGCCGAGGCCAGCGGCCGGCGCATCATCCTGCTCAGTGAATACGGCATCACCCGTGTCCGCTCCGCGGTGCACATCAACCGCGAGCTGCGCCGCGCGGGTTGGCTCGCGGTGCGCGAGGAGCTCGGCCGCGAGCTGCTCGACGCGGGCGCATCGGCAGCGTTCGCCGTCTCCGATCACCAGGTCGCACACATCTACGTGAAGCGCCCGGAGCTCATCCGCGAGGTCGCGGCCCAGCTCGCGACAATCGATGGCGTCGAGCGGGTGCTCGACAAGGCACAGCAAGCCGAGCTCGGGCTCGACCACGCTCGCTCGGGCGAGCTGGTCGCGATCTCGAAGCCCGATCGCTGGTTCAGCTACTATTACTGGCTCGATCCGGCGAAGGCGCCCGACTTCGCGCCTACCGTCGATATCCACCGCAAGCCCGGCTACGACCCCGTCGAGCTGTTCCTGGATCCAAAGCTGGCCGTGCCCAAGGCGGCGATCGCCTGGCGGCTGCTGAAGAAGGGGCTCGGCCTTCGAACCTTGATGGACGTGATCTCGCCCAGCGATGACACGCTCGTGAAGGGATCCCACGGGCGGCTCACGGACGATCCGCGCCAGGGGCCGCTGTTCATCGGGAGCGAGCGTTCTCTCGCTGGCAGCGGGCCACTGCGCGCGACCGATGTGCTCGGGATGATGCTCGCGCACGTGTTCGACTGAGGCCCAGGCGGTCGCATCCGCGAGCGGGCGTGTGGACGCGGGCGTGCGGCTCGTCAGAAGTCGAAGAGCACGTCCCAGCCTCGGCGCACGGCTTCGGACGGCTCGTCGCGCACCAGCACCTGGAAGAGACGGCCCTGGACGTCGCGCACGCGCAAGCCTAGCTCGATGGGTCGAAAATCGCCCGCGTCGTCGGCAGCGATGTCGATGCGGCGTAGCTCGTCGAGCCGAGCGAGCGTCTCCTCATCTTCCACCGCCACGCCCGCGGTAGGCAGCTCGCCCGGGTAGTCGGCGTAGTCCAGCACGAGCGCCGCGAGATCCAGGGGTGCGTTCCAGTCGTAGACGGGTTGGCCATTGAGCACGTCCGCGGTGGACTGCTGCGCAGGCAGGACCTGGATCTGGACGGGTCGCCACACGTACTCGGAGATCGCGTCGAGCTCGCGCGCCAGGTCGTGGACGCGCTGGTCCAGCGATGCGAGCCCCGGCGGAGCGTCGGAGTCCCCGACGGAGACGCACGTGAGGCTCAACGTCGCCGTGCCGTCGGCGACCCACGCTTCCGTTCCATCGAGGCAGATGTGCCCCTCATATTCGGCAAAGCGCGCGTAGGATCCGGCATGCAGCGTGTCGGCCAGCACTCGAGCTCGCTGGGGGTCGATCTCGCCACGCCGCAGGCCGCGCAAGCTCTCATCGTGCAGCGAGAACTGGCACTGGCCGTCGATGGTGATGCGGAGGGCGCCGTTCTCTCGCACGAACGGCGGGAGGTACGGGCGTCCGGCGAAGCCTGACGCCGCCCAGCGGATTTCGTCGCTGCCGTCGCAGAGCGTCTGAGCATCGCCGCAGGCGAGCGCGCCGAACGCGACGGCGACGAACCAGGAACGCAGCGCGGCAGTCACACTGCCGTTCATGACTCAGCACGAGCGCTGGTCAAGCGCGGCAAAGGCGCTGACTCGACGCTCAGAAGCGACAGTTGGCCCGTGCCCGAAAAGTCGTTTCATGCTGAAACTCACTCTCCCCTCCCGCAACCGCGCGGAGGCGCGCTGTTCCTGGGGCAGCGGGCGTCCCATCCCGCTGCGCGCCGAGCACGGATTGCCGGGGAGGGGCCGAGCGCTGCGCGAGGGGGGTGGGCATCTCCTCCCCTCCCCCCTCCGCTAGGTGCCCGGCACGACGCGCTGGAACAGCCGCGTGAGCGCGCACATCGCTGCCGCAACGACAGCCCCGAGCCAGGCGCCCGTCGAGGCGATGAGCACGGCGTCGAGCAGGGAGATGGCAGCTATGAGGCGAACGACCGCCTGGGGCACGGCGCGCTGGGGGCCCTGGCGCAGGTAGTGGAGCGCGTAGAAGATCCACGCCACGAACAGGATGAGGAAGGGCCAGACGAGGGGCTCGGGGATGGAGATCCACGCGCCGTAGAGGATGGGGAGCGCGAGGAAGGCGAGCGGCCAGAGGCGGGTGAGCTTGTTGAAGGCCTCTTGCTTGGCGGCGTAGGTGAGGCCGATGAGGTGGCACCAGAGGGCCGCGGCGCCGAGCAGGACCTGGCTCGTGAGGTGGTCGCTGACGCTGTAGGCGACCGCGACATAGATCAGGACGCGGCAGGCGCCCATGACGAGCGGGCTGAGCGGGTTCTGCTTGTGGTAGACGTCGTAGAAGACGATGCAGCCGGCGAGCGCGAGGCTGCTCAGTGCGGCGCGAACGACGGAGGCGCCCGTCTGCCACGCGACGAGGGCCGTGAGCACGGTACCGAGCAGGAGGGCGCCGAAGCCGATGGCGAACACGGTAGCCGCAGAGACCTGGCCCGAAGGGATGGGGCGCGTGGGGCGCTGGGCGGCGTCGATGTGGCGATCGAAGGCGTCGTTGAGGTACATGCCGCCGACGTAGAAGACCGAGAAGGCGAGCGCGAGGGCGAGCACGCGGGGCTCGGGGGCGAGGCCTCCGGCGAGGGCGAGCGCGGCCAGCACGTTGCTCCAGACGGTGGGCAGGTTCGAAACGCGCCCGAGCCGCAGCCAGACGCCGAGCTTCGAGGGGGCGCGCTTCGGTAGCCCGGGGTGCGCGGCCTCGGCGTTCAAGGCTCGAGCCGCTCCAGCACCCAGGAGAGCTCGCGCGCGATGGAGGCGTCGACGGTGCCGCCGCGCTGCTCGGGGGGCAGCACGTCCCACGTGTACGTCTCGACCTCGAGCTCGCTCGTGACGGGGGCTTTGCGCTGGCGTGCGAGGATGCGGGCGAGGAACGCCTGGGTGTTGCTGAAGGCGCCGAGCCGCTCGCGATAGAGAGGGACGTGGAAATGGACCCGCCACTCGTCGGCGGCGCGCGCTGCGGGGCTGTCGAAGGCGAGGGGCAGGTCTTCGAAGCGAAGCAGCTCGCCGCTCGGGGTGCGGGCGACAACCTGGTGCAGGTAGACGGGCTCGTCGTAGGCGCGCAGGGCTTGCAGCAGGTCGGCGCTGGGCCCCGGCAGGCGCAGGCCCGCGCTGAGCTGGAGCTTGGCGATTTTGATGCCCGCGCCGAGCAGTCGATCGAGGGCTTCGTCGGCCTCTTCGAACTCGATCGCGGCGTGGCAAGTGTCGAGGCAGACGCCGAGGTGGCGGCGCAGGATGCGCTCGGCTTGCGAGAGCTCTACGCGCGCGGCCGCGGCGAGGCGCTGGCGCGATGCGGGAGACAGGAGCTCCTGCTCGAAGAAATCGAGGGTCTCCGTCGTGGTCTCGAGGAAGCAGCAGGGCTCGGGCTCGAGCGCGAGGGTGATGGTCTTGCCGGTGCGCTCGCGCACGGCGTGCAGCTCGACCACGCGCTCGATCAGGGCGCTAGTGATCTGCTCGACCTGGGCGCGGGTCTGTACGTCCTGCTTGAACCCGCCGGGGACAGTGCTGATGCTTCCATCGACGCCGTCGGGCAACAGGGCCGCGAGCAGTTCGGCGAGGTCGGAGGTGTAGCGGCCACGCTCGCCGTCGGTCCAGTCGGGACGGTAAACGGCGGCCTTGACGCTGGTGCCGTGGAACGGACCGTAGGGAAAGCCGTTGATGGTGAAGACGTAGAGGCCGTTCGATCCGAGGAAGTCGCGGAAGCGCTCGAGCTCGCCCGGCTCGCGCAGGCGGCGCGTGGCGTCGGCGGAGAGACGCAGACCGACGCCGAAGGGGTCGGTCACGCCGAGCTTGGCCTTCACCGCGAGCACGTGGGTGCGGACGTTCTCGAACACGGCCTCCCAGCTCTCGCCGGGGTGAATGTTGGTGCAATACGTGAGGTGGCCGCCGGCGGTCTTCATGCGCGCTCCCGTCAGGCAGCTCTCGTCAAGCGGCGCTGCGATGGCGCTCGCTGAGCCAGGCGATGCAACGGGCGACGAGCGTCAGGTCCATCTCATGCACGTTGATAGCCTGGCCCGGCGCGCGCAATAGGCTGATGGTGAGCTCGCCGCCGAGGTGCTCGCGAAACTCGCGCAGGCCCTCGAGCACGCGCAGCTGGCCTCCCCCGTCGCGCAGCTCGAGCGCGGGGTCGTAGAGGCGGAAGCCGAGCTCGTCGAGCAGGCGCGTGATGCGTTCGCCGGCGGCGGGCTCGAGCAGACCCGCCTCCACGGAGTAACGGCTGTCGAGCGCGAGCCCGATGCCGACGGCCTCGCCGTGGCGCAGGCGGTGATCCGTCAAGCTCTCCAGCTTGTGGGCGGCCCAGTGCCCATAGTCGAGCGGGCGTGAGCTGCCGAGCTCGAAGGGATCGCCGCCGGTGGCGATGTGCTCGACATGCAGCCGAGCGCACTCGCGGATCATGACGCGCGTGGCGTCGGGCTCGAGCCGCGCGAGCTCGCTGGCGTGGTCGCACAACCAATGGAAGAAGTGGGCGTCGCGGATCAGCGCCACCTTGACGGCCTCCGCCATGCCCGCGACGCGATCGCGCACCGCGAGCGTGGCGAGGAAAGCGAAGTCGTTGATGACGGCGAAGGGCACGGCGAAGCTGCCGACGAAGTTCTTCATGCCGAAGGCGTTGACGCCGTTCTTCACACCCACGCCGGAGTCGTTCTGGCCGAGCACCGTGGTCGGCAAGCGCACCACCCGCACGCCGCGGTGACAGGTGGCCGCGGCGAAGCCCGCCATGTCTTGCACGGCGCCGCCGCCGATCACCACGCAGAACGACTGGCGATCGAGGCCGAGCTCTGCCATGCGCTGGTGCAGCTGCGCGACCAGCGTCGGGTCGTTCTTGCAGCGCTCGCCGCCCGGCACGACGATCGGATCGGCGGCGAGCTGGAGCTGGGCGGAGTGCGCGGCGACGTAGCGCCGAAGGGAATCGATCAGGGTTGGATGCGCGCGCTCCACGCCGTCGTCGATGACGGCCAGCAGGCGGTGGCGGCGAGCGGGCTCGAGCCGCGAAACCGCAGCCGCCAGGATGGGGTTATCGACCTCGAATACCCGCTCGGTGAAGTGCACCGCATAGCGAAACGGTACGGCAAAGCTGACCGTCAAATCGTTCTCACCGCTCATCGTCGCATCAGGTATACACCAGCGTGGCTCGAGCGCCGGCAGGCGGTTCCTCGCGCTCGATGCGAAACCGGCGCCGGCCGGCCCGCTCGTTCGCGCGAATGAAGGGACGGTCGCGATGAATCGTAGCGTGAATAGGCCGGGGTTTGTCGTGCGCCGCGTGCTCTCGCGCCTGCAGAGCGGGAGCTCGTCACCCGTGGTGGTCGAGACCGATGGGGGGCGCTTCGTGGCGAAGCTGCGGGGCGCCGCGCAGGGTCCTTCGGCGCTGGTGGCGGAGGTGGTGGTGGCGGCGCTCGCCGAGCGGCTGGGGTTGCCCGTGCCCGAGCGTGTCATCCTCGAGTTCGAAGCCAACGTCGCGACGGATGATCGCAACGACGAGCTCGCGGACCTGCTGGCGGCGAGCGTGGGGCAGAACCTCGGCCTTCGCTGGCTCGACGCCGCGAGCGTGCTGCGCGCGCGCGAGGTCGATGGCGTCGATGACGAGTTTGCCGTGCGCGTGCTGTGGCTCGACGGGCTGGTGCTGAACCCCGACCGAACGGCGAGCAACCCCAACGTGCTCTCATTCCGAGGCCAGCCGTGGCTGATCGATCACGGCGCGGCGCTCACGTTCCAGCACGATTGGGCGCAGGTGAGCGAGGAGTCGCCGCGCGCGCCGTTCGAGCCGAGCACGCACCTGTTCGGAGCGCGCCGTGCTCGGCTGGCGCGCTACGACGAAGGGCTCGCCCGGGTGCTGTCGCGCGAGGTGCTCTCGGAGGTGCTCTCCGAGGTGCCCGACAGCTTCCTCGCGGATCGTCCCGCAGAGTGGTCGCCGGCTCGTGCGCGCGCCGCCTACGTGGCCTTTCTCTGGAAGCGCCTGCGAGCGCCGCGTCCGTTCGTCCCCGCAGGCTGAGCGCGCGCGATTGGCGCGCCCGAGCGTCCCCCGCGCTCAGGTGAGCAGACCTTCGACCATACCACCGTCGGCGGCCACGCCGAGCACGCGCCGCTCGTCGGCGTAGAGGCTCACCATCGGCACCTTCCAGCGCGGCTCCTTCCAGGCGCACTCGAAGCTGGCAGCCGAGAACGACTGCGTCCAGAGCTTGCCGAGGCTCGCGGCCCAGAACCGACCCTCGTCATCGAGCGCGGCCGCGGAGAGGTCGACGCCATCGGGCACGGTGCTGCGGGAGACGACGGAGCGCTCGACGCGCACGACCCGCCCGCCGGCGCCGACCACCATGCCCGTCTCGTCTTCGGGCGCGGACGCGCCCGCGAGGTAGGCGCGCACGTCGTCGGCGGGTAGCCGCTCGATGCGCCACTCGAGCGGCCGGTAGTAGGCCACGAACGCGCGCGCCGAGCGCTCGCGCCCCGCGATGAGCCAGCGCTCGCGATCGAGCCGGGCGATCGCCGGGAGCGACGCGAGCTCGGGCAGCTCGAGCGGCTTGAGCCAATGCCCGCCGACGCGCGCGTAGAGCAGCGGACCGCCCGCTGGCGCGCTGCCCGCCGGGGCGCCGCTGCCCACGAGCACCGCCAGGTCGCGCACGTCGCCGCTCACGGCGATGAAGCTCGGCTTCTGCGCAGGCGGCGCGAGCCGCGTGACCTTGCCCTCGCGATACAGCGCCAGCAAGCCGCCGCTCCCGCCGAGCAGCCACTCGCCTGCGCCCTCGTAGTGCACGAGCCGCAGGTCGCGCGCGTCGAGATCGCCGGTGGGTGCGAGCACCCAGCTCGTGCCGTCCCAGAACTCGAGCCCGCGCGTCGTCGCTGCGAGGCAACAGCCCGCGCCGTCCCACGCGGCGCTCCAGATGGCGCGGTCGTCGCCCGGCGCATGGCGGATGTGGAAATGATAGCGAGGCGCGCTGAGCTGGCTCTTGCTGGCGATCCCCGAAGGGCGACGCGAGTTGGGCAGACCACCCCGCGCCGAGCTCACGCGCAGCGCCGCGATGATGGCGGTGGAGAACGCCTTGGCGTCGCGGGGGCGGGCGCTCGCGTCGGCGTTGGTGGCGTGCGCGATGGCGACGTCGATCGCCGCGCAGACGCGGGGCTGGTCGCGCAGCTCGAGGACGAGGCGCTTACCCTCGCGAATGCTGCGCCGCTTCTTGCCCTGGACCAGGGTGAGAATGTCGGCGATGGAGCGGGCCTGGAACAGCTCTTCGCCGGTGAGCAGCCAGAAGGTGGTCGCCGCTAGCGCGAACACGTCGGTGCCCGTGCCGAGCTTGTCCTCCTCCATCAGGATCTGCTCGGGCGGAGCGTAGCCGGGCGTGCCGAGCGCGTTGTGCGCGAACGTCTGCTTCAAGCCGCGCGAGCGCGAGACGCCGAAATCGGCGATCTTGAACAGCTCGCCCCGGCCCGTGCCGCAGCACAGGATGTTGCTGGGCTTGATGTCGCGATGGATGACCCCCACCTCGTGAATGGCGTTGAGCCCGCTCGCGAGCGCCTCGACACAGCCGGCGGCGCGATCGGCGTCAAAGGCGTAGCCGGTGCGGGCAACCGACTCGGCGACGCGCTCTTCGAGCGTGCCGCCGTGCACGTATTCCATTGCGAGCCAGGGCAACTCGACCCCCACGCCGCGATAGGACACGGCGATCTCGCTCGTCTCCAGCAGGCGCACGACGAAGGGCGTCGGAGGGATCTGCTCGTTGAGGCGACCGAGGGCGACCGACTCTTTGCGGATGGTGAGCAGCGCGATCTCGGAGGCGTCCATCACCATCTCGGGATGAACGATCTTCACGACGGTGTAGCTCTGACCATCCGGGGCGCGCCGGATCGCCCGAAAGGCGACCGCCATGCTGCCCGCCCCGAGCGCTTGCTCCAGCTGATAGGTGACGTTGGGCGAAATGCTCGACCGCAGCTCGGCCCCTCGGAGTGCGGTCAGATTCTGATCGCTATAGGAGAGATCTATCAATCGAGGACCTCGGGGCCTTTACGTCGTGCGATGTCGAGGAGAGCGGCCGGCGCTCGGGGATAATGAAGCCTGCGCCGACAGCCGCTCGACGGGGCTCGAGCGGCTGAGAATGCCCGGTCGCGTGCTCATTGGCAACGCCGGCTGGCCGCTTTTTTGGCTCACTGCGCGCAGTACGACGCCCGCACCGCGGGATTTGCGGCTGGCCGTGCTCGGAAGGCGCGCCCGCCCAATGGCGGAGCGCGCTCCCTCAGTCGACCTTGAAGCTCTTGGCGACGGTAACGGGCGCGCCGGCGAAGGCGGGCACCTTGGCAGCCCGGAAATGCTTGAGGGCGCATTTGCCGGCGGTCGTCCCTGCGAACGCCCCCTCTACGAGTTGGGCGTCGGAAACCTTTCCGCTGATGCCGAAGGTGACCTGGATCTTGCCCTTCCCGGGGGCACCGCCCGCGCCACAGCTCGCCGCTTTGCTGGCGGCTTCGTTGAGCGCGGACTTGGCGGCGTTCTTGTCGAAAGGAACGATGGTCTTCGAAATGACCGGTGCCACGGCTCGCGGCGCAGCCCGCGGCGGCACCTTGCGACTGCTCGGCTTGTCTTTCTCCTTGTCCTTTGCCTTCGACGCTTCGGGGGGAGCGACAGCCTCGGTGACGTTGGCGGGAGCGTTGACGACCGCGTCGGGCGCGGGGCTCGCGCTCGGCTCTCCAGCGCCGGGCTGCAGAGCGCCGGGCTGCAGAGCGCCGGGCTGCAGAGTGCCGGGCTGCAGAGCATCAGCTTGCACAGCGCCGGGGTCCGCCGCGCTCGACGGCTCGGGTTCTGCGGCAGCATGCTCGCCGTTGGAGGGGGGCGCCGGCAGCACCGCCGGCGGTTCGACGGGCGGTTGGGCTTCGATCTTCGCTTGCTCGGACGCGGCCGTGGCCGCGGTGACGGCGGCTCCGCCGGAGCCGAAGACCCAGATGCCGCCGGCGGCCATGACGAGGCCTGCCGTCGCCGCCAGCGCGATCGGCCACCAGCGGCGCGCGTTCGGCGTCTCGCTGGGCAGCGTCATCGAGTCCATCGATTGCGCGGGCTCGGCCTTGAGCGGAGTGGTGAGCAGGGCCTCGTCGGCGGCGGTGCCGAACAGCGGCTCGGTCGCCTGCATGTTCCAAAACTGGTTGGACGCTTCGTCGCCGCCCGCGCCTTGCTTGGGCGGGGCCTGGTTGGCTTTCATGAGCGCCTCGAGCGAGAACATGATCGACGCTTCGGGCTTGCGCGCGCTCGATGCAGGGTTCTCCGACGCGCGCGCTGGCGGTGGAGCGCTCGTGCTGGTCTCCACGGGGATGGAGTTCGAGTGCGGGCTCGGCAGCGAATGGCTGCCGGAGAGGCGAAATAGATCCTGCGTGGCCGTCGCCAGCTTGGCGCGGGCCCCGGCGAAGCTCGGCAGGCTGTCGCGCGATGAGGGATCGGACTCGGAAGGCGGGAAAGCCCCGTCGTAGCCACAGTTCACGCACGGGCGTGAACGCCGCGACGAGCTGACGAAAGTGGGGCCGGTTTCCGCCTTCTTAGGCTCGACTTCGCGAGCGACCGAGCACCCGGGACAACGCTCCAACATCTCCATGATCAGTGCGGCTTTCGGCGGCCAAACCTGAGCGCTTTGGTCCGTTGCGACCCGCGCTCCAGGGGTGGAGAGATGAACTGCTCGTCGCCGAGGACCGCCATGTGCCCCGACGAGCGAGTCTTACCTACATGATCTCGCTGCTCGCGATAAGAGCCTATTCTAGCGGAGACGCGAGATGAGGTGGCCCACAATGGATCGTTTTCGCATCGCAGCGGAGCATGGCCAGTCGCCTCGTGGCGCTCCGGCACCGGTTGAGCCGCGACGCCCCGCTGGGATTTAGTGAGGGCACCCACCTTGGGTCACTCGGCGCCAGCGGTGTGCCACCGGCAACGTGCGAGCACGTTCAGGCGTTGATCGGCAACAGCTGGGCGCCGTCTTTCGGACAGATTCGCGCTCCGCGCGTGTCGTACATGGTGCCACATACTGGGCACACCGTCGTCGGTTTGGGTTTCGGCGCCTCGGCCGCCTCTGTCTCCAGGCGCGTGGCGTCGAGCCGGCGCGGTGCATCACCGATGGCATCGTCGCCGGTGAAGACGACGGTGCCGGTGTCTGGCAGCGGCCGCCCGCGGGGCGCCGAACGCGCGGGGTTGCGCCGAGCCCGAGGCAACAGCCAGACTCCGAGCGCAGCGAACACGACGGCGATGATGCTGACCAGGCCGACGAACGTCCACTTTCGGTCCGACGGGCCCGGGCTGCCCGTGCCCTGGCGCGCACCCAGCGAGCCGGCGGTGATGGTAGCCGTCGCCGCCTCGGACGACGCGCCCTCGGCGTCGAAATCTCCGCTCGCGAGCAACGCCGCATAGCGCTCGTCGGAGACGATGTCGACGGCGACGCGCACGGACTGGCTGGCGGCGGTGGCGGTGACGCTGAGCTCCGCGTCGGCGGCTCCACGCGCGACCATCAAGCGACCGGCGTCGATGTTGGCGTCGGGGCCAGCAGGAGAGAGCTCCCACGCGACCGGGGTGCCGAGACTGCAGCCCTGGGCGTCGAAGACGCTGGCGCGGAAATGAAACGACTCGCCCGCACGCATCAGCTTTCGCGACGGTCGCACCTCGATACGAGCGGGCGGCCCGGGATCGGCGCAGGGGTTGCGCGCGCTGGGAGCAGGGGTCTGCACGGGCGGAGGCGCGGGTGCGTCGACGACGCGGCGATAGGTGCGCCAGCGGCCGGAGCTGGCCGCGCACGTCTGCCCGTTGACGACGAACTGGTACTGGCCGCTCTCCTGGAGCGAGATCACGTCACCGCTGACGCTGACCGTGGTCTGCAAGATCTCCTGGCGGGCGTCTCTTGGGGCCGAGCGGCAGGTGGTCTTCCAGCTACCAGAGGCTGCCGAGTGGCTCTGGCGGCTGAGCGCGGGGTGCATCTGCCAGCACTGGTCGGTGGAGAAGCGGCTGCCTTCGCCCTGAAAAACGAGCTCATCGCCTCGCTCCTCGAGCGTCACCACGCCGCCCTGATCGCCGCCGCCGGTCGGTCGAGGCCCGCACGCCTCGCCCCAGCTGCCGATCACCCAGCGCACGGTCATCGGTTCGGCTCGCCATTTGCCGGCGAGCGGCGCCGTCGGCGCCTCCAAGCCCTCCGGCGGCGTGTCGACGAGCGTGGGCGTGGCCTGCTGCGCCCGGGCGGGTGCCACGAGAAGCGCAGCGACGGCGCCGAGCGCGAGCAACGCGCCGAGCGAGAACGGATGGCGCGAGGAGCGGCGCTGGCGCATCGCGCGAGGCCAGCTCGACCGCGTCGCCGCGGGTGGCACCGGTCGGCGTGCTGGGCTGCGCTGGGTGTGAGAGCTCATGGCGAGAAGTACGGACACTAAATCAGCGAGCGCGATTCGGCTATGGGTCGCCCGAGGCGGAGCGAGGGTGAGGTCGGTCCAGCACCGACGTGCGGTGGGGGTGTGCCGCGGCTCCGTGCCCGCGAGCGGCTACGCTCGAGGGGGTGCCGCGAGACCGGAGTTTCGCCCGCGACCAAGCCACCGCGAAACGGTGCGTCGTCGCTCGCCATCCGTGGGCGTGGGCGCTGCATGCGGCCCTGCTGCATGCGGCCCTGCTGCGAGCGGCCTGATCCACGCTGCCCTGCTCCACGCTGCCCTGCTGCGTGCGGCCGCGGTGCGGCCCGCGTCTCGCGACGTGTTTCTCGAGGACATCGTCTGCTGCCAGCGGCTGCACGCGAGCGGCTCGTCCCATCGTACGAGCCGAAGCACGCCGAGGTGCGCGCCTCGTGTAGTTTGACACTGGACTGTCCGACGGATTAGCGTGATGTACCCATCGAATGCATTTCATTCCCGGCGAAGCCGGGTTGGATGGAGCCGCGTTTGCTTACAATTCCGTTGCTTCGCCCGCGAGCCGAGACCGTTCCGGCAATTTCGTCAGCAAACGTGCAAGAGGACACTCGATCCACCGGGTCGAGAGGCGGTCCGATGCCGCGGGACCTCCTCGAGGGCGAGTATCAGCGTGGCCACCTCGATAAGTCGTGTGGCAGTGACTCTCGCACCGGTGACTCTTGCAGCGGTGGCTCCTGTGGCAGCGAGTCGCGTGGCAATGAGCCTTGGCTCGGGGGAATGGGGCGAACGCTGGCGGCGGGGGCCGGCGTCTGCGCTGCCCTGGTTCTTGGAGCCAGCGCGGCGCACGCTCAGGCGGGCCCGCGGGCGCCCGAGAGCTTGAACGGTGACGGTGCCGACACGCATCTGTTTCGCCCCGCGGTCGACTCGAAGGGCTTCTTTTCGGTCAACGGCAGCCGAATCCTGGGCGCCAATGACGTCAGCTTCGGCCTGATCCTGGACTACGGGCGCAACCTGCTCAGGGTGCGAGAGGAGGCGCGTGACCCGGCTGACGGCGTCGAATGCACCGACGACGTCGACTGTGTCGGCGCGCGCGCTCTCGTGCCGAATTCGTTTCAAGGCACGTTCAACTTCAACTATGGCATCGCCAACAAGGCGGTGATCGGCCTCTCGATCCCGGTCGTGCTCGCCAGCGGTGACCCGGTCTTCAATGTCGGGCCCGCCCCCGGTGCGCTGTACGACTCGGTATCTCTCGACAGTCAGGGCGTGTCCTGGGTGGCCATGCACGCCAAGCTGCGGTTGACGCGCATCGAGGAGACGCTGGGCCTCGCCGTGCTCTTGCAAGGCGGCCTGCCCGTCGGGTCGCGCTCGCACAACCTGGTGGGCGAGCCCGGCGCGTGGTTCTGGCCGCAGGCGATCGCTGACTACCAGTTCGGCGCCACGGGCCGCTTCAAGGTGGGCCTCAACGCCGGCTTCCGCTGGCACTCGCAGGGGAACGACACCCAGTTCCTCGCCAATCAGCTCGAGTCAGGTCAGTTCCGCAACGGCAACTTGCTGACGGGGCAGTTCGGCTTCGCGTGGCGAGCGCTCGACGCGCTCGATCTCGTCGGCGAGACCTATGCGACCTACCTGCTCGACGACTACTCCGACTCGAAGCAGAAGTTTTCGCAGGAGTACACCGGCGGCATCAAGCTGTTCGTAGAGCGCAACAGCTACCTGATGATGGGCGCTGGCCACCGCATCTATTCCACCGGCTTCGAGGCGGCTGACCTACGCCTGCTGCTCGGGTTCGTGTTCGAGCCTTCGATCGGC
>Ga0247763_1000315_pt1 | contig 27749 bp, 20 predicted proteins | sample UWRJL141409B4_FD_179926 | JGI IMG/M metagenome (GOLD analysis project Ga0247763, IMG submission 179926) | Plant litter microbial communities from Arlington Agricultural Research Station in Wisconsin, United States - UWRJ-L141-409B-4 | ecosystem: Environmental > Terrestrial > Plant litter >... | reverse complement strand
ACCAGAGCCGGGTGCAGGCTCGTCTCGCACCAGATAGAGCGACCGTCTGGACCTTGGCAGCTCGGCTCGGCACTCCCGTCGCGCACGAACGTGTCCCGGACTCGTCACCGCGACTTCAGTGATGTCCACAGCCCGCCGCGCACCAACTTCCCTCCGCGGCGGCCATCTCGACGAATGCCCCGTCGGCGGGCATGGACGCCTCGAGCTCGCTCCCACCACGCCCAGCCTCGACTCCAGCCCCAGACGGCTCTGCTCCCGATGCATCGAGTTTCACGCCTCCCAACCATAGCCGAGTGCATCACGGCGCGCGGGCGTATCGAACTTCCAACGCGACCGCATCGATGCCCAGGCCGCTGCGGGAAGTGCCACGCTCCGCGGTGGGCTATGGGACACGCTCGCTTGCCGGGCAGGACTGCTCGCTCCGAACACATTCCCACCACCGCCAGTCTCGACTCGGGCTCCCACACTGACGGTACGCCAACCTACTCTCACGACTGCATTGCTCATTCGCGACGGCCCGAGAAGCGACGTCGGTGGCTTGGAACTCATCCGGCTTGCACGGGTGACCACCGCGACGGTACTCTTGGCGTTTAGTCCGGTGCTGCCTCCCATGGCCGCACCGATACGAGGACCGTCCAAACGCTGAACGACCACGGGGGACGAACCGGTGAAGAGCAACGCCTTTGCCTTGGAACCGCCCCGGAACCACGCAAGCACCCGTGCTCTGACTTTCCACGCCGACAAACCGAGGCTCAACTGGCTCGTCGGAAGACGCCTCGGTACGGCCACCGCGAGCGAGGGCGCGAGGCGCCATTGGCTCGCCACAGACCTACAGTCGCGAACGAACGCTCAGCACCCGCCGAGACGTCCATCATACTCCCCTCTTGGGAACCGAGGCTCTCTTCGGCTCCCACGTCCGCCCAACGCCTGGCGTTAAGCTGCGTGGCCCCGAAGGAGCGCAGCGACTGAGGGCCACGTCAGCTTCAACGGCCGAGTTATGCCGCATTGGGTTCGTCACGCAGCAGCTGGGTTGCATAGGGGCCGTACTGCCAAGTCTTGCGCGAATTCCTTGCAAAGGCACAATCCACGACTTCCCGACTCGGGCTCGGCTGGTCTGTCGAACTCGTCAGCCGGCTCAGCTCCTTCGTGCTACAATCCACCATACACCAAGATGACCGCGGAAATCGTAGAGCAGGTCCGAGCATGGCTCGACGAAACCAGGACACTGCTTCGTGCGGCCGAGCTTCTGGTTGAATGGTTCACCGAGGACGGGAACGATTCGGATGAGTATAGTGCTTTCAAGGCATCGCTGGACCTACCGTACAGGAACCTGGCGTTAGTCGATGACTGGTTACGCATTGGAGACTCCGCTCCGACTCGCGTCTCGCAATGGACCGCAAGACGATTGGACACCAGTAACGCGCTCGCCGTTGTGATTTCGCCGCTCCTCGAGCGAATCGTGATGTACGAGCCTGAGTTTGTTCAGGCGTGCCGGGAGGGCGCGCCCGTGCTCTTGCTGTGGTTTCAGTTCATTGGCAATTTCGGGCGGTACGTGTGCACTCCAGTTTGGGAAGCCTACCCAGAATGTGCGCCGCCAGACTGGTCGATTCGCCCGCAGAGTTGAAACCAGGACCGGGCCTTGGGCGAGTCGGCAAGGTCGGCGCTGCAAAATCATCCAGGTCTAGCTGCAGAGCGAGCTCCCACAAGCACGCGCTTTCCGTTCGCCCTTGGTCACCGCCGGACCGTCGGACTGCTTGGGACTCGTAGGCCACCGTGGCCAAGGACAGGGGGCGTAACGACGGCCGCCTTGGGCAAAGCCAGCAAGCAGCAAGGCAGGGACTTCCAGGTCTCGATCTGGAGCTCCCACGGTCACGCCCGTTCGTGTGTGTCGGCAGTAGGACCGTCCCTGCTGGCTGCTGTAAACAGAAGCGGTCACGCCCGCGGGACTGATAGCATGACGACCGGTGTCCTGGGCGAAGCCAGCAAGGCAGTGCTGCAAGACCATGCAAGTCGATATCCGGAAGCTCTCAACAGGCGATGAGCGCCTCGAGCGAACTCGTCCGCATCGCCAACGAGGAGTCACGAACGGCCGCACGATTCTCCAACCTGTCAAACTGGAACAGCTGCCCGTCGAGAAGTCCCGTCCAACGCGGTATCCGGCGGAAGTCGACCGCGCCTGCGCCGGTAGCCAATTCGGAATGCCTGTCGGCATAACGACTGGCATTAAGCTGCGGGCCCGTAAGTCCCGACAAGACCTCGATGCTTGGAACCACCGCTGCCTTGCGCGTAGCGAACAAGGCAGCATGGCACGGCCTCCAAACTCGGAAGCCCGTCAGCTTCAATGGCCGAGTTGGGCGGCTCCCTTGTTCATACCATATTGGATTTACCGCGGCTTCCCTTCCCATCTGCTGAATTACCCGTCGCGACGGGCGTTCATGAGGCGGGCTCGCCCAGTCCGGTGCCGCTGAATTGAGCTTCCACGCGGTATCCGGAACGCCGCGGCGCCGCAACCACTCCTTCACGCGGAAAGGCCCCGAGCACTCCGTTCAGCCCGGCTCGCCCTGCCTTTCGGTACAGACGATGAAGGCGCTTCAGCACGCATTGCACGGACTCTCGTCGCCGGCAAAGCGCCGTCAGCCTCAGCTGGCAAGGCGCTCTCCAGCACCACGGCCACCGGGGCAGGCGCTCTCGCGGGATAACCAGGCCACAATCTCGAACGGTTGCGGCTGCAGCTCGGCCATTCGAGACAGGCGATGAACCGACATCCACCGAACCGGCACGCTCTCCCACAACGAAGGCCCGGCAACCGAAACCACTCTCTCGTGCGCCAGAGCCGGGTGCGTGCTCGTTCGCACGAGACACTGCGACCATCTGGCCTTTGACTGCTCGGCTCGACACTCCCATCGCGGACGGGCGCATCGGACGCTCCGTCGCGATTCCACCAATATCCGCAGCCCGCCGCGCACCCACTCCCCTCCGCGGCGGCCATCGCAACGAATGCTCCCACGGCGGGGACGCACGCCGCGAGCGCCCGCTCAACACGCCCAGCCTCGACTCCAGCCCTCGACGACTGTGCTCCCGATGCATCGAATTTGCAACTCTCACCCATAGCCGAGTGCATCGCAGCCAACGCACGTGCCGAACTTTCACCGCGACCGCGCCAGTGTCCAGGCCGCTGCGGAAATGCTACGCTCCGCGGCGGGCTATGCGGCACGCTCGCTTGCCCGGCAGGACTGCTCGCCCGAACGCATTCTCATCACAACCAGCCTCGACTCCAACTCCCACACCGACGGGGTGCCGATCAACTCTCACCGCTGCATTGCTCATGCACGACGGCCCGGGAAACGGACGCCAGTGGCTTGGAACTCATCCAGCTTGCACGGATGCCCCCCGCGACGGTACCCATGGCGTTCAGCTCGGCGCTGCCTCCCACGGCCGCACCGATACGAAGAGCGTCCGAATGCTGAACGCCCACGGGCGACGGACCGGTGAAGTACTACGTCTTTGCCCTGGAACCACCCCGGAACCACGCGAGCACCCTTGCTCTGACTTCCCATGCCGGCAACCCGGGACCAAACTGGCTCGTCGGAGGACGCCTCGGCACGTCCACCGCGAGCGAGGGCGCGAGGCGCCGTTGGCTCGCCCTGACCTACCATCGTGCACGAACGCCCAGCCCACGTCGAGACGTCCGCCCTCCTCCCGCCTCGGGAACCCATAGACTCTTCGGATCCTACGTCCGCCCAACGACTGGCGTTCAGCTGCGTGGACCCGAAGGAGCGCAGCGACTGAGGGCCACGTCAGCTTCAACGGCCGAGTTATGCCGCACTCACGTTGTCTCGGGGTCCAGTCGCCCGAGAGCCTCGTCGGTCGCCATCTCGAGTTCGGCCGTTTCGACATCGGTCAACGCGCGCATCTTGGCTTCGAGTGCACGTTTGGGTATGGCTCTCATTTGAAAGGCGAGGGCAACGGAGTCCTGCGGCGGTCCGAGTTCCGACGCCTCGATCATTGCCGTCCCAGCGAGGTGTGCACGATCGAGATTGGTCGTCAGCGGAACCACCAAGACGGACTGAAGTACGCTGTTCAATGCGTCGCTTTGCCACACGATGACCGGGCGTCTACCTGTCTGTTCGAGGGGGCGACGCTCGCCAAGATTCGCCCACCAGAGTTCGCCTCGCTTCAACCGGCGGCCCCCTCGTCGGAATCGATCTCGTGCTCCCAGTCGGACAGGCCCGCTTCAGCCAGCGCCAAGTCCTCTGCCCCGTTCGTGCGTCGCAACTTGGCGAGATCCCAGCGCTTCGGGTCGGGCTGTCGCACCACTATGACGCGCACGCGCTCACCCGGAGTCAACGGCAGCGGCTGCGCGAGTTTCAGGGTGCCCTGCTCGTACTTGGCCTCAACCGATCGCATACGAGAACTGTAGCACACCGGTTCCGGTGTGCCCATACGAGACCAACTCCCGGCGCAAGCCCAAAGCCCCGGTATTCAGCCCGAAGCATGCGTACCGCCCGGACTGTGCCGACTGGTGGCCGCGATGACATCAGGACACCGCGAATCGTACGGGACCTCCCGCGGGCCTCGCACTCCGCGGGAAGCCCGCCTGGTGGGATGGATTCCGATGCGAGCTACGTCCGCTGCCTTGGGCGCAGCCAGCAAGGCAGCAATGCAGAATCGTCCAGGTCTCGATCCGGTGATGATTCCACGGGCACGCTCGTTCCGCTCACCCGTCTGTCGACTCCGTGCCGTGCGGATTGTGGAAGGTACCCGGATGCGTCCGTGCCGGCTGACGACACGGGGCGTTACGACCGCTGCCTTGGGCGCAGCCAGCAAGGCAGCGATGGAGAATCGCCCAGGTCTCGATCCGAAAGATCTTTCGAGGTGCAGTCCATTCTAAGCGTGCCGAGTTTGGCGCATTGCCCAGCGCACAAATTCCCTGTCGCCCAGCCCGCGCAACGGCAGCCGAGCGCCGCGGACTCGTGGGCGCGGCCAACAAGGAGTCGACGGACGGCCCGCGGCCCATCTGTCAACCCGGAGCGGCGGCTCATTACGAAGTCTCGTTCAGCCCGAGTCCGGCAAAGCCGCCCGCGCCTGCACTGGTAACCAGGTCGGAACAACTGTCGGCATAACGACTGGAGTTAAGCTGCGTGGTCCCGAGCGCAGCGAGGGCCACGTCAGCTTCAACTTCCGAGTTAGCCGGCATTGCGACGCGTCAACGGCAATGGCCTTCGGGATCGCTCGGTGTGGAACTGCCTGGCAACGTCGAGTGGATACCATCGCATTCGGCGGCCGCATTCGGCATCGAACGCCAGCTTTCATTTTGTGGCAAAATGGCGTATGATCCCAGCATGGGGGCTGATCCGCTTTCACTGGCACTCGGCAAGAAGGCCGCAACTATAGCTCTGGGTGAGATCAATGCGATTCTCAAAAAGAATGGCGTATACGATCGGGTCGTCGACTTCATTAGCGGTCGACGGCCGGTTACGGTAATCGTGCTGGGAAGCTCAGGCACTGGCAAGTCTGCGTTTCTGAATTGGTTACGAGGGCTATCTGTCGAGATCAGCGCCCGGGACCGAACGCAGAATATGAAGGAAGTCTCCGGACGTCTTGAAGGAACCGCGTTCGAGTTCATCGATACTCCTGGTGACGTTGGGCATCGTGATCAGCGCGCTGTTGCCTACGCTAGAGCGATGGGTAAGCATAAATTCGGGATAATTAACGTTGTTGCGAACGGCTATGCAGAACGAGAGGAAACGAAGGGGCTCGCATTTGACAAGGCAGGTAACCTCAAACGTGCACACCTGGACGCTGAACGCAAACGTGAGTTGGAGCGTGTAACGGAATGGGCGACAGCGCTAGCGGGCGGGGGGGTTCAATGGCTTCTAACCGTCGCAACTAAAGCAGATCTCTGGTGGTCTCAGGATGAGGCGGCGCGCGTGGGAACTCTGTATGGGAGTGAAGAGTCTGACTATGTCAAGCAACTTGGCAGACTGCGATTTAGCCCTCGAGCCGTCCAGTTTAACTCGTCGGTTGGACAACTCTATTGCGGTCAGGTTCCGATGTCCGGCTTCTACACGGACGCAGAGAGAGCGAACCACCGAGCAGAGTTGGTTGCGGAGTTGCTGCAACTGGCAACAGCAGCCGTCAAATGAACGAGGCCAATGAGGTGAGAGCGTCGGAGGCCGGCAAGGATCGAGTCTATTCTTTAAAGGAAGACCCGGTGAGCGAGCTCGCAAACAGCCTAAGCCGTAGGGCGGCTGTACTCAGCCAACTCGGGACTCTTATGGCCTCCGCTCTGGTGATTGCATACATTCTCCTCGCCGCGGCCATAGCGCTACCCGGCCGCGGTGACACGCTGTTTGCAGGGCTGATAGCCGCAGCGCTCGATGCACTTGGCCTGCTAGGCCTTATTCAACACGATGCGATCGAGCGGCGCGCGGAGGCAACCTTTCGAGTGCTAATTGATGCCCTCGAAGGCGACAGCATGCGAGGAGTGTCGGCCGAATCCGACAGCGAAGGCCCGTTTGTCTCAGATCGAAAACCGAACGAACCTCTCAAGGCACGACTGGCAATGCGAGAGTTTGCCGTTTCGCGCGGTCTGCCCATTGCACCCGATCGACTTGGTAAACCAATTTACCTCGTCGTATTGTTGGCTAACCTGGTGGGAGCAGCCGTGACGGCGAGATCTGTTCTGAGGTACTGACTGACGCGCCTAGTCCGGCTAACGACTGGAGTTAAGCTGCGTGGTCCTGAGGGAGCGCAGCGACCGAGGGCCACGTCAGCTTCAACTTCCGAGTTAGGCAGCACCCTTGGCGGTCACAGGTCGCCAGTTCAGCTTTAGTCTCTTCCACGATGACGCGCACTCTCGAAGGTACAGGTTCATCAGGGTCTGGTATGGGATCTGAGTATCTGCCGACAACGCCTTGAAGTACTCAATCGTGTCCTGGTCCAACCGAATGGTCACCTGCTTCTTCAGCCGCTTCGCGTAGGGATTCTTCTTTGCGCCCGTGAAGTCGTAGTTCTTCCTCATCGTGCCAGGTTCCCTTCGTACTCGCGTGCCTCAGAGCGGCTCGCCTTACGAGCAGAGATGCTCCGAATGATTTGGCCGCCTTCCTGTAACAGTGACAGACGACCAGAGTCCGAAGTGCAGAGCTGATGCCGAGTAGTATGAATCGGTCCTCGTCGTCTGAATGGTCGGGGTCATCGCGAAGAAGAGCCTCCTCGTCGTAGAACACCGTCTGCGCTTCTTCGAACGAGACCTTGTGCTTACGCTTGTTCGCGAGGCTTTTCCGCTCGTCCCAGTCGAAGGATAGCCGACCCCGAGCCATACATTGTACTTACATCGTCATTCTCTGCAAGTGAACGCAACATGACCGAATCGGTACTTCGGCCGCAGGCATGTGCGGACCGGTCGTGACGCGCGCCCGCAAAGTCCAACCCGACGGAACAAGCTTCTCTGGACGTATTTGGGCCACCGGGTCGCCGCTGATCCGCCTCGCTCGGCGCGGCGTGCTGACCCGACCGGGGCGACTTCTTACTCAGGGAAATTGAGCCGACGTCAAGGTCGGGGGTGTTGGGGGGACGGTCCCCGCCAAGGTGGACTCTCCAGCCACTCGACACGGAACGCCAGGGCCAGAAGGCACCATGGCTCCTGATGCGGCCTAGGCAACTGCCCTGGGCGCAGCCAGCAAGGCAGCTCGGAAAGAGCTGCCAGGTCTCGATCCGAAGGCCACGCACGCTGCCTTGGGCGCAGCCAACAAGGCAGCTCGGAAAGAGCTGCCAGGTCTCGATCCGAAGGGGCCACGCACGCTGCCTTGGGCGCAGCCAACAAGGCAGCCCGCGATGACCTCTCGTCCTGAGTTCGGGTCGGATCGGATCGACACTCTCGCGGAAGCGTAGCCCATGCTGCCCATGCTCGTTGTAGGCCACGACTTCGGTCCAGATTCCCCGAGCTCGGCGCTTGCCCACGCGCTTCGGATCGATCAAGCCGTCGAGGAATGCCACCGTCCGGCCGCTACCGGACCGGCGCTCGACGTGATGCCGGCAACTTCGAGCTCCGGCGGATCCATCCAACGATGTCCGTCAAGCGGCGCCGTGTCTGCCTAACGTCTGGCATTAAGCTGCGTGGCCCCGAAGGAGCGCAGCGACTGAGGGCCACGTCAGCTTCAATGTCCGAGTTGGGCAGCCGTCTTTAGGCTCTTGCCGGCTCCACCCTGATGGAGCTAGCCCCGGAGCCCTACTACCCAGGTAGCCAGAACCCCCGCTAATACATTGAGCAAAATTGCACCGGCAAAACGTAGGCCGAACTTCGCCAGACTCCGCCGGTTCTTCCGATCGCACTCCGCTTGGTAATTCTGATCGCCGCGGGTAAGACGCAGCATTGCGAATCGGCCGTAGCTGTCGAGTGCACGAAGCGCGCTTGTCGCCACGTAGTGACCAAGCATCTCCATGAAGTCGACCAGCATCAACGATCCAAGAAGCCAGACTGCAACCGTTACGACATTCCCGACTGTCACGGCTTCGGTGAGATCATTCGGAATCACTCTAGCAAGAACTGCGAGCGCCAGAATTGCCGTGCCGAGTCGAAAGAGTTGGTGAATGCTCTGATGCAGCAATGTGCCTCTCTTTCGAAGATGGCGCCAGATTCCAGCAATTGGCTCCGGCTTTGGCAACGCCTGGTGCCACTCGCTTACGATGTTGATGAGCTCTTGGCTCATTAACGCGCTGATAAAGTCAACTCTGCAGAACATGGGCGCCAGCTGGCTCTCGGCGTCGGCCAGTGCCTCGGCCTCGCGAGAAAGCGCAAACTGCAGCATCTCAGCCGGGTTTGGCGCTTCGGTGATGCGTAATGTTAGCGCGTGCCGCTGCGGAAGCTGATAGCCCGGAAACGTGACCAGGAAGTCCCATCGCACTGCCAAGCTCTTGGTAACCTCGGGGCCAGACCAGCGATAGGCCGAGAATTCCTGCCAAGAGAACTCCTTGATCAGGTTCCTATCCTGAACGAGCGTGACATTCACGTTGTCCGCGACGACATGATGCTGCGCAAGCTTCTCGACGATTCGCCCGTGAAGTTCGCCTAGATCGTTTACAGTCACCAGGGCGGGACGATGAAAGACTTTCGTCACGCTATCGGGCCTTCCAGTTAGCAGGTGGAACAGCGCTCGAAAGTGTTCCTTTGGAAGGCGAGCCACGATCTCGCCATGCTTCTCTTCGGCAACTAGTGTGTGTTGTGCGCCCACGAATCCCCCAAATGTCGCAGTGCCCCAACATGGAAGTATGACAGACTATGAGCGAGTAGCAATTCGCCACGTCCGGTGGCGCGCAGCAGGAATGCGATGACCGAAACCACACCGGTCTGCCCAACGACTGGCGTTCAGCTGCAAGGCCCCGAAGGAGCGCAGCGACTGAGGGCCTTGTCAGCTGCAACGGCCTAGTTAGGCCGCCCTCCGCCTTGCTCGAGCAGCCAGTCTGGCGCAGGCCCCTCTTCAGCAATCACCACCAGCGTGAATTTCTCGGGTAGTATGCCAAACCTTGGCGGCGGCGTGCATCAACATTCCGGCTCGTGCTCGAACTGTAGCCGAGTCGTGGGGGACGAGCCTTCAGAGTCGGCTGTCGTGGGCGTCGCTCCCATGGCCCTCGGCAGGCGCTCTGCGCGACGCCACGACCGCTGCCTTGGGCTCAGCCAACAAGGCAGCGCCGATGGATCGTCCAGGTCTCGATCCGAGCGGCGCGACGGCCGCTGTTGGGTCGTCCAGGTTCAATCCGGACACCGCGACGCGCGGCCCGATCGTCCAGGTCTCGATCTGGGCGGCGGTACAGCCGCTGCTGGATCGGCCAGGTCTCGATCCGGGAGTCTTACACCGCTGTTGGGTCATCCAGGTCTCGATCCGGGAGCCTTACACCCCTGTTGGGTCGTCCAGGTCTGGATCCAGGGCGGCACGGCCGCTGCCTTGGGCGCAGCCAACAAGGCATCGCGGCTCGATCGTTCAGGTCTCGATCTGGGCGACGCTGCAGCCGCTGCTGGATCGGCCAGGTCTCGATCCGGGAGCCTTACTCCACTGTCGGGGTCGTCCAGGTCTGGATCCGGGGGCGGCACGGCCGCTGCCTTGGGCGCAGCCAACAAGGCAGCGCGGCTCGATCGTCCAGGTCAATCCGAACAACCCCCACTGCGCACCTGGAGCGTCCAAGTCTCGATCACCACGGCGTCACGGCCGCTTGGGCACAACCGATCAGGGCGGCGAACGATACGCATCCTGCCAAACCTCGGCGCTCTATCGACACGAGAGCTCGCCCAGCCTGGAGTCCGACGACGATCGTCCGCGCTTGCACTTATAGCCAAGTTGGAACTCCTGTCGGCCTAACGCCTGGCATTAAGCTGCGTGGTCCTGAGGGAGCGCAGCGACCGAGGGCCACGTCAGCTTCAATGTCCGAGTTGGGCTGCTCCCTCGTTCATTCCGGCAAACTTTGACCGCGGCCTTCCTCCCTGGCGGCGCCGACTCTACACCACCGGAGCAGCTTTCGGATTGGCAAACTCGGATCATTCGATGCCGCTGCTCCTCACTTCCGTGCGGCCTCCGGGCGCCGCAGCGCGCCTCCATCGCCTGCATTCGGAAGACCCCGAGCTGTTACCGCCTTGGCATGGCCCCCCGCTCGGGAAAGACGATGACGGCGCCGCACCGCGCATGCAGGCACTGCCATCAGTCGCCAAGGCGTTCTCAGCTCAACCGGCATGGCGCTGTCCAGCACCTGGCCACCGGGGGCAGGCTCCTTCACCGCCCATCATGCCACAATCTCGAGCGGTTGCGGCTGCGGCTCCTCCATCGGAGACGGATGATGACGGTGCGCCCGAGTGAATTGCAGATGCGTTCACGTCGAGTCTTGGGCAGTTGGAACGACCCCAGCCAGCACCAAAGCCCGGTGCGCCATCGTTCACCGCCCACCATGGTCCCGCAGGCACTGGCGGCTGCGGCAGTCACATCGCGATCGCACCCTCGGTACGTTCAACGCGACTGCGTCGACTCTCAGGCCGCCGCGGTACAATCTTTCCTCCCGCGGCGGCCTGCGCGACGAGCGCTCCCCGGGCAGGCTTGGTCGCATCGAACTCCTGTTCCTCGACCACTTCGACACGGACTGCCGCGCACGACGAAGCGATGACAGACTCACGACCGGCAGGCTATCATTCGCTCAGGACCGGAGGAACGGACGCCGATGGCTCGAAACCCGTCCACTCCGCCACTGATTCACCGCCAGCACGCGGTTCTCGCGCTCATTCCGGCTCAGACTTTCGACGAGCGACGAACTCCGAGAGCCTGACGAACGCTGAACTCCCCTCCCGCGACGAGCACGGTGAGGAGCCACGCCATTGTCTTGGAACCACCTCGGAACCACTTCCTGGCACGGACCCTCCAAGCTGGCAGTCGGAGAACGACCGAGCTCGTCGGATGGCGGCCCCCGGACTATCGCCGCGAGCGAGGTCGCGGGGCGCGACCAGACTATCATCACGCACGGCCGATCAGCCTTGCGACTGCCTCCGTCGTTCGCCAGAGATCACGAACTCCCGGTCGCGGCGAGTTGCCCGAAAACGCACGATGCCCTCCACCGCCGAACGTCGCGCACTGCCGTTCGGCTCGGTAGCTCAGTCACTGACCGCGCCAGTACCAGCCCGTCAGTTCGGGTTCCTCGGTCTGCCCAACGACTGGCGTTGAGCTGCGTGGTCCTGAGGGAGCGCAGCGACCGAGGGCCACGTCAGCTTCAACGGCCGAGTTATGCGGCATCCTGCCAACGCGATCGGCTTTTCAGTCACCTTGAACGGCTGGCACGATATTCCCCCCAAACGTGCGCGTGAATCGGCAACTGAGCCTCGTAGGCGGTTATCGCGTCTAGCGTACTTGGCCGCAGCTCCACTGTCTCGGAGCGACTTTCCAATAGTGCAAGACCCGTACGTTGCGCAATGAACTTCCTGACGCCCACCAGGGATCCCGTCGAGCGTAGCTTGACAAGTACGAACATCAGCGCGTCCAGAAACACTACACGAACAAATGAAGCCTGATCCCGGATGCGCCGGTCGTGCCAAACGGAAAGCCTGTAGTTGTCGGGGTCCCACCAATCGCGGATAACGCCCATGTGTTGCTGCTCGGCTGGACTACAGGAGCGGCTTCTGATGATGCCAGCGAACGCATGGAATCGGGCGGGGCGCGGCTTACCGTTGAGTATGAATGACCTTTGGGCGGTGAGGGCGGGGAGATCTTCGCCCTTCTTCACACGGGCGCTGTTGAACGACATCTTCAGAAGCCAGCGATTGAGCGTAGTTGCATCGATGGCAAGGCTCGCAGACCACGGCTCGTCTCGAATCCATCGTTGCAGGTGTGGTCTAAGTGCCGTAACTGCGCGTTGGTCGAGGTCTGCAAGCGGTCCACTGTTGCATGATTCGCACGTATCACGGATTTGCAGTTCACCGCGAAATAGGTTCTGGGTCTTGGCGGAGTATGTATTCCGCTCGGGCGCCGCTGCGATGAGCGCTCTAGGGATGACGTGCTCCTTGGTCAGAGTCGCTCCGGTCGTCTTGCAGTACGCGCAGGCCGCAGGCGGTTCCCGAGCGCTGACTTTGGCGTCCTTCCCTGTGCGCATGATCGTTCGGCTTCTCCTGTGTTACGGCAACGGCCAATTGCCGCACCAGTAGGGCGATCATGGGAACGAGCCGAAAATTGCGGAATAGCCGTCCGACCCCAGGCCCGCGTCGGCCACTTGACTGACTCAGCGCAAGTACCCGGCTGAGAAAAGCACCCTTGAGCGATGCTTTTGCGCGGAAGCCGTCCACGACCGTCACATTGTTCACTGTCGGGCCGACATGATTTCGATCACGGAGCGCAGCAGCGCTCAATCTGATGCACGGAGTCGAAAGCGCTGTCCGCATAACGACTGGCGTTAAGCTGCGTGGAACCGAAGGAGCGCAGCGACTGAGGGCCACGTCAGCTTCAACGTCCGAGTTGGGCAGCTCACGTGACGATCGTACGAAATTGATCAATGCGTTTGAGCAAGCTGCAAAGGTCGGCTGACATTTCGTCCCGGTGCATAGCATCCACGATTCGAGCATCGGTAATCGAGACCCCCGACATGTCTTGAACCTTCTCACGGAAGGCTCGCAGTACCTCCTTGCCAGGCACCAGCTCCAACCTTTTGGAGAGGTCGTTCCAACGCGGCGAAAACTTGGATAGTGTCTCTCGGGTGATGTCGGCTACGTCCTTTCCTGAAGAACGCAAATACGTTGTCCGTCTCCCGATCAGTTGAGATTGCACCTCGTCCCTCATTGGTTCGGTGATCGCCTCCAGCAACACTGCTGCACTTGGGACTTCTGCTTCAGGTTTGCCGCCCCCCCGGTTGGCACGCTCACCGATAGCGCGGTGTAGCGCACGATCTAAAGCCGCAGGAACGAGCTGATAGTTCTCTATCTCTTTGCATGGATGGATGTGCGCGAGTCGTAAGCTCCCGGCAAGAGCCGCAGCAACATTAGCGATCTCCTCGTCGCTAAAGTAATCGCGATCGTAGATCGCACCGATGGTAAGTTGCGCTCCAAGCGCCTGCGCGATCCCCTGTGCCAAAGTCGTGATTCGTTGCCAAGATCCGAAGCCGCCGGACGGCAATGGTGTCACGCCAAAGCCCGCCGCTAGCTCGGTATACCCCAGCCTACGAGCAAATCGCCTGAGTAGCCGAAAGTCGTCCTCACCCTCGACAAACAGCACACGGCGATTCCGCGCGAGCGCTGTCAACGTGATGTTCTGAATCGAACCGACGGCGTCCATGGCGCGTTGCACGCCAACAATATCCCTCAAACGTTCAAACGAACTTTTACGCTTGTCGACCAGCACAATCTCCGATGGCTCGGCCTCGGCCATGATCTCCGTCGAGTGAGTTGCAAGCAGGATGTCGGGCCCCAGATCACGAAGGATGCTCACCAGCTGTCGTTGCACGTCGGGGTGAAGATACACTTCAGGCTCATCGATGACGAGAAGTGCTGAATCGTGTGCTCGACAGAGGTGGGTCAATAATTGGCACCAAATTTGGAACCCAAATCCCGCCCAGTAGAGTTCACGCGTCATGCGGTCCTCTAGGCAAAACATTGACAGCTCCCCCGTCCCGACATCCGTTATCTCGGGGCGCTGAATCTCCATTCCTGGCCAGGTCCGGCTAACGAGTGCGGCGAAGGCGTCAAAGTCGTCTTGAAAGTAGTGCCAGTAGCTACGAAAATGCCGTGATGCGCGGTGCGTGGACAGCCAGGCGAGGACCGTGTCTTTCTCCCGACGGAGCTCGCGATGTTCGACAGGCCCGAGTACGGGGACAACGGTAAGATTTATGGGAAAGTGCCGTCTAAACTTTGCGACCGAACTTACAGTCTCACCGGCCACCTCCGGAACGAGAAAGCAGCCCTCCGTTCCCGGAAATATGAGATGCAGCTTGTTGCCGTTGTTCAACGTGAAGGTGACCGATGAATCCTCATTCCCATAGTTTGTGTGCACGTTCTCGAGTGAGATCGGCAGGGTCGCCTCGTTGATGCGATATCCAATCTTTCGGCCTGCCGGCAACTCGATGCGCTCCGGTGCCCGCGAGCGTGCGGCTCGAAGGGCCGCGGCCAGAGCCCGAACGCTGCCGATGATGGTCGACTTTCCGGAATTGTTCGGGCCGACTAGTATACTGAGGCGGTCCAGGCGCAGGTGATGTTTAGCGAGCGCCTTGAAGTGGTTGAATTGTATTGAGGTAATCCGAACTGAATCAGCCATATCCGGTCGTCGAGGCGCCTCCCTCTCGTGGGATGCGCTGAGGTCAGGCAGCTGTCAACTCCATTGTGCATGGAGCCACGTGGAGCAAGCGTAGGTAGCCCGACAAGCCGCCGCCCGTTTCTTCCAGAGCATCCGCGCTCGCAAAGGGATGAGCGTCGAGCTCAACCCGCTCACGGATGAGGTCTGATTGTCCGCCTAACGCCCGACGTTAAGCTGCGTGGACCCGAAGGAGCGCAGCGACCGAGGGCCACGTCAGCTTCAACGACTAGTTAGGCCGCTTCCGTGTCGGCATTATCCTATCAATCCTTGTTGGGCTCTCTGTAACTGGCGATCTCGAACGGCCCCTCTCCGAGATTGTAGCATGGCCGCGGGCCTTTCGAAAACCCACACGCATCCTTCGCATGAGGTCGCGTCCGAGAGACGTCGCCTCCCGGAAGAGCATGCACTTCTCGAGGGTCGCGGACGTCGCCGATCGCGCTGGAGCAGAGCCTCACACGGACCTCTGCACGCTGACCTCCCCGGGCGTGCCCCAAGGGCTTCACCCGGTGCTGCGCGTGCCTCGTCACGTCCGGGGATGGGGCTCCGACCGCTGCCTCGGGCGCAGCCTACCAGACATCGATGCACGATCGTGCAGGCCTCGATCCGGCGGCGTCGCGACGCTGCTGGGTCGTCCAAGTCGCACTCCGGGCTGCGTCACGACTGTTGCCTTGGGCGCAGCCAACAAGGCAGCGCTGCTGGAACGTCCAGGTCGCGATCCGGGCTGCGTCACGACTGCTGCCTTGGGCGCAGCCAACAAGGCAGCGCTGCTGGAACGTCCAGGTCGCGATCCGGGCTGCGTCACGGCCCCGTTGGGTCGTCCAGGTTGGCCTCCGGGAGGCGCATCATCCGCTGCCTTGGGCGCAGCCAACAAGGCAGCGCTGCGGGGACGTCCAGGTCTCGATCCGGATGGCACAACGATCGCCGCTGGGTCGTCCACGTCGGCCTCCGGGAGGAGCAACGTTCGCTGCCTTGGGCGCAGCCAACAAGGCAGCGCTGCGGGAGCGCCCGGGTCTCGATCCGACAGTGTCAGGATCGCGCTTGCGGTATTCGGTGCGCTCCTGTCGACGCCCGCGGCGGTGTACGAGTGCCCGGGTGTCGATCCGAACGGTGTCAGGATCGCTGTTGCGGTGTCAGGTCGCCCTCTGGTCAGCGCCACGACGCCGCCGATCTCGATCGCGACAGTCGACGCCCGGCGCGACCGACCAGGCAGCGACCAACGCATCCAGCCCAACCTCGGAACACCACGAAAGGCTCGCTCCGACTCGAGCCCGGCGAGGACCGTTCGCGCTTTGCCCCGGATAGCCAAGTCGGAACACGTGTCGGCCTAACGTCTGGCATTAAGCTGCGGGCCCGTAAGTCCCGGCAAGACCTCGATGCTCGGAACCACCGCTGCCTTGCGCGCAGCGAACAAGGCAGCGAGGCACGGCCTCCAAGCTCGGAAGCCCGTCAGCTTCAATGGCCGAGTTGGGCGGCTCCCTCGTTCATACCATATCAGATTCTCCGCGGCTTCCGTTCCGAGCTGCAGACTTGCCCGTCACGACCGTCGTTCACGAGGCGGGCTCCCCCCACGCGGGGCCGCTGGACTGAGCTTCCACGCGGCATCCGGAACGCCGCGGCGCCGCAGCCGCTCCTTCAAGCGGAAGTCCCGAGCCCTCCGTTCAGCCTGGCTCGCTCCGCCTTCCGGCACAGACGATGACAGCGCTTCAGCACGAACCCAGGGACTCCCATCGGCGGCAAGGCCCCGTCAGCCTCAGCCGGCAGGGCGCTCTCCAGCACCACGGCCACCGGGACAGGCTCTCTTGCCGGGCGACCAGGCCACAATCTCGAACGGCTGCGGCTGCGGCTCGTCCATTCGAGATCGGCGATGAACCGAACTTCCACCGAACATGAAGGCTCTCCCACACCGAAGTCCCGCCAACCGGAACCACTTCCTCCAGCACCTGAGCCGGGTGCGGGCTCGTTCGCACGAGACACAACGCCCGTCTGGCCCTTCGCTGCTCGGCTCGGCACTCCCGGCGCGCACGGACATGTCGGACGCTCCACCGCGATCCAGGGATGTCCACAGACCGCCGCGCACCAACTCTCCTCCGCGGCGGCCATCTCGACGAATGCTCCCTCGGCGGACGTGGACGCCTCGAACCCGCTCCCGCCACGCCCAGCCTCGACTCGAGCCCTCGACAACTACGCTCCCGATGCATCGAATTCGACATCCCCCACCGCTAGCCGAGTGCGTGCCAGCGGACGCACGTGCCCAATTTCCACCGCGACCCCACCAATGCTCAGGCCGCTGCGGGAGAAGCTACGCTCCGCGGCTGGCTCTGATGCCTGGTCGTTCGCCCTGCAGGACTGAGCGCCACGACCTCGCTCTCGCCACGGACAGCATCGACTCGAGCTCCCACACCGACCGGGCGCCGACCAACTCCCACGACGGCATTGCTTCATGCGCGACGGCCCGAGGCACGGACTCCAGCGGCCTTGGAACTCGTCCTGATTGCACGATGACCCCCATGACGGGACCCATGGCGTTCAGTCCGGGCCCTGCCTCCCATGCCGGCGCCGATACGAAGAGCGTCCAAACGCTGGACGCCCACGGGGCACGAACCGGTGAGGAACCACGCTCTTGCCTTGGAATAACCCCGGAACCACCCGAGCACCCCTGCTCTGACTTTCCACGCCGACAAACCGAGAATCAACTGGGTCGTCGGAGGACGCCTCAATACGGCCACCGCGAGCGAGGGCGCGAGGCGCCGTTGGCTCGCCACAGACCTGCCGTCGCGAACGAACGCTCAGCACCCGCCGAGACGTCCGTCATCCTCCCCTCTTGGGAACCGAGGCTCTCTCTGGCTCCTACGTCCGCCCAACTCCTATTACACCCCACCCCCCACCAAAATCCCCGCATCACAAATCCCCGCCCGCTCCCGCCCCTTCCCTCCACCAAACCCCACGCCGCGAAATCCCCAGCCACCCGCAAAACCACAGCCTCTACCAACTGCCTAATCCCTCCTCTCCTGTCGAAAGGCTGCACGCGCTGCTCTCGGTGCTGCTCTCTGAGCGTCCGAACGAGCCGCGTCTGCAGTGATTCGCCGTCGTGTGATCATACGAGCCGCTGCGCCTGCTCCGCATCGTTTGACGTTGGCGGCCGCCATGGCGCAGACTGAGCTTCGCCGGTCAATTTCTGTGGGTTGAGCGCGAGATCGCGGCAGGGAATTGCGCTGGGAGAGCGGAACGGTTTGTGCATCGCGAGAGGCGTGTCGACGCCTGGTGATGGTTCGCCCCCCGATAGTCCAGCGTCGCTGTTCGACAGGCTTCGGAGGGTTCTGGTCGTTCGTCACTACAGCCCGCGCACGATGGAGGCTTATCAGGGGTGGGTGCGGCGGTTCATCATGTTCCATGGGCGTCAGCACCCCGGGGGGCTCGCCGAGCCGCAGGTGCTGGAGTTCTTGACGGTGCTCGCCGAGAAGGAGCAGGTGAGCGCGGCGACGCAGAATCAAGCGCTCGCCGCGCTGGCATTCTTCTATGCAGAGGTGTTGCGTCGGCCACTCACACAGGTGGGAGATGTTCCGAGAGCGCGTCGGGCGACGAAGCTGCCGGTGGTGATGACGCGGGCAGAGGTGCGGCGGGTGCTGGACGTGATGCGGGGTGTCTGGTTGTTGATGGCTTCGGTGCTGTATGGGTCTGGGGTTCGGGTGTCGGAGTGCGTGAGCCTTCGGGTGAAGGACGTCGACCTGGGCGCGAGGCAGCTGATGGTCCGGCGCGGCAAGGGTCAGAAAGACCGAGTGGCGCCGTTGCCGGAGTCGCTCTTGGGCTCGCTTCAGGAGCATCTGCTGGGAGTTCGTGCGCAGTTCGAGTCGGACCTGGGGCGTGGCGTTGGCTTCGTGGCGTTGCCCGACGCGCTGGGTGTGAAGTATCCGAATGCGGCGCGGGAATGGGCCTGGCAGTGGGCGTTCCCCGCAACTCGCACGTATGTCGAGCCGGGCACGGGCGAGCGGCGGCGCCACCACATCCACGAGACGGCCCTGCAGCGCGCCGTGAAGAGCGCGGTGTTGAAGTCGGGGGTGTCGAAGCAGGTGAGTTGCCACACGTTTCGTCACTCGTGGCCACTCATCTGCTGGAATCGGGGTATGACGTTCGCACGATTCAGAAGCTGTTGGGGCATCGCGATCTGCGAACGACGATGGTCTACACGCACGTTCTCCAGCGAGGTCCGCTCGGCGTCGAGAGCCCGCTCGACCGCGCCCGACGCGAGGACTGGACGGCCGTCATCGATTCGTCTCGAAAGTGAGCGTGGCAGCGACGCGAGTCTGCCCGCAGCTGCGCCGCTCCCTGGGCCCTCACGCCGTGCGCCGCACTCCCCTCTTGAACTCCCTATCAAACAACCGCACCCGCCTCATCAACAGATCTAACAAGAACAGCACCATCGCCCCCAGAATGAACCGCTGCCAGAGCGGTTGCTCATAGGTCACGACCTCCCCTGCTGGATCAAACAGCGCGGCCACTCCAGGCTGAAACAAACCACCGGAAGCGACAGCAGCCCGTTCGAGTAGCTCGCGGTCGGGCTCGAGCCGCGCATACTCGCCGGGGTAGGGCTGCGATACCTGCCCGAAGCTGACGCCGACGGAGATCTTGCGGCCGTCTTCGCCGGTCTTGAAGTGTTCGGCGCGCAGCAGGAAGGAGCCGTAGCCGTCGAGCTCGAAGTCGGCCTGGTAGCGTCCGGGCGCGGTCTGTCGCATGGGGAACTCGCGCCTGTCCCCGCCGGGCAAGGGGCCCATGGCGATGAGGCGTGACTCCATGGAGTTGTCGAAGCCGCCGTCGGCGCCGAAGGCGTCGACGCTGGCGTAGACGCGGCCGCCGACGATCTGGGCGCTCATGTCAAGCTCGCGGCGGTGCTTGGTGCGCATGTGTTCGCGGACGAGCTGGCCCCAGAACTTGCCGAACTCGCCCCAGCGGAGCCAGTCGATGGCCCAGTTGTTCTTGAGGTCGCTGGTCCACGCGAGGGACCAGCCGAGGCCGACGCGCCAGCGCGCGAGGATGGGCTCGCCCTGGTCGCTGGAGAGGATTTGCTGGGCGGGCGGGGGTTTGATCTGGGTGGCGACGTAGCCGTGCAGGAGGGGCGCGCTCTGCATGGGGATGCCGCGCAGGAAGTCGGCGGCCGAGGTCTGGTGGACGGGGAACCATTCCTGCACCGCCGACTGGCGGGTGATCATCTCGGTCTCTCGGGTGAAGATGCGGGGCAGGCTGTTGGGGTCGGGGACGTGGTGGTATCGGCCTCCGCCCGCTTCGGCGATCATGCGGAGGAAGTCGGCGTCGGCTCCGTCGCCCAGGCCGACGGTGGTGACGGTGATGCCCTCGGCGATCATCGCGCCGACGAGGTCGCGGATGCCGTCGCTGTCGGCGCGCCCGTCGGTGAGGAGGATGACGTGCTTCTTGCGCGCCTGGACGACGGAGATGTCCTGGTAGGCGGCGTCGAGCGCCGGAAAGATAGCAGTGCCTCCGCCGGGCTGGATGGTGGCGACCTCGTTCTGGATGCGGCTGGCGTAGCGGGCGGGCTGCATCTTGACGAAGCGCTTGGGCTGGGAGTCGAAGGCGATGACTTCGACCAGGTCGTCAGGTCCGAGCGTCTCGACGGTGGCGCGGCAGGCGGCCTTGGCCATCTCGATCGGTAGGCCCGTCATGGAGCCGCTGCGGTCGATGACGAGGGACATGGCGACGCCGGGCATGTCTTTCTGGCGCTCGGCGTCCATGCTGACGGGGAGGAGGCGCTCGATGGTGGTGTGGTTCCAGCCGCCGAGGCCGTAGCCCGCGACGCCACCGGCAAACAGGAAACCGCCGCCGAGGTCGCGGACGTAGCGTTCGGTGAGGTCTTGAACGCCGCTGTCGACGTTGTCTGCCGGGGTGTCGGAGAGGATGAAGAAGTCGTAGCGCTCGAGCTCGGCGAGCGAGCGGGGCAAGGCCGCGGGGTTGCGGACGTCGACGTCGAACTGTTGAGCGCCGAGGGCGCTGGCGAGATAGGTGGCGCGCCCGGGCTGGCCCTCGATATACAAGATCGTGGGGCGGCCGGGGACGTCGATGCTGGTGACGAAGTGGTTGTTCTCGGCGAACTGATCCGCCGGGAGCTCGTCGAGGTCGAGCTTGTAGCTGATGGGGCCACCGACGCGAACGACGGAGCGGAAGCGGATCTCGTTGCGGCCCGGCTCGAGGTCGATATCTCGAACACCGTCGAGTCCGTTGAGGACGTCGCCTTGGTACAGGCGCGCGCGCGCCTTGCTCGCGCGGCTGGCATAGACATCGGCCGTGACGAAGAAGGGCTCGCCGACCTTCACGCCGCTCGGGATGGAGAGGTTCTGAACGGCGACCTCGGCGGGCACGGGCTCTTCGAAGGGCAGCGCGTAGAGCTTGACGCCGAACTGGGCGGCGCGATGCGCCTCGGCGAGCACGTCGCCGCGCGTCTCGATTCCGTCCGAGACGAGCACGGCGCGCCGGATGTAGCCCGCCGGGAAGACTCCGTAGGCGAGCTGAAGGGCCGCCTGCAGGTCGCTCTCGGAATAGAACTCGTCGTCCGCGGCCGTGCCGACGTTAGTCGCCGCCCCCGCGTTGGCGCCAGGCGCCTTCGCCGCGCTCACCGCTCTCGCGCGCCGCTCGGCACCTCCATCGCGCCAGGGCGGCACGACACCACCCTCGCCCACCTCCACGAGGCGGGGCCTGCGCGCAAAGCGAATGACGCGCACCTCATCATCCGCCCCTTTCTGCTGCCAAGCCCCCTGCACGAGCTGGGTCGCCGAGGCGAGCGCCGCATCCGACACGGAGTCGCTCACGTCGACCAGGAACACGGTGGCGATGCGTCGGGTCTCGACGCTGCGCACGAGCCGCGAGACGCTGAGCGCCAGCAGCGCGATGAACCCGATCCGGAAGAGCGCCGACAGGAGCCGCTGCTGCCAGGGCAAGTCGGCGAGCGACTTGTAGAGCACCAGCAAGATCAAAGGCGCGACGAGCACGTACCCGAGCGAGCGCGGCTCGAGCAGCTGATAGCGCGTGCCCGCATACTCCCAGACGAGCGGGCTCGTCAGCGGCGCGACGAAGCGCGCATACAGAAAGACGAGCCCGGCGCTGAACGCGCCGAGCAGGAGCAGGCTCAACCAACGCGGCATGGGCGCACCTCCTCTCTGCGGTCAGTCTCTCTCGGGTCGAGCAGCCGCCGGGCGGCGACCGCGGTGCTTCGCGGGCGTGTCGATGCGGCACTCGGGACGAGCGGCGCGCAGGGGAAGGGCCCGCCCCTCAAACCGTCACCCGACGATGATAGGTGAGCCATTCGATCGCCGAGATCGCGAGCACGACCAGCACCAGATACCCCCAGATCTGGTGCCGCGAGCGCGTACTGAACCCGCTCGCCTCCCCGGCCTCGCTGCCACCGAGGGCGAGCTTCTTCTGGGGGGCGATCTGGCTCTCGTCCAGGTCGCTGAGGTTCGCCGCAAAGCGCGTGGGCGGCCTGTCTCCGCCGTCGACGGCGAGCTCGTAGAAGCCCGCATAGATCCCGGCATACGCGGCGCGCCCTTCCTTGATGGCCACGCGATGCCGGCTGCCATCGGGCTCCGTCACCCAGCCGAGCTCTGCCGCGCCGGGCGCCGGCACCTGCCAGACGTCACCCGTGCGGAACGAGGAGATGTACCCCGTGTCCTCTTCGACGAAGTGATTGATGCTGTTCAACACGAACAAGGGCCACGCCACGCGCAGCACCAGGTCGCTGTGCCGGGGATCGAACCCGAGCGCCACGAAGCTCTGCCCGTTGCGCCGCCCCGCCACCAGGATGGGCCCGAGCTCGCTCGCCCCCACCACCTGGTCGCGCGCTTCAGGCGCCAAGGCGTGCCCCCTCGTCACCTGGATGTTCTCGGGGGCGATCCACCTCAAGATCCCGCTCTTCTCGTCCCAGCGATCGAACCCGAAATCTTCGATCGCGCGCCGATGCCCGACGGGCCCCCCGCTCGCGGGGATGTCCAGATACAGCAAGCCCCCGAGCCGCGGCTCGGGCGTGACGACGTTCCCGCCATCCAGGATGGTCACGTCGAAGCGCCCCTCGGGCAGCGGCGCCCCCGGCGCCACGCTGGTCACCTCGAGATACTCATCGAGCAAGAGCGCCGCCTCGAGGTACGTGTTGCCGGTCGTCACCACCAGCACGCGCGACCTCCGCCGCTCGGGCATGAGGGCGTACGCGCGGTTGTCGCGGGCGAGGTGGTCCTGCCCGGCGGGCAACTCGATCAGCGCCTCGAGCGTGCGGTCGGCGCCCGCCAGGTTCGGAAAGAACTGGGCCCGGCGTTCCTTGGCCGCCAGGGACACATGCCCCGTCTGGACGAGCTGCCCGTCTCCAAACATCGAGAGCTCCACCTCGGCGGGGGCGTCGTTCGTGTTGAAGACCTCGAGCATCACCTCGTATCGCGACCGGTCGAGCGGGTAACGCCGCACCGAGAAGGCCGTGATCGCCACGTTCTGCGCCTCGCTGCCGACCGGCACGAAGCTGAGCTGCACGCCGGCGAGGGCGGGCACGTGCCGGCTCTCGCTCTCGGGGAAGGCCCCGTCGCTCACGACGATGATCTCGGGGTGGCTGCGCCCGCGCAGGCTATCGAGCGCAAACGAGAGCCCGCGCGACAGGTCGGCGCGCGTGTCGCTGGCGCGCAGTCGCTCGAGGCCCAGCTCCAGCGCCCCCACGTCGTCCGTCATGGTCGACAGGGGCGTCACGTTCGCGTCCATCTGCGCGATCAACATGCGGTCGTTGCTGCCGAGCCCCGTCAGAAACCCGGCCGCCGCCTCGCGCGCCTTGTCGAGCCGGCTCGGCGCCACATCGGTGGCGAGCATCGAGGCGCTGGCGTCGATCAGCACCACCACGTGCCGCGCGTCGCTCGAGGCCGCGCCCATCCGCGGATCGCCCAGGGCCAGCGCGAGCAGCGCCAGCAAGGCCAGCTGCAACAGCAACGACAGCCAGCGCTTGAGCCGAGAGAACAACCGCGACGACTCGCGGTCTCCCAGCACCCGCCGCCAGATGGGCGAGAACACCACCGGCACCGGCCTCCGGCGCAGCTTCAAGATGTACAGGAGCACCGCGCCGAGCGCCGCGGCGCCGAACACGCCGAGCAGCGCCGAGAGGGGGTAACCCGTGAGGTGCATCAGTACAGCACCCCTCCACGGCGCAACAGCCCCAGCACCAGCTCATCGAAAGGCACGTCGGCCGGCGCCGCGAAGTAGGGCACGTGCGAGCGCGTGCAGAAGCGCTGGATCGCCGCGTCGTACTCCTGGTGCGCTTGCCGCACGTTGCGCAGCACCTGCTCGGTGACCGTCACCTCGCGCTCTTCACCCGTCTCGCAATCATAGACGTTGATGTCGCCGACGATCCCCTCCTGCCCCGCGAACGAGCCGCTCGGCTCGACCATGTGCAGCACATAGGGCTCGAACTTGTTGTAGCGCAGCACGTTGATGCCGCTCTCGAAGCCGGCCGGGTCGTACAGGTCGCTCAGCAATATCGCCAGGCCGCGCCGCTTGTGCTGCGCCACAAACGTCTTGAGGCTGGTCTGCAGGTCGGTCACGCCGCTCGCCTCGAGCTGCTCCAGGAAATGGAACACCTTGAAGATGCGGTTCTTGCCGCGCGTGGCGGGCATCAACGCGCCTTGATGGTCGCTCGCCCCGACGACGGTCACGCGATCGAGGTTCGCTAGCCCCACGTACGCCAGCGCCGCGCACAGCCGCCGCGCCTGGTCGAATTTGCTCGGCGAGCCGAACCCCATCGACGCCGAGCAGTCGACGATCAGGTAGATGCTGAGGTCTTCCTCTTCCTCATACAGCCGCACGAGCAGCCGCCCGAAGCGCTGGTACACGTTCCAGTCGACGAAGCGAAAGTCATCGCCGGGCGCGTACGCGCGGTGGTCGGCGAACTCGACGCCGCTGCCCTGCTTCTTCGAGCGCCGCTCGGCCCGCATCCGCCCCGCGAACACGCGGCGGCTCACGAGCGCGAGGCTCTCGAGCTTGCGCTGGAACTCGTCGTCGAAGAGCAGCGAGCTCGGCGCGCGACCCCGGCCGGCCGCTGCCGCTTTCGCAGCGCCCCGTCGGTCGACGCCGAAGGCTCGTCTCAGCGCGTTCAGCATGTGGCGCCCCTCGCTCAGGCCTCCGGCAGGGCCTTCAAAATTTCTTCGATCACCGCGTCGGTCTTGACGCCTTCCGCCTCACCTTCGAAATTCAAGAGCACGCGGTGGCGCAGCGCGGGCAACGCCGACGCCTTCACGTCCTCGAGCGCCGCCGCGAAGCGGCCGGACATCAGCGCGCGAATCTTCGCCGCCAGAAGCACGGCCTGCGCCCCGCGCGGCGAGGCCCCTTCCCGCACGTAGCGGCGCACCCCCGGGGGCGCGTCTGACGCCTCGGGCCGCGTCGCGAGCAGCACGCGCACCGCGTAGTCTTGCACGTGCTGGGCCACCGGCACCCGGCGCACCAGCGCCTGGAACTCGAGCAGCTCGTTCTTGCTGAGCACCGCGCGCACCTCGGCGGTGTGATCGGTGGTGGTGCGCGCGAGGATCTGGTGCAGCTCGTCGCGCTCGGGGAAGGGCACGTGCAGCTTGAAAAAGAAGCGGTCGAGCTGGGCCTCGGGCAGCGGGTAGGTGCCCTCCATCTCCAGGGGGTTCTGCGTGGCGAGCACCAGGTGCGGCGTGTCGAGCTCGTGCGTCTTCCGCCCGACCGTCACGCTGCGCTCCTGCATGGCCTCGAGCAGCGCGCTCTGCGTCTTCGGCGTGGCGCGGTTGATCTCGTCGGCCAGCACGATGTTGGCGAAGATCGGCCCCGGCCGGAACTCGAAGGCGCGACCGCCGCCCTGCGCCTCGTCGATCACCGTCGTGCCGATCACGTCGGCGGGCATCAGGTCGGGCGTGAACTGGATGCGCGAGAACGAGAGCCCGATCGTGCGGGCCAGCGTGCGCACCAGCATGGTCTTCCCCAGGCCGGGCACGCCCTCCAGCAAGGCGTGAGAGCCCGCCAGCATGCAGGTGATCACGCCGTCGATCACCAGGCGCTGGCCGACGATCACGCGCCCGATCTCCTCGCGCAGCGCCCCCAGCTTGTTTCGGAAGCGTTCCGCCTCGCGCTCGATCTCTCGTGTGTCACTCATGGGCCATCTCGTTCTACGACGCTCCGCGCGACGCCGATATTTCCCGCAGCCGGCAGCAGCGGTCGCGGGGAGCAGTCTGGGACTCGTGGCGCGGAGCGCCGTCGTGGTGGGGTGGCAGGCTCGAAGGCCGTGAAGCGCGCTCGGTGCCCGAGCATCATTCGGCCTGCCTCGGACGAATCAGCTGGAAGTAACGGCGCACGTAGAACTCGTACCCCGCCGGAATCGTGTCTTGCTCCAGCACGTCCTCGGCGACGGTGCGATACTGTGTGTAAACCTTCTGATAGCGCGCGCCGGTGAAGCCCTCCTCGGCCGCACCAAACACCACCTCGCTCGAGGCCGCGCCCTGGCCCGTGTCGACGGCCGCGGCCGTCACGTCCTCGGTCTTGCCGTCGAGCTCGGTGGCGTTGCCCTTCACCTCGGGCGAGCTGCCCGCCCCCGCCTCGGTGCCGCCGGAGGGCCCATCGCCCTGGCCCGGCTTATCGCCGCCCGCGCCGGGCTTGCCGGTGCCAGGAAGAGGCAACGGCGTGCCACCCGGACCAAGGGTCAGCCGCGGCGGCCCGTTCTGCCCGCCTTGGCCCTGCTGGCCTTTGCCGCCTTTACCGTCCTTGCCATCGCCCTTCTGACCCCGCGCGCGCTCCGCGAACTGCTGCAGCCGCTTCATGTGCTGCTCTTTGTTGGCGCCGCCTTGCCGCAGCATCTCGCGCAGCTCCTCGAGCTTCTGCTTCAGCTGCTGCTTCTCTTCGTCGCTCATCTTCTGGCGCGCCATGCGGTTCATGTCTTCCGCGCCCGACTTCAGGTGCTCGGCGCTCTTTCCGAGCTCCTTCATCAGCTCCTGAGCGGCCTTGGCCAGCTCCTTGTCGAGCTGGCTCATCTTCTCCTGTGAGCGCTTGGCGTCGGCGATGTCGCGGTCGAGCTTCTCGAGCCGGCGCTTCTGGCGCTCTTGCTCGGCCTTCTGCTCGGGGGTGGCGGCCTCGTTCTTGGCGTTCTTCTTCTGCAAGAGGCGGCGCTGCTCCGCTTCCACCTCGCGCCGCATCTGCTCCAGGCGCTCCACGCGGCCATCGGCCTCCGTCGACGCGGCGTCGAGCGCCTTGCGCAGGCGCTCGAGCTCGGCGGGGTCGATCGGCTCGTCCTTGCGCGCCAGCCTCTCGGCCAGTTCGCGCATCGCCTTCTCGGCATCCTCGAGACGTTTCTCTTTCAGCGCGTCGGCGATGGGGCGGCTCAGCGGGCTCTTGTCGAGCTGCTCCGCAAGATCTTTCAAACCGGCGTCGAGGGCCTCGTCGGCCTCGGGCCCTGTCGCCAACGAGCGCTCAATCTCCGACATGCGGCGGAACAGCTCGCGGCGATCGAGCTTCCTCTCCGCCATTTCCTCCACCAGTCGGTTGAAGTCTTCCACGGCCTGCGTGAGCTCGGGGCTGTCGGCGGAGGGCTTGAACTCCTCGATCGACTCTCGCAGAAATGAAAGGTCGTCGGCGCCGAGCACCACCGGATCGATGGGGGCGAGCACGGCGGGTGCAGCCTCGGGCAGCTCGGGCGGGTGGGGCTTTATGAAACTCGCGGCAACCACCGCGAGCACGAGCGCCACGCTCCAGACCGCTCCCCTCGGCAGCTCGAGCGGCACGGCGGCGGAGGCGTTGGGCCGCTCCACCGCCACCAGCGCGTCGGCGATGGCCGCTTGCATAAAAGGGTTCTGGTCGGCGGCGGGGAGCTTCGCGAACTCGAGCGCGTTGGTGATGCGATCGACGCTCTGGTGATGCCGGTCCAACGCCAGAGCACCTGCATGCGGTGATCGGCGCGCTAGCCAGCTCGCC
>Ga0247763_1000314_pt1 | contig 27755 bp, 21 predicted proteins | sample UWRJL141409B4_FD_179926 | JGI IMG/M metagenome (GOLD analysis project Ga0247763, IMG submission 179926) | Plant litter microbial communities from Arlington Agricultural Research Station in Wisconsin, United States - UWRJ-L141-409B-4 | ecosystem: Environmental > Terrestrial > Plant litter >... | reverse complement strand
CCGAGACCCCGCTCTTGGCCTTGAAGTTCAGCGGCAGCAGGTCGAAGAACAGCGTGCGATCATCCTTCGTGTCGAGCGTCATGAGGCGCCCCGTGGTGTCCTTGTCGACCACCTTGTGCAGGGCCTGGAGGTTCGTCGTCTTGCCGCTCAGCGCCGGGCCGTAATAGACGAGCTTGATCGTCAGTTCGCGGGTCTTGAAGTCGAGTTGCACCGGGGCTTTTCCTTCCAGCTCGAAATACGGCCGCTCGTCGTCGGAGGCTGCGTGCCGCGCACACCGAGCACAGGCACGCCGAGCGCGGCCACGCCGAGTGCGGCCACACCGAGCGCACCGAGCCCACATCGCCACGCTCGCTCCCACATGCCTGGGGTCGCGTTGGTGCGCGCACGTCCGCTCGGTTCGAGGCGCGTTTCGACGGTCGCCAGCGGGCGGGCTACGCTAGGCGGACATGTTCGCCGCGCTCGTGGTCCTCTGGCTCGGAACCGAGGCGGAGCTCTCCGAGCGGCGTGCCGATATCGCCGCCTGGGCGAGCGCACGACAGCTCGGCGCACAGCTGCTGCGCCCCACGGCGCCGAGCTACGACCCCGCGCTCGCTGATCGGGTCGAGACCCTTCTCGAGGAGGCGCGCGCCGCCACGCCGTCGCAGGGTACGCCGGGCGCTCTCGAGCGGGCCGAGGCGCTGCTGCTCGAGCATCCAGAGTTGCCGCAAGCGGCCTGGCTGCTCGCCGAGCGTTTCGCGATCGAGGCGCAGGCGCTCACCACCCCCGACGAGGCGACGGCGGCGCGCCGCCGCGAGCTCGAGCAACGGGCGCGCGCGCTCGAGGGTACGCGCTCCGAGCCCGCCGGCGCGACGCCGTCACCCGCCGCTGCCCCCCCCAGCTCGCATCGGGCCTTGGCCCCGAGCGGGACTCGCCCGCGCGATCGCGTGTTCATCGACGGCAGACCCCTCGCGACCCCGCCCGTCGACTCGGCTGCTGGCGCAGACAGCGACGATGCCGAGGCGCTCGCGCCGGGCCGCCACCATGTGCTCGTCACCCGCGCGGGTTTACCGATCTGGTCCGGGTGGGTCGAGCTCGCTGCTGAGGGCGCCTGGTCGCTGGAGGATCCGAGTCCAGGCTGCAGCGGGCTCGATCTCGCCGACGTCACCGCGCGCAGCGACGCGCCAGACCCCGCACCCGGTGTGCGCTGCGAGCGCTGGGCGGTGGCGCGACCGAGCCTGCGCGGCGGAGCGGACATCGCCGCATGCTCCCGCTCGCGCTGCGGCGCCTGGCAGCACGCGAGCGCCGCCCCGCCCCTCGATGCGAGCATGAGGGCTCCGGCACCCGCTGGAGCCGAGCCCGCCGCGTGGCCCGCGTGGGCCACCTGGAGCCTCGTCGGTGCCGGCACGCTGGCGGCGGCCGGCCTCGTGCTGTGGCAGCTCGGCGCGCTCGATCGCGGCGAGCCGCAGACCGAATTCGTGTTCACCGGTCCGAGCGCCCCAGCCTACCGATTCTGAGCGCCGAGTGCGTCTACGCATTCCAAGCGCGCCGTCCAACCGCACTGACCGAATCGAGTAGCGGCGGAGGCAGGCTCGCTCTGCTTCAGCTCGCTGCCGAGCGCTCCTTCGCCCAGAGAGAGCGCGCCGCGGCGATCGCCTCGAGCACGCGCTCGCGCGCGGGCCCTCCGAGCAAGCTGCGACGCTCAACCGCTGCCTCCACGCTGAACACAGCGTCGATGCGCTCCGGCGTCATGCCGGGGTGCACCGCGGCGAGCTCTGGTCGGGGCAACTGATCGAGCTGGAGCCCCAGCTCCTCGGCGCGGCGCACCAGCCGCCCCACGCTATGGTGAGCCTCCCGAAACGGCACGCCCAGCGTCACCAGCTGATCGGCCACGTCGGTGGCGCACAGATGGCCGACATCGAGCGCGCTGCGCAGGCGCGCTTTCTGGAACGTCGCCGTGCCGATCGCGCCGCCGAGCGCGCGCACGCAGATGAGGGCGCTCTCGAACGCATTGAAAATGGGCAGCTTGTCTTCCTGCAGATCGCGTCCGTAGCCGAAGCTCAAGCTCTTCTCCAGCACCAGCAGGCTGGTCGCGTCGCCGATCATGCGCGCCGCGCGGCCACGCACCAGCTCCGCCACATCGGGGTTCTTCTTCTGCGGCATCATGGAGGAGCTCGTGGTGAAGGCGTCACTCAGCGTCACGAAGCCAAACTCCACCGTCGACCACAACACCAGCTCCTCGCCGATGCGCGACAGGTGCACCCCGAGGATGGCCAGCGCGGAGCCGAGCTCCATCAGGAAATCGCGGCTCGCCGTCGCGTCGAGCGAGTTGCGCATCGGCGCCGAGAACCCGAGCTCGCGGGCCACCCCCGCGCGATCGAGCGGAAAGCCCGTGCCGGCGGCCGCGCCGGCGCCGAGCGGGCACTCGTTGAGCCGGCGCGCCGCGTCCTTCAAGCGCCCCAGATCACGCCAGACCAGCTCTTGCCAGGCCATCAAGTGGTGTGAGAGCCGGCTCGGCTGCGCGCGCTGCAGGTGGGTGTACGCCGGCATCAGCACGTCGATCTCGTCCTCGGCGCGCCGCAGCAACACGGCCGCGAGCTCATCCAGCGCCTGCCCGAGTTCGCCAGCCTTGCGCCGCGCCCACAGCCGCAGGTCGGTCGCGATCTGGTCGTTGCGCGAGCGCGCGGTGTGCAGCTTGCCACCCACCGGCCCCACGATCGCGGTGAGCCGCGACTCGATGTTCATGTGAACATCTTCCTTCTCCGGCTCCCAGCGAAACTCGCCACGCTCGATCTCGGCGGACACCTGCTCGAGGCCACGCACGATCTCGGCCACCTCGGCGGCAGCGAGCACCCCGGCGCGCCCGAGCCCGCGCGCGTGCGCGATCGACCCCTGGATGTCTTCGCGCCAGAGCTCACGGTCGATGTGTACGCTCGTGTTCAGCGCAGCCATCGCCGCGTCCAATGCCGTGGGCAAGCGCCCGCCACCACTCACGCTCATGACTTTCCTTCTTCGATGATGGGGGCGAGCGCCCCGCCTTCGAGCGCGTCGAGCCGGGCCAGGAAGCGGCGGTAGTCCCGCTTCGGCTGCGCTCCGGGCGGCGCGCGCAAAGAGAAATCGGTGAGCCGGGTCGTCGCGAAGCGCAGCGCGGCGAGCGCCCCTTGCGGCACCGCCGCTGCGAGCTCTTCGGGCTCGAGCGGCCGCTCCTCGCGGTATCCTTCGAACATGGCACGCGCCAGGCTCCGGTCGAAGCTCTGCCCGTAACACCAGGCGTGTACGCAGACCATCAGGTCGTAGATGAACACCCCCGCCGAGGCGCTCTCGAAGTCGAGCAGCGCGCGGAGCTCCGGGTCCGTCCCCTCGCGTTCGCGCCACAGCACGTTGTCGCGAAAGAGATCGCCATGGATCAGCCCCGTCGGCAGCGAGCTCGGGCTGCTCGCCACATGATGCGCGATGCGCTCTCGGATCCGCCGCGTGTCCGTGGCGTAGCGGGCGTCGGCGCGGTCCACCCGCTCGAGGCGCTCGCTCAGGCTGTCGAGGCCGAACCGGCCCGCGGCGATGGGGCCGAGCTTCGGCGTGCAGCGGTGCACGCGCGCGAGGGCGCGACCCACCTCGCGCGTCGCAGCGGGCGTGACCCGCGCAAAGCAGAGGATCGTGCCCTCAATCCAGGGGTGTACGCCGACGGGCTTGCCCGCGTGCGAGCCGACGAGGCCACCGTCGCGGCGAGCGCGCGGCGCCGCGGTCGGCACGCCGTTCTCGCACAACTTCTGCAGGGTCGCGAGCTCCGCTGCCGCGCCGTCGAAGTCCTGCTCCTCGTAGAGCCGCACGAAGAACCGCTCACCGGACTTCGCTTGCACCGAAAAGTTCGAGTTGACGGAGCCGGCGTCGAGCGCCTCGATGGCCGCGACATCGAGATCATGGCCTTCGAGGGCCGCCCGGGCCTCGGCCAGGGTCATCGGGGTGAGCTTTGCCACGGCGGCGGACTATGCACGAAACGGCCCGGCTTGGGGCCCCCGAGCAAAGAAAAACCGCCCTTGATTTGCCCCCCTTTCGGCCGCAGGCTCTCGAGAGTCCATGGCGACGATCCACGGGAACACCACGGGAGTAGCCCCTCACGCGCGCAAACTGCTGGAACGCATCTACCGACGGCGAGTCCCGCTCGATTGCATCGCGACACCCGAGCTGATTCGGTCGCTCGCCGAGGCTACCGCAGCGGTCAAGCGGCAGGTGGGGGCGCTCGTGCACCGTTCCGGCGCCGTCGACAGCGTGATCGTGGGCACCTCCACGGGGTTGATGTTGCCAGACATCGGCCGCTTGCGCGCTGCGCAGGGCCGTTTCCGGGCGCTCCGTCTGATCCACACCCACCTGTTCGACGAGCCGCTGACGCGGGACGATCTGGTCGACCTGACACGCCTGCGGCTCGACCTGGTTTGCGCGGTGCTGGTGACCCCCGAGGGAGAGCCGAAATCCCTCACCTGGGCGTACAACATGCCGACGCGCGACGACGACGAGTCGCGCGCCGCCTCGGGGCAGCAGCCCCCGAGCGGCACGAATGGCAGCGGCAGCGCGAATGGCGCCGCTTCGAACGGCGCTGGAGCATCGGGGCGCTCCTACGAGGTCGTCGGGCCGCGGCCCTATGGTCAGCCGCAGCCCCATTTCGGACAGCTCATCACGTCGCTCGAAGAAGAGTTCGCGCGCCGCGCGCGCACCCGCGAGGTGCACCGCGAGCGCGCCATGCTCATTCACGTGGGCGACAAGCGCGCGGGGGGGATGAACCGCGCCAAGAGCAGCCTCGCGGAGCTGTCGAGCCTGGCCGAGACGGCGGGGGTCACCGTCGCCGATCGCGTCATTCAGCTACGCGACCACATCGACCCGAAGCTCGTCGTCGGCAAGGGTAAGCTCGACGAGGTCGTCACGCGCGCCATCGATCTCGACGTCGGCGTGCTCATCTTCGACCGCGAGCTGTCACCCTCGCAGTCGCACGGCATCGCGGCCAGCACCGATCTGCGTGTGCTCGACCGCAGCCAGCTCATCCTCGACATCTTCGCGCAGCATGCCGCCACGCGCGATGGCAAGCTGCAGGTCGAGCTGGCGCAGCTGAAGTACCGCCTGCCCTTCTTGAGCCAGACGGACGACGCGCTCAGCCGGCTCACGGGTGGCATCGGCGGTCGCGGCCCCGGCGAGACCAAACTGGAGATCGGGCGGCGCCGCGCGCGCGAGCGCGTCACGCGCCTCGAGCGCGAGCTGAAAGACGTCGCCAAGAAGCGCGACCAGCTGCGTCGCCGCCGCGTCAGCGGACCCGAACCGATCGTCGCGCTGGTCGGCTACACCAACGCCGGCAAGAGCACGCTGCTGAACGCGCTGACGGGCGCTGGCGTGCTGGCGGAAGACAAGCTGTTTGCCACGCTCGACCCGAGAGCGCGGCGCCTGCGGCTGCCGAACGGCGGCCATGTCATCCTGACCGACACCGTGGGCTTCATCCGCGACATGCCGCAGGATCTATTCACTGCCTTCAAGGCCACGTTTGACGAAGCCCGCGACGCCGATTTGCTGTTGCACGTGCTCGACGTGTCCAACCCGGAGTCTGCCGATCAGGAGGAGACCACCGAGCGGATCCTCGACCGGCTCGAGCTCGATCGGAAGCCTCGCCTCACCGTCCTCAACAAGGCCGATCGGCTCCCCGATGACGTCCCCTCGAACCTGCGCGGCAACGACAGCGTCTTCCTCTCCGCGACCACGGGTCGCGGTCTCGACGATCTGCTGACCCGCATCGGGCAGGTGGTGGTGTGCAAGCCGCCGGCGCACGCCGTCGAGGCGGTTTCGCCTCCCTCCGAGCTCCTTCCCGACGGGGTCCTCGAGGGCTGACCGGCGCACGGCAACCGAGCGCACGCCGGCGACCGAGCCGTGGAGTCGACCCCGTTTGCGCTCGGCCCGTCAGCGCCGATCGCTCAGGATCCGATCGATGCTGATCACCTCGTCCCAGACGTCCTCGTGCCCGTGATAGTGCACCACCACGGTGTCGGCGGCGCGCACCTCGGTCACGGTGGCAGGATAGATCGACTGCCTCCAACGCACACGCACCCGATCGCCGACCTGATAGGGGCTGGTGCGGGCGCGCGATTTCGGGGTCGCCAGCAGGCCGAGGGTTGCCCGTACGCGTTCGGGCAGCGCGCACGGTTGTACCGGACCGCGCACCGTACCGACCACTCGATCGACGGCGACGTCGTCCTGCCAGTCGTAGCCCTCGAAGTCGAAGTGGATGCGCAGGCGCGTCTCACTCTTCCTTTCGATCACGTAGCCTGGACACGAGCGGCCGTCATACTCGACCATCACGTGGTCGCCGATGCGCAAGCTCTCGCGGCAGCCGAGCACGCCGAGCCCGCCCGCGGCGAGCAGGGCCAGCGAGCGCCCCAGCGAGTCAGCCCGCGGCCTGGGAGGCGAGATTGGCCGGACCAGACCGGGGCTCATGCCGGCGTCTCGTCGATCGCGCGCGGCATCAACGACAGGCGAGCGAGCGGCCAGCGCGCGAAGCGCTCGCGGGTGGTGCGGTAGGCCTGCTCGAGGATAGTGCGGCGCGCGGCGAAGCTGGCCGGATTGTACGTGAACAGCAGCGTGTCGGTCGGCTCCGGCTCGATCAGGATGACCTGCATGCGCGTCTCACGCTGCAGGCGCTCGATCATCGCGTCGAGCAGCGCGTGGGTGCTGATGCGGTGGGCTTGATTCGCGACCCACATGGCGCCCTTGTCGCGCAAGCTCGGCCGCTCGCCGTGACCGGTCGGCACGCGCTTGGCGCGCACCGGCACCATCGGGTTCACGATCACCAGCGCGCGCACGTCGGCGCGCGCCGCCGCCTCGAGGATCTTGCTCTGGGCCGCGCCCGCGTCGATGTAATAGCGGTCGCCGATGCAGACGGGCGAAAAGAACGGGGGCAGCGCCATCGACGCGGTGCAGGCGCGCGTCACGGGCACATGCTCGTACCCCGGCTCGCCGAACAACACCTCGTCACCCAGATCGAGATCGTGAGCTATGACGCGCAACGCCCGCGGCAGCGACGCGAACGAGTTGCCAACGCCGCGGCGTGCCAGCCGATCGGCGAAGAAGCGTTCGTAGCGCTCCAGGCTGAAGAAACCTGCCGGGAGCGAGTCGTACAGGCGGTCGAGCTCTTCCCAGAGCGCCAGCGGCGAGGGCGCGGGCGAGCGGGACAGCACGCTCGACACGCCCTTGCGCAGCGCAGAGAACACGGTGGTCGTCGCCCGTCCCCACTCCGACATGTCCATCTTCAGGATATGGCGCCGCTCGAGCGGGAAATAGGCGTCAGCCGGGTCGAGCAGGGCGCGGTAGATGCGCCGGATCTCGCTGCCGCCGGCCAGGGCCGCGGCCACGCTCGCGCCGCTCGAGGCCCCCATGAACAGATCGAAAGCGTTGGCGTTCAGGCCGTCGACCGCGTCCTCCAGCGCCGCCAAGACGGCGATCTGGTACATGGCGCCGGCAGCGCCGCCGCCCGGCAAGAACAGAGCAATACCGTTCGTTTTCAAGCGCGATCCGCCGCGCGTGCGCGCAGCGCCTCTGGGTTTTGCGCCACTCGCATCAGGAGCGCGATCAGCGCCCCCGCCGCGAGCCAGCTGGAGAGCACCGGCAAGCTCCCGAGCTCGAGCGGCTGCGTCGCGGAGGCCACGCCCAGCACCAGCGCCGCCACCCCCGCCGCGTTGAAGGCGACGTGCAAGCCGAGGCAGGGCAAGAGCGAGCCACCTGCCAGCCGCAGGTACGACAGCACGGCCGCGACCACCAGCAGTGCCGGCCAGTGCCGCGGATCGGGATGCACGACGACGAAAGTGCCGCCGCTGATCAGCGCCGCCACGCGCGGCTCGGTCTTCGCCAGCCGTCCGAAGGAAGCGCCGCGAAAGAACAGCTCCTCCACCAGCGGCGCCACCAGGCACAGCACGACCACCAGCGACAGCACCTGCCCGACGGTGTCGGTGCGATAAAGCGCAGCGCGCGACGCGAGCTGCCGTGCGCCCGTCGGGAAGAGCGCCTCGACGACCTGCGTCAGCGACTCGGCGGGCAGCTTCAGGCAGAGGCCGAGCCCGACGCCGATCGCGCCGAGGAGCGCCTCGGTCGGGCGCAAGCCGAGGCTATGCCGCAAGGGCACGCCGGGCTCGAAGGTGCGGAGCATGAAGTAGACCCCGAGCAGATACACGAGCGCCTGCGCCGCCCCCAGTGTCACGAGGTCGAGCGGGCCGCTCGCGATCGACAACCCGTGCGCCAGGAGCTGAAAGAGCCCGTGGCAGGCCGCCGTCCAGAGCAGCGCCCCGAGCGGCTTCACGCCTGCCAGGCCCCTCGAAGATGCGGGCGCACTCCCCGCTTGACGGCGACATCGCGCGCGAACGCCTCGCTGGTCGCTGGATAATCGATGGTGAAATGCAGGCCGCGCGACTCGCGCCGCGCCGACGCGCACGCGATCACCAGCTCGGCCACCGCGGCGATGTTGCGGAGCTCGAGCAGATCGCGGGTCACCAGGTGCTTCCAGTAGTAGTCGCGGATCTCGTCCTCGAGCAGAGCGATGCGACGCTCGGCGCGCTCGAGCCGGCTGTTGCTGCGCACGATACCGACGTAGTTCCACATGGTGCGACGCAGCTCGTCCCAGTTGTGCGTGACCACGACCGCCTCGTCCGACGCAACCGCCGAGCCGATCTCCCAGTCGGGCACGGAGGGCACCGGCTGCCCGCGCAGCGCCTCGATCGACGTCGAGAGCTTGTCGGCGGCGCGATGAGCGAACACGACGCCCTCGAGCAGCGAGTTCGAAGCCAGGCGGTTCGCCCCGTGCAGCCCCGTGAACGCCGTCTCCCCGAGCACCCACAGACCCGGGATCGAGCTCCTCCCGTCGAGATCGCTCATCACTCCCCCGCACATGTAGTGTGCCGCCGGCACCACCGGGATCGGCTGCTGCGAGATGTCGATACCGAAGCTCTTGCAGCGCTCGTAGATGCCCGGAAAGCGCTCACGAACGAAGGCGGGCGGCTTGTGCGAGATGTCGAGCAGCACATGGTCGAGGCCGCTCTTCTTCATCTCATAGTCGATGGCGCGTGCCACCACGTCGCGCGGCGCGAGATCGCCGAGGGCGTGGTGCTGGGCCATGAAGGGCTCGCCGTTCATCAAGCACAGGCGCGCGCCCTCGCCCCGCAGGGCTTCGCTGATGAGGAAGCTCTTGGCGTTGGGGTGGTAGAGACAGGTGGGATGGAACTGGTAAAATTCCATGTTCCCGAGCCAAGCGCCGGCGCGATAGGCCATCGCCACGCCGTCGCCCGTCGCCACATCGGGATTGGTCGTATACAGGTACACCTTGCCGGCGCCGCCGGTCGCCAGCACCGTCGCGCGCGCTCGGACGGTCTCGATGCGACCGTTGACCTCATCGAGTATATAAGCCCCGACGCAGCGATCGGGCCCGCCGAACTGGCTGACGGTGATCAGGTCGACCCCCATGTGCCACTCGCGCATGACGATGTTCGGGTGCTCACGCGCGGCTTGCAGCAACGCGCGCTGGATCTCCTGCCCCGTCAGATCACCGGCGTGGACCACCCGCCGCGCCGAGTGGCCCCCTTCGCGTCCGAGGTCGAGCGACCCCTCCGCGGTACGCGAGAAGCGGGCGCCCACATCCAGCAGCCACTCGATAGCCGGCGGGCCACCGCGCACGCATAGATCGACGACGCGCTCGTGACAGAGCCCAGCGCCAGCGTCGTGGGTATCTCGTGCGTGCTGCTCGAAGGAATCGCCCTCCGACAGCACGGCAGCGACTCCGCCCTGCGCCCAGCCCGTCGCCGCGTCGTTGCCGGTGCGCTTGGTGACCAGGATCACCTGGCCGTGCGACGCCGCTCGCAAGGCGAAGCTCAGCCCCGCGATGCCCGAACCCAGCACCAAGTAGTCCGTCATGCTCATCGAAACATCTCACCGGGAATTGGCCTACGGGGGCACTGGCGTCGCGTCGAGCCATGAAAGCAGGAGCGCCCACGGGGCAGTTTGCACCCCGAGCCCATAGCACAGCCCACTGTCTTTCCTGGTGTTTCCCTGTGTGGCGACCCTCGCGTTTCAACCGCGACGCACCCCGATCCAACGGCCGGCCCGCACCTTATATCAGCGCCGAAGTTGCTGGCTCGCGCGGCAAGCTTCGGGGCGACGCATTCTGCTGCAATCGCGACCGCCAAAAACTCGTGAGTCGGGCTCGTCCGACGTAATGGATGGCACGGCTTGCCGTTCCTGAGTATTGCCCCGGCATGGAGGAGCGAGCAGCCCACCCGGGTCTCGATCCAAGGAGAACACATCGTGAAGATTCTGGTAGCCCTCAAGAGAGTTGCCGATCCGGACAACGCCAACAAGGTGCGTATCGTGGCCGGCGGCGAGAGGGTCGACACGGGCAACCTGGAATGGAAGCTCAACCCGTTCGACGAATACGCGCTCGAGGCCGCGCTTCGGCTGACGGAAGACGGCAAGGCCCCCAAGCAACGGCTCGGCGAAGTGGTGGCCGTCACGCTCGGCCCCAAGGAGGCGGAGAGCAGCCTGCGCTCGGCGCTCGCCACCGGAGCCGACCGCGCCATCCGCGTCGAAGCGGAAGATGACAAGCTCGACGGCCGTATCGTGGCGCTGGCGCTGAGGAAGATTGTCGAAGAAGAGAAGCCCGATCTGGTGCTCATGGGCAAGCAAGCCGTCGACGGCGACACCAACCAGGTGGGCCAGATCCTGGCAGAGCTGCTCGACTACCCGATGGCGACATTCGCCGCCACCATCGAGGAGGAAGCCAAGGGCGTGAAGGTGAGCCGCGAGGTCGACGGCGGTGTCGCGATCGTGCGCGTCCTGTTTCCTGCGCTGGTCACGGTCGATCTGCGCATCGTCAGCCCTACCAGCGTCTACTCGACGAAGACCGACAAGGCCTTCAAATACAACGACGGCGTTCGCTTCGCGCCGCTGCCCGCGATCATGCAGGCCAAGAAGAAGAAGCTCGACGTCAAGCCCCTCGCAAGCCTCGTGCCCGACGCCGCCCTCACCACGCGCTATCGAAAGTTTGCCCCTCCGCCGGAGCGCAAGGCTGGCTCGCGCGTGCCCAACGTGGCCGAGCTCGTGAACAAACTGGCCAACGAGGCCAAGGTCATCTGAGGGAAGGTTCCGAACAATGAGTGAAGTTCTCGTCGTTGCCGAGCTGTCCGATGGCAGCGTCCGCAAAACCACCCACAGCGCGATCAGCGCGGCGCGCAAGATCAACCAGCTGACAGGCGGCTCGTTCTCGATCCTCGTCATCGGCGCCGGCTCCGCAAAAGCGGCCGCCGCCGAGCTCTCAGGATATGGCGCTCAGCGACTCCTCGTGTGCTCCGACGCGAGCCTCCAGAACTACCTCGCGGAGCGTTATGCCCCCGTCGTCGCGGCGCAGGCAAAAGGCTTCGAGGTGGTGCTCGCCACCGCCTCCAGCTTCGGCAAAGACCTGCTCCCGCGCGTCGGGGCCCGTCTCGACGCTGCCTACGTGGGAGACATCTCCGACGTTCTCGCCGAAGGCGGCGAGCTCGCGTTCAAGCGACCGATGTACGCCGGCAACGCCTACGGCATCGCCACGCTGGCGACTGCGCAAAAGATCGTCAGCGTACGCCAGAGCGAGTTCGATGCGGCCGAAGCGTCAGGCGGCCAAAGCCCGGTCGTCGAGGTGCCCGCCGCTGCCCCGGGCGCCGCGGCCCAGCGTGTGGAGTTCGTCTCGCTCGACCAGGTGAAGAGCGAACGGCCCGAGCTGGCCGAGGCGCGCGTCGTCGTTTCTGGCGGGCGCGCGCTGAAGGATCAGTTCTTCCAAGTCATCGAGCCGCTCGCAGACGCGCTGGGCGCAGCCATCGGAGCGAGCCGTGCAGCCTGCGACGCCGGCTACGCACCGGGAGACTTTCAGGTCGGGCAGACCGGCAAGGTGGTCGCTCCGGACCTGTACGTCGCGATCGGCATCTCCGGTGCCATCCAGCACATCGCGGGCATGAAGAGCTCCAAGGTCATCGTGGCCATCAACAAAGATTCCGAGGCCCCGATCTTCCAGATCGCGGACTACGGTCTGGTCGCCGATCTCTTCCAGGCCGTGCCGGAGCTGACGCAGGCGCTGAAGGCCCGCAAGAAGTGAGCTCGAGTCGGGCATCGGGAGGGCGCGGGGCGCCGGTGGGCCACTTGCCTCGTCGTGGGGTTGCAAACAGTGGCACGCAAACCCTCCCGAGCCTTGACAGCTCGCTTCACATCGAGCATCTTTCGCCGGCCGGTGGCGGCTGACGCCCTTCGGGCTCGTGCTGAAAGGGTCCTCTGCCACCAACGTCGTTCGCAATCGCCGTGACTCGTGAGGCGTCGCTCTTCGAAGCGAGCTTTATGAGTACTTCCGGGGCGTAGCGCAGTTTGGTAGCGCGCACGGTTCGGGTCCGTGAGGTCGCCAGTTCAAATCTGGCCGCCCCGACTTCAAACACCGAAAACAGAGCAAACGGGAGCATCTCGAGCGATGGATGCACCGTGGCTGGGGGTCGCGGGGGCCGCTCGGATCGGGCAGCGTGCCCGAGCGAAGGGGGCCGACCGCGGCAGCCTGCGATTGGAAAGCGGCAGCTTGAGTGCGGGCCGTACACCGGGGCCATGATCGGCGTCGGGGTGACGAGTGCATTCGCGCTGCAGACGTCTCGCTTCGGGGCATCGAGGTCTAGTCGCGGGCGTATTGCGCCGATGCCTACTCCGGCACCGTTGCGGTAACGCTTCGTCTTTCACCGATGGATGGGACCGCTCGCGTCAAACGACTGCGGCGTGCTGGGCGCGACCAGCGCGGCTTCGGCGCAGCGGCATGCCACGACTGGACGTCGACGTCACGAGCGAACGGGGAGACGCCTGGCGAAGCACCGCCGAGGTGCTGCTTGGGAGGGACCCCTGCTTGCAGCCGCGATGCGTCGGAGCGAGGCCGTTGCAAGCGAACCTCGGTTCGGCAATCCATGCACCGGCGCATCGGCATCGCGCCCGACGCCGATGCCGCCGCCCAAAACCGCAGGGGAGCGCGCGCGCTCCGCGAGGCCATGAATGCACATTACTGACATCTTCCGAACCGCGACCAGCACGTGCTCGTTCGAGTTTTTTCCGCCCAAGTCGGAGAAGCTCGCCAACAACCTGTACGAGACACTGCGCAGCCTGGAGCGGCTCCACCCGTCCTTCGTCTCGGTGACGTACGGCGCCGGCGGCTCCTCGCGGGAGCTGACGCACGACCTGGTCACCAAGATACAGCAGTCCACCCAGCTCACCGCCATTCCCCACCTGACGTGCATCTGTCATCGCGAGGACGAGGTGCGGGAGATCCTCGAGCGCTACGCGGGCGCTGGCGTGAGCAACATCCTGGCGCTCGGCGGTGATCTGCCGGCAGATCGTTCCGGCTACGATCGCAGCAAGGACACCTTTCAGCATGCCGTGGATCTGGTGCGATTTGTCCAGCGCTTCAACGCGGACGGCCTGCACCCGCACCCGCGGGGTTTTGGCGTGGGTGTCGCAGCCTACCCCGAAGGTCATCCTGCGACTCCCAATCGCCTCGAAGAGATGGAGTTTCTGAAGGCGAAGGTCGACGCCGGCGCTGACTACATCTGCACCCAGCTGTTCTTCGACAACCGCGACTTTCACGACTTCCGAGAGCGCTGCGAGCTCGCCGGCATTCACGTGCCGATCATCGCTGGGATCATGCCGATCACCAGCCTCGCCGGTATGCGGCGTATGGCTCAACTCGCAGGAGGCGCTCGTTTTCCCGCCGCACTGTTGCGTGCGGTGCAACGCGCCTCACCCGATCCGACAGAGGTCGAGCGCGTGGGGATCGCATGGGCGACAGAACAGTGTCGCGAGTTGCTCGTGAACGACGTGCGCGGAATTCATTTCTATACGCTCAATCAATCCAAGGCGACGTTGGCGGTGTACGACAACCTCTGTCAGGCGTTGCCGGCCCCCTTCGGGCGGGAGCCGAAACCCAGCCGTCCCCAGCGAGAAATGCGCGCTGAATAGCGCTTTCATTGCTCAAAAATAATTAGCATTTCCGAAGGTTTACACAGCGATTCAAAATCAAGTGGCACTGTAACCTCGCGTCAGTTAAAGTGTTATTGCAATTTCCGCCGTGTCCTGCGGCGAGAATCACGCGACAGGAGTCAAACAGTGCCCATAGAGCTGCCCGCAGTGCGCATCCTCATCGTCGATGATGATCGGCAGATCTGCGACTACATGCAGATGCTCTTGGAAAAGGACGGATTCGCGGTAACCGCGTTGACCGATCCGACGCTCGCCGAAGGTGAAATTCGGCAGGGCGATTTCCATGTGATCATTCTCGATCTGATGATGCCGAAAATGAATGGCATCGAGGTGCTACGCCGCATCCGGGCCATCGACAAGGACATCGCGGTGGTGATTTTCACCGCGCATCCCAACCTAGACTCGGCGATCGCATCGATGAAACTCGACGCCGTCGACTACCTGAAGAAGCCGTTCAACGTCGACGAATTCCGTGAGGTGCTCTCGCGGGTGATGCGCAAGAAAGGTCTCGCGCGAACGCCCGAAGAGCAGTTGCACAAGATCATTGGCGACACGATTCGAGGCTTGCGCAAGGAGAAGGAGCTGACGCTGAAGCAGATGAGCCGCCGCACCGGTCTCAGCATTTCGCTGCTCTCCCAGATCGAGCGCGCCGAATCGAGCCCGTCGATCTCCAGCCTCTACAAGATCGCCGTGGCGTTGGATTCGCGCATTCAGGACCTGTTCGGTAAAGATTAGAGTCGACCTGTCGCGTCTGGAGGGCACTGACTGAATTCGGACGGTCTCCCCTCCCCCGCTCGCGCCGCTTCGCCGCCATAGAGCGGCGCCGCGGCGCACCGAAGGCTCGAGCCGCCCCGTCGGAAGGCTCGAGCCGCCCGTCGCCATGACACGGTAGAGCGAGAGCCAGCCTGGGGGTAGCCGAGCAGTCCGCATTGCCGTTGACAGGCTAAATGGGGCCGACCATATTCCGCCGGCCTTTCGCTTCCCGCCGATGTAGCTCAGTTGGTTAGAGCAGGCGTTTCATAAGCGCCGTGTCGCAGGTTCAAGTCCCGCCATCGGCACCGTCTATCGCCGAGCGGGCCGCTGGCACCGAGAAAGGTCAGCGGCCGCGCTTCGAGCCCCTGCGAGGGGGCCTGGGCGTCCGAGTGTTCGAGGGGTAAGCCCTGGGGAGGGAGGTGCCCTCCTGGGGATAGACGCTTCGTCTAGCTCGCGAAGGGCGAGTCATGCCGTCAGGGAACGGCGGCAGCGTCGGAAGTGTCGCTCGCATCCCCGGCGTCGAGCGGCACAGAGGCGTCGAGATCCGCTGGGCTCCCACCGACGCCGCCCGCTCCGCCCCCGCCGGTGCCACTGCTGCCCGCGGTGCCCCCCGCGCCGCCGCTGCCCGCGGTGCCGCCCGCGCTTCCCCCAGCCCCGCCACCGCCCGCGCCCCCTGGCGCAACGACTCGGCACTGCTCCGTCGCCGGGTCGTAGCCCGCGTCACAGAACACGATGCGACGGTCTCCACACGCCACCAGCACGCCGACCAGCAATACGAGCCCTGCGGTGGCGCGGGCTAGCGGCGCTATCCCGCGCGCCCAGGCGTTCACGCGGTCGTCGCGGACCGTTTCCGAGCGCCGCCGGGCAAGGGGCTCGGGCTCGCTCGAACGAGGGCACGTGCTGTCGCGAGAAATCGTGTGAGACATCAGATCACGCCGAGCCTACTCATAACGCGTGGCCTCAGCCTGGCGCCACCCTTTTTCAAGGCTTTCGAGCCGTTCGACCTGCTGCCCTCGACCTGCTGACCTCGACCTTCACCTCCCGCGCCCACCGCCCCGCTGTGGGGCCCACCCGGACGCGCGCCGAGCTGGGCCCTCGTCGCGGCGGCGGTTCACGCGAGGAGCTCGGCGAAGCGCTCCCGGATCAGGGCGCCCGCGGCATCTGCAGCAGACTCCGGCTGATAGCCGAACTTCTCACAGAGCACGTCGAGGCAGCGCTGAGCGGCACGACGCTGGGTGGCGTCGAGGCCAGTGCCGGCACCGCGCACCAGCACCGCGATGTCGCGGACGAGCCGAGCGACCGCGACGCGCCGCTCGCTGAACACGGCGTCGCGCAGGCGCCGGAGCAGGGTCGCAAAGACGGGCGACTGCTCGACGCGCACCCCCGGATGCTCGATGGCCCAGGCCGCGATGTTGCTGATCAGAGCGTGGCGTCGCTCCCGCGTGTCGTCGGGGCTCTTGAGCAGCGCCTCGACCTCTTGCATGAGCCGCTCGTCGGGGGGCTCGAGCTGGCCGGTCACGGGGTTCTGGACCTTCTCTCCCTTCACCCAGTGGCTCACATGGTTCACGTAGCGACCGAGCAGCGAGCTGTAGCTCGCGTCGTCCACGAGCCCGCTGGAGACACGGAACTCGTCCTCGAGCAGGTCGAGCAACCTCGCCCGCAACTGCTTCCGAAAGCCGTCGAAATCGTGATAGTTGCCCGGCTGCTTCTCCTCTTGCAGCCAGGCGTACTCGTTGGTGCGACGACAGAGCTGCTCGAGCTCGGTGAGCACGGCGAAGGGCGAGAGGCTAGTGTAATTGGTGCTCTGCGAGGCATCGAGCAACACGGTGCGCATCTCGCGTGGGCTGGCGCCGACGCTGCCTTCGTAGATGACGTAGGAGTCGCCCTCGTCGTACAGCCTCGGGATGGCAGCCTTGATCAGCTTCTGCGCCTCATCATCGAGGCGATCGGGCGGCTTGCCCGTGCTGTAAAGATCCATCTTCTCGAACGCCGTCAACTCCGAGACGATGCCACGCAACGGCGACTCGTACTTGTCCGGGTTGGGCCGGCGCATGCGCGTCAGAACAGCAAACATCGCCGCCATTCGGGTCGCGTGAGGCGCGACGTGCCGGCGGATCTGCGGCGCGATCTGCGCGTCGTAGATGGCCACCTCTTCACACCAGCTGCGCAGGTAGGGGCTCTTGATCAGCTCGAGGCGGCCGCGAAAGCTCTGAAACTCTGGGTGCTCGCGGAAAGCGGCGAGCTGGAGCTCGTTGGCCGAGGCGAGCATGAAGCAGTTGAGCTGCACGTTCTGGTTGCGCAGGTTGACCTCGCCCGTCTCGACCGAGAGCTGCAGATACTTGAAGGCGTCGAGCGGACGCTTCAGCAGGTCGGAGAACTCCAGGATGCCTCCGGAGGCTTCGATCAGCTCACCAAAGGCCTCGAACAGCGTCACCGCCTGCAGCGACGACGGCAGCGCCCCGAGCGAGCGATCGGCCGTGATCTGGCGCTCACCCGCGTCGATCGACAGCTGCGGACCTATCGTGACCGCCCCGCAGCGGTAATGCCGCGAGATGAAGTAGCGCTCGACCTGCACGTGCCGGAGGACCTGCTCGAGGTCTCCCTCGTAGCTCGAGAGTAGCGCTTCGAAGACCTCCTTGTTCTTGTGCGACATCTCGCCGCGGTAGGTGCGCTGCGTGAGCGGCTCGGTCAGACCCTTGCTCTCGCAGATGCGGTTGAGCAGCTCTTGGCGCTGCACGTGAGGGATCAAGAACAACGGATGGTCTCGCACCTCGACGAACAAGCGGCTGTCGATCTTGTCCTCGGGCAGATGCGCATAGCTCGTGGTGTCTTGCGCGCGCTCCGAGGATTCACCGAAGCCGATGCTGCCGCGCAGTGTGCTGCGACTCGGGAACACCCAGTGAAAGCGATAAAGGGCCCCCTCATCGAGCGTCGAATAGTGCTCGAGCGCTCGCATCAGGCATGCGGCGACGGTGCTCTTCGCCGAACCGTTCGGGCCGTGCAAGACGGGTAGACGATTCGGACGCCCCTCGCGCACGAAGTTGCTGAGGACACGGTACAGCTCGCCCTGCACCTTCTCTTGACCCACCAGTGAATCACGCCGCGCCTCCGTCCGATCGAGCCAGGGCAGGTCAAACAGATTGTAGCGCGTCGCTTTGCCCCAGGGGCGCTCGATCTCGCGCTTGCCGTAGTGGTCGAACGCTCCGCGCACGTAGGCTGCGGCATCACGGCTGTGGCGCGCCGGATCAGTGATGAAGAGCTCGAGATACTCGGCGAACGACAGCACGCGGCGCTTGCTTCTGAATTCGTCCGAAACGCGGGCGCAAATGGCCTTGAGCTCGTCGACGGAGCGGATGGTCTTCATGTCGTTCCTTATTACCCCGTACGTCACGTCTTCGCGAGCGCTGGAGGCCTCGAATTATATAAAGAGCAGCGTGAGCACCACGCCGGCGAGGAGCGCAGCAGCAGCGACCAAGGCGGGGGCAACCCACGCCGGCCGGTTCAGCATCGAGGCCGGAAGCCCTGGGTTCGACGGCGGCGGGGCGGCGACGAGCCGCGGTGGGACCACGCTCTCCACGGCAGGTGGGCCCGAGACGCCGAGCGCGCTGTCGCCGAAGAACGCCTCCGACACGCTCTTTGCCGGGCGCGGCAAGGTGGCGTGTTCCATCAGTGACGGGAGGCGCGCGAGGATCAGCCTGCCGAGTTGCTCCTCTGTGGTGACGGCCCAGTCGGCGTGTCCGCCGTCGAGTCCGTAACCCTGTCCGACCTCGTCGGCGAGTTGCCCCGCGGTCGGGGTGCGCAGGCCAACCGTCTTCTGTAACGCCCGCAGCACGGCGTCGTCGACGCCGCGCGGAATGTCTGCCTGGCTTCCGCTCTGCACTCGACTCGGCGGGACGGGCTGCTTGGTGAGGATCTCGAGCAGGATGCTGGGCCCGTTGACGCCCTTGAATGGGACTTCGCCCGTCAAACACTCGTAGGTGATCGCGCCCAGGGCCCAGACGTCGGCGCGTCGATCGAGCGTGTCGAGGCCCTGCGCCTGCTCCGGGGGCATGTAGTAGGGCGACCCGATGGTAGTGCCCATCACCGTGAGCTTCTTCGCGCTCGCGGCGTTGTCGCGAGCCGAACCGAAATCGAGCACCTTGGCGATGTCGCCGTCGCTCGTCTGGCACAGAAACAGGTTCTCCGGCTTCAGATCTCGGTGCACCAGGCTCTTGTCGTGCGCCTCGTCGAGCGCAAGGGCCAGCTGAGAGAGCATTCGGACGACCCGCTCCGGCGTCACGCGCCGCTCACGGCGCAGCGTCGCGCGCAGCTCCTCGCCATGCAGGAACTCCATGACCAGGGCGTGGCTACCATCGCGCGTGGCTCGGAAGTCGAGCACGTCGACCACGTGCAAGCTGGAGAGCTGGGCGCTCACCTCGAACTCGCGCTTGAAGCGTTCCACGGCCACCGGGTCGGTGGCTACCTCCGCGTGCAACACCTTGATCGCGACGTGGCGCTGCTCGACCAGGTCGAGCGCCTCGTACACTCGACCCATGCCTCCGTCGGCTATGATGCGCCGGACCTGATAGCGCTCGAACAGCACCTGGCCCACCCGCCCAGACGTATCTTCTCCCGACACCGGCACTTGTGTTGCGCTGTACAAGCCCTGACCGTCAACGGGGCAGAACCTCGCGTCATCCGGGTACAGGCGGCCACAGACGCGACAGGCCCTCACGACTCTCCTCGTCGCCCCGCTGGCCTAAGAACGCGCGGACCTCATGCTCGCTCGTTTCAGTGCTCTGACCGATAACCCGTGACGCACTCGCCGCGCGCCGACTGGATAGGCCATCGGTCGCCGCGCGCGGCCCCAGAGGAGATCACGCGGGGTGCTCGCTGCCGTGGCTCCCTGCCTCGGACGCGCCCTCGCCCGCCTCGTCGTCTGGCGATGGCTCGATGCGGAAGTAGAGGATGCGCTGGCAGCTCGGGCACTGATCAAATTCTTCTCCGCGCCGCAGCTTTTGAAACATCATCGGAGAGATCGCGATATGGCAGGCGCTGCACGTGCCGCCATAGGTGTAGGCCACGGCGCTGCCTCGGCGCTTGCGGACGAGCTCGTAACGCCGGTAGAGCACCGGCTGCACCGCCTTGACCAGCTCCTTGCGCTGCTCGCGCTCTCGCGCGACGCTCGCCTCGAGCTCGCCCAGGCGCGTCGCCAGCTCACGCTCGTTTGCCCCGAGATCTCCGAGCAGCGCGTTGCGCTCCGACGTCGCCCCGTCCATTTCCTGGCGCGCGCGCTCTGACAGCCCATTGATCTTGTCGATCTCTTGCTCGCGATCGCGATAGAGCTTGCGCAGCTCCTCGATCTCGCGCTGAACCGCGTTCACCTCGCGCTCGCTGCGCGAGCGGGCCAGCTTCTCTCGCGAGCGCTCCATCTGTACGCTCATCTGACGAGCGTCTTGCAGCAGCTCACCGCGCGTCCGATCCATGTCGCCGACCGTGGACCGCGTCATCTCGAAGCGCTCCTCCAAGCGTTTCAGCTGCTGCTTCTTGTCCGCCAGGACTTCGCCTTCGCGCAGCAACTCCGCCTCGAGCTTCGCCAACGAGGCGTCCAGTTTCGCTAGGTTCTCCAGTGCTTCGATCTGTGCTTGTAGCTTCACAGGGACGTTGGCCTCCTCATCGCCGCAAGGCGGAGAGAGTTGCTGCGGAGCGAGTTGCTGCGGAGCGAGTTGCGAGCCGATTCCCCACTCGCCCCGCCTCCTCCGCTCCGCGAGCTTTCGCCCCGAGAGTTTCTCGGCGCTCGGTCTCGGAGCAACTCGCTCCGAAACGGCGCACCGCGGGAGCGGAGAAAGAGAGCCAGTGGGCCCACCTGGGTTCGAACCAGGAACAGCCCGGTTATGAGCCGGGGGCTCTGACCGATTGAGCTATAGGCCCGTACGATGGCAGAGCCGCGGGGCGAGCTACCACCGGCGCGACGTGAGTCGCCCCGTTGGCGTACTCCGACGCGAGATGGTCCGACATGTCTCGAGAAACAGCGGTCGTCGACGCCGGAACGATCAGTGGCGGGATACTGCCGGGAGATGCACTCGTCCGAGAAGCACTGTCCTTGGAAGCACTGTCCTGAGAGTAGACGCCCTGAGAGTAATCGCCACGTGCTTTCGCACCACAGCTCCACAGCGCGAACGCTAGTCCAGTACAGGCCGGGGGGCAACAGTCCCCGGCGGATTATTCGGCTGGCAACGAGCCGCTCGAGGCGAGCGCGCCTGCGGCGCACCCACCGTTCGCTTCGCGAGGCATGACCAGCATGGCGTCGATGCCGCCCGCGATCGGCTCTCGGTCGAGCCATCGCGTCGTTCGGACCCGAGCGCGATGAAGCCGGGCCGCGCCCCGCCCATCACCGGACGGAATCGCAGCGGACGGAATCGCAGCGGGCACTCGCGCCCCGCCACGGAGACCCCACTCAATCAGCAGCAAATACGACTGGCCGACCCGAAGACTGGGTTAACGTCGACCTCGAGGCGGGTCGCGACGCAATGCGGGCCCAAGGCGCAACACGGCGCGGCAGGGGCCCCTTGCGCGGGCGAGAAGGCGGGATCTCGAGTTGTGCTAAGGGACCAACTTACATGCACTTCCTGGTCGTTCGAGGAGCGAAGCAGCACAATCTCGACAACATCGACCTCGAGCTGCCCCGCGACAAACTCGTCGTCATAACGGGGCCGAGCGGCTCGGGTAAGAGCTCCCTCGCGTTCGATACCATCTACGCCGAAGGCCAGCGGCGCTACGTCGAGTCGCTGTCGGCTTACGCGCGCCAGTTTCTCGATCAGCTCCCCAAGCCCGACGTCGAGAGTATCGAGGGCTTGAGCCCGGCTATCGCCATCGAGCAGAAGGCGCTCGGCAAGAGCCCGCGTTCGACGGTCGGGACGGTCACCGAGATCGCCGACTACCTGCGGCTGCTCTTCTCTCGCGTCGGCACGCCGCACTGCCCGAAGTCCGGCAAGGTGCTGCGCGCATACACGGTGCAAGAAATGGTGGACCTCATCCTCAGCAAGGGTGAAGGCAGCCGAATGAGCCTGCTCGCGCCGCTCGAGCGGGCCGCCACGGGCGATCTTGCAGAGCGTGTGGAGCAGCTGCGGCGCGAAGGCTTCGTCCGTGCGCGGGTGAACGGACAGGCCATCGAGCTCGCCGAACCAGGGGGGCTGCCGGCGGTCGACACCTACGATCTCGATGTGGTGGTCGATCGCATCGTCGTGCGCGATCAGGCCAAGGGCAGGATCACCGATTCGGTCGAGCTGGCGCTGAAGCTCGGCAACGGCACGCTGCTGGTCGACATGCTCGACGGCGACAAGCCGCTCGTTCTGAGCGAGCGGCTCGTCAGCTGGGAGTACGGCATCACCTTGCCACCGCTCGAGCCCCGGCTCTTCTCCTTCAATAGCCCGCACGGAGCATGCCCAGCGTGCGATGGGCTCGGCGTCGTCTCGCGCGTGGACGCGCGACGGATCGTCCCCGATCCCAAGAAGACCATGCGCGAAGGCGCCGTGGTGGCGTTCGGCAAGCGCGGTTCGCTGAAGATGGCGACCGAGGTTCAGGCGGCCGTCAGCCAGCTCGGCATTGATCCCGACGTGGCCTGGGAGAGCTTGCCCGAAGCGCACCGCGAGGCGTTGCTGCACGGGGGCAGCATCAAGCGAGGGCGAAAGAAGAGCGCCGACTACGTCGGGATCGTCACGCGGCTCGAACGGCGCCTCGATAAAGACGCGCTCGATGAGCCGACCGACGAGGAAGAGCCGGAAGACCCTGCCGAGGAGGAAGATCTCGGTCGCTTCGTGGTCACGCAGACGTGCTCGAGCTGCAACGGGCAACGCCTCCGGCCGGAGGCGCTCGCGGTCAAGGTTTTCGGGCACACCATCGGCGAGATGTGCTCGCTGCCGATCGGTGACCTCAAACGCCTGCTCGAGACGCTGGACGCCGACGCGACGCTGTCGGAGACCGAGCGCGCCGTCTCCCAACCGCTGATCGCCGCCATGGTGAGCCGGCTCGGATTTTTGAGTGACGTCGGCCTCGACTACCTGAGCCTCGACCGACCGGCGCAGACACTCTCCGGTGGCGAGGGTCAGCGCATCCGGCTCGCCACGCAGATCGGCGCGGCCCTAGTGGGCGTGCTTTACGTGCTCGACGAGCCCAGCGTGGGGTTGCATGCTCGCGACAACGAGCGCCTGCTCAGCGCGCTGCGCAACCTCGTCGACAAGGGCAACAGCGTGATCGTGGTCGAGCACGATCGCGAGGCGATCCTAGCCGCCGACTACGTCGTCGACATGGGCCCCGCTGCAGGCAAGCTGGGCGGCCGTGTGATCGCGCAGGGCACGCCCGCGGAGCTGATGCAGAACCCGGCATCGATCACCGGCCCCTACCTCACGGGCGAGAAGAGACTACCGATCCCCGCGCGGCGCACCCGCTCGACGAAAGGTGCGCTCGGAGTGCGCGGCGCGCGGGCGCACAACCTGCGCAACGTATCCGTCGACATTCCGATCGGTCTCATCACCAGCATCACGGGGGTGAGCGGCGCCGGCAAGAGCGGCCTGATCGTCGATACACTCCTGGCCGCTGCACGCGCGCGATTGTACGGCGCGTCAGGCTGGGTGGGCCCCTTCGATAGCATCGAGGGCCTCGAACAGATCGACAAGGTGGTGAGCATCGATCAGGCGCCGATCGGTCGCACGCCGCGCTCGAATCCAGCGACCTACACCGGCATTTTCACGCATCTGCGCGAGCTGTTCGCGACGCTGCCCGACGCGAGAGCGCGCGGCTACAAACCCGGCCGTTTCTCGTTCAACGTCAAGGGCGGCCGCTGCGAAGCGTGCCAGGGCGACGGCGTGCTGCGCGTCGAGATGCATTTCTTGCCCGATGTCTACGTGCGCTGCAACACGTGCGGCGGCCAGCGCTACAACCGCGAGACGCTGGAGATCAAGTATCGTGGTCTCTCGATCGCAGACGCGCTGGAGCTGACCGTCGACGACGCAGCGCTCACGTTCGAGGCCATTCCGCGCATCCGGCAGCGCATCGACGCGCTGCGCTCGATCGGCCTCGGCTATCTCCAGCTCGGACAGTCGGCGACGACGCTGTCGGGCGGCGAGGCCCAGCGCGTGAAGCTCGCGGCCGAGCTCGCCCGCAAGTCGACCGGCAGCACCCTGTATGTGATGGACGAGCCGACCACGGGACTGCACTTCTCGGACATCGAGATGCTGTTGACGTCGCTGTTCGGGCTGCGCGACGCCGGGAACACCATCGTCCTCATCGAGCACAATCTGGAGGTGGTCGCGTGCTCCGACTGGGTCATCGACATGGGCCCGCTCGGTGGCTCGGGCGGTGGCGAAGTGGTTGCCCTCGGCACCCCGGAAGACATCGCTCGCTCGGCGGCAAGCCAGACGGGCCACTACTTGAATCCGATTCTGGAGGCGGCCCGGGCCGCCAAGCCGCCGCGCAAGACGGGGAGCCCCAAGGGGGGCCGCAGCAGCGCCCGGGCGAGCGGCGGCGTCGGCGACGGGCGCGGCTGAGCGGTACCTCCCCCGATCTCGTGCGCGAGGCTGCCCTTGCAGCGAGACAAAACGCATGAGGCCCGAGTTCATCACTCGAGCCTCTACCCATCGCGGGGTGCGCAGCTGGTATTTCGGCGGTCAGGTGCCCAGCGCTCGCGCGCGGGCACCCAGCGCTCGCTCAGCCAAAATCGCGCTCGACGCGCTCTTGGTCTTCCTTGCAGCGGATGCAGAGCGTCGTCTCCGGACGCGCTTCGAGCCTCTTGTTCGAGATCGGCTCGCCACACTCCTCGCACGTGCCGAAGGTGCCATTTTCGATGCGCTCGAGCGCCTTCTGGATCTTCGTCAGGAACACCTTCTCTCGGCCACGCAACCTGAACGTGAACGCCTGGAGGTACTCGCTCGACGCGAGATCCATCTCGTCGGGGAAATCGTCGGCGTCGAGCGCCATGTCCTGACGCAGCGTTTGCTCCGCTCGCCGAATGATTTCCTCGCGCTTCGCTTCGAGGGCTTCTTTGAACTTATCTAGCTGAGATTTATCCATCTAGGATCGCCCTTATGGCCACGAACACGAGCGCCCGCAGCACGACCTTCGAGCCTCGCGGCCCGTCGCTCAGCATAGGAACGGTGGGCCTGTTCGTCAATCGAATCACCTGAACCCTGGGCACTCACCTCGCGTGAACGAGGCGCGGTGGAAAACGGGTCGGGCTCGACGCCGCTCTCCCGACACCAGGCCCTTCCCGCCTCACCCGGGACCGGACACCCACCCGCATCCGGATATATTCTTTTAAATTCCTATATTTGAGGCGCTAGCGAGGAGTGCACCCGAGACGGCTCACTCGCGGCTGAGGGCTCGCCGAGCCCTGCTGCGGCGCCCGGCGTTGGCGGGATACCCGGCTCGATACGCGCGTACGGCGTTCACGATCGCGTCGGCCAGCTTCTGTCGGTAACGCTCGGTCCCGAGCCGACGCTCCTCCAGAGCATTCGAGATGAACGATGTCTCGAACAACACCGCCGGCATACGTGCGCCCACCAGCACATAGAACCCGGCTCCGTGCACGCCGCCGTCGACGGCCTCCGGATAACCAGCCGCCAGAGATGCCAAGGTCGAACGTTGCAGCAACATCGCGAACGTGGTCGAGCGCTCGGCGGTAGCGGCATCATCGAACTGCTGGAGGAACCTCGACAGCTCGACGGCATCGGGGCTCCTGCTCGCGTTCTCTTGCTCCAGCAACCCGACGGCGGCGTGGCCGTGCGAGCCGTCGAGCACGAACGTCATGACGCCCCGCACGGACCCTGACCGCTCGGCGTTGCAGTGAATGGACACGAACAGGTCGGCGCCGAAAGCGTTGGCTCGCGCCACCCGTTCTTCGAGCGGCACTCGCACGTCCGTGTCGCGGGTCAAGAGCGCGGAGATCCCCAGCTCTCGCGCCAGCAGCGGCGCGGCCCGATGAGCGATATCGAGCACCACATCCTTCTCGCGGGTGCCCAGCCCCCCCGTCGCCCCTGGATCGACACCGCCGTGCCCGGGGTCGAGCGCGACGCGCTCCACCTTTCGCCCGCTCTGAGGCGCGCGCGCGCGCGGCTCGCGGCGGGTGACATCGATCACGATGCGAAACGGATCGGGAAGATAGAATGCGGTGTGGCGCGCTGGAGCGCTGGTGTCGATCGCGACGCGGTAAGCCGACGCCACGGGCAGCAGGCGCACCCGTCGAACCAGTCCCGCGGTGTCGAAGCCATGCTGGCCGGCATAGGTCGTTCCAAAGACATCGACCTCGAGGCGCGTTGCCGCACCGGCTCCGTCAGCTGGCTGCGATTCGCTCTTCTGAAATTGCACGGGCCCCGAGACGTGCAGGACGATGCGTGCCGCATCGTCTGCGGTGTAGCGCTCGACCTTCGTGATCGTCGGCTGGTTGGGTTCCGTCAGCGGCGCCTCCTGCGCCGCCCAGCCCGGCGCAGACACGACCAGCGCCAGGGCGGCGCCGAGCGTGACGCGCCCCCAGCGCCGACTCAGGCCACGAGACCAGGGTCTTTCGCGAGCTCCGATATGCCGCGCTGGCGAGATAGATCGGCCGGCGCAAACATCCGAGCGAGCGCGGGATGGATGACGAGCGCCCATCGAAAAGATGAGCGACCGCGCGATGAAAACGAACAGAGTGGCCAGCGCCTCGCGGGAAAAATTCGGTGCAAACGGTCGCAACGCTGTACTCGAAGGCTGAATCCTGCAGGCGCCTCGACCGCTCTTTGAGAGTCGGCTGGCAACAATCTATCGCCTCCACCGAGAACGGCCGCTCGTCGCCATCGACAAGGGAATCGAACGGGGAATGCCGTTCTCGCCGCAAAAAGCGGGGCAATCGGGCAACCCGAGCGGGCGCCGGCGTGCGGAGTGACCGGAGCCATCGAACGCCGGGTGACGCGAACGCCCGGAAAAGAGACGCGAAGCCCGGAAAAAGGCGGTGACGACCGGAAAACGGCGAAGACGGCGCAAAACGAGCGATAATGAGTGAACGGATGACGGTTCCGGGATGTGGTTTCGGTATGAGTTCAGCGATGGGTGCGCCTCGCGAGGTCGTTGCCATCACAATCGCGAGGATGGTAGTCTCAGGCTAAGTACGGTTTGTTCGTGAAAACCGTAGCTTGGTTGCGCTCTAGCTCGAGAGCGCGCGCCCGAGAGTCGGGTTGCCATCCATGACGAAACCCTCCGTGACGAACGATGTTGCTTCAGTATCGAGCGCGGTGGTCCGCGCCGCGCGTGGTGACAGCGCCGCGCGTGGTGACAGCGCCACGCGTGGTGACAGCGCCGCGGGCCGCTCAGGCACCGGGCGCGGCGGTCCGCTCGGAGAGCTGCAAATGAGCCGGCGCACCCCTGCAGTGCAGCTGGCGAATCCCGCTGGTGACGTTGTCATCCAATCGGGCCCCGGGTGCGCGACTCACCTCTCGCCACCGCCCGGCCAAAACATCCCCGCGAAGGTGATCCAATGGTGGCAGTATCCGTCCGGCGTCGCGTCGCGTCTCCAAACGACGCCTTCGACGCCCTCGGCCTCTCTATCTTCTCGATTCCACATTCGTCCAATCGTCATGCTTTTCGCTCATTGCCTCCGAACCTCCGCGGCTCGGTCCAAGTGTTGGCACGCCATCGCTGCGTCGTGTCTCGTCCCCTGTCTGCTCCTGTTGCTGTCGGGGCCGGTCCACGCTCAAACTGACGGGGAGACAGAGGTCGCGCGCCAGAGATTCCGAGAGGGCGTGGCGCACTACGATCGGCAGGATTACGAGAAGGCGCGGCTCGCGTTCTTGCAGGCGTACCTGCTCAAGCCCCATCCCGCGGTGCTGTTGAACCTCGCCCAGAGCGAGCTGCGCGCCGGCCGGCATGCCGAGGCAGCCGAGAATTTCTCGAAGTACATTCGCGAGAATCCCGCCGCGCCGGCCATGGATCACGCCAAAGCGGGCTTCGATGAAGCCCGACAACGGGTGACGGAGCTCAAC
>Ga0247763_1000313_pt1 | contig 27764 bp, 30 predicted proteins | sample UWRJL141409B4_FD_179926 | JGI IMG/M metagenome (GOLD analysis project Ga0247763, IMG submission 179926) | Plant litter microbial communities from Arlington Agricultural Research Station in Wisconsin, United States - UWRJ-L141-409B-4 | ecosystem: Environmental > Terrestrial > Plant litter >... | reverse complement strand
CAAGCGAATTTTTTTTTTTTTTTTTGGATTGGCTGTATGCTAAACTCGTGATGCAGTCCCGCTGCGGAAGCTCGCAATGGAACTCAACCTGCCCATTCATGAGCGAGACACATTCACAGGCTGGAATGCAAGTCCCCCCTCCCGCCGAACCAATCCTATACTCACACAACGCAGATGCCTCAACCAAGCGGTGAGCTGATCAACCTCATCATCGCTGTCTCATTCGGACTCTTTGTCCCCCCTCGTCTCCTCCACACTGCCAAGTACGGCGGTCTCAACATCCATCCCTCCCTCCTCCCAGAGTAAGCAGAGCCGCCCCTCCCCTATTTCCAAGGGCGAAACTCACCTCCTTCCTAGTCTCCGTGGCCCCGCCCCTCTACACCACGCTCTCCTTCTCGGACGCAGCCACACAGGTGTCTCCTTGCAAACACTCTCCCCCCACACCTTTGACGCCGGCATCGTCCTCTCTCAAACCCCTCTCCCAGGGATCCCAATCTCCTCTTCAGACACCCTCTCTTCACTGCACTCCACCCTCGCTTCCACTGGCGCATCCATGCTCATCGAGGGACTTCGCGCCGGCGTCCATGTTCCCCCGCACACCTTGCGCGGGCGGACACCCTCCATAGGAGAGGAGAGCTTCTTCGCACATGCGCCCAAGATCCACACAGCAGATCGCGCTTTGCTACAGGGAGGGGAAGGTGTGCTTCCTGATGCGGGTGCAGTTGTACGTCGTGCGAGGGCGCTAGGCCCATTGTGGGCATATGTGTCTATCAATCAGGGGAAGTTGAAGTCGAAGCGGATCATCTTTGAAGACATCCATGAAGCGCCGGCGGGCCACGGGTTGGGTTCTCTGCTGGGGCAATCGGGGGACCAAAAATTGGGTCGAGTTCGGGTAATCAGTCTTGTTCGGGGACATGGTGAGCGGAGCGGGCTGGACACTATCCCCTTAGTGACCGTTCTACCTGAAGATGGAGGGAACAAGGTTGCTGCGATATGCCTGTCCGGTGACTTTGTTCTGGTGGGCCGGATCAAGGTTGAAGGAGAAAAGTCAAGGCCTGCGGGGGATGTTCTTCGTGGGTTATGTTCAGAGTGATGATGACCAGTCCTGATTGTGGAACTGTAGGATGGGTAGTGAATGCAATGTAATAGCAGTGCCTCGTAATAACAATCATATTCATATCACATTTCATCGAGCTTTTCATTGAAGAATTGACACATTAGCCACTTAATTCGATACTATACACGCGGCGTGTCAACCGCAGCGCTGTTGCCATGTTTGTTTAGCACAAGCAGCGAGAAACTTCTACCAATGAAGTGTGCGACAATCAAATAGAAGACCTTCTGATGCTAGATCGCCCGCAAGAGAAACGCCCTCCGCCAAATATCTATTTGGAGCCCCGCTAATGGCGAATGCGGGTGATTGTCGTGAATCACGGGTTCAAGAAAAGGAGACAGGAGATATTTAGACACTCCCGCTCGAGGAGCTCTCCGTCTTGGTAAGGTCCTCCTCGTGCTCACTATCGGGGCCATGCAAGCTCTCCTCGAACACGGGCTCGGGTTCATTGAACTCGAACTTGGATTTGAGGTTGTCAATGTGACTCGACAGCGTGCTGCTGTTGGAACGGCGCCGGGCGTTGGCAAAGTTAAAGGGTTCATCGATCACCTCCTCACCAGCGTTGCCCCTGTAGTGATGGCCTGTTAGTCATTGCCGCAAACAAAGTGTTGGGATACGAAGCGCCCAAGGGGTAGGAGTGGAATTGTGCAGACATAAATATAACATAATTCAACGTACCAGTTGCCTCGACCGCCGCCATTTTTCTTAGTCTTCTTTGGGTCGGCATCGGCAAAGCCGTTCTTGGCAAAAAACTTTGGAACATGCTCATGGGGCAGCACAGTGCCGTCAGCCAGGCCAGCGTGGTCCTTGTCGTTGAACTTGTGCGAGCGAGTCACTGCCGATGAACAAAGACTTTTGGTCAGCCACACTCAAAAGGGCAGAAAGCGAGAGACAAGGCTGGCTCACTCTTGACGGATTGTGTGATGAGAAGAAGCTGATGTCGAGATGCGGTTGATAGTTGTGGTGTATGTTGGCTGTTTGCACCGGTCAGCGCCACAGGTCGTGATGGTGCGGGGTTGATAAGCTGGAGATGGGAGCTACGCCATATGATGAAGGGGGGATGACTGACCACTTGTTTGGGGCGTGGTGATGTCACAAAGAAGACCGAGAGGGGATGAGACGGAAGATGAGAGATGAGAACGTTGGAGGATGGGAAGATTGGCCTCGTGTAATGGTTGAAATGGATGGAAGTTGATGGCTGTGAGCTGTGTTGGTCTGAAAGATGTAAGAAGAGAGACAGGTTGAAGGTCGGGAGCTCCTGGTTTTAAAGGGCAGGAGCTCTGCTGGAAGCGATCAGGCGGGCAGCTCCAAACGGAAGGGACAAGGGGGGACGCGGTATGCGGCATTAGCAAATGAGCAACGATGTGTTGCGAGGCCAGTCGCGTGACTTGACGCAAGAGGGACAAGCCTGGGCTGACCTGGGGATTTGACGGCAAGGGGCGTAGCATCTTGGGTGGCATGGGAGGCAGCTTGTCAAGACTTGCACTTGATCGACACCTTTCCATCGCTCGTCCTGCTTGTAACCTGGCAGCACCCACTCAATTTATCCATATTGGCATTTGCACTCGCTTTCCCCTCCGATTGACATCTCTTTGAGCATCATTCAGGGCTGTATGGCCGCTCATGAGCTCTTTCGCATCGGTGCTTCCTTCCAGTTATCCAGTCACGCCCAGGTCTCCCCACAGCTGACGGGCTGCATCGATTGACGCGTGTGACATCAGGGGTCCCACTGAAAGTCTCAGGGACTCCTGGTCCCCTGGTGCGCCCGCGGAATGCGGGGTATGGAGTACAGAACCGACACCTTGCTGCTACGGGCTTAGCGCTCTGTGATCCGTCCAAGCAATCGTCCGCGCTCTTCCGGGGGGTCTGAAAGTCTGTGGTTGACAGAGCAGCGGCTGGAAGCTTCCTTCCATCTCGAGGAAGCTTCCCCCACTGAATTCTGTGCACTCTGTTTCACTCGCGGAATTGGAATAGAAAACGTAACCAACTGGGATTAGTGTCACAGGAAGCCGACAGCTTTGTTTGCAGGCCTGCGCCATGCTTCCCAAAATGGTGAAAGAGGCCAGATGGCAAGTTCCGCTCCCCCAACTACCTAATTCCCCACCTATCTCAATTGTGAATCCAGGGGTATCAAGCGATCTCGTGCCCAGTGAATGACTCAAGTCGTCTCAAGTTTTGAAAATGTCCGTTCCTGTACACACACCAACCCAAACCGAGATATCACTGGCGGATCTGTCGCCATTGTGAACACCCACTACACTATAAAGCTTGGAGTGGCGGACGGTAGCCTCATCGAACCCGACATTACATAGTCTTCAGTAATCAGGCAGCCAGCCAATTCGAGCAAGTTTGTTGCATGAGAATTGGCAGGTTTGTTATCTCGGGGCGGGCCGCGTAACCCTGAATATTTGCTGCTGGCATCTTGCGCTCGGTCACAGAGATCGTTGAACATTTGGGAAGTACCAGGATCTCACGTGAATCCCTCCGATGGCATGTTCGAAATGTCGCTATGGCTTGTCATCGAACGGTTGCGCATCGGGGCCGGCCAGAGCCGATATCGGGCCATTTCCCATCCCACTCTGATCATTGACCATGATCCACTACAAGTTTGCCGTTATCAGTAAAACCCGATAAAACCCAGTCAAGCATACAATGATTACCGCATTGTACACTAACTAGAGTTTGGGGGTTCCAGGCCCTAGAGCTGGGCCTAGAGTGCGGTGGCGAGCGCGCTTTGTAATGCAAATCGCATCTCCGGTGAGAAATCCCAGGCCAAGAAAATTTCCGCAAACCCATCAAACCTCCTACTCATCGCAAGGCTGATTGATTCCATCCCTCCCACAGTCACATCACCAGTGCGAGATCCTGAAGCTATTTCGGCTTTGACAACTGCCAAAATATGTCTCCCATTATCCTCGACGTCACCTCCGACTTTAACCCTGCCGCCAACAGCCCCGCACCAGCATCCCAGCAGCGCCGCACGCTGCTTCTTGCGCCGCCCTCGCTCGCGGCCCGCGAGGATCGTGTGAGCGCACTCTTCTCCACATTTGACCACACCCAGACCGACCTGCAAATGCTGGATCGTCTTGCCGCTGGGCTCGTTACCCTTCCATCGGCGACATACGATCTCGTCCTCGTCCTGACCGATACCAACGGCGCGCGCCGCGCCGAAGCTTCGGCGCTGCTAAATGGTCGCGAGTTATGGTCACGACTTGTCCCCGCGCTCAAGGCGGGTGGCAAGCTGCGTAGTGAAGACGGCAGTCTGAAGGCGGGGGCACCTGAAGCGCGCGAGGCCGTCCTAGCAGGCCTAGTGAGCGATTCAGAGGGATTTGCGAAGCCTGAGTATGCTGAAGAGGAGGTGGTGCCGTTGCGGTTTGGACTCAAGAAGAAAGTTGCGGCCCCAACTTCGGTTCCAACTCCAGCTCCCGCGCCAGCACCGGCTGTTGCAGCTCCTGTGGGGGCGGGGTTTGTAGACTTCAGCGACGACTTGGATCTGGATGCTGAAGGTGACGATGCGATCATCGATGAGGATACACTGCTTACCGAGGAGGATTTGAAGAGGCCGATCCCGCAGCCGCCAGAGTGTCAACCCCAGCCGGGGAAGAAGAGGAGGGCTTGTAAGGATTGCACTTGCGGCCTGGCAGAGCGTAAGTGATGTTCCTAAAGAAATGGTGTCAATATTGATTTGGGGTTTTCAGGTCTCGAGGCTGAGGATAAGGCCCGAAGAGCCAAGGCCGACAAGCAACTCAACACCATGAAGCTGCAGACGTCGGATCTGAATGAGCTCGATTTCACCATCAAGGGCAAGACGGGGTCGTGCAATTCTTGCTACCTGGGCGATGCTTTCCGCTGCGCTGGTAAGACTTCTCTCTTATCAAATCTATCTCTGTTCACACTGACAGTCACCTCTTTAGACTGCCCCTACATTGGCTTACCAGCATTCAAGCCCGGCGAAGAGGTAAAGATACTGAACAACGTTGCTCAGTTCTAAACTTCTTCCTCAACTGCATTTGTCGCGCGATGTATTCCACAGTGCTCTGTAGTCTATGTACCTTTTAGCTTACAGGTCCACATGCTACGAATGATCAGGGATGAAAGCCGCCCGAAGTGGGTAGTTCAGATATCATATCACTTTGGAGTTTGGGGACAAGCCGGTTTCCTTGGAATTGCATCTACAAATGATGAGAAATCGAGACATGTCTAGAATGCTAGCTCAGGACAACCCGACTAGTTGGGCTCTCTCTCACTCATGATCATGAGAAGGAGGGATGAAAAAGAAAATCGAGAAAGTTGATAACAACTCTATGGCTTCTATGACTTGCTTGCCTATTTGCCATTCCCTGCCAAGTTTCCATTTTCGTAAGGATATGCAGACGGGTATATACAATATATGGGTTTAATGACTGGCAACACCCCTAGGAGATAATTAAGGAAACAAAACACATCTCGCCGTGCGCCCCGTCCCCCTTTGTTTGCTTTCGCCAATGTTGAATACTCAAGACAAGTTCGAATTCCAAACAGACCCAAATAGACGAAGAACACGATAACTACGTCCGACGGCTCTGGCTGCCCTTTTCATCACGGCCCTTCTCATTAGACTCATCATCATCGCTTCCTCCGCCTACGCTATACCTGTTATCGTGGTTCGCGTCTGTCGGCGTTCGCAGGTGCAAATCATCCAATTCGCTTTCGTCAAAATCACCGGTCTCAAGATCCCGGTTTGATCGCTTATTCCTAAAATTCTCCAGGCCCCGCCCACGCTCAGCGGGTCGGCGGCTAGGACCATGGCCGTTCTCGCCCGTGGAAACCGCCTGGTAGTCGCGGCGTTTGCGGCGATCACGCCATACATAGTATCCCCAGGCGGCGGCGGCAATGGCGACAATGACGAGTACAATTTCGCCCGACCTGCGGTATGCCTCCCATTTGGCAGCATCTAGCTTGGTCTTCTCGGCATTCTGCTCGGCTGTGCCATTGCCAGCAGCGCCGCCGACAGTTGTCTCGGGGCCCTTTTCGCCATCGAGACGGCTATCTGTCGGCTGACCACCGATGCTGCTAATGTCGACGCCCATAAAGCGGTCGAGCATGTCGCGAGTGCGGCGAGCATAGTCGAAGGGGACCATGTGGCTACTGTTGTAAAACAGCACATACGTCAGATTACGAGCATCCTGCCAGAAACCAGCCGGTTCGCCCTCAAATGTCCAGTCCCGGCGGGGCGCCCAGTTGCCGGGGGATATCTCGAAGCCCCGGCCGCCGTTCCAGGCCATGTTGCTGATGAGTGCCTCTGTACCCAGATGATTGCAAATCAGGTCCTGATCACCCGAGAAAAGAACCACGGGGATCTGAGCGAGGATCTCGGGAAGGAAATCGATCGAAGGCTTTGAGTTAGTGGCGCGGAACGCGGTACCAACATTGCCGTCGCACTCATGCCAGCCGGTGCTCTTGGCAGCGTTGACGTGGAGGGCATCGACAACGTCCTTGCGGCGCAGGTATGGGGTAACCGAGGTCAGGTCTGGGGGCCAGTTCATGCCGCACTGGGGAAGCGTATCCCTCAAACGAATATCGTACATATTGTAGCACTCCATCCTGCCGTTCTTTCCGGCCTTTGCAGTTAATTGGAGCATGTCTTGAAGAACAGCCTCACAGGATGAGTGGTCCACACGGCTCGGGCCAACTGCCAACTCCTTCTGGCAGATGCGATGCTGGACCTCCAACTTGTTGGCGATCTCAGAGCCCTTCTGGACAATGCCCTTGGCATACGCATATTGGAGGTAGGCATCGTACTGTTCCCTAGGAGATATCCACCCGTTTCCGATCAACAAACCCTTGAGGTTCCACTTTGTCTGGGTTGTCGGGCGCTTGTTGCGGTCGAGAATGTGCTTCGCGATGTACGGGATATGCTGACCGGCATATGATTCTCCAGCGAAGTAGAGCTGTAAACAAAGCGTTAAGCAAAGCGCAACAACTGGGTGAGGTGGAAACGCACATCATCATGCTCATACTCGGGGAACAGGGCAAACCACTTCTCCAGGAATATGACGAACTGGTCGGCCATCTGATCCAGCTCGCGAAGGTAGCTGTCGGTGTTGACGTAGCTGAAACCGGTGCCGACGGGATTGTCGACAAACATGACGTTGGCAAACTCGTTCCAAGAGCCATCATTGTAGACAAGCGTGTTTTGGTCTTTCAGTCGATAGGGACCAATTTCCATCAAGGCGCCGTCCTCGGAGCTACAACCCGGGCCACCATTCAGCCAGATGACGGTTCTCTGTTTGTTCGCAATGTGTTTGTTCTGGAAGTGCCAGAAGAAGAGGTTACCATTGCTTTCGGGTGTGACTTCAATGTGACTAGGCCGTGGCGCATCAGCAATCGCGAAGGGGTGCAAGGGGTGCGACTGGGAAAAGGATCGTGGCATACCCAGCATGCATCTTCAGCAGCGGCCCAGGTGGGGCGCCTGGAAGGGAGTGAACAAAGTAATCGCCTGCCGAAGCGGCGATGGCTGGAGCCGCCCATAATAACGCGAAGGCGGTGATGACGGCGGGCAGCTGTTTCCAGCGCGGAGATCGACCGACACCCATGACAGTGGTCGACAAGGAGCTCAACGCGTCTCGAGAATGAGAACGCAGAGAAATCAATACCCTAAGATTTCTCTCCCGTCGAATATCGATGGTGTCGTGCTGGCTACCCCACGGCGCAAAAGGCAATCATGGGGAAGCGGAAAGGTGGTGGACAGGAATGTGGTTGATTCGGAAGTTGCTGATACGGATGAAATGCGGCACGGAAAAGATGGCAGATCTGTCCTCGACACAGTTTCGGCGCCGGGGATGAGTGGATCTGCGCACGGCAACTGCAAGCCCTCTTGACAGTCCAGGATTACGGAGGTCTCCCGTAGCTCTCGCCTGGCTCTTTCACGGGGAGTATCTCAACTTGGGATTGGGAATCAGCAACTTCGCCAAGATGACACAGCACAGCAGCAACTATATAGAGTCTGCAGCAAGAAAACTCAGTTTTTGGAGGTCATCTGGCATAGACACCCTCATCGCATCCTCAAGCACGTTTCAATCGATGCCTCCATGGGGGTTACGACGCCACTTTACATACGTACAGACAAAGACCTGCATGCCAAATCCAGCCCTCAATACGGCAAACTTGCCGCTGTATACGTAGAACCTTTGCATGAGGAAACCGGAAACTATGTGTAACAGGAAAATATTTCGGTGTTTGCAGCATCTCATATCAATCATAATCTCTCGTAAAGTCAATTTGAGCTCCAGAAAACGGGTCTTTCCCAGGCCCGGTAAGTATTATGTAATGATCGGTTTCGAAATTTAATGCACAGTTGAGTGGACCTGGGGTTTGCCAGTGGGGAAGAAGGTCATGCCATGGGTCAAAATCCAAGCCCTTTTCACTAAAACGTCCACGTTTTGTATCTAAACAGGGTTGATAGAGGACAGCAACTGCGCACCGCGGGACATCTTCTTCGCGGGTTCCAGCGCGTTTCCTGGGACCACACGTAAACAGGGACGCGTTTCCCAACAACATCAAACATCGCAAAAGATTGAAGCCCGGCAGCCAGCGATTCCCACCCCGGCTTCTTGACTGCCGACGACCACCAACTCCCAACTGCTTCACCGCCATCATGACTTCAGTCGGCAGGAAGACGTACATTGTCGAGCACCTGGATGAGGAGCTTGGCCCCTGGTCTGAGCTCGAGTATCTGGCCATCGCAAAAGAGTCTCAGGATGCCGGCGCCAAGTTTCTTCTCTCCTCACTGCCCCCGGCCTTCGAGGTTCCAGACGCTCTGAGCGCTGTCCCCGCCTTTAAGGCCGAGAACCGGGGTGTAGAGGAGCTGTATGCCCAGGAAAAGTCACGAGTATGTCTTCTTGACCCGGCAGCGGCAAAAGATCTGGCTCCCGAAGATGGCGAGACCTTTGATACCTTCTTATATGGCGGTATTCTCGGTAGGTGAAAAGGGCGGGTACTGATGTGCAACAGTTGACACGCGGGTAGGAGACGACCCCCCCAGAGGTATGATCCCGGTACTTGTCAATCCAGACCGTCTTGCTAAGGAGTGACTAGACAGGACGTCGGAGCTACGCAAGAAGGGCTTCAAGGGCCGTCGACTTGGCCCGGTGCAGATGACGACAGACACAGCTGTACGTGTTACCAGGTTAGTCGTCGAGGGGAAGAGTTCGTCGTCCTGTCCCTGGCTGTCTTGAACACTGCCTAATAAATAAACTGCAGCCCCTTTGCTGGACATCCCGTATCTGGACTTTCCAGAGCTGAAATTCGACAAACATGAGAGCACTGAAATGCCCTTCCGCTATGTTAAAGGAAACGACGGCAAGCCCATCATGCCTCAGGTAGTGTCCCAGCTGTTGCTTACTATTTGACCAGGTTGTACTGACCCTTTAGGGCATGGTTGAGCTGATCAAAAAAGACGCCGACAAGGCTATTGACGACCAGTTCTGATGATCTCCAGTCGGATAACTATGTGAAGCGGGGTCACAGCTGTTATCTTATCTCAGCTCACATCCAACATAACCCCACCTCTAATTCCTTCGTTCATATCTGTGAAAGTATTTGTTTTCATGTCGACAGCGGTGAACTTCCATCATCATGGCTGATTGTCCTCCGGCCTTGACAATCAGACCCCCTCTGGTCAACTCATCCAACCCATGGGCCACCACTCTCGAAGATCTCAGGTCGCTCTTTGCTTGCGCTTCTACGGGTGCTGTCACGACTAGAACGTCGCTTCTGGGTGGATTTGCCCATGACTCCTCCAAGCACAAATACACGTTTTTCGATGCTGCAATCCACGAGCCTGCTTCAATTCCGGGACCCAGCCAGAACGGAAGCCTGAATTGCCTTGGGTACAGCCCAATCACACTAGAGACATACCTGGGTTTTGTCAGAAGCATTGCCAATGAACACGCCGCAGAAAGCTCTAAAGGTTTTATCATCTCCGTGACCGGTACACCGAAGGAAGTTGCCGAGAGCTACAGACTGGTCGCCGCTGCCCAGGGATCAATAAAACTTCCCTTGGCCCTTGAGGTCAATCTCAGCTGCCCCAATATTCCGGACCATCCCCCACCGGCCTACTCCGAAGATGCCTTGGTGGAATATCTCGATTGTCTCCAGGGTGTCATTGCAGCCCACCCTGGTCTTCCCCGTGTTCCTTTTGGACTCAAAACGCCCCCTTACACATATTCTATTCAGTACGACGCCCTCATCAGCGCTCTGGAGCGATCTGCTGAGAGTGCGGCTGGGCGAGTATCTCCGGTTAGCTTCATCACGGCGACGAACACGTTGGGATCATGTCTCGTCATTTCAGCAGCTCCTAGCAATTCGGGTGTACTCGACTCCTCTTCCCTCAAACCTGCGCTTCCAGAGCCAGGAATTGGCGGCATGGGTGGAGCAGCTCTTCGTTTGTGTCCCACTTGTCGTTCATGAAAGAGCGACTGACAGCTACCAGATCCCCTCGCACTTGGAAATGTTGCCACACTACGACGGATGCTAGACGAGCGAACCCACCGTCTCGATCACATCAGCCTTATTGGCGTTGGTGGAGTCTTGGATAGTGACGGATACCGTCGAATGAAGGCCGTTGGTGCAGCAGTGGTAGGAATCGGGACGGGGCTTGGTCTTAAAGGCACAGCGGTATTTGACGAGATTGAGCAGAGTCTAGGAGGGCAATGGTAAGAGACAAAAGTGCTTGCTTGAAGTGACCGACAAGTCAGGGTAATATTGCGCTTTCTGTGGGGGCTCGGCTTCCTCCGAGGTTGCAGCCCAGTAGTCTGGGAGGCAAGCTTGTTGGTCCGGATTCTGGAAATCAAGATAATTCCTCCAATCTGCGGTCGGCTTCACCTTGCTGCGACGTGCGTTATTTAAACCCCCTTCGCTCAGCAGGTGGAGGGTTAGGGTCCATGTGGTCCCGAGATTCCGGACTGAGTTTTCTTCCGTGCGCTGGGCAGCGATCAGAGCGGCTCAAAATAGCACGGATAAATACGTGCCTCGACGGGCTATGGGCAGCGAACCCCCTTCACTTCAGGGGACGGTGGCCCACTGGAAGAGCCGTGAAGAATCGGAATTTTACAGTGAGGTGGCCTACGGACCGCACATGCAGGCAATCTATGGCATTACCCGGGCACAACTGCTTCGCCATCGCGACCCAGATTGGAGCCGTGGTATTCTTCCCCCTGTGCTCAGCAACTGCCATTGCTTCGACGGAATATTCTTTGGATTCAGCCTGAATGCCCTCTGGTACGTTTGTAACGGCTGCTGCGTTTCGGAAACGGATTGCCCTACGGCATTGCGTTCAGTCTACTGATGCTACCGTCACGCTGCGAGAGGCGCGCCAATGCCCGACTTGTTTCGTGCAAGGCTGAGATGTAGCTTGTCGACCTGCGACTGGGATCATCTCGCCGCGCTATCCGCATCATTGTCTTTCCAGGGCCTTACCCGACGCAGCTAGCCTGCATGAACAGCTGCTCAAAGCCCAACTGGAAAGGTGCGATGGACGTGGCTGCCAATTGGCGGACTTTCCGCTGCCAGATTCTCCAGACATGGAGAAAATTGTGGAGGGGCTGCGGGGCAACTCTGGTGGGTTTTCATTCCGTCCCGTCCATGGACGTCCCACCTTCCTCCACCTTGCACCTTCCCAAAGCCACCGGGTTCACACCGTCAACCCCAAGCTAATGCAGGATGCGAAGCCAGCCCTTGAAGAATAGAACACCAGGGTTTCTTTCAGTTCGTGTCAAGTGCTCATTACTTTGCCTCGCAACCGAGATTCTGATCTATCTACGAATATCGCGGCTTCTCTTCCTGGCGGAGTGGATGTTATCTTCCCGGGACTCGATGGCAAGAGACCGGATCAATTCCCCGAGCGCTTGAGCCAGGAACGCCGGAGACCCGGGGACCTATACATGCTCCTCTGCCTGTGTCCTTCCCCCAAAATTCAACCCACCCTTATTCTCACAGCTAGCGAGACCAGCTGATTTCTCGCTCCAATTGCACGACTGGGCTGCAACACAGACCTGACCACGGGTCACTGACAACACCCCTCGACCCAATCCCGCGCGCATCCCACTTCACGAGGACCTTACTGGCGTTTCGCGCTCGACTGTCTTCGCGGCTTATTTCGTGGCCAGCCTGCCCCGCCTTGCGTCACTGCTGCCGGCTAGGTAGGTACCGTTAACGTTGGGCCAACGGTGTGTGGCCAAAACGGTCGGGCCAAATAACATCGGCAGACCTTGGCGCCTGCAACCCAGAGCAAATATACCCTATCTACCTGCTGCTGTTGCTCTCCACTGTCGCAAGTCCTCCTTACCTCTTGAACTCGAACATCTGTCTCCCCAGCGCCATGAAACGACACTCACTGGTTCGGCCTCATACTTGCCAGCCTCGCCGACTATACCGGACGCCGTTCTGACCCTCTCAACCTGCGTTCGTCTCTAGATCTCCAATTCGCTGCCGCTTCTTGTCCCGACCTGTCATGCGATCCCGTTAGCTTTGGGATACTGAGAAGCCGGCCCCCTCACTTCCTTGCCCGAACCCATTCGCCGTTGATCGCTTGCACAAGTCTCGTTACTCTGAGAATAGGTCAAAACCTAGGTGTTTTCTGGACGCCTTCTCCCGGATCAGCTGAAACCGGGGAGTCGGAAGGAGCCAGCACTCTCTGGGACACACAACAACACCGATAGCGACCGCAGTCAATATTTGAGCCTCTCACTGGTGGGCATTGCCCGATACGCTTGGACGGCACCTCTTCAATCACGCTCCCACTTGATAAGCGTCTACCTTACAACTCAAGCGTATCTGTGTTCCGTCAGTCGTTATATCGAGTTTCCCACCGAGCTATCTCTGAGGTGTCCACGAGCGCCATCGAAAAGGCCATGCTCCTAAGGTTTCCGGTGTGACACCTCGCGCGTCTTGCTGGTTTGATCTGGTGGAAGGAACGCCATAGCTAGGAGGTGTCCCCAATTTCTTGAAAGAAAGTTGGAGACAGGCTGCTTTACCCTACTAGACTAAGAGGAAACTCTGGGTGTAACTTTCCTTGTCCAGATACTCCTTGAATCCTGGGGTAGAATGGCTGCAGTCCAGCAGCTAGAACCGTTGCCGACGCCGGCGCGACCGCAGAGTATCAATGGCGCCCCGCGCGCAATGGGTATCGATTTAGGGGCACCGGCGCCGCCGCCATCGAGATTCACCTTCGGGAGCGGCCCACGGGCGGGTGATACAAGAACGGTGGTAATTATGTATGGTCATGGCCAAGAGAAGATTGTCGCCATCTTCGCTGAGGTCCTCGGGAAGGCCTACCGTTTGGGGGGATGCTTCAAGAACGTCACTAACGATGATAAGAATCTGGTCGTCGGTATCGAAGCCGCTGTTGCGAAGTCTGACATATCCACTAGGGACAAGACGGCTCTCATCGCCATCAACGCACACTGCGCCAGTTTAGGCATGCCGCCAGATGTCTATCTCTCAGCTCAGTGCGACTACGAGTTCCTCTACACAGAGACCCCGTTTTTCCGGCGCGATCTAGCACGCTTTATTTCACACACGCTTGGCCAGATAAACCACCACCAGACACTTATGGCAAAACCACGGACCTATTTTATCTCGACCACATTCCCTGACGTGCGTGCTGCACTACCTAACATAGATATTCTGACCGTGGGTTCGGATGCCGTGGAGATCCGCGTTGATCTCCTCAAAGAACCGCTGAACGATGGATCCTTTTCAGCAATACCCAGTCTGAGCTACGTTGGCGAGCAGGTCATGCTTCTCAGGCAGAGGACCGAGTTGCCAATCATCTTCACAACTCGGTGTACCAACGAAAATGGCAAGTTTCCAATGGACAACCCGGATTTGTATTACGACTATCTTTACCGTGCTATTCAATGGGGCGTTGAATACATCGACGTTGAACTCTGGCTTCCAGAAGCTATGAGGCGGAAGCTTTATGAACAAAAAGGCAACAGCCGTATCATGTCTGCTTTCCACGACTTTTCGGGAACATTCAGGTGGCCCTCAAAACAAGCCGAGTCGATATTCCTAGCGTCCTCGCAGTACGCGGACATTATCAAGATGATCGCTATCATTAGCGACCACAACGAGAACTTTGAGCTGGAGTACTTCCGTTCTAAGGTGAAAGCTGAGTATCCCAACTCGCCCCCGCTCTCTGCGGTGAACATGGGCGAAACAGGGCAATTTTCTCGGACGCTGAATAAAGTCTTCACTCCCATCACTCATCCACTGTTACCCATTATCGCCGCCCCGGGCCAACTGAGCGCGGCTGAGATCAACCAAGCACTCGCTTTGCTAGGTCAGTTGCCGAAGAAAGACTTTTACGGCATCACCAGTCCATCGACCCGGACTGCAACGCCGCAAGCGCCATTTTATGAGAAATGCTTCAACGAATTGGGCTTACCACATCATTTTGCCGTGGTCGAGCACCAGCCGAAGGGCCCAGGTTGTATAGAGAAGTGGTGCAACCAACGGAACTTTGGCGGTGCACACCTCAACCCTGCCGTCTCAATTCCCTCTCTGACAGCAGGCAGCGCCTTTTTCTCAGCCTTGAACAACGGGGCCGGGCCAATGACCAGCGAGGCAGCTCGACTTATCGGCGTGGTCGACACGATTGTGGTTCGGCCGAGTTCATCCGGTTCTGCTTCATCGGCCCCAGCGTCAATACCATCTAGCCCTCCTCGCCACCAGAATGGTGACTCGTTCAGCCAGTATACGTCGCCGCAATCTGGCTTGCCTCACAACACATCCCTCGTCTTCGATAACGCGTCATGGAAGGGAATTCTGAGCACACTCACTCGAGATTTCGCTCCGTCGGCGTACTTCGGGCGTGCCGCTGTGGTTCTGGCCTCATCACCCGACGACGCTGCTAGTGTCATATTCGCTCTCAAAGCCTTAAATGTCGGCAAAGTTTACACTGTCGGGTTCAAGACCCCGCCAGCACTCGCGAAGGACCTTGTCATCGAGCCCTTCAACAGCCTGGAGAGCCTGCAGCGGGCACGCATGATGGGTTCTGAGGGGGCAGGGGTTGGATCACCATTCGTGATCGTGAGCGCTCTCGGGCCAGAGAAAGGCAATTTAGTCGCAATGCTCGTTCGCGTCTTTGGTTCTCGTGGTTCGGCCAATACTCGAAAGGTGTTCCTGGATCTTGCAGACGGTTCGGCTCCGCGGCGAGGAGACCCAGGCCTGATTGCGGAGCAGAGTGGGTTTGCTGCATACGGAGCTGCTGACGTAACTGCCTTCACGACGGTTGAAACACTTCGGCTGTTAGTGGGACAGAATGTTCCATACAGCTTTGTTCGATTGGCGAGCGGCCGGACATTGTTCTAACAGACCAGCTGTCGGATATCGGTCCGAAGCTGAATTACTGGCGCCAACTCTTCAGCGATTTGGACTGCGCTTCATGGTTCAGATACGACGTGCAATGACAACCTTCGAGGTTCGGACGTCTCTGGAGATCACTGCCGCCCGGCAGTTGTTGAGGTGTGCCTCATAATGCGGAGATGCCCTTTGAAATTTGGCGAGAGTGGGCTCTCCTGCCGGATTCAGTCAAGTACCTTGAAAGGATTTGGACAGGACTCCAACCCCTCTGGCAGCCGATGGAAGTCCACGTCGGAACGGGAGATGATTCTTTCCGTCAGGCGGTTCAGGAGGCAAACCTTGGAAGCAGTTTCATGTTCTGTGGGTACCGAGAAGCCGCGGATATGACCTGGCTCCGCTTTGCCCAGTCGAAGGGATGTTGGGTTGAGGCTGACTTGTATTCAAGATGAAGGGACCGATAGTTGCAGAAGGACCAGATCGTTTCCCGTGTTGAACCACGGTAATTTACCGCACCGGATTTTAGATTCTATATATCACCATCTATCTATCGCTATCCATCCCGTGATCTGTTGTGGTCGAGGGAATGAAGGTATGAACTTGCATATCATTGCCGCCTGTCCTGCGCATCCTTTTCTCGGTCCATTTTGTCGGGTATTGGGGTGGTTGGGTGTGTGGCGGCGTTTCGGGTAGTCTGTTCCAGATGATGGAAAAGAGATGGCCCGAATGGATGAATGAGAGTCACTCTCAAACATAGTTTGAGTGCTTGCAGCAGTAGCCGGAAAACAAGATCATGGTATTTTCTACGCCCCATCGGTGCCATGGTGAAATAGGCTACGATGGGCGGCGCCGCCTTCATTGGTCTTTCGGATGAGAGCTTCACTTAGGCTCCGGACCTTGTGTATATCCCTCGGAACCAGTGGTCTTCGTGCCCGCAAATGTAGAAACCTTTTGCCCGGTGAGACCAGTATGCTACCATTACTGAAAGAGAACAGCAGTTTGGGCATGCGCGCACAAGAGTTGGTCAGAGGATATCGATGGAGACGAATGTCAGGGGAACCACAAACGGGTCTCGGTTTTGACAGTTAGCGCGCCTAATTCTTACTTCATCGAGAGGGCGAACGGGGCATCTCGATCCGGGGGACCGGGGGGACTGCGCATCCCGACCGTTAGCGACGTCCTCTCAGGAGCGGGGTCCGGCTTTTGAGTTGCATTGGCTTACTTCGCTGGGAGGGAGATGGCGGTCCCATCCCCTAAGTGTGGGGTACCGATCGGTACCGGGATAGGGTAGACGTCCTGGTGTGCTTGGGTTCCGACGTGGCCTGGGGTTCGAAGCTTTTGATACGGGATCTGGGCAGCCATTACAAGGGTTGCCAGGGCTCAAGTCGTATCTACTAACCTGTGTGATGTAGTTGTTGGTAGTTGTGTGCGGCTGGTCTTGTGATAGACTACCACACGCATGATCAATGAAACCAAATGACATGAAGCTTGTCTGATGAATTCCCCGTTATGTCTGAGAATTTCCATGGTCCAGTCTCGGGCAAAATGTTTACGGTCCCTGGGGCTTGACTGGCTGCGTAAGAGGAGACAATGGGCGCTGCACATCATGCTGAGCCTAGCCAACATCATAATTGGAGGCGGCCGACATGCTGCGGAGATGGGACGAATCAGAACAAACCCTGGCGCGGGGAAAGCTGGTATGATTGGGAATGTGATGGAGGTGAGTGTCTGGGACACCACCGGGAAGGCCCCCAGCTCATGTGCACACTAAGAACTAGAGATACCGGCCGGCCCATGGAGCCCTTGGTCAACTGGTAAGCTACCCGGCACTGCTGGCGCGGAGGCCCATGTTGATACGGCAATTGGGTAGTTCAAGGCTGGGAATCGGAGCTGGGAAGGGTTTCACTCTAACTGGAGGTAGTAAGAGCTTGCCGAAGGCAGGCCGGCCCGCTATATCAGTGATATTATGGGGCTGAAGTCGACATCTTGAGACGTTCCCGAGTTGTCTTTTGAATCCACACAGCGGCGTTTCGGTGGGCTTGTCTGCCTGAGGGATTGTTAGGTTTGTCATGAATGGCTCGGCTCCGAGTTCCCGGACGATTCCCTGGCCGGAAAGTTGGGTAAAAACCGTTGACGGCTATCAAAAGTGGCTTGTGATCGCTGATTAAATGCTTTGTGATTTGAGGCAGAAAAAAAGACGTCGCAGCCGAAGGGGTCTTAGGGTACCTTATTAAGGTTGCATCTAACGGTTCGACACGAGGCAACCTGCGACTATATGCGACCTCCCCAGGCCATCTGCAACGAATTATCCTTGATGCCGTGGGTGCCAAGCACGTCCGGGTAAGGGCCGTGAAGTGCAATTTATCGACATTCCAGGTTAGAATGACACGCTGGTGCAGAACAGCGGCCAGAGCTTTCATGAAGCAGACGGCGGCCTTTTCGTTGGGACAGTGACGACTGCGGTGGCTGATGAGAGCCTCTTATTAATCTGCGATGAAACCATGAGACGACATGAGTCCATGGCGGGATGCGTGGGAGTCGGGAGCTTTGGGAAGGAACGGGTCTGTGGGGTACGGCAGCACCCACCGTTGCTTGCGCTCTCCAGGGCGTATCCCTGCTTGAGGGCGGCCTCGGCGATTCTTCAGCGACGACCTGTGAAGCCGCTGAAATGACGGGGACGGTTGCGGAGAGGTTCAGGCGGCAGGTCCTCTGATTCGCGCGGCAATCAACACACTTTTGAGTCTTCGATCGGAAACGGTTCCGAAGTCCCAGCCAAAAAAAAAGGACGTTTCTTGTTCGGGCTCTCGATTTGGCTGCGCTTCTCCAGCTTCCACTCCCACATCGGTACCGCCGTGTCCGAGTCCCGACTACGAATTCTTTAACGTTTCTTTCCAGCCTGTTAAGGCCCTAGCCCTTCCTTGCTAATCGCTTGCCGGCGATACTTGCCTTTCGGGAACCCATTCGCCGGGAATGGCTGAGAGAGGAAATGCTTACGAGTGCTTCGATGGCACTGATACATCGGCGTCGCTCTCCAGTGGGTACGGTACAGGCGAGATCTTCTGGACGCGGTCGGAACTAACAGGGTCGCCCGCTGTGCGAATATTGACCAGCAACTTTCTAGACATAATATGTACCTGGTATATCGATCAACTTGGAGCAAGGATGCTCCAGCCTCGTATGCAAGGTGTAAGAACGTGGTTGATGGAACCATGTCATTTAGTTTCCGACAAGCTTCCATATTGAGCCGGATACCGTGCCTCTTTCAGCATCTGCCATTGACTGGGCAGCGATGAGGTCGCGCCTTGTTTCTACCACGCCGCCTTCACGCATGCCCGAAGTGATCATGAGCTCGCGTGGGCTCATGGATCGAGGGCCATCAATTTGATAACTGGGCATCAAACGTGACGCAATGTGGTGTCCGTGCCATGGTCCAACCCATTGCGTCGTGGTCCTGATACCGCTTTCCGCTCGAATTCCCAGGTTTCGCTCTGTGACAAGGCCCCTTGAACAGCTTTGGTGTCATGGATGGGGAAACAGCAGCGGGTCGCTTCTGGGGTGATCCCACATCGGCGGGGGCGCTCTTTCCAGTTGGTGGTGGGGAGTGCTTTCCATCCATCCCATCCCACTCCCCGCCGCTGCAGCTAGTCCCCACCGAAGCCATCTCCCTCCCCCGCATCAACCAGCGAACAACAGGATTGGTTCTGGCTTCCCTCCATCCCCCTTGGCTCCTGCCCGCTTTTAGTTTCCTCTCAGTCTGCTGCATGTCTACCCACCGACCTACAATCATTTTGTGTTGTTCGGATGGTATTGTTTCGGCCTTCTTTCCCCAGAGTCCAGAAGGCGATGTCGCACCCCGCCTGTTATATCGTCAGCATGGCACTGCCAAGTGACCGGTGACTTCGTCCTTTACTCTCTTTCCCGCTGTGGTGCTTTCGCCGAGGAGTGCCTTCCCAACTCCCATCAAGCACCCCTGGGTTCGTAACTTTGGACGGAGCCTCTGAGCGGAACCCTTCGCATCGCCCTCTCCACCCCTCCTCTCGACATACCGGAACCCGTAGAGCGGACCAGCCTGCCAAACGGTACCCACGACTGGACCACGACCAGATGTGCGTGTAGGAACTCTCTTGTGGTTTTTGGAAAAGAAAAGCCTCATCACCCAACGCTGTCCTCACGAGACAATTTCTCACTCCATTTCCGCCCTTCGCACTTCTCAGGCCCCCTGTACACCCTGCACATAAAGCTACCTGAGTCTGTAGCTCCATCAAGCTGCTTTACGAGGACGTCCTGTCCATTTACTCAACTTTTGCTTGACGCACTCATCTCTCTTTACCACCCCCTCTCCTGGGCAGGACTGCCCCCTGACTGATCACTACGACCCCTCGATTCGGGACAACCCATCAAGTCGCTTTACGAGGACGTCCTATCCTATTACCCGACTTGTGTGTTGAGGCACTTATCGACCCTTCAGCTGAGCAGAACTTCATGCGTATGTTTTACCGGTGCCTACTCGACTTGACGCCTCCCAGCCCGTCATTCGATATATAATCGAGCCCTGAAATCTCATTCGTGCGGAACTGTGTGGGGCTGCCCACATAAGCAAAGCCCTTGAAGGGTAGGTATGTAAGTGATTTTCAACAGATATTTGGCGCTGGCTAGGAAGGAAAAGACCTCGAAGTTTTCTCAGAGACGTTGAGACTTCACACCAGGGCCTCCTCAGTGGGGAAGATGGTACGGCCTGCCTACATCCCCGACATTCCCCAGAAAATCTGTAGAGAACATGTTTCTTTTTCAACCTCACTCGGGGCAAATTTCCAGTAGAAAGTCTCTCACTGACAGCTTTGCAGATGCCGACTGAAGAGCCAAGCACACATCTTTACCACTCCTCGTTAAAACCCGACACCCCTTTTCGGTTTCTTGCCGTGGGCATTGAGGCCAGCCAGAGGAACCATGCATGATAGCAATCGATGATAGTTAGGCTTTGCCGCTCAATAAGCCAACTCGCAACTATCCAGTCCTTTCATTTCAGTCTTGAGCACCCAACAGACTCGCCAGGCATGGCTTCCAGGCCGTATGAGTCCGGGTCGGCAGTGCCCGGTCTCCATCCGGTCGTGATGTCCCGCCCGCAGGTGAGCATTGAGAGGCTACCTACGCGACGCCTGAGCAACGAACCTCGGGAGTCAATGAACTGCAAATCATGTCGGAAGCGCAAGATCAAGTGCAATCGTCTACGGCCCGCATGCGAGGCTTGCCAAGTTTTTCAGTGTCCTTGTATATACGGTAAGTGTGATCTTTTGGAGGTTACCCTAACTCACAGTAGCTATCGAGTTCTCACAAGACTTGCAGATGCTGTTCCGAAGAAAAGGGGCCCCAAAACCGATGTCTTGGAGGCCTTGCTCAAGAGAGTAGATGGCCTGGAAGCAAAGTTGAAGGAAAAGAAATCCGAACCAGACGCATCGGCGTCAAACCCCTCGGGCCCTGCTGATCCCGACGAACCCTCTGCTCCTGTCTCCCGCCCGCCTGTACCGGAGACCGCCCGAAGTGACAACTCCGGTGATTCCGCGCTGTTTTCCCCCACTGATCCAAGGTGGGTGGTGTCTCCCCATCTTCTATCAATCGACCGGAAAGTACTGACGGTGTCTTTCAGGGAGCCCTCCCCGAGCAATCAACAAGATGACCTGCTCGATACCTACTTCGTCCGTTTCCACGCAAAGCCATTCCACATATTAGACGAGTCAACACTACGCCAGCGTCTCCAGCTCGCGCAGGTTCCAGGCTACCTTGTTCATGCTATATATGCAGTAGCTGCCAAGTAAGTCGATCGTTCATGTCAAATTCTCAGTATACTGACTGCCAAGGTACACACCTCACCATAATGGCTATCAGTCAGCGGTCAAACTGAGCGAAGACTACGCGATGCGCTCGAGAACGGAGATCGATACGGACGAACCTTCGATTGATGCTCTGCAAGCTTTGATGCTCTTGGTAATAGCCTTCACTGCCGCAGGAAGGGGAAAGAAGGCGTACATGCTCCTCAGTGCGTAACATCCCACAAAGGCGTCTACCGTATTCCCTCCTCGTGTGTAGCTAACACCCGCTCCAGCGAATGCGGTAGGAATGGCTATGGCATTAGAGCTTCACCGAGAGTTAGATAACAGTGCTCGAGTCACACCAATCGAGCGCGAGGTGCGGCGGCGACTCTTCTGGAGTTGCTATATTCTCGACAAGTTCATGGCGTGCGGCTCCAAGAGACCGTCACTCGTCGCAGATAATACAATCCTTCTGAGACTGCCTTGTTGGGCCCCAACCCCGGTGTCTTTACCTATCGAGGGCGACTTTTTCCAAAGCGGCTCGAACCTTCAGTATCTGCAGAGTACCGGGAAGAAGACCCAAGGGGGTACCGGAATGCTCATCGATATCTGCCGGATCCTCGGAACGACGAATCGATACTTAGCGGCCGGGGGCGTGAAAGGCGATTCTCATTTCCCGTGGCATTCCCTCTCAAACCTGTCTAAAATCCGCCAGGACTTGGACATCTGGGCATCCGGGACTGCTGATGTGTTTACCACCTTGGACGCTCTGTTCGGCCAAGCAGACTCCACAGTTCTGGTTTTGAGCAAGCTAATATATCATTTGATTCACTGTCTAGTCTATCGACCGTTTCTTCCGATCGATCTTGCGGAGCTTGCTGGGACCGGACAGCACCAGTCATGGCAGATAGAGGCGACCAATATGTGCTTCCTGCATGCAAATGCTATTGCAGAACTCGTCGAACTTGGCAAGCGAGCTGCATCAGTCGAATGGCCTGCCTTTGTGGGATATTGTATTTGCACAGCAGGGACAGTCCACATACATGGCGCCCACTACACCAGAAACGGGAATGCTGGGGAGATGAGCGTCTTCAGCTCGTCAACCGAATTTCTCTCTCGGGAGATGCAGCAACTCAGCGAGCTCCGCTACGCGTGGGCAAGCGTCCAACATCAACGTGAAACACTCCAGGCCATATTCCACGCACACTCTGAGCTCGTCAAGGGTCTCGCGAGCAACTCACTTCGCTACTCACCTGCGTTTCATCTTGAGGACTTTTTCGACCGCTATTCCAATGCCGAGGGGTTGGGGGGGCAGACATTTAGCTTCGATGCCGCCAACTTAAGCCTTTCCGATGTGATAATAGACTTTACTGCCGATGCGTACACGGGTCACAACCTCTACGCCCCTCGTCACGCTGGGGGTGACGGCGGCCTTAGTCGACCGAACCTCAAGCGAAAAAATACGGCCCCCTCCGGTCGTAAGAGGCCATCGTTGGTCGGTACCATGCATCTTTCGTCAGTGGCAAGCCCGTCGACTCCATCGCATGCCCAATTCCACCCACTCCCAACACCGTCGATTTCGTCGCAGTTATCGCCTGGAATTTTGCATTCTCCAGTGTCGGTTACTCCACTCCGCGAGTCTCACGGGCATGATATGCCATCGGCTGAATCCGGATCAGCTACTTTCCCTCATATCCCTCACTCCCAGGCCCAAGCAAGCACCTTGCGCCAAGGCCTGACAGGTTTGTCTGTGTCTGGTACAGGGTTCAGTCCGTCGTTTAACTTTGCCCAACTCCAACCGACAGGCTCGACAGCAAATACTGCCCAGCAAGCTTACGACCCAATGTTCGGCGAGCTTCCCACCAACGCCTTCTCGAGTCCGGCACCATGGAGCGGTGATGACGGGAGCAACGCGAAGCCAGCTAGGACTGGGAGTCCGAGCAACAAAAGTCCCAACGGGAGTGCCGTCTCGGGCCCCGCCGAAGAAAAGGACCCATTTCTTAGTCTTCTCGAGCAGTTGGCCGAGAACGAATCTGCCATGGGTACCGGAAACGAGCTGGATTTCTTTCTTGCTGGGGCGCCTGCTGGAAGTTAATACAGTTCAACCCCTGAAATGCTGCCAGTGAAGGTCTTGTCAGACTGTTGGCAGGGGTTCCCGAATAAGAAATCGAGACCTTCGATGTTCACGCCGAGCCCTTGTTGGTTACACGGGAGTTTTCTTCAAGCCAGCAACGGAACTGGGCTGTACATAAAATAAAGGTATATATATATGTCTAGGATATTTCGAGGCGGGTTGGCCAAATCAGGAAAGTGGTAGGACGGCGTATACAGAACGTGATCTGTTTGTATTTGTTGGGGAAGGTAGCAAACTCTTTTACACACCAAAGTTACAGAAACCCGTCAGGAGAGTTTGCCGAACCAGGGTCGTCAGATCGGATAGTTGACATAGTCGATATACCCGGAGGCATGCTAGAATGTACATTCGTACTACTTATAGCTTTTGGGAATGATAAAAAGGGGCCATAAGTTGTTACACGTGTCGTTAAGTCTTGGCGCGCGCTATAAGCTGTGATGTGATTGCCCGATTTTGCTGTGTTGAAGAGCTGCCTCCGAGGAGTGTCTTGGGGACTTGGTGAAGGTTACCACGCTGGCTGTGCAGGGCAACCCTTGTCACGAATGGTGCACATTGTCCAGTGAGCACCATCACATGGCCACAACTTGAGGCTCGGGATGGAAAGAACTGGGCCTCTTCGCAGCTACGAGTCTGCCGCTGCTGTGGCAAACCCTCGCCCGTTGCCATTACCAGGCTGCACGATATCGGCCCTTCAAAACTGTCCTCGCTTCGCCGGCGGTTTTGGTGTCTGACTAACCATCGAATGAGATGCCTTTTCGAACTGTCCTCGGATAGACGGGTTACAACCACTTCTACAGGCAGCTGACAACGTCAACGTATATTACTCAAGGTGGTTTTGCGGCACCCACAGCGGGAAGCTGAATGCGGCTGGTCGCGGCGAACTTCGAACGGCCTGAAGTTCCCCGCAGCGGAGAAGGATCCGTTGGAGCGGGGCGCGAACCCCACAGAGCAGCATGTTCTCCACCTGGACACCCCCACCACGCCACGCCAAGATTGCAGCGCATCTACTGCAGGCAGGCGTGGACTTTGCGGCACCTTCGGCTTGCCGCTTTTCTCCTGTGGGATTTTTATTCTCTAACTCACTCCTCATCGGTGTGATGCAGTTTTTGCATTCGGTTGTGCCCCGCAACGGGATATGAACGGCGGAGGTTGCCAACGTTGGCTTTTTGGAGCTTCCCGGTTGCGCTGCGGGAAATGATAGGATGACGGGAGGAAATCTCGGGTTCCGCAACAGTGCCACGGCCATTGGCAACAGGGCAAGGAGCGGGACACGACAGGACATGACAGGGAACGGGTAAGCAACCGGGAGGTTAACCTAGGGCTGGACCCAACGTTCCCTAGTGTAGGTGCGGCGGCGATGGGCGGCAGTTGGTTTTTGAAACTTCCACCCGGCACGTCGGAACGGTCGTGGTTCTATGGGAAGGGGGGAGGCTGGGCTGAGCTGGACTGAGCTGGGCTGAGCTGGGTTGATCGATGCATGATGGTTTGACGGCTTTTCAGTTATCTCGTCGTTGCCTCGGGGCGGACTTGCCCCGCCGCGTCGTTGCGAGGTGACAGTGTAAGTGGGGCGAAGCCGACAGCTTGCAAGTGAAGGTTGCGGTGCGGCCGAGAAGCGCATATCGCACTTCACATTTTGCACTACTGCGAGGACGGGTCTTGCTGTGGAAAGAGGTCGTTGACGCACATCGTTTCCGTTTAGTCTTTTTTTCTATTCCTTCGCCTGGCTACACCGACTCTCTTCCTCTTGGATTTGCTTTTCCGCCCAAGGTGGAGCTTACGGCTCATATGGGCGAATCGCTCCTTCTTGCATCACCGAGCTGAGTGCCCGTCACGCTCACGACTCTGAGTAGACCAGACTTCGGTCAGGCGAGCACGCAGCCGTTGGGCAGCGTTCCGACTTGCATATCCAATGTCTCGAAGGGCGGACGGCGATGGCTACATCTTTACATACTTTCCCATTCCCTCGACCTCGATTACCAGTCAGGGCCAATCTTGACTGAGGTTGGACGTGGACGCTCTGGGGAAAAAAAAAAAAAGATAACCATGTCAACGATTTCCGTCGACACTTCGGTCGACTTTCCGGACCGGGGCCCAGCAGTCTTCGCCGTCGTCACGGCCACCCTGTCCCTAGCCACCGTCTTTGTCGCTGCGAGGTTGGTCTCGCGCATCGGAATTGTCCGCAGTGTTTCGTGGGATGACTACATAATCGTCTTGGCCTGGCTAATTGCCTTCTTCCTCGGCCTCACCATCAACTTCGGCACTAAAAGGGGGCTCGGTCGCCACGACACAAACATCAACCATGTCGACCGGCCGGGGTTAAGGATGTGCGAATATGTTTTTTCCATATTATATGTAAGGTCTTCAGTTAACTGTCATAGGGAGACAGGGCTGACCTCAGTTAGAACCCGGCGCTCATGTCCACCAAGACGTCAATCCTCATCTTTTACCTACGGCTAGCCAAGAACACGCAAAAAATCCTGCGTCTTGCTTCATGGGCCGTTCTATCGGTGGTCCTCATCGCGGGCACCATCTTGACCTTTATGAACGTCTTTCAATGTCAACCAATCAGTGCTGCCTGGGATGTCGGGCTCAAGCCTGAGCGGTGCATCCCTCTCCTGACTGAGTTCATCTGCTCTGCTCCCGTGAATGTTACGACCGACCTGGCCATCATGGCTTTGCCCATCCCTGTGATTACTAGTATGCGCCTCCCGCCTCGCCAAAAGACGATTCTAGTCATGACCTTCGCCCTCGGCTTTTTCGTCACTGTGGTCGACGTGGTCAGGATCTACTATCTCCAGCAGGCCATTGCATTTACCCCCATTGGCTCCTCATCCGACACCGCCGCCATGTTTGGGCAGATTGCGGGATATAGCTGGAATGCTTCCTTATCGTTGATGTGGTCAGCTGTTGAGGTGAACGTCGGCATCACCTGCGCTTGTATCCCAACACTGAAGCCTCTGATTATCCGGGTCCTACCTGCCATTCTGATGGATCCCAGCCGCTGTCAGGCCCCGGGAAGCCAGCCTGGAGGCGACAACACCAAGCCGACCAGCACTGACCATAGTCGCTCAGCTACCGCCAACGCCTCACGACAGGGCGATGCAACCTCCTCCGTACTACCATCCGCTCGTCCCGATGCGGATAGGTTGTCCGGGGAGATCTCACTTAGAGAGTTCCTTGCAAGTATGTCGCCAGAGGGGAGGGCCACTGCTCGGGGATCGAGATTAGCATCATCAAACCCGCGCATCACATCGACGGCTTCCACCACCCCTAGCCGATCTGTTTACTTTGGCTTTGTCAATGTCAACAAGCCAAAGAGTATGCTGAGAGCGACGGCGGCCGAGTCTTTCCGGTACTGCACCGTCATCAGCGTTCTGTTCTTCCTCTGGGGCCTCTCTTACGGTCTACTCAACACGCTCAATACGGTTGTTGCCGATGTTGCTCGCATGACAGAGGCTCAAACACTGGGGTTGACCAGCATATACTTTGGGGGCGGCTATTTCTTCGGCCCTCTGGTTGTTGCAGAGTGGATACTTCGACACGACGAACACCATCGATCTAAGAAAAGAGAACACGGTGATCCAGACTCGGTCGGGGGGTTTAAGGCTACTTTTATCGTCGGCCTGTTGATTTATGGGACCGGCACCATCATGTTTTGGCCTGGGGCTGTGCTCAACTCATATGGCGGATTCATGGCCAGCAGTTTTGTGGTTGGGGTTGGACTTGCCGTTCTGGAAACGGCCGCGAATCCTTTTCTCGCCTTGTGCGGACCGCCGGAGTACGCTGATGCGCGGCTCTTGGTAGCGCAAGGTGTCCAGGGAGTAGGGAGCGTCTTGAGCGGGTTACTCGCCAACAACGTCTTCTTCACACGCATTGAGACGAGAGCAGTCGACTCAACTACACTTCTCGACGTACAGTGGACGTACTTGGCTACCACACTACTCTGTGTGCTTTTGGCTCTGTACTTTTTTTACATGCCATTGCCTGAGGTGACAGACCGAGAGCTCGACCGCCTCGCGAGCCGACTCTCTGTAGACCCAAACAAACGAGTGCTTGGAGGCTCCCTCAAAACGTGGTGTATTGCCCTCGCCGTGCTCACCCAGTGGACCTACATCGCCGCACAAGAAAACATGAGCATTTATTTCCAAGCTCTCATCACCGCCTTCTCTCCCTCTTCCTTGGGTGGACGCAACTACCGACCCCCCGGCTTCGCTATCTCCGCCCTGGATTACCTCCTCATAGCACACACCTCCTTTGCTATTTCCCGCTTCGCTGCTGGGGCCCTCGCCTACCTTTCCGTCCGCCACCCACGCAACCCCTTCATCCCTACCCCACGCACCATGCTCGCGGCCTCGGTCAGCTCCTC